>Ga0247727_10020081_pt1 | contig 10259 bp, 11 predicted proteins | sample WisWelCaveWW1625_FD_202498 | JGI IMG/M metagenome (GOLD analysis project Ga0247727, IMG submission 202498) | Biofilm microbial communities from Wishing Well Cave, Virginia, United States - WW16-25 | ecosystem: Environmental > Aquatic > Deep subsurface > Groundwater > Cave microbial mat | place... | reverse complement strand
GTGCGGCCGAACTCGGAATCCACCGTCGAGAGCGCCGCTTCGGCCTGCTCCTCGACGTCGTCGTCGGTCGGCGTGGCCGCCGGCTGGTCCGGGCTGATGAGCAGCTGTTCCTGGTCCGGCGCCTGGTCGTAGACCTGGATGCCCATGTCGCCGAAGGTGGAGATGATCGCCTCGATCTGCTCCGCGTCCACGAGGTCATCGGGCAGGTGGTCGTTGATTTCCGAGTAGGTGAGGAAGCCCCGGTCCTTGCCAAGCTTGATCAGGTTCTTCAGCCGCGTGCGCCGCGTCTCGGCGTCTTCCTTGGGCATCTCCGGCGGGATCAGCCAGGCGTCCTTCTTGCCCTTGCGGCCCGGCCGGCCCTTGCCCTTCGCCTTGGCCGCGGCAACGTTCGCCTCGAGGAGCTCGAGCGCCGCCCTGGCGCTCTTGATGGCCGGCTTGGCGAGCGCCTTGCCCGCGACTTTGCCTTTCTTTACTTCTGCTTTGGCGGCCTTGCCCGCCGCCCTGCCCGCAGCAGCCTTGGCCTGGCGTGCGGCCAGTTTCCTGGCGAGGACTTTCCTGAGTAGTTTCCTGGCGAGGACTTTCCTGAGTAGTTTCCTGGCGGCTTTGAGCTTCTTTCGCGCAGGTTTGGCGCGACGCGCCAATTTCTTCTTCAAGACTTTGATTTTTTTGTTCTTTTTCTTGGCCTTGGAGACTCGGCTGGGCTTCGATTTGCGCTTGAGTTTGGCCATTGTTGCCTCGTGGACGCTCAACGGTTGCCCGGAGCGGAAAAAGGGCCGGATTTTACCCTATGCGCGACGCGCAGTCCTAGCTTTGACCGTCGGCGGCCAGTTTTTGTTCGAGCTGCTTCACTTCGGCCACCATCCTGCCGAAGCGCAGGTGCTCGTCCTTGCTGAGCGCGCCCTGCTCGAGCCGCTGCAGCAAGCCGCTTATTTCCTGCTTCTTGCGCCGGATATCCAGCTTGCGAAGTTCCTGAACCAGCTGCTCGCGCGCCTCTTCCTCGGTCAGCTTGAGTTGCAGGGGATAGGCTTGCGCATTGAAGAGGAACTCGGCGTAGGGTTCGCCCTGGAATCGTTCGATCAGCATCGCGTCGATACTCTTCGCATTGCCGGCATCGCTGCGGTACCAGCGGGCGATTTCGCCGAGCACCTGCCCCTCCATGGTCTCGGTGTCGATCGCGGAGAAATCGACCTCGGCCGCGAGATTCGGATAGGCGGCCACATACGCGAGCATCTTCCACTCGTGCGACTGGGCGGCGCGGGACTGCGGCCTGGCCGGCGCGGGCCGGCGGTAGCTGGGCGCGCGGGTTGTCGCAAGCAGGCCCTCGAGGTCATCGGCGCCGACGCACGCCAGCGAGGCGAATTCGCGCACCAGCTGCATGCGCAGCGCCGGCGCCGCGAGCTTTTCCAGGTGCGGCTTCGAGGCGGACAGGAATCCGGCGCGTCCCTCGGCATTGCCGAGATCGTGCTGCGAACGCAATTCCGCGATCAGGAACTCCGACAGCGTGTGCGCTGCGCGCACCAGCTGCTCGAAGGCGTCCTTGCCGTGCGCGCGGATGTAGCTGTCCGGGTCGTGCTCCGGGGGCAGGAACAGGAAGCGGATCGGCTTCGCGTCGGTCGCCAGCGGCAAGCTCACCTCGAGCGCGCGCCAGGCCGCCTTGCGGCCCGCGCTGTCGCCGTCGAAGGCGAACACCAGCTCGTCGGTCAGGCGCAGGAGCTTCGCTACATGCACCGGCGTGGTCGCCGTGCCGAGCGTCGCGACGGCATAGCCGACGCCGAACTGCGCCAGTGCCACCACGTCCATGTAGCCCTCGACCACCAGCACCCGGCCGGCGGCGCGCATCGCATCGCGCGCCTGCACCAGGCCATAGACTTCGCGGCCTTTTTCGAACAACGGCGTCTCCGGCGAGTTGAGGTATTTAGGGTTCGCCGGAGCCGCCGAGTCGGCCTTGCCCGACTCCCCTATCGTCCTGCCGCCGAAGCCAATCACCGCGCCGCGCGCGTTCCGGATCGGGAACATGATGCGATCGCGGAAACGGTCGTAGCGCTTGCCTTCGTTCGCGATCACCAGGCCCGCATCCACCAGCGACTTATGCTCGTAGTCTGGAAACGCACTCTTCAATCCCTGCCAGTCGTCCGGCGCATAGCCGATGCGGAAGCGCGCGGCGATTTCGCCGCTCAGGCCGCGCCCTTTCAGGTATTCGATCGCGCGCGGCGCCTGCTTGAGCTGGGCGCGGAAGAACTCCATCGCCATTTCAGTCACCGCGGCGAGGCCGGTTTCCTGCTCCTTGCGCTCGCTCTCGCGCTGCGCGTCTTCGCGCGAGCGCGGCTGCGCTTCGGGCAGCTGCATGCCGGCGGCAGAGGCGAGGTCTTTGACCGCCTCGACGTAGCCCAGACCGCCGTAGGACATCAGGAAACCGATCGCATTGCCGTGCGCGCCGCAGCCGAAGCAGTGGTAGAACTGCTTCGCCGGGCTGACCGTGAACGAGGGCGATTTTTCGTTGTGGAACGGGCACAGGCCCTGGAAATTCGCGCCGCCCTTCTTCAAGCGGACGTACCGCGACACCACTTCGACGATGTCGACGCGGCTGAGCAGATCCTGCTTGAAAGACTCTGGAATCACGGCGCGGGTAGCGCCGCAAGATTAACCGGCAAGCTTTGCTTTGACCAGACCTGAAACCTTGCTCAGGTCGGTGCGGCCCGCAAGCCGGGATTTGAGCAACCCCATGACTTTGCCCATGTCTTTGGCGCCGCTGGCACCAGTCTCCGCGATGGCCGCGGTGATGGCCGCGCCGACCTCGGCCTCGGAGAACTGCTGCGGCAGGTAGCCGGCCAGCACGCCGATCTCGAACTTCTCGGCGTCGGCGAGGTCGTTGCGGCCGGCTTTTTCGAACTGGGCGATCGATTCGCGCCGCTGCTTGACCATCTTGTCGATGATCGCGAGCACGTCGGCGTCGGCGAGCTCCGTGCCGGAGAGGACCATGCGCTCGTCCACTTCCTTCTGCTTCATGGCGGCGAGCAGCAGGCGCACGGTGCCCAGGCGCGCGCTGTCCTTGGCGCGCATCGCGGCTTTCATGTCTTCGGTAATTTTGTTTCTCAGACTCATAAAATCAAAACGCCCCGGCAGCAGGCCGAGGCGTCAAGGATTTGCAGTATGCGTTCCTAGTACATCTTCTTCGGCAGCAACTGGCTGCGCAGGCGCTTGTAATGGCGCTTCACCGCGGCGGCGAGTTTGCGCTTTCTTTCCGTGGTCGGCTTCTCGTAGTACTCGCGGGCGCGCAACTCGGTGAGCAACCCTGTCTTCTCCACGGTGCGCTTGAAGCGGCGCATCGCCACCTCGAAGGGTTCGTTTTCCTTGATGCGTACGGTCGGCATGCAATCCCCGGATTCCGGAAAAGGGGCGCATTCTATCAGAAGCCACGGATTCCGAGGCACAATTGCCCCATGCTGATCCTCGGCATCGAGACCTCCTGCGACGAAACAGGACTGGCCCTCTACGAGTCCGGGGGTGGAGGCTTGCTCGCGCACGTGGTGCACTCGCAGGTCAAGATGCACGAGGTCTACGGAGGCGTGGTGCCCGAACTTGCCTCGCGCGACCACCTGCGCCGGCTGGTGCCGCTCAGCCGGGAAGTCCTTGCGCGCGCGAATCGCCGGCTCGAGGACCTGGACGCGGTCGCCCATACCGAGGGGCCGGGCCTGGCCGGCGCGCTGCTGGCGGGCGCCGCGTTTGCGCGCAGCCTCGCGCACGCGCTCGGCGTGCCGGCCGTCGGGATTCACCATCTCGAGGGCCACCTTCTGTCGCCCCTGCTTTGCGCACGGGCGCCGCATTTTCCTTTCATTGCGCTGCTGGTCTCGGGCGGTCATACGCAGTTGATGCGCGTGCACGAGGTGGGGCACTACGAACTGCTCGGCGAAACGCAGGACGACGCGGCGGGCGAAGCCTTCGACAAGACCGCGAAACTCCTCGGTCTGGGCTACCCCGGCGGCCCGGCGCTGTCGATGCTGGCCGAATCCGGGAAGCCGGGCCGCTACCGCCTGCCAAGGCCGATGATCGCGAGCGGAAATCTGGAGTTCAGCTTCTCCGGCCTCAAGACCGCGGTGCTGACTCTGCTGCACAAGGAAAAAGACGTCTCGCATCCGGACCTCGCGCGCGCCTTCGTCGACGCGATAGTGGAGGTGCTGGTGGCGAAGTGCGCGCTCGCGATGGAGCACACCGGCCTCGCGCAACTGGTGGTTGCCGGCGGCGTCGGCGCGAACAAGCAGTTGCGCGCCGCCCTGGATGCCAAGGCGCGCGCGGCCGGATTCGACGTCTACTACCCCGAGCCGGAACTGTGCACCGACAACGGCGCAATGATCGCGTTCGCCGCCGCGCTGCGCCTGCAGGCGGGGAAACCCGTCGCGGCGGATTCCGGCTTCAGCGTCCGGCCGCGCTGGGACCTTGCTTCGATCCGTTAATTTTTTCCTGACCCGGCTTCGCGAGCCCGGCGCGCCACGTAGGCCTCGAGTTGCGTGGCGGCGATTTCCAGCACCGGCGTGGCGAGCGCGTGCTTGCGGGCCGTCGCGAGCAGCGCGCCGAGGATGTGGTCGCCCTCGGCTTGCCCGCCCGATTCAATATCGCGCAGCATCGAGGCCGAGAATGTCGAACCCTTCTGCGTCAGCATGCTGCGGTAGTTCTGCAGCACCGCTTCCGGCGCCGGGCGACCTTCCGCCTTCGCTACCGCAGCGCATTCCCCGAGCAGCGCCAGCGTGAGCTTTTCGCCGGCCCCGGTAGCGACGATGTCGCCGACCGGCGCACGCATGAGGCAGGTGATGCCGGCCAGCGTGGCGAGCAGCACCCATTTGTCCCACATCGCCTGCTCGACGTCCTCCAGCTGCTTCCAATCGAACTTGACGCCGGCGAGCGCGGACGCGAAGGCGTCGCAGGCGGACTTCTGCGAGGCCGCGCGCGCGCCGAAGACGATGCGGTGGAAGTCGTTCAGATGGCGCACCTCTCCATCGGCAGCGAGCGTCGCCGCAATGTAAGCGACGCCGCCCAGCACCTTGTCGCGCCCGAAGCGCGCGTCGAGCGCCTGCAGGTGCGACATGCCGTTGAGCAGCGGCAGGGCAAGCGCGCGGCCGGCCATCGCCGGAGCGATGGCCTCGAGCGCGCTCTCCAGGTCGTAGGCTTTGGCGGTGAACATGACGATGTCGTACGCGGGCTTGACGGCGTCCTGCGTCACGCAGTTGACCTTCAGCTGCGCGTTGCCATGGGGACTCGCAATGCGCAGGCCGTCCCGCGCGATGACCTCGGCGCGCCTGGGCCGGACGAGGAAGCTGACATCGACGCCCTTCTCCGCCATGCGTGCGCCGAAATAGCCGCCGACTGCGCCTGCGCCGAGCACCAGAATCTTCATGTTTTCGTCGCTCCGAGTCGAGGTTCATCGCCCTTAAGGATGCGGCCGATGTTCTCGCGGTGGCGCCAGATGAGCAGCAGCGCGATCGCGGCCACGGCCGGGGTCGCTGGGGTCAAGCCGAACAGGAACCAGGCCCAGAATACGGCGAAAACGGCCGCAATCATGGAAGCAAGCGAGATCATGCGAAAGAAAAGCACGATGATGCCGAATGTCAGCAGCGTGCCCAGTCCAAGGGTCAAGCTCAGGGAAAACAGAACACCCGCCGCAGTCGCGACGCCCCTGCCGCCCTTGAAGCCGTGATAGAGCGGATAGAGATGGCCGAGGAAGGCCATCGCGCCAGCGAGCGGCGCGTCGAACCCGGCGACCGCGCTCTCGCCGGTGTAAAGCACCGTCAGCAGCACGGCCAGCGCGCCCTTGCCCGCGTCGCCCGCCAGCGTCAGCGCCGCGGCGAGCTTGCTGCCGGAGCGCAGCACGTTGGTTGCGCCCGGATTCCCCGAGCCGTAGCCGCGCGGATCGGGCAGGCCCATCAGCCGGCTGATCAGCACGGCAAAGGAGACCGACCCGAGCAGATAGGCGGCCAGCGCAATCAGAACCGTCTGCATGGAGGCTGGATTCTATAATCTGTGCGCATGGACTCCATTCTGGTTCGCGACCTGCGCGTCGAAGTGCTGATCGGCATCCACAAGCGCGAGCGCCACGTGGCGCAGGTGGTGTCGATCGACCTGGACATCGGACTGCCCGGAAACGCGGTGTTCGCCTCCGACCGCGTCGCCGACACCATCGACTACGAACAGGTGGCCCTCAGGATCCAGGGGCTCGCCCGCAGCGGCCACTTCAAGCTGGTAGAGACCTTCGCCGACCGCATCGCCAGGCTGCTCACCGACGAATTCAAGGCGCCCTGGGTAAAGGTCAGCGCCGCGAAGATCGGCATCCTGCCCAACGCCAAGTTCGTCGGCGTGTCGATCGAGCGGCGGCGGGCCTAGGACTAACGCGGACAATGAGCGCGCGCAGGCTGAAGGCGCTGCTCGGCGACTACCCGGTAACGGAGACGCTGAAGGGCGGCCGCATCGCCTCGGCGACCGTTGCGTTCGAGTTCGCGGATATCCGGCCGCCCAGCTCCGGATTCAAGCGCGTGGTGCGCGGCCTCGAGTTCGACGTCGCCGAAATTGCGATCACGACCTTCCTCATGGCGAAGGCGGCGGGCAAGCCGCTCAAGCTGCTGCCGGCGGTGGTGGTCGGGCGCTTGCAACATTCGTTTCTCGTGCACAACAGCGCGCGCGGCGCGCTCGCGCCGGAGGACCTGCCCGGACGGCGCGTCGGCGTGCGCTCCTGGTCGGTGACCACCGGCATGTGGATCCGCGGCATCCTCGCCGACGATTACGGGGTGGACTGCGACCGCGTCAGCTGGGTCACCTTCGAGGAAGCGCACGTGGCGGAATTCCGCGATCCGCCGAACGTCGAGCGCGCGCCGCAGGGCAAGGATGTCATCAGCATGCTGCTCGCGGGCGAGATCGATGCCGCGGTGGTTGGCGACGGCATGCCCGCCGACCCGCGCATCCGTCCGCTGATACCCGACCCCGAGGCGGCGGCGCACGCCTGGCGCGCGCGCACTGGTGCGATCCAGATCAACCACATGGTGGCGGTCAAGGATACCGTGCCGGACGCCGCCGCCGCGGAGGTGTCACGGTTGCTCGCGGCGAGCATCAAGGCGGCCGGCAGCCCGGACCTGAACCCGGTCGGCATCGAGGCAAACCGCCGCAACCTCGAAGTTGCCATCGACTACGTTTACCGGCAGCACCTCATCCCGAAGCGCTACGCCGTCGAGGAACTGTTTCGATGATCATCGACTGCCACGGCCACTACACCACCGCTCCCGCAGGATTGTGGGATTGGCGGAAGCTTCAGCTTTCCCATGCGGGAAATTTTTCCGCCAGGCCAACCATCTCGGATCAGGAAATCCGCGACTCCCTTGAAGGCGCGCAGCTGAAGATCCAGCGCGAGCGTGGCTCGGACCTCACCTTTTTCTCGCCGCGCGCGGGCTCGATGGAGCACCACGTCGGCGATGCCGCGGTCAGCCAGGCATGGTCGCGGGAGTGCAACGACCTGATCCACCGCGCCTGCAGCCTGTACCCCTCGAATTTCGCCGCCGTCTGCCAGTTGCCGCAGTCGCCCGGCGTGGCACCGGCGAACTGCATCCCGGAGCTCGAGCGCTGCGTGCGGGAGCTCGGCTTCGTCGGCTGCAACCTCAATCCGGACCCTTCAGGCGGCTGGTGGAAGGAGCCGCCGCTCACCGACAAGTGGTGGTACCCGCTCTACGAAAAAATGGTCGAGCTGGACGTGCCGGCGATGGTGCACGTGAGCTCCTCCTGCAACCCCGCCTTTCACTTTACCGGCGCGCACTACATCAACGCCGACACCACCGCGTTCATGCAGTTCCTGACTTCGGATCTGTTCCGGGACTTCCCGACGCTGAGGTTCGTCATCCCGCACGGCGGTGGCGCGGTGCCCTACCACTGGGGCCGCTACCGCGGACTCGCGCAGGACATGAAGCGCCCACCGCTCAAGGAACTACTGCTGAACAACGTGTATTTCGATACCTGCGTCTACCACAAGCCGGGCATCGAGCTGCTGCTGAAGGTGATCCCTGCCGACAACATCCTGTTCGCTTCCGAGATGGTCGGCGCGGTGCGCGGCATCGACCCGGAGACCGGCCAGTACTACGACGACACCCGCCGCTACATCGACGCGATCGATTGGGTATCGGCCGCGGACAAGAAGAAGATTTACGAAGGCAACGTGCGCAAGGTCTACCCGCGCTTCAAGCGCTGAGCGCGATCAGCCGCGCGGATGATGCTTGGCGTGCAGGATCTTCATCCGTTCGCGGGCCACGTGCGTGTAGATCTGCGTCGTGGAAATGTCCGCGTGCCCGAGCAGCATCTGCACCACGCGCAGGTCGGCGCCGTGATTGATGAGGTGCGTGGCGAAGGCGTGGCGCAGCACGTGGGGCGAGAAGTGCTTGCTGGGAACCGCGCGCGCGCCATAGCGCTTGATGGCCTGCCAGAACGCCTGGCGAGTCATGCCGGAGCCGCGCTTCGTGACGAAGAGATGGTCTGAATTTCGCTTCTTGAGAATGTCAATTCGACCTTTCTTCAAATAGCGGCGAACCCAGTCCACGGCCTCCTCCCCAAGCGGAACCAAGCGCTCCTTGGAGCCCTTGCCCATGATGCGCAGCACGCCGGCGTCCAGGTTCGCCTCGAACACCTTCAAGCCGACCAGCTCCGAAACGCGCAATCCCGCTGCGTAGAGCACCTCGAACATCGCGCGGTCGCGCATGCCAAGCGGCGTGTTCGGGTCCGGCGCGGCGAGCAGGGCCTCGACATCGGCCTCCGAGAGCGTCTTCGGGAAACGCGGCCCGCGCTTGGGCGGATCGAGCTTGAGCGTGGGATCGACCTTGACCCTGCGTTCGCGCAGGCACCAAGCGTAGAAGCGCTTGAGGCTGGAAAGCATGCGCGCCGCACTGGAGGCGCGGCCTCGGCGCGCGGCGAGAAACGCGAACAGGTTTTCCTCGCTGGCCTTTGCCAGGGAAGTTTTTTCCAGAAACGACGCGAGTTGCGCCAGGTCGCGCCGATACGAAGCGAGCGTGTTCTTCGCCAGGCCGTCTTCCAGCCACAAGGCGTCGCAGAACGAATCGACGAGCGGCGCATCCGCGCCGCCGAACCCGGCCACGCTTCCCGCGTTCAGGGCCTGAGCTGGAACGCGTCCGCGCCGGACTCGTGCATCAGCAGCCAACGCTTGGCCTCCAGCAGGTAGCCGCCGGTCGAATGCGCGAAACCGCCGACGCCGCTGGCGGCGACCACACGGTGGCAGGGAATCACGATCGGCAGCTTGTTGTCGCCGCAGGCCTGGCCCACAGCGCGCGCCCCACTGTCCAGCTTGCGCGCCAGTTCGCCGTAGGTAAGCGTCCTGCCGCGCCGTATCTCGCAGAGCGCGTGCCAGAGGCGGCGCTGGAACTCCGTGCCCTCGATCAGCAGCGGCAGATCGAACTTGGTATCGGGGTCTTCACGATAGCGCTCGAGCTGGCGTGCGGCCCGCTCCGCGAGCGCGTTCCCCGGCGCCTTCGTCGCCGCGGCGGGCGGCAGGTAGCAGATCTGGATAACCTGTTCCCCGCGCGTCGCCACCGCGACCTTCATCTTGGGAAACTCAATCACCGCGTCCCAGTTCATTTCAGGCTGCCGCCAGCTTCCAGCGCGTGTCGCGCGAATTGCAGCAACTGCCCGGGTTTTTTCTTCATAATACCGATTCTAACCGCAGCAATTCCAACCAGAGGAGGTCCCATGGGCAAGTTCATCGAACTCAAGGCGTCCGACGGCCACCAGCTTGCCGCCTACGTCGCAGAACCCGCGGGCAAGCCGCGCGGCGGCGTGGTGGTGATCCCGGAGGTCTTCGGCGTCAACAGCCACATCAAGCAGGTCACCGACGGCTACGCCGCGGACGGTTATCTTGCGGTCTCGCCCGCGATGTTCGACCGCGCGCAGCGCAATTACGACACCGGCTACTCGCAGCCCGAGATCCAGGCAGGCGTCGCCATCATGCAGAAGCTCGACTGGAAGCAGAGCATGCTGGACGTGCAGGCCGCGATCGCGGCAGCCGCGAGGGGCGGCAAGGTCGGCATTGTCGGCTACTGCTACGGCGGCACCGTCGCATGGATGGCCGCGGCGCGCGCGAGCGGCCTTGCCTGCTCGGCGCCCTACTACGGCGGCGGCATGCACGGCCTCATCAACGAGAAACCCGGGGTGCCGGTGATGTGCAACTTCGGCGAGGCCGACCAGTCGCCCACGCTCGCGCAGGCAAAGGAAATCGCCGCTGCGCA
>Ga0247727_10020080_pt1 | contig 10259 bp, 9 predicted proteins | sample WisWelCaveWW1625_FD_202498 | JGI IMG/M metagenome (GOLD analysis project Ga0247727, IMG submission 202498) | Biofilm microbial communities from Wishing Well Cave, Virginia, United States - WW16-25 | ecosystem: Environmental > Aquatic > Deep subsurface > Groundwater > Cave microbial mat | place... | reverse complement strand
GGAAATTTTTCTTCCAAAGCCCGTTCCACTTTTTTCTTCAACAGAAATTTCGGATCTGCCGTATGATCGCGCATCTCAATAAAGTTTTCCAAAGCCATGTCAGCTATGGCGTCGGTGTTGATTTTACGGAGTTCTTCGAATTCTTCAAAGACTTTTTTCCAATCACTGCCGTGCTTCTCGATACACATATCAAGATAGGTGCAATCTTCAAAGGCGCAGTTCATTCCCTGACCGAAGAAAGGAACGATTGCGTGCGCGGCATCTCCCAGTAAGGCGGCTTTATCTTCAACATGCCATGGATTGCATTTGATCGTCACCATCGCGCCGGTCGGGTTTGCGAAAAAGTCTTCCACGAGAGTTGGCATTAAGGGCACGGCGTCGGGAAATTGTTTTTGAAAGAAGCTCGTCACTTTTTCTTCGGTGTTCAAGCTCGCAAAACTCTCTTCGCCTTCAAAAGGGAAGAAAAACGTGCAAGTAAAACTTCCATCTAGATTTGGCAAAGCGATGAGCATGAACGTATGTCGCGGCCAGATATGCAGGGCATTCTTCTCTAAAAGAAATTCCCCGTTTGACCCGGCAGGAATCGAGAGTTCTTTGTAACCATGCTCCAAATACTGTTGCGAAAAATTGAACCTGCCGGTTTTCAGCATCTCCAGGCGAATCGCCGAGGCAGAGCCGTCGGTGCCGATGACCGTCGTGGACGGAATCACGGTATCAGAGCTGTTCGGTTCGTCGTGAAACCTGGCCTCACCGGTTTTGAGATTCATCCCGGTGCAGGTCTGGTTGAAGTAGATTTGCACGCCTTCATGTTGCTCGGCAGCGTCCATCAAGCACATGTTTAATTGCGCGCGGGAAGTTGCGTAAATGACTTCGTGCTCCAATCTGCCGTAGGGCTGAAAGGTGAGATCGCCGTCTCCGCCCCGCCTCATATGACCCCCTTGGAAGCAGGGCGGGGCAAGTGCGTGAATCATCCTGCCCTTCATGGGGATGGCGATTTTCATGATCTGTTCATGTAGACGAACCTCTTTCAACGCATGAATGCCGCGCGCCGAGAGCGCGAGATTGATCGATCTCCCGGCGCTGATTTTAGTTTTGCGCATGTCCGGGCGGCGTTCATAGACCTCGACTTGAAAGCCGCGCTTCGCGAGATAAATCGACAGCAACGACCCGGCAAGGCCGGCGCCGATCAAGGTAATTTTTGTCGAATGCATGCTTTTATCTGTTTGTGTCATGGCAAGCTAGTTTCAATAATTATTTTGCCGGATAGATGAATCCAACTGACCTCGACAAGCTCGGTCGAGCCAAAAAGCTTTTCTCCGTTGGATTCATCCATCCGTTGGTAACAAAAAATCTTCGTATACTTATTTTTGATTTCAAGCGTGGGTACCCAATACACCCGTCTCCATGTTGGAAAGGAATCAACATTTCCGTACGCACTCTGAAAAAATTTCAGCAAACCGGAAAACATCCACAAAAGTATTATACAACGGCACCGATGCAACGCGAATCACATCCGGCTCGCGCCAGTCGCAAATAATACTTTTCTCCGTCAGCTTTGTGAAAAGTGCTTTTCCATCGCTATGAACACGGATGGAAAGTTGTGCGCCGCGTTGCTTCGGGTCGCGTGGTGTGATGATTGAGAAGTTCTCACTGGAATGTTGGTCAAGAAAAAATTCCAGATAGCCGGTCAACAATTCACTTTTTGTCCGCAGCCTTTCCATTCCCGCTTCATCGAAAATTTCCATCGACGCGCGCAACGCCGCCATTTGCAAAATAGGTGGGTTGCTTAGTTGCCAGCCTTCTGCGCCGGGAATCGCGTCGAAGTCCGGCCCCATCAAGAATCGCGTTTGCTTGTTGTGCCCCCACCAGCCGGCGAAGCGTGGCAGAGAAGAATTATTCGCGTGCCGCTCGTGAACGAAGCAGCCGGCGATACTGCCGGGGCCGCCATTTAAATATTTATAAGAGCACCAGACGGCGAAGTCAACATTCCAATCATGAATTCTTAACGGGACGTTGCCGACAGCATGTGCGAGATCAAAACCGACGACGCATCCGGCAGCGTGTCCGGCTGCGGCGATTTTTTCCATCTCGAACGCCTGGCCGGTGTAGTAATTGACACCGCCGAGCATGATCAGCGCAACGGCAGCTCCTTCTTTTTTAATAAGTGCCTCGATGTCTTCGGTGCGAATGGTTGCTTCACCGGCGCGTGGTTGCAGCTCAATCAATGAAGTCTGCGGATCAAAACCATGAAACCTGATTTGTGACTTCACAGCGTATTGATCCGATGGAAAAGTATCTTCCTCGATGATGATTTTGTATCGTGTGGGTGTTGGTCGATAAAACGAAACCATCATTAGGTGCAAGTTCACCGTGAGAGAATTCATCACGACGACTTCAATTGGCCTCGCTCCGACAAGCCGCGCCGTTTGCTCGGTGAGCAATTCATGATACGGCATCCACGGATGCTTCGCATGAAAATGTCCTTCGACGCCGAGCATTTCCCAGTCTTTCAATTCCTGCTCAACATAAGCGCGCACTGATTTCGGCTGCAAGCCAAGCGAGTTCCCGCACAAGTAAATGCAGTCTTCGCCATCTTTCCCCTTGGGGATAAAGAATCGCTCTCGGTATTTTGCCAAGGGATCGTTGGCATCCATTTCTGTGGCAAAGGATGGTATAGTTTGAAAATTTATTTTCATGAGAAAAATGTACCAACGGATAGAAACAACCCAGCGGATGGATTATTTGGTATTATCAGTTGGGTTGTTTCAACCAGTTGGAGCAATTTTTTGATTTCAATTCTGTGGCAGTTCTGTTTCTGTGGGCTTTTGAAACTGCTTCTCCAACTCCAGCCATTCCATCGCTGTTCCGGCAAACAATCTCGCCTTGGTCGCCTCGCCCAATTCCTCCATCGATTCAATAAGCTTCCCCGGCTCTGCTTCACCCAGCGGAAACGGATAGTCCGAACCAAGCGCGATTCTATTTTCACCGATCAAATCAATAAGATATTTCAGCATCACCGGATCGTGCACCAGCGAGTCCACATAAAATTTTCCGAGATAGTTTTTTGGATTTACTGTGTTCTCTGAAGCGCAAAGATCAGGACGAACTTTGAAGCCGTGTTCGATGCGTCCGATGGTTGCCGGGAATGCGCCGCCGCCATGCGCAAACGCAACTCGCAGTTTCGGCAAGCGCTCGAACACCCCGCCGAAAATCATCGAACAAATCGCCAGCGAGACTTCTGCCGGCATACCGACCAGCCAGGGGAGCCAATACTTCGGCATTCGTTCCTTGCCCATCATCTCCCACGGGTGCACGAAGATCGCCGCGCCCAACTCCTGTGCCGCTTCAAAAACCGGAAAGAGATTTTCATCATCAAGATTCCAGTCATTGACATGTGAGCCGATTTCAATGCCGGCCAATCTCAACTCTTTCACGCATCGTTCCATTTCTTTGATGGCGAGAGTGGGCGCTTGCATCGGCACTGTTCCCAAACCGACAAATCTTTTCGGATAATTCGCCACCATGCCGGCGATGTGATCGTTGAGAAATTTTGACAAATCCAACGCATCGAGCGGCCTTGCCCAATAGCTGAACATCACCGGAACAGTAGAGAGCACTTGCACATCGACGTGACGCCGATTACAATCTTTGATCCTGACTTTAGGGCTCCACGTGTTTTCTTCGATTTCGCGAAAGAGCTTGCCGTTGATCATCATCCGGCCGCAGCCGGGCCGGTGATGCTCGAGATTAACAAAACCTCCATAGCCGTATTTTTCTTTTAAATCAGGCCACGACTCAGGCAGGATGTGAGTGTGGATGTCGATTTTGTGAATAGAAGATTGCAAAGGATTGTTCTCGCGCAAAGATTTCTTCTATGGGAGTTTCATTTCTGTTGGCGAATTATTCTTCACCTACGAACGCATTACTCGACCACTTTATAAAGATAGAACATATATTTTTTATACCGCATGAAATTAACGCCGGTCCTTTCGCCGCTGAGGTTTTTCCTTTCAATCTTTTCCAGTTTCTTTTGGTATTTCCACTTGATGAACTTGGTCATCCACGGAAAGCGGTCTTCCAACAAAAGGAAAACCAGCTTATAGGTGGGCAATAAGACTTCCATGGTAAACTTGTTGGCCAGGTCGATCGTGCCGGCGGTTTCTTTGCTGATGTCCTGCTCGTGGATCAGCGTCACCGGGTATTTCTTCACCGCTTCCACGTAGTGCTGGAAATCGTGGCCGCCGCCCAGCTTGCATTTGTTATCCGGATCGGTTTTGAAGAAATCGCAGATCATGATGTGGCCGCCGGGGTTCAACAACTTCAGCGCTTTGGTAAAGGCGCGGTTGGTATCGATGTACTGGAAACTTTCGCTGAACAGGATGAGGTCGTATTTTTTGTCCGTCGCCACGTCTTCAAATTTGCAATTGTAAATATGGCAGCGCTCGCCGAGCAGCTTTCGGGCGTGATTCGTGAGAATGGCACCGGGCGACACACAGTCCACTTCGTAACCGGCGTTGGTCAGCTCGAAGGCGAATCGGCCGGTACCGCAGCCAACGTCCAGAATTTTTTGAACGCCGGCGGGAATGTTTGACTTGAGAAATTCTGCGTAACGGGTTTGCGCGGGGGCCAGGTTTTGCGGCTCTGCGGCAAGCCCCTCACAGAAGTAGCCGTAGTGCAGGTATTCGGTGTTCAGAAAATACCTGAACAAGCTGAAGCCTATCTCCAGACCGACTTCCTTGGAATCGACTTTTCGTGTTTTTTTAGCCATCAGTTCTTCTTTCCCATGTAAACCTCCAATGATGATTTCTTCTGTGAAAGCATCACGCAAAGACGCAGAGCCGCACTCCGCCCCGCGTCAATAGGTTTTGTAGGAAGCGGAGCGGGGAAGTCATCGCAAAGAAAGGCAAAAAACTACTGGCAAAACTATTTGATTTAGATTTTCTTTGCGTATTCTTTGGGTCTTCGCGACTTTGCGTGAGATTTTTTGTTTTTTTTACTTCAAAGCAGCTTTTCTTTTTTGAATCTCTCAAAACCACTTTTGGTTAGCTGCTTCAGCTCGCTGAGAAGCTCTTTATCGATCGAGGTAAAATTAAAACATGACTTGCCCTGCATTCTTTTCTTGAGTTCGGGAGACATGCCTTTCAGCAACTCCGGAAACATATAGACCGGAAAAAGATAGTAGCTCACATAGTTTTTCTTGATCTGCGCCGCGCCGAAGAACAGTTCTCTTTTGTATTTCTCCGAATAAGGCGCATCGAGGGAGTAACTCCCTGGTTCATCCACTTTAAGAAGCAAGCGAGGTTCAAAATTCTGGAGGATGCTTTTTAGCTGTTCGAAGACGGATTGAAGGTCTGCTTTGGATTCGGATTTGATCCTCTTTTTCAATGTCAAGTCCCTCCTTCTTCACATACATCTCCGACCATTCGAACATTTCCCCCAGCACGAACAGCGCCGACTCGCGCGACGTAGCGGTGGCTTTCGTGCGGCAGCAACACCAGGCGCGCGGTGCCGCCGTTGCCTTTGATCGCCTGATAGAGCCGCTCCGAGTACGTCGATGCTCTTACCACGATTTGCCGTGCACTTCCGCAAGCGGGTCTTTAGCATACTCGTTATCTTGAGCGCGCGCTGTGATGCTTTGATCCCAATTCGGCGGCAGTTCCATCACATGGTTGCACTTTTTGCAAGTGCGGCGCTCGACGGAGGAGTAGAAGTTGCGCATCACCATCGGGAATTGCTTGACAATGTCTTCGAGGGAAAAATATTCTTCGTAGAGTTGATTCCCGCACTTTTCGCAGAAGTAGAGGAAACCGTCTTTCTCGCCTTTGATGCGGTGCTTCTCGATAATCAACCCGAAGGTGTTGGCAAAGCGTTGCGGCGAATGCGGCACTTTGGGCGGAATCAAAAACATCTCGCCTTCGCGCAAAGAAACTTCCCAGTGCTTGCCGTCTTTGTAGAGTTTGATTTTGATGTCGCCCTTGAGTTGAAAGAAAAGTTCTTCGCTTTCGTTGTAGTGATAATCTTTGCGCGAGTTGGGGCCGCCGGAGACCATCACAATAAAAGTGTCGTTGCCCTTGAAGATGGTTTCGTTGGCCACTGGCGGAATCAAGCGATGCTTGTTCTTCTCGACCCAGCCCATGAGGCTGAACGGCTCCAGCGGTTTTTGTATGTCGCGGATGTCCATTTTTGTCCTCCGTTATCTTTGGTTTTCACGATGCGAGATAAAAAGAATTACACCAACGGATAGAAACAACCCAACTGATAACAGATTTTTTGTTTCATCTGTTGGGTTGTTTCTATCCGTTGGGGATTTCAAAAAATCAATCAATCGTCGCAATCACTTTCAACTCAATCGCAATCGGCGTCGGTAGGCGATTTACTTCGACGGTTGTGCGGCATGGTTGATTATCTTTGAAGTATTCGGCATAAACACGATTGAAGATCGGGAAGTCATCCTTCATGTTGGTTAAGAATACAGTCACATCGACGATTTTATCCCAGCTCGATCCGGCATCCTCTAAGATGTACTGAATGTTCCTGAACACACTGTGGCATTGCGCTTCGATATTGTATTCTACGATGTTGCCGTTATCGTCCAAGGTGACGCCGGGAATTTCGTTCGTTCCTCTTTCTCGCGGACCGATGCCGGAGAGAAAAAGCAAATTGCCAACTCGCCGCGCGTGGGGATACGCGCCCACCGGTTCCGGTGCTTTGGATGAGATTATTGCTTCTTGTGACATGGTTCTTGTTCGATGATTAAAATTGATGCTGCATAGTCGGGACAGAGCCGCCAAGAATGTTCAAGACATTTCCTTTGCGACTCTGCGTCTTTGCGTTAAATTCTTTTTTACAACTTCACACAAACATTTTTCGGCTCGGTGAAAAAGCGCAACGCCTCCCAACCGCCCTCTCTGCCGACGCCGGAATTTTTCACCCCGCCAAACGGCGTGCGCAAATCGCGCAGCATCCAGCAGTTAATCCAAACAATGCCGGATTTAATTTTGTTCGCAACACGATGCGCGCGGGTCAGGTCTTCCGTCCACAGAATGGAGGCCAAACCGTATTGCGTGCTGTTGGCGTAATGAAGCGCTTCTATTTCGGCGTCGAAAGGCATGATCGTTACAACTGGCCCGAAGATTTCTTCTTGATTTGTGCGGCAATCGTGCGGCAAATTTTCAATGGCCGCCGGCTCGATGAACCAACCATTTTTGCAACGACCATCTACGAACACTTGTTTACCGCCGCATAAAACCGCCCCGCCTTCTTCCTTTGCCAACGCGATGTAAGAAAGAATTTTTTTCATGTGCTGGGACGAAACCACCGCGCCGAGATCGCTGTCTTCAAGAAGCGGGTCGCCGACTTTCAGTTTTTTTGTTTCGGCGACGAAGTCGTCCCTGAATTTTTGATAAAGCATTCGCTCGACAAAAATTCGCGAGCCACATAAACAAATCTGACCCTGGTTCGAGAATGAAGAGCGCAGCGTCGTTTGCAGCATCTCATCGTATTGGCAATCTGCGAAAATGATCGTTGGGTTTTTTCCGCCAAGCTCTAAAGATAGTTTTTTGAACATCGGCGCAGCGGTTTTGGCAATCTCAGCGCCGGTTTTAGTGCCACCGGTGAATGAGATAGCAGAAATTTTTGGATGAGCGGTAATCGCCGTGCCGGCTTTGTTTCCGTACCCATGTATGATATTCAAAACACCCACTGGCAAACCAGCCTCGATACAAATTTCCGAGAGTAGAGATGCCGTCATCGGCGTCAGCTCAGAGGGCTTGCCGACGACACAATTTCCGGCGGCCAATGCTGGGGCGATTTTCCACGTGAAAAGATAGAGGGGCAAATTCCACGGCGAGATGCAGCCAACGACGCCTATAGGATTGCGCAGCGTGTAATTGATCGCTCGATCTTCCATCGGATGCGCTTCGCTGGCAAAGTGCAGAATCGCCGTAGCGAAGAAACGAAAATTGGCTGAGGCGCGAGGAATGTCCAACGACTTTGCAAGCTTCAGCGATTTGCCGGTGTCAATGCTTTCGGCGAGCGCAAATTGGTCATGGCGTTCGTCGATAAGGTCTGCGACGCGCATGAGGATTTTTGAGCGCTGCTCGGCAGGGGTGATTGACCATTCAGGAAATGCTTTTTCCGCGGCGGCAACCGCTCTCGCCACATCGCGTTCGTCGGAGTCGGGTGCGAGCGAATACACTTCGCCGATAGCCGGATTGTAGTTGTCGATGTATTGACTCGAGGCTGGCGCAACTAACTCGCCGTTGATGTAATTTCTGATTTTTCTCATAACTTTTTTCAACACGAAGGCACAAAGGCACACAAAGTTACACGAAGAGTCGAGTAGTTAATCAAAGCCATTAATGCGGCGTCTTATACCGTCCTTTAGAAGAACAACGTTGAAATTAATCAATAGCCCCAATCTCTTGTTTGACAGCTTTAAATAAGTGAGCAATTGTTCTTCGTGGATGGGCAGAATGATCTCAACCGCTTTTAATTCAAGAATGATTTCATTCTCGACAAGAATATCAACATTAAAATATTTATTAAGTTTTTTGCCCTTATAAAAGATTGGCAGAGAAACTTGATTCTTCGCATTCATCCCTTGACGATGCAATTCATCCAACACACAGTATTCATACACAGGCTCAACTAAACCAGGCCCCAATTCTTTATGGACCTCAATGCAAGCGCCAATGATCCGGCTTGATAGTTTTTCTCTTTCCTCTTTTTCCATTGTGTCACCCCTTTTTTTGAATACAATGTCAACCAAAGCCGCAAGACTTTGCTCTTGATGAGTGTGATTTATTTGTCAGGATACATTGTTTATCTTTTCTTCGTGACGCTTCGTGTATCTTCGTGTTGAAAGCATTTATAAACAACTCGTCCTTCCACCATCCACCGGAAGATTTATTCCGTTGATGTAGGCCGCTGCCGGTGAGGCGAGGAAGGCCACCGCATTCGCCAGCTCTGCTGCTTCGGCAAATCTGCCGGCGGGAATTTCGGCAATCATCTCTTTCTCAATCTGAGCAGTTGACTTCCCCAATTTTTCTGCTTTGCTGGTAATGATCGATTCGAGCCGCGCGGTCTTGGTCATGCCGGGCAGAATGTTGTTCACGGTTATTCCGAATGGCGCAACTTCGCCGGCCAATGTTTTTGCCCAACTGGCGACAGCGCCGCGAGTCGTGTTCGAAACGCCCAGCCCGGGAATGGGTTGCTTCACGGAAGTCGAAATGATATTGATGATGCGACCATAGCCCGCGGTTTTCATTCCGGGAATCACTGCTTGAGCGAGAATCTGGTTGCACAGCAGATGATTCGAAAATGCCGAGATAAACTCTTCGGGCGTTGCATCGACAATCGGGCCGCCCGGCGGGCCGCCGGTGTTGTTGATCAAAATATGAACCGGCGAATGCGTACCGATAAAATCGGCAAGTTTTTTCTTGAGGAGGTCGAGACTGGAAAAATCCGCGACGAGATATTGATGATTCTGCCCGGCGCGAGTGTCTAACTCGGCTCCTGATTTTTTTAGCGACTCTTCATTTCGCGCAATCAGAGTTACCGTTGCGCCGAGGCTCGCCAATTCGATGGCGCATGCCTTGCCGATCCCCTGCGTGCTGCCGCAGACGATGGCATGTTTTCCGGTTAGGTCGAGGTTCATTTTGCATTATAATACGTAATTCGTAATGCGTAAGGGTACATTATCAACGGTTGGTGCCCACATTTTACGCATCACGTTTTACGGATTATTCCTTTTTGAATAATAGAATCCCAAATTCTTTTTGATCTCCTCCGGCAGTTCCGGCAGCGCCGATCGCGGAATGAGAAAAGTCGGGAGATCAAAAAAATCGCCGAAGACTTTATAACGCTCGACGGTGGCGCGCAAGTAATGATAACCCGTCGAGCCGCCGGTGCCGATTTTGTTGCCGATCATGCGATGCACCATCAGCGCGTGGCGTGCGCGCCAGGTGGTGAATAGTTCGTCGATGTCAACCAGCGTCGTGAGCAGTTGGAAGGGAAGATGGAGAATCGGTTCGTCGCGATAAAGATGAATCAGCAGCGCCGCTTGCATGGCTTTATACGGCAACTGCCGGCGACCTTTTGTAATCAATTCGTCGTGCTTCTTTTCGTCGAACAATGCCGCAAAACTTTCTTCGTTCATTTCGGCTTCATGAATCTGTTTCTGTTTTTCTTCATCGCTGGAAAGTGGATTGGCAAGGATGATCTGACGATCATTTTCCAAAATCTTTTCGACGGCGGTG
>Ga0247727_10020079_pt1 | contig 10259 bp, 6 predicted proteins | sample WisWelCaveWW1625_FD_202498 | JGI IMG/M metagenome (GOLD analysis project Ga0247727, IMG submission 202498) | Biofilm microbial communities from Wishing Well Cave, Virginia, United States - WW16-25 | ecosystem: Environmental > Aquatic > Deep subsurface > Groundwater > Cave microbial mat | place... | reverse complement strand
TGCCTCGCACCATGACGTCGGGAAAAGCGCGATGGCCGATGACGGCCGGTCGCGTAATGCCGCTGGCAATCGCATATTCCTTTTGCGCCTCCCAAAAAGGTTGATAAGCCGCGGCGCCGGTATTTTTCTTGACCAACAACGGCGCCAACATAAAAAGGCCGGTGCGGCGCGATAGATCGTCGTGCAGCCATTGTCCCAAGCTTTGCAGGTCAACGGAAAAATCTTTGACATATTGCGCCGAATCCAACAATGAAAATCCGACGACCAGGTATCGCGTGTGAGCCTTTTTTTCGACGAGGCGATTGAGGCCAAAGTTTCGCACCACTTGCCCGCGCTGGAGAACAACGCCGGCATTAACCCGTTCGACGCCGGCGCGGCAGATTTTGTTTTGCGGCGTGGCGGTTTTTAGAATGCCCAGCGCCTGTTTGCCCAGCGCATCAAATAACTGCAATTGCATGCCGTGATAGACACGGTCAACGCTTCCCAGATTTATCACGGCAGTCGATTTATCCAGAATCGCCACCACTTTCCCTTCGACGACGTCGGGCTGGTATTCTTCGCCGATTTTCTTCACCAGTCGTTCGATCGTGCCTTTGAGACATTGGCGAAAATAATCTTGCTCTGCTTCGGGAAGCAGGGCTTGGCGTTTTTTCTGGTCTTTAAAAACCTGGCCGGTGAGCGTGCGCGTATAAAAAATTTCTCCAGTGACGAGATCGAAAAATTCAAAAGTCACGTTGGTGCTAATGACATATTCGTCCTCCTGGAAATGTTCCACTTTTTTGATATCGGCGCGCGTGATCAAGCCCCGGACGAACACGACGTGGGGCTCGATTTTGGCAACGCCATTGCTTTTTGCCAGAGAATCCAGAGAGATAAAATTGAAATGGGGAACGGCGCGAAAGACGTTTTGGACCCATCCGGCGGCCTCGGTTTGAAAATCCTTTGCCGCCGCCAATTTTTTAAACTCCGAAGTAAAATCTTTCGAAGCGCCACCGAGATAAAAACCGGCAAAATGGGTTTGAATTTTCCGCGTCTGGCCGTGCAGCGCCGCCGCAAAAGCGGCCACCAGCATGGCCGCCAATGCCGCAATTTTCAATGTTTTCATGCGATTTTCTCCAAATTAAAAAACCTCATCAACCGGCCGGAATTTATCATTTTTCGTGGGATTACCGGGATCCGGAATCGGGTTAGTTTTTCTAATCGTATTGGTTGCCTCGGTAAAGGCTTTCACGGTGGCGAAATTATACTCGGACCGTTTTTTGATCTCCGGCAAATCTTTTTCCAGGGCGGCTTTCAGCTTGGGAACTTTCAGGTAGTGCAAGTCGGTGGGCTTGGCGTTGGTCACCACCTCCGTCGCATTGACGATCATCGAGCCGCTGTTTTCCACGAGGTACTGGCTTTGCAGCGAAGCGAGCTTCAAATTCCAGAGGAGGTTGCTGATTTGCTTGAATTGTTTTTCGCTCAATCGAACCTTCTCCAAATCGCCATTGGTTTTAGAAAAATAGATGGCTTCGTCTTTGCGCTGGATGACGTCGGCTCGTAGCAGGTTGGCTTTTTCAATGCGCTGGGCGAGCTTGGTTTGCTTGGCGGCGATGGAATCCGCGGCGGTTGAATTTTTTGCATCCCCCTTTTTCGCCTCTTTTGCTTCCACTTGTTTTAATTCAATGGTAATCCGCTCGACGTCGCCCGCGGCCTCGGCCAGCTCCTTCTCGCTGGCTTGCAATTGCGATTTTCTTTCCTGATTCGCGGCAAAATCAAACAGATAATTTCGCGCCGCGCCGATGCTTTTATCGACGCTATTGAACAGCGCCTGCGTCGAATCGATATCCGCGAGCAGCTTATCAATCGGGCGTTTGCTGAACACCGTGTCAATTAAAGTTTTGGTCATCACCGAAGAACAGGAAATCGTAAAACCGATGCACATCGCAAAGCCGAGAATCCCGGCAAGATACTTTTTCATCGCTCCTCCTCGAAGGTTTGGTCGTGGCGTTTAAGTTGATAATGATCGGGATACCAGAAAGGTCGCGGTTTTATTGCTGATAAACCATCAGCATTTGGCGTTTTTCATAAGCCAGTTCCTTATAGGTAGGGTTTTTTGCGGTCACTTAAACATAAAAACGACTTTATTGCCGCTCTGCTCTTGCAGTTTGAGCCTTTCAAATCCGGGCACTTTTTTCACGGCGGTAAAAATGGCCGTGACGAGATTGAGATTCTGCTCGTTTTTAAATCTGACGTTATATTCCAAGCGTTTTAAATCGCCATCCCAAGCCGGCTTTTGGCTCTGGGTTATGCCGGCAATGCCGTTCAGCGCCGTCTCGAATTTTTGGCCTTGCTCCCAATAGTCGTCAACATTATAGACGGCAATGTTGTAAGGCTCGCCGTGCGTTTGGCGATCCACCCAGTTGCTGATAAATTGTAGAAGAATTTTTTCCTTCACGGCCTTGCCGCATCGGCTCGCCGCCTGCACGTCTGCGCCTGCCGCGGTAATATCCGCGCCGCTAATGGCATACTTTTGCGTTGCCGCCACGATCTGCGCGGTAAAAGCGTCGCAAATAACGAATTTCGCGAGCGCATGCGAAACAAATTTGCTCTCCGAGCTTTTCTGGGATTCCATGACGACGTTTCCCAACACCAAATACTGGGTGTTGCGCTGGCGGACCGATTTTAAGATTTGCTCCGCCAGCGCGGGGTTTTCGATGAGATCATCCATGAAAAACTTGCCGGTCTTCTTGAGTTTGGTTTGCATGCGTTTCATCTCGAGCGCGCGCAATTCCTGGGCGATCTTCGCATCCGCCACCACAAACCCCATGTCGACAAACACTTCTTCCAGCGCGGCTGCGGCCGAAGATTCGGCTAAGGTATCGCGTTCGCCGGAGGCCGTGGAAGTTTCTTGAATGAGCAGCATCACGCGCGGAATCCCGACGATATTTCTGATCATTAATTTCCATAAATCGAAAGCGAGCCGATCGATTTTCAATACGGCGCTGATCGTCATGCGGTAGATTTCCGCATTCGGCGCTTTTCCTTCCTCGGCCACTTTGTGGGTGTCGATATAATCTTCGTATTGGGCATAGATGTTATCGGCCAACGCGGTCTCATGCTCCGCCAGCGCCGAAGGATTGGGCATAATGTCATGCATTTTTTTCCGGATCGCTTCGCGCATGGCGTTTCGTAAGGCCTCCGGCCTGGCTGCCATTTCATTGCCGTTGTGAATATCCGCATGGCCGGTGACGGCGACTTTCGTATCGACAAAGAAATTGAATGCCGCGGCGCGGCGCGCTTGGTTATTGGAAGTTGAATCATCTGTAGCTCCCCAGGCAAAAAGATTCGTGGCAATAAACACCATAGCGAATAAGGATTTCATGGGCGGAGACTCCCGGTTTTGGCTTAACTGAGCGTGCGTAAAATTTAATGATCATTGAACCGTTGATTTTTCCGGCAAAAAATTTCGTGTATTTTTTATTTTAGAGACAAGCCCGCCGCCAGCGTGGACGATATATTAAAAAAAAGTAACTACATTGTCAAGAAGAATTTTGACGCCATCCCAAAATAAAAATGGAGCATTGAATCGATAAAACCGGAACGGCCGGCCGCTCAATTCAATACTCCACGGAAGCGAGCAAGCAAGCCGAGCAAATCAAATCGCGCCGAACGTGTTTGGAAAGTCACTCTTAGGAAACGCTTTTGATAAGCCGCTGATAGTCCTCAGGAGTAATGAGATAAAATCCTAACGCGTTGGCCCGCGTCGAGAGGTTTTTCAGGGCACGTTCTTTATGTTTTTGAATGTAGTAATCGTCGCCGAGGTCGACGAATTCTGTTTGTTCTTTGAGCATTTTATAAAGCAGTCGCGCGATTTTGTGTGCTGCCGCCGTCGTCGCTTTCGCCGGACCATGTTGCGCTTTCATTTTGCGAAAATACGCGCCCAAATAGGATTGGCTCCGATGCAGACTTTGCGCGGCCTGCTTGAGCGCCAAGGTCGCAGGGTTGTGTGTTTTCCCGGTACTGCGGCGGAGAACTTTTCCGGCCGATTTTTCATTTTTGGGGCAAAGGCGCAGCCATGAGGTAAAATGTTTTTCCGTCTTCCAGTTGCTCATGTCCAAACCGATGTGGGCAACGACCGTATGCGCGACACTGGTATTGACGCCATCAATTGCCGTTAAGTCGACACCGCAGATGCGAAAGAGTTCCGTGCGAAGGTCGAAACACATTTTATTTTTGGTTCGACTGTCTTTTTTACGCGAAGGCAGAAGCTCATGGTCAGCCGGCTTCGTTTGAAAGCGTTGGTAGCGTTGCTCAATTTGTTTCTCGCTGGCAACGATTTTTTGTGAAAACACATCGTACAACTCCAGCGATTGCTGAAGCTGAAAAAGATGCTCGTCGTCATAGTTGCCTTCGAGGGATTTCTCAATGACGGTCGGCGGGTTCTTACATTTGGGGTCTCGGTGCTGAGCCAACTGCTTGGGGTCGCGTTGCCCACGCACGATATCGCGGATAATCGCCATCCCGGTCTTGCCCGTGATATCGGTAATGACGTTGTCGAGTTGCAGATTCATCAAGTGTAACGCTTTCTGCATGTACTGGATTTGCGTGGCGCGGTGGCGAATGAGATTATCGCGGTGATCACTCAGATCCCGGAGCTTGCGAAGCTCGGGCGCTGGAATGAAGGACGCTCGCAACAGCCCATAGGTGTGCAGTTGTTGGAGCCATTGACAATCCAAGATATCGGTTTTGCGGCCCGGGACGTTCTTGGCTTCTTGCGCGTTCACCAGATAGACTTCAATGTCGTGGGCTTCGAGCATTTGATGGATTGGAATCCAATAAATACTCGTCGATTCCATGGCCACCGTGTCAACGTCACAGTGCTTTAGCCACTTGACTGCCGCCTGCAAATCCGCCGTAAACGTCTCAAAGCGCCGGACCGGCTGCGGGTCGCGGTCTTCGGGAACGCAGACCCAAATTTCGGCTGAACCAATGTCGATGCCCGCCGCATGGAAGTTGATTTGTTTGAGCGCTTCGAGCTTGGGAAGCGCTGAAAGTTCTTTGATCCTTTTACGCTTACTCATCGTCGCCTTCACTTTCGTTGGTTGGAGGGTGAAATGGCCTCAGGCCCGAATGCACAAAAGACAATTACACTCTTAGACGGGGTCGCAATGCCACCAATGATAAAGTCACGAGCATTCGGAACCAAGCTTCTAAACGGGCTTAAAGCACCAAAGAGCTTACGGCCTTAACTGCCTGAAGCCTGATGATGAATGAAGTAAACGTTTCCGACTTTTAAAGCAACAGCTTTTTTGTTGTGGAAGCTTCTAAGCAAGTAACTGACCGGTCACTTAAATTGTCAAACTTTTCCAAATCTTACTGACTCCAGTGACCGGTCAACATTTCACTTTTGCCAAAGTTCTTTCTACAAGCAACAGTTATTGACCGGTCGCTTAAATCACCTAATCACCCAAAATGGTGGAATTATAGCGACCGGTCAATGAGTTGCTTAGAAGCACTGATTCCGCTACGACGGAATTTGTAAAGTGAGAAACCGCGCAGGGCTGACAAACTAAAGTTTGTCACTCCGTGTTTCTGGGAAGTTTATCAGTTCGAAGCGTGCATGGCCAGAATCTTTTTGGCTTCGGGATACGCCAGCGCGCGCTCGATATTGTTCGTCGTCGATTTGACAATCTCTTCGCACAGTTTGACGGCCTGCGCTTTGTCGCCGACTTTCAAAGAAGCTCTGGCGAGCAGGACTTTATGAAAAACGTCGTTTTTATCGGCCTGCTTCAAATGCTCGACTGCGGCCGGGTAATCGCCTTTTTCGAGCATAACGTAGCCGGCCAAATAGTGATAAGCATCCAGATACTGCTCCCCTTCTTTGCCGCCGTCGTCGATCATCTTTTTAACCTGCTCAACGATTTTCCACGTTTCTTCATGCTTGCCCATTTTGGCGAGCGCGCGGGCGCGGCCGAGATGCATGCGACCGAGCCAGACCAGCTTTTGAATGCTGTCGACCTGGCTGGCGGACGTGGGCGGCACGGATTTGTAGCCGATTTCGTAGCAACGCAACGCTTCGGCGGTCCGGCCAAACTCGAGGTTGATCCTCGCTTTGTGATTCCAAATCCACACCGGCGGAAAGCCTTGGGCCGCGCCGTTGCGGTTGTAGCGATTCATAAACTCGTCGAGCGTTTTCAAAGCGGGATCCGGCTTGCCTTCGTAAAGATCGGCCCAGATTTGCCCGAAGAACGGCCCGAACGGCGTCGCATCGGGATCGACTTTGTCGACAACCTGTTTGTAAGCCAGGCGCGCTTTGTCGTATTTTTCTTGCAGCAGATAGCAATCGCCGATAAAACTCGCAGCGCGCGGCAGGCTGGCGTCGATTTTATTGGCGGACTCAAAAGCAGCAATCGCGTCAGTAAAATTGCCTTTGCGACGATTGATATTGCCAAGCATCATGAAAACCATGCGGTCTTCCGGCAACATCTGGCTGAGCTGCTTGAAACTCGCCAGCGCTTTGTCGTCCTCGTTTTTGTAGAAATGGGCCATGCCTTCCAGATAAAGCTGCTCACCTTTCGAGGCGTTTTTCGCGAGCGTGGTAAATTTGTCGATGTGTTTCTGGCGCTGCGGCGGCCCGACGGTCGCGGCGATCAGCCAGTGCGCCATCGCGAAATTGGAATCCGCGGCGACGGCTTTCTGCGCCAACGGGGTGAAATTTTGGAAATCGAAACTTTCCAAAGCTTTGATGGCCTGCACGAAATTATCTTTCGCCGCCGGCGAGTTCGTGGTCAACGTCAGCTTCTTTTGCGCGAAGCCGGACGAGACGCACAGAATCATGAACAGAGCCAACCAGTTTTTGCGATGAACCATAACTGCCTCCTGAAAATGTTTGAATCATGTGATGATGGATTAACGGAATGATAGACCAATATAAGGAGATTTTCGTTCAAGCGCAATAACGCGAAAACCGAAATTTCCGGCCCATTTTCAAAGCCTGAAAAACCATCATTGTAAATCGCGGTAGGATTCGTTATTTTGCTCTACAATCTCGGGTCCACCGGCTCGCTTTCCAACGCCAGCAAGGCGAAGACGCATTCATGCACACGGCGCAAAGATTCTTTGCGAACAAAGCGCTCCAAGCTTTCGACGCCGAGGCCAAATTCGCGCAAAGCCAGCGAGCGTTTTTTCCCCAAGCCGCGTTGGCGCAGGCGCGTGAGGTTCGCTTCGCGCCAATATTCGGGGCCGTAGATGATGCGCAAATAATCACGGCCGCGGCATTTGAGCGCAGGCTGCACGAGGCCGTTTGGGCCGCGCGCGATAAATGAAAGCGGTTTGACCACCATGCCTTCCGCGCCCGCGCCGGTCAGTTCTTTCCACCATTCGGTGGCCGCCGGCATCGCCTGCTCGTCGAGCACGTCAACGGCGCGAAATTTTGTGCGGCGAAAAAGCGTATCCGCCTCCGCCAATGCGGACAACGTTTCGAGATGCCAAAGATGATCGCGGTCGAAATACGTTTTGCCCTCGGTGGCGAGCAGATGAAACGGCGCAATGGCGATTTTATCGATGTCCGCAACTTCCCAAAGATAACCGGCGATGGTTTGTTGATAACGCGCCAGCGCCGCCAATGAAGAGCTCGCTTGCGCCCGTAATGCCGCCAAATCCAACGCCTCCGATCGCAATTCACGCGCGATCGCTTGCTCAAGAGCCGATTGTGTTGCCGTCAATGCGGCGTGGCCGGCCTCGGCGGTCGGCAAATATTGCTCGGCCAGCAAGCCCATGTGCTTCTCTTCGCAAACCACGCGGGCAACGCCCAGATGGCGATAATAGCCGAAACTTTCAGTGGGATATTCTAGATAGCCGGGCGCCTTCGCGGTCTCGCACGGTGACATCGTCGGCGGCAGGTAAATAAGCCAGCGCGGATCGATGGCAAAACGCGACATCACCTCAAGCGCGTTTCAATCGCGCGCTTATCGATGACATCTTCAAGATCGAGCCAATCACTCGTCTCCGTCTCTAACGGTTTGGCTTTTTCAGATTCGGTGAGAAACGGCTTTGCCGGTTGATAATATGTTTGTAACGCCGGAACGCTGACAATCTCGCGCTCCGGATAACGCAGCGCCGAAAGCTTGCCGCCAAACACGCAGCCTTGATCGAGGTTGATGGTATTGCCGATGAACTCGGCTTCCGGTGTCGGCGTGTGGCCGTAAGCCACCAGCGCTTTGCCGTGATAATCCGCGGCCCAATTCGCGCGCACCGGCAAACCAAACTCGTCGATCTCGCCGGTGGTCTCGCCGTACAACGCGAAACTGTGAACGCGTCCGCCGGCGCGGCCCTGCATCTCGGCTTTCATGCCCGCGTGCGCAACTGCCAACTTGCCGTCATCCAAAACCAAATGATCCACGAGACGGCGATAGCGCTGCAGATAACGCTCCGAGAGCGCCTGTCGCTCCTCAGATGTGAGCGCTTCAAGCTGCTGAATCGTATCTGCCAACCCGTGGCTGATCTTAACCGGATTGCCTTTGAGATGGCGGTAAAATTTGTCGTCGTGATTGCCGGGCACCCAAAAGGCGCGGCCCGCGGCGAGCATGTCGAAGACGAGTTTTAAAACGCCGACGCTGTCCGGGCCGCGATCCACGAGATCGCCGAGAAAAATGATCCGGCGGCCTTCGGGAGGCGCGTAAATATTTTTCTCATCCCGCTGATAACCGAGCCGCGTGAGCAGCATTTCCAACTCGCTCCGGCAGCCGTGAACGTCGCCGACAATATCGAAAGGCCCGGTTTCATTGCGGCGGTCGCACCACATCGGCACGCGGCGAATGGCGGTTTGCTCGACCGCTTCGACATCATCGAAAACGTGAACTTGCGCAAAGCCCTCATCTTTTAAATGGCCGAGCGAGCGGCGAAAATTCATTGCTTGCTGTTGCAAAACGTACGGCGGCAAGCGGCGATCGTTGCGCTGTGTGTTGCGCTCGGCGCCAACCCTCTCGCTGATTTTGAAGGCCACTGCAACCGGCAAAACGTGATACTTTTTCGCCAGCTCGATAAAAGGCTGGCGCGCTTCTTTCTTCACGTTGGTCGCATCCACCACCGTCAACCGGCCGAGCCGCAAGCGCTCTTCGACGATCAGATTCAGCACGCGAAAGGCCTCCGGCGAGACGCCCTGATTGTTTTCATCGTCGCTGACGAGGCCGCGGCAATGATCGGAGCTGACCGTTTCTGTCGGCAAAAAGTGCTTGCGCGCCCAAGTGGATTTGCCGCTACTACTCACGCCGACGAGCACGACGAGCGAAAGTTGGGGGATTTTAAGTTCTTCAGTCATTAAGTCCGAAGTCTAAAAGTCAGAGATTTGAAGTCAAATAATGTCCAATGTCATCTCGCCAATATCGAATCCGGGTCGTTCTGACTACGGAACGCGGAGCGCGCCCAACACTGTTTGCTGGCGCTGCGCGTGCAAATTCAATCCGGGCGGCGTGCTCGCCGTCGCAGGTTATGGTTAAACACATCATGGCTGGTTGCTGGTTGGTAAGCAGAGACCAGTGATCAGTAACCAGTGTTCAGTGTCATGTCACTGATAACTGAATACTGATCACTGCCTTATCAGCGCGAGGCAGGAAACTTCGAGCCATTTTTTGAAATTTTCTTGCATCACGCAATTATGGCAAACCGCCGTTGGCAGCAGCACGATTTTATTTTTGGCCGCAAGTTGATCCGTGTATTGGAGTTTTTCTTTTTGTAACATCGTCATAAAGTCGCAATGCTCGTCGGCCAAATGCTCGGTGTAAATGCTGCGCAAATGATTTTTGCGATTCTGTTTGAGCCACGGAATGAATTTTTCGTACTGTCCGTAAAAAGCGTCGAATAAAAACAGCTCGCGAATATTTTTCGCCAGGCCGCCTTTTTCCACCGCCAGAGCGGTGGGGCGATAGCCGCCGCTGTGCGCGCTCAAAATGAGGCGGCCGATTTTCGCCGAAGAGATTTTTTTTCTCCATTTTCAAAGTTTGCAGAATCTCCTCGACCAAACGGCGCAGGCCGTCATCGTCTTCCATCTTGCCGCCGCGCGAATCGGGCGCGCGAAACGGCCCTTGCGCCAAAACCAAAATCGCGTTTTTTCTCGACGCGATGAGCTGCTCGACCAGCCCGAAGGCTTTCCTCACGCTGTCCACCTCGTTCCACCAGCCGTGAAAATGAATGATCAGATCGTTGCCGCCCTGCACGAGCCGGAAGCCTTGCGGAATAATGACGATCGCCGTGCTGTCATCGTAATGCGGGTGGCGCGG
>Ga0247727_10020078_pt1 | contig 10261 bp, 8 predicted proteins | sample WisWelCaveWW1625_FD_202498 | JGI IMG/M metagenome (GOLD analysis project Ga0247727, IMG submission 202498) | Biofilm microbial communities from Wishing Well Cave, Virginia, United States - WW16-25 | ecosystem: Environmental > Aquatic > Deep subsurface > Groundwater > Cave microbial mat | place... | reverse complement strand
GTACTCGCGCAGCTTCGCGGCGGCATCGAGCACGACCGGCCCGTGGCCGGGATGGATCGTCCGGGCGCCCAGCGCGAGCATGCGATCGAGCGAGTCTAGGTAGGCGCCCAGGTCCCCATCGGGGGGGTCGATGAAGCTCGTCCCGCGACCGAGCACCGCATCGCCGGTGAACAGCGCGCCGGCGACGGGCGCGAAGAACGCAACGTGGTCCGCCGCGTGGCCCGGCGTGGCGACGGCGCGCACCGCGGCACCACCGGCCGTGAAGGTCTCCCCGTCCGAGAGCGGCTCGGCGCCGGCCAGGCGGGCGGCGTGAAGCGGCGCTCCCACCGATGCGGCGAACGCCCGGGCACCCTCGGCATGGTCCTCGTGGTCGTGGGTCACCAGGACGGTCGAAACGGCTCCGGCAGTGTGGGCCACCTCGCGCAGGTGCGCGTCGTCGCTCGGACCAGGATCGATCACGATCGCCGGATCCGCGCCGACGATCCACGTGTTCGTGCCTTCCAGGGTGTACACGCCCGGGTTGGGAGCCAGGACGCGGACGATCCTGATCATCGTTCCTCCATCACCGAGGTCGGCAGCGTGGCCTCCTCCTCGGGCGTGGGATCGCGCGTTTCGAACCGCATCGCCAGCAGGTCCACGGTCGCCAGACACCCCGCGACATGGAGCATCGTGAGGTAGGTGGGCCAGTACAGCTTGCGGACGCCCCTGGACCACTCCTCCATCAGGGCCCCGGGAGGGCTCCACCAGGCGGCCGCGGTCTCGCCGCCGTCGGGGACCGGAACGAGGCCCAAAGGCAGCGCAGCAGCGAAGTAGCGCGCGTCGAACCGGACGGGTACGTCTTCCGGTGCGATCCAATGGCATACCTCGGGCAGGTCCCCCGGCGCCGGCGGCGCGGCGTGCACGGGAGCGAGGTGATCGGCCGCCGGCGCCGCGACCCCGCCATCCGCGGTCAACGCGAGACCCGTCTCCTCAGCGGTTTCGCGGATCGACGCCGCCCGGGGTGCCTGACCCGAATCACCGAACCACCGCGAGGCCAGGACCTCATCCTCGGCGTCGACGGCCCCGCCGGGGAACGCCACGTAGCCCGCGAGGAACCGGCTGTCCGCTCCGCGCTCGACGAAGAGCACCTCCAGACCGCCTACACCGTCGCGCCCGCAGATGAGCGACGCCGCTCGCCGGATGAGCCGCTCCTGCATCGGGTCATCCTCCCAGACGCTCCGGCGACGCTCGCCGAGTCTCCAAGCGCGGCCATACTCGGAAGCGTGATCTCAGACGTCGAGCGAGGTATCCACGCCGAGATCGAGGCGAGAGGGCCGATCACCTTCGCCCGGTTCATGGAACTCGCCCTCTACGGTCCGGGCGGTTACTACGAGCACCCACCGGTGGGGATGGACGGGGACTTCCTCACGAGCCCGCACGTTCACCCCTTGTTCGGGGAACTGCTCGCCCGAGCCGTCCGCGGGTTCCACGACGCGCTCGGCCGGCCCGAGCCGCTCCGGTTGGTAGAGGCCGGCGCCGGGGACGGCACGCTCGCCCGCCAGCTGCTCGGGTCCTTGTCGGACCTGCCGGTCGGCTACACGGCGGTCGACACGAGCCCGGGCGCTCGCGAAGCGCTCGCCGCGGTGCCGGGGCTGGCGGTGGCCGCGTCGCTCGAAACCCCGTTCGAGGTGCTCGTGGCGAACGAGCTGCTCGACAACCTACCGTTCCGCATCTTGCACGACGGGCTGGAGCGACGGATCGGCCTCGATCCGAACCGTGGCTTGAGAGAGGTGGCGCATGCGGCCGACGCCCACCTGAGCGGTTTCGTCGGCCGCGGTGACGGCATCGTTCCTACCGGCGCGCTCGACTTCATCGACCGCCTCGCCGATGGGCTCACGAGCACTCCGGGCTACGCGCTCCTGATCGACTACGGCGCCGAAGCGGGAGAGGCGGGTGGCCAGGTGCACGGATACCGGGACCACGCACTCGTCCAGGACGTCCTGGCTCGAGTCGGAGAGAGCGACATCACGGCGGGCGTGGACTTCGGTCTGCTCGCCGATCGCGCGTCGCAGCGGGGCGCGGTCGCCTGCCCGCTCGTGACCCAGCGGGCGGCGCTGGTCGCACTCGGCTTCGAGGCGTGGTTCCACGAGCAGCTCGCGGCCCAACATGCAGCGCTCGAGGCCCGTGACGGCATGGCCGCGGTCCGGACCTGGTCGGGCAAGAGCCGCGCGAGCCTGCTCGCCGATCCGGGCGGGCTCGGACGGTTCCGGTGGCTGGTGCTCGCCTCGCCGGGACTGCCGCCACCGGACTGGCTGCTGAAGGCCGCATCCGCCGAAGGTCCGTCTTGACCCTCGGGCCGTTGGGTCTCTACGGTGGCTTCCTCTCGTCCACGCATCGTTCCCGACCCCCGGAGGCTCGAACGTGATCCGTCGCACCGTCACGGCCGTGGCCGCGGCCGTGCTGTGCGGCGCCTTCGCTCTGGCCGCCCTCCCGCCGAGCGCTCCCCCGGGCCGCGGCGCCGGATCCGAGGCCCTGGAGCAGGCGATCACGACCGAGCAGCGGCTCGAGGCCTTGGCCGCCGCGGAAGCCGCGGGACTGTTCGGAACCGACGACCGCGCCGCCGAGCGCGCCCCGGCTCGGGCCGCAGCCGGCTGGACCGGTCAGCGTCTGATGGACTCGCGATATGACGATTGGGAGCCCGCGGTCGCCGCCGACCCCAGCGATCCATTCGTGTATCTGCTCTCGACCCGCTACGGCGCCGGGAAGCCATGCCAGGGCAACTGCCCGACGCCCTTCATCGCCCTTGAGATCTCTGAGGACGGCGGGGCGACCTGGGGCGCGCCGAAAGCCCTGTGCGCGTGCAAGGGTTCGGGCCAGTACGACCCCATCATCGAGGTCGTCCCCGGCACGGGGGAGGTCTACGCGGTCTACATGAACGGCTACAACGTGGTGTTCATCAAGTCCGCCGACCACGGGAGGACCTGGACCGAGCCCGTGGCGACCTACGGCAAGGTCTCCTGGACCGACAAGCCCGTGATGGCGACGGACGCGAGCGGCCGCCACGTCTACGTCTCGTGGAACGGTCCCAACGGCGGCGACCCGTGGATCGCGCAGTCCCACGACGCCGGAGTCACGTGGACCCAGACCAAGGTGCGCGACAACGACCGCTACCATTTCGCCTACGACGCGGTCGTCGCTCCCGGCGGCACGGTCGTGTTCAGCGAGTCGAGCATGATCTACGCGAACGGCGACCAGATCGCGGGGGCTGTCTATCAGCTCGCCATCATCAGTCGGAACCGAGGCAGGGACTGGAAGGTCGTTCGCGTCGCGAGCGTCCGGCCGGGACAACCGTGCTCGGATTGCCGCGCCGACTACTACATCGGCCACTCGGGCGTGACGGCGACCGCGACGGGACGGCTTGTCTTCACCTACGACGGGGCCGTCACCGACTACGGGCGGCAGCGGGTCTACGTCACGCACTCCGACGATGCCGGGTCGACGTGGTCTGTGCCCATCCTGCTCTCGGTGCCGGGCGAGCACTCCTCGTCCCCCGTCGTGGAGGCTCGCGGGTCCGGCGACATCCGGCTCGTGTGGATGCAGACCGCCGACGGCGGCGTCGCGGATCGTTGGAACGCCTGGCACGTCCGATCCAGGGACGGCGGCGCGACCTGGTCGGCGCCCAAGGACATCTCCGACCGCTCGAGCGGGGCGGCGTACAAGCATCCCGACGGGTTCGAGGAGATCTACGGCGACTACGGCGAGATCGCGATAACCAGCGAAGGTCAGACGATCGCGGTCTGGGGCGAGGCGTTCAGCTACGCAGGGCCCGGCGGCGTTTGGTTCAACATCGGACGGTGATCCACAGGCGCAAGGCGGTCAACCCATCGGCTGAAGCGCGCGCGCACCCCAGCGTCGGACCAGGCGGTACTCGAGCCAGACGATCGAGGCGGACACGGCCAGCAGGCAGACGCTCGCTGCCGAGGCGTACCCGTAACGCAGGTACTCGAACCCCTCCCGGTACACGAAAAGCGGCAGGTAAGTGGTAGCCGAAGGCGGCGGTCCGCCCTGCGTGACCAACAGCGCGGGGACGAATGTCGAGTGCATGCTCATCGCCGTGTCCCGCACGGCCAGCAACACCAGGATCGGAGCCAACAGCGGCAGCGTGACGCGCACGAAGCTGGATGCCGGACCTGCTCCCTGTTCGGCGGCCATCTCGTAGACCCCACGAGGCAACTGCGCGCGGGCCGCGCGCACCAGCACGACGCCCTCACCGACGGCGAAGGTCGCCATCAGCACGATCGCCCAGCGCGCCGTCGTCGGTTCCGTCAACCAGGCGGGGGTCGGGAGCCCCAGCCCGCCCAGGACCAAGTTGATAGGCCCGTACAGGGGGTTGAGCAGCCAGAGCCACGCCAACGCCATCGCGGCCTCCGGGACGGCGGCGGGCGCGACCACGGCGACGGTGGCCGCGCGATCGCCCCGGCCCGGACGCGCCAGGATCAGGCCGACGACGAGCGTCACGATCAAACGGACCGGCACCGCGGCGGCGATGAACCCCAGGGTGTTGCGGAGCGCGATCCGGAAGTCCGGATCGCCGGCGAGTTCACGGAAGTTGTCCGCCCCCACGAAAGAAGGCGGCCGGACCAGGTTCCAGTCCGTGAACGCCATGGCGAGGGACCAAAGCGCCGGCCCGAGCACCAGGAGCACCGTCCCGGCCAGGAAGGGCGCCGCCATGAGCCACAGACCACGTCGCTCTCGCGGCCACACGGTGGCTACGCCTCCTCCTGGGCGAACAGCGGGGCCGTAGCCCGCTGTATCGCTGCGATGAGCTCGGGGGCCTCGGGTCCGGCGCTCGGATCGTAGAAGGCCTCTTCCAACAGCGCGTTCACCGCGTCCTCGATCTGGGGCCATGAGGCAACGTTGGGAACCGAACGGACGCCATCGAGTTGGGCGAGGAACACGCGAGAGTTGGATGGCGACCCCCCTGGCGTGAGGAAGTCCTGGGAGGCGGCCACGGAACGAAGGGATGGAACCGTGCGTCCGGCTTGCGCCGCGATCGCCTGCCCCTCAGGCCCGAGGGCGAACTCCAGGAACGTCCACGCGGCATCCGGCTCGGCGGCCCGCGCGGTCATGCAGAACGCGTCGGAGTGCAGGATGCTCACCGGCCGGCGCCCGAAGCGCGGGAGGGCGGCGACGTCCCAACCGAAGTCCTCGATGGTCCGGAAGGTGGGCACGACCTTGCGCGATTCCATGAGCATCGCCAGACCGCCACCCAGGAACCGCGTCTCCAGGTCGATGGACTCGGCGTCCTCCTCGGTGGGAACGACCTCGTGCAAGCCGCGAAGATCGAGGAACGCCTGCGTGGCGAGCGCAGCTCGGACCGAGCCGAGGTCGATCCGCGACGGCGCTCCTTCGTCCATGATCGAGCCGCCGCTGGACCACACGAACGGCGCGAGGCGGATGATCTGGGGTTCGACGCCGAGCCCCCACACGTCCACCGTCTCGTCGCCGTCCACGTCGCGGGTCAGCGCACGGGCCGCGGCCACCATCTCGTCCCAGGTCCAATCATCGCGCGGCGGGGCTAGTCCGGCGGCGGCGAACAGATCGGCGTTGTAGTACAGGACGAGCGAGGATGCGTTCAGGGGGATGCACGTCTGGACCCCGTCGTCGCGGAAGGCGTTCATCGCCGCGGGGACGAAGCTCCCGGCGTCGAGGACGTCGGATGTATCGAGCATCGACTGCAGGGGTTGCAACGCACCCGCGGCCTCGAACTGTCCGTAGTAGCGGTAGTTCAACAGGAAAGCATCGGGCGGATCGCCCGCCGCGATCGATGTGGAGAGCCGAGCGACGAGATCATCGCGCTCGGCCACCTCTTCGAGACGAACCGGGCCGCCGCCGGCCGCGCGGTAGGCATCAACAATCGCCCGGAACGCTGCGAGCTCCTCGGGATCGCCTGCAACCAGTACACGGACCTCACCCGACGCCCCGGGGGTCGAGCATGCGCCGGACGCTAGGACCGCGGCCAGGGCCACGACCGCGATACGTCTCATGCGTGGCCCCGGGGCCGCCTCGCGAGCACGAGCAGGGCGATACCCACAGGGATCATCGCCAGGAGCGCGGCGGCGAGCATGATGGGCTGGCGCGGACCATCCAGTCCCGAGAGCACACCGAGCCCGGCCGGCAGCGTGTACCAGGCGCTGTCGCTCACCATGAGCAGGGGCCCGATGAAGTCGCCCCACACGACGATCAGCGCGAGCATCCCTACCGCCACGGTCGTCCCTCGCGTGAGCGGCACGGCGATGCGCCACCACGCCGCGAGCGGCGTGAGGCCGACCTCGGCCGCCAGATCGAACAGCGTCGCGGGCAGCCTCTTGTAAGACCAGGCGAACACGAGCACGAACAGCGGCGAGACGCCCAGGAGCGCGCTCGCCATGAGTGGCAGCGGGGAAGCCGTCACGCCGAGGAGTCGGAAGATCGTGACCCGGCCCACCACCAGCGCTGTCACGGGTATCAAGGCCGTGACCAGCACGATGACGGCAAGGAAGGCCCCCGCTCGTGCGGGAAGCCTCGCGATCGCGAACCCGGTCCAGGCGGCGACGAGGACCCCGACCGGCACACTCACCGCTGCAACCAGCGTGGAGTTAGCGGTCATCCGCCCGAGGGGGATGAGGTCTCGAACGCGCGCGAACGCCTCTAGGGACCAAGGGGGCGAGAGCGCCTCGAACCCCGTGGGCGGTGGCTGGCCGACGGGCTGGAAGGCCCCGGCCGCGACGAGCACTAGCGGCGCCGCGAACAGCATCGCCATCGCGATGCGGCCCAACGCGCTGCTGATCCCGCCCCCCCGCATGACCGGATGCTAGCGGTTGACTCCGGCGACCCGGATGGGCGTAGGATCCGCTCGTGGAGCCGCGCGGCTCCCGGAGGGAGGCCCCCCATGCTTCGAGCCAGGACCGTCACGATCGCCACGTTCGTCGCGGTCGTTGTCCTCGCCGCGGCCATGCTCATCGCCGCCCGTCCCCAACCCCTTCCCTCAGGGCTCGGCCGCGCCAGGGCGGAGCACCTGGAGCAGGCGCTCACGACCGAGCGCCGGCTCGATGCCGTAGCGGCAGCCAGGGCCGACGGGACCCTGGGACAGACCGAGGCGATCGCGGCGGCCCCGCCGGCGGGCTGGGCCGGTGAGACCCTGATCCACCTGAGCGCCGACGACTGGGAGCCCGCCATCGCGGCCGACCCGAGCTCGGCCTTCGCCTACATGCTGGTGACCCGGTACACCGGGCCATCTGCCTGTGGCAACCAGTGCCCGATCCCCTACATGATGCTCAAGGTCTCGAGCGACGCAGGCGTGACGTGGGGCCCTGACCGCTACATCTGCGAGTGCCGCCGCGTGCAGAGCCAGGCCGACCCGATCATCGAAGTCGTGCCGAGCACCGGTCACGTCTACGCGGCGTGGATGGACGGCTACGACACCAAGTTCTCGAAGTCGACCGACCATGGCGCCACGTGGTCGGCGCCCGTCAAGGTCTACGGGAAGGTCTCCTGGACCGACAAGCCGATCCTCGCGATGAGCGACGACGGCCAGAACGTGTACATCGCCTTCAACGGGCCTTCGAGCGGTGACGCTTACATCGCACGATCGACGAACGCCGGCGCCACGTGGACCCAGACGAAGGTGGTCGACTCGACCCGGTACTACTTCGCCTTCGACGGCGACGTGCTGCCGAACGGCACGGTCGTCTTCTCGCAGGCCAGCATCTCCTACACGGGCCCCGGGAGCGCTCCCGAAGGGGTCGTGCAGTACCACGCGATCCGCTCGACCAACCAGGGTGCCTCGTGGTCCAGCGTGGTCATCGACTCGCTTGAGATCGGGGAGTCCTGCGTGGCGGCGGGCTGTTACGCGGACTACTACCTCGGGCACGCGGTCGTCTCGGCCGATGCCAGCGGGAACCTCGTGTACCTGCACGACGGCGCGCTCACGGCCGGTGGCCCGCAGACGGTGTGGGCGCGGACGTCGACGGACGGTGGCGCGACCTGGACCAACGAGGTCGCGCTGTCGACCGCGGGTGTGAACAGCACGTTCCCCGCGGTCGAGTCCCGAGCCAACGGGGACGTGCGGGCCTTCTACATGCAGGCCGACGGCGGTCCTGACGCGTGGAACGTCTGGTACCGGTCCTCCACCAACGGCGGCTCGACGTGGTCGGCGCCGGTGAAGATCAGCGACGCGACGAGCGGTACCGCCTACAAGACCGCGGCAGGATTCCGGGAGCCCTACGGCGACTACGGCGAGATCGCGATCACGAACGGTGGCAAGACACTCGCGATCTGGGGCGAAGGTGACTCCTACACCGGCCCAGGAGGGGCCTGGTACAACCTCCAGACGTAGCGGCCGGCCGGCCGAGGAAGGGGCGGCACACGTCGCCCCTTCCCGTCTCAGTAAGCGATCGCCCAGGTGGCTCGTTCCAGGCCGGGCTGTCCGCACACCGCGCACGACGCGCCCGGGTCCTCACGCTCGAGCGGCAAGAAGCGGATCGTGGCCTTCGTCTCTGCTTTTGCGGTTGCCTCGCACGCATCGTCGCCACACCAGGCGCCCACGGCGAACCCGCCCGCCTCGGCCGCGCCGCGCAGGTCGTCGAGGCTCGCCACCTCGTGGGTGTTGGCATCGCGGAACGCCACCGCATCATCGAAGAGCGCCTGCTGGATCTCGGGCATGAGGCCGGTCAGAACGTCCGCCGCACCGCTGAGCGGCACAGCGGTCTTCCCGCCGACGTCGCGCCGGACCACCGTCACTTGATCGGCGTCCAGATCGCGCGGACCGACCTCTACGCGCACCGGCACTCCGCGCAACTCGTGGTCGGCGAACTTGAAACCGGGGCGCAGGTCGTCGCGCGTGTCGACCTTGACCCGCAGGCCGCGCTCGCGCCAGTCGGTGGCCATCGACTCGGCGGCGCCCAGCACGCGCGCCTGCTCCTCGTCGCTGCGGAAGATAGGGACGATCACCACCTGCACGGGCGCCAGCGCCGGCGGAAGGCGCAGCCCCTTGTCATCACCCTGAGCCATGATCAGCCCGCCGACTAGCCGGGTGGACACGCCCCACGACGTCGCCTGCGCGAAGTGCTCCTCGCCGTCGCGACCCAGGAAGGTGACGCCGTAGGCCCGCGCGAAGTTCTCGCCCAGGTAGTGCGAGGTCCCGGCTTGCAGCGCCTTCCCGTCGCGCATCAGCGCTTCGATCGTCAGTGTCTCCACCGCTCCGGGGAACCGCTCCGTCGGCGTCTTGCGGCCCATGTGCACCGGGATCGCCATGACGTCCTCGGCCACCTGGCGGTAGACGTCGAGCATGCGGAGGGTCTCTTCCCACGCCTCCTCCTGTGTCTCGTGCGCGGTGTGGCCTTCCTGCCACAGGAACTCCGTGGTCCGCAGGAACAGGCGAGGCCGCTTCTCCCAACGTACGATATTCGCCCACTGGTTGTAGAGCAGCGGCAGGTCGCGGTAGGACTGGATCCAACGCGAGTACGTGTCCCAGATGATCGTCTCGGAGGTGGGGCGCACGATGAGAGGCTCGGCGAGTTCCTCACCACCGGCGTGCGTGACCACGGCGACCTCGGGCGCGAACCCTTCGACGTGCTCCTTCTCCTTCTCTATGAGCCTGGCTGGGATGAACATCGGGAAGTACAGGTTCTCGTGACCCGTCTGCTTGAAGCGCAGATCGAGCGCGCCCTGGATCGCCTCCCAGATCGCATAGCCGTAGGGCTTGATCACCATCGTGCCGCGCGCCAAGGAGTTCTCGGCCAGATCGGCCTGCTTCACGACCTCCTGGTACCAGCCCGGGAAATCATCGTGTTGGGTGGGAAGCGCCATGACGAGTGGAACCTACCTTCCTGATCGTGTGAAGGGACGTACGCGGGCTACTTGTCGACGTCGCCGACGACGAAGAAGATCGAGCCGAGGATCGCGATGAGGTCGGGCACGAGCACCCCGGGCAGGATGGCCGGGATCACGCTCACGTTGGAGAACGAGGCAGTCCGCATCTTCAGGCGGTAGGGCTCCTTCTTGCCGTTGCCGATCACGTAATAACCCATGACCCCGAGCGGGTTCTCGGTGCGCACGTAGATCTCGCCCTCGGGGATCTTGAGCGTCGCCGGTAGACCGCTCGCCCGGAAGGGCCCGGGCGGTAAACGGTCCAGGCACTGTTCGATGATGTTGCAGGACTGCTTCACTCGTTCCACCAGGCACCAGAGCCGGTCGTAGCAGTCCCCGCGCTCGCCGACGGGCACTTCGAACTCGACCTCGG
>Ga0247727_10020077_pt1 | contig 10261 bp, 8 predicted proteins | sample WisWelCaveWW1625_FD_202498 | JGI IMG/M metagenome (GOLD analysis project Ga0247727, IMG submission 202498) | Biofilm microbial communities from Wishing Well Cave, Virginia, United States - WW16-25 | ecosystem: Environmental > Aquatic > Deep subsurface > Groundwater > Cave microbial mat | place... | reverse complement strand
CGACCTTTTTCTCGACCTCTTGACGGGATCCGACAAACGGCCCGAAGCCCCATGCCTCGATCAGGTACCGGTCGGTGCCGGTATTCGTGGCCCGCGCCCAGTACTCACCGGTGGTGTTGCCTTCGGCGTCGGTAAGGGTCGCAATCTCACAGTTCCCGCCCCCATCAACCCCGAAGTCGAACCCCGCACCGTCGGCCAGGGTCTTGGCCCCATCGACGTTGCCGTAGGCGACTACATCCTGGGAAAGGAAGTACATCGTTTCCCGCAAACCCGCCTCGGCGGCATTGACCGATACCCGGCGATGCCGGTCGAATCCCACCTCGTCGATCTCGTGGACCGCGAGGGCGTACCAGGTAGCCCCGAGCACGAAGACCACGAAGGCGACTCCCAAGGCCATCACCACTCCGAACCCCTCGTCTCGTTTCATGTCAACACACATCGGCATTGGGGTTCCATATGTTGCGACCCGACATCTCGGTGGTCTCGAGACGCGGGCTAAGGCGGTCGGCGGTGCTCGAATCGATCCAAACCCGCACAATCACGACCTTTCCTTCGCTGGGTGAATCGTCGTCATCGCCTCCCAGAGTCTCGAAGAGGGGGACGCCAGCCGTACCGGCGCTGCGACCGGCATAGGTGTTGAAGTCTTCGTCGATGATCGTCGGATTGGCGACGTCCCCTACGACCGTCACCCAATCCCCCCCATCGACGCGGCGTTGGAGGGTCTCATTGGTCAAGTCGCCATCGAGGTCCTTCAAGTCGTACTCCACGTCTTGGTAACCGGCCACCGGTTCCGAACCGGCGTACGCCCTGGTGCGGAACTCGAGAGTGTCACCCGACTCATCGACTCCCTGATCGGGTAGGCAGATGCGTTCGGCCCCCCGAAAGTCGCGGTCGATCTGCTGCAGGGCGAGACGAGCCGCGTCGTTGTTGCTGGCGGCCGATTGCAAGTCGAGTGTCGCTATGAAGGTGGCAGACAGCAGCTGGGTGAACACCACGCTCACGATTCCGATCAGCAAGGTGGCAATCATCAGTTCTGTGAGGGTGATGCCTCGTTCGTCTCGGTGAAGCCGTTTCACGTCAGGCCTCGGGGTCCAGATAGGCAGCTACGACGGTGAACCCACCTAGATCGAAGTTGATCTCGATGTCGAACAGGTACTGACCCAGAGTGGTGTCTCTCACCGCATAATGCAGCGTGCCCTCGACGATGCGGTCCGCATAGAGAGTCCCCTCGTCGGCGTTGCCCAGTGCGTCGGTGCTGGTGTTGTAGGTCCAACCGTTGACGTCGAGGCTCCCCCAGATGCTGTATTGGATGTCAGGGGAGTTGGGATGGGTGATGGTCACCGTCATCGGCGAAGCCTCGGTGGCGACGACCACGGTGTCGGAGAAGTCTTCGAGATCGCTGTAGGCCGAGTCGAATACGACGTCGTAATCGGTGTCGGAGGGATCCCATACCTCGATCGTGAGGTTGCGGTTGTCATTCATGGTGTGGGCAGGAATCGCAATTCCCTCGCCGGCTGCCACCGCATCGGCGGCGGCGTTGTCCACCGAAGGCAGGGTCACCCGTACGAAGCCTTGGAAGTCGCCGGTCGACGGTTCGTGGTCGTAGACCTCGTCGTAGAGAAGGTAGGCGACGTCCCCGTCCCAGCTGTAGTAGCCGTTGACGGAGCGATTCTCGGTGACATCGTTTTCACGATTGACAGTGCCTTCGAAGCTGGTCCCTCCGTAGCTGCGGATAAGGATCGGGAAGTCGTACGACTCCTCCCCCAGGCCCCCGTAGGCGAGCTGGGACTCGAGTTCGCTGTACTCAACTGTCCCGAAAAGGTGCATCTCGGGACCCGCCAGGTCGGCGTACGAGTAAGGCAGATAGTCGGGGGTGACACCAGGATCGTGCTCGGTCCAGGTCTCTCGCTCGCCGGTGCTGGAGTCGGTGCTATCCATCCACAGCCCCGCGGCGGTGGCATCGGTGATTACCACGTCCTCTGGCCGAGCGCCGCTAACCGAGAATTCGGGTGTCAAGTCGAAGAAGGCGGTCGAGTCGTTAAGTGCCGCAGTGGAGCCGCCGTCGTCGTCGACCGCCACGGTCTCCTCGACCGGGTCGTAGTTGGTGGTTTCGTCGTCGGCGGTGTCGAGGTCGTAGTCATCGCCCGCCCAGGTGACTATGGCCGAGGTCGAGGTGGCCACCACCGAGCCACCCGAGACGTAGTCGCTCGTCGAGCTGACGATCAGCGAGGGCAATGCCCAGCTCACCGAGATGGGTTCGCGAGCGGTCGAGAGTCCTAGGAAACCGGTCGTGCCGGTCACATCGCCCTCGATCGACACCGAACCGCCGCGGAGGATGACGGTGCCGGAGATGAGGGGCTGACTGGGGGTGTTGAAGCGAGAAACCAGACTGGTCAGATCAACCCGGTCGCGAAACCCACCGGGAGCATCCCAGGCCACCACCGCAGTGAGCCGCCGGTACTGCTCGGTGTCCTCGTCGGTGGGATCGGTCCGTACCGAGGTCACAAACAGGTATCGATCGAAGATGGTGTTGTCCCGGGTGACTTCCTCATGGAAATCGAGGAACGGGCGAAAGGTATCGCCGTTGGCAAACACCACAATTTCGCCCCCGAAGGCGTACTCGTCTGCCACCGGTACCCCGTACACCAAATTTGTGAACTCTTCAGAGGCTCCACCGGAGCCATAGCAGCCGATCTGTTGGGTGCCGCAGTCATCGCCGAACACCGAACCGGCCAAACCCACGTTCTCCCATTCCAGGGAGCGGGCTCGCTCCATCAACTCAGAGGCGAAGGCGGATGCCGCAGCTTGTCGCTTGGTCTCGACGACCGTCCGCACCCCTGTGTCGAACGTCCGCATAATCACGAGGAGAAGGCCGAAGATGATGACCAGGGCCACCACCGACTCGATGATGGTGAAGCCCGTCTCGTCGCGAGGAAACAGCCCGACCTGGGAGCCGGGGCGCGTCCGAGACATTCTCGGGAGAAACCGCCGCCTCATAGAGCCAGCTATCGGCAAAACGGCGGCGTCGCTTGAGTCGGCGGCGCCTGCCAATTCCGGGCTGCCCGGCCTGGGTGACGGGTACTAGGTAGGTTCTTGCGTCAACCGGAAGGCGGAGAAAACCCCATCGACACCGCTCAGATCGGCGATCAGCTTGGGAACCTGGCTGGGATCGGAAAGTTCGACGGCATAGCGGAGAATCGCTACCCGGTCGGCTCCGGTCGATGAGGCAGAGGCGGTGATGTTCCCCCCGGCGTCGGAGATCACCGCCGTGACGTCACGCAACAGCTTGGTGCGGTCAAGTGCCTCGACCTGGACCCAGACGGTGAAGTTACCCACCCGTTCAGGCGACCAGGCGACGTCAACCATCCGTTCGCGCGCACCCTCCAACGAGGCAATGTTGAGACAGTCGGAACGATGGACCGACACCCCCCTACCCACCGTCACGTATCCGACGATTTGGTCGCCGGGCACCGGCGCACAACAGCGAGCGATTCTGACCAGCATGTCTGCCTGGCCCTCAACGATGATCCCGGTGTCCGGCAGCGTCCCCGGTTTCCGACGAGGTGGCGAAAGAAGGTCTTCGTCAACCGGGGGGTCCTCGGGTCGCAGCTCGCGATTGAGACGGGCGATCACGGTTGAGGCCGCCACGCTGCCCTCTCCGATCGCCATGAACAGGTGCTCGATATCCCCCTTTCCCAGGTCCTGCGCTACCGATTCCAGCAACTTGTCGCGGGCCGAGGCGGTGAGCCCGAAACCTTCCTTGCGAAGGGCGATCATCACAAGTTCCTTGCCCTCCAGCAGCGATGTCTGACGTCTCTCTCTCAGGAAGAAGTGTTTGATCTTGGCCCGGGCCCTCGACGTGCGGGCAAAGTTGAGCCAGTCTCGCGACGGTCCTGCGGTCTGGGCCTTGGAGGTGATCACCTCGACGATGTCGCCCGAACCGACCTTGGTCGAGAGCGGAACCAGCCTGCCGTTGATGCGTGCCCCTACGCACCGGTTGCCAACATCGGTGTGGACGGCGTAGGCGAAGTCAATGGCGGTCGACCCGGCCGGTAAGGTCTTCACGTCACCCGCCGGGGTGAGCACGAAAACCTCGTCGCGGTAGAGATCGAGCTTGAGCTGGTCGAGGAACTCGGAGGGATCTTCGATCTCTTCTTGCAGGATTCGCAGGTTCACCATCCAGGGCAAGGTGGCAACGTCCGCACCCTCCTTGTAACGCCAGTGGGCGGCAATCCCCGACTCGGCTCGGAGATGCATTTCTTCTGTCCTGATCTGAACCTCCAGAGGCTTGCCATCGGGTCCGATAACGGTGGTGTGGAGGCTCTGATAGAGGTTCGTCTTGGGCATCGCAATGAAGTCTTTGAATCGTCCGTGGACCGGAACCCACATCGCATGGACCAGACCGAGCGCCCCGTAGCAATCGCGGACCTCGGGAACGATTACCCGGATTCCGATCAGGTCGTGGATCTCCTCGAAGGGACGACCCGATTCCACCATTTTGCGATAGATGGAATAGTGGTGTTTGGGCCGCCCGCTCACCTGCGCGTCGATCCCTGAGTCTCCCAGACGCCCCGCCAGCTCTTCGATCACCTTCGCAATCAAACGGTCTCTTTCGGGTGCGAGCTCACCGAGCTTCGCCTCAATCTCGGCCTCGGGTCCGGGGTAGAGAATGGCGAAGCATCGGTCTTCCATCTCGTGTTTGATCTCCTGCACGCCGAGGCGGTGGGCCAGAGGGGCATAGATGTCGAGCGTCTCCCGTGCCACTCTCTCCTGCTTCTCATGACGGAGGGCTGACACTGTGCGCATGTTGTGCAGGCGATCTGCCAACTTGATCAGGATCACCCGAACGTCCTGAGCCATGGCGACGACCAGCTTGCGGATCGTGGCCGCAGCTTGCTCCTCGCGTGATGTGTAGGAGATGCGATCGAGCTTGGTGACTCCGTCGATCAGCCGAGCTACCTCGGAACCAAACTCCTTCTCGATTTTCTCCAGCGTCAGCGTGGTGTCCTCGACGGTGTCGTGCAACAAAGCCGCCGCCAGGGTGTCTCGGTCCAGACCGTAACCGGCCAGGATCTCGGTGACTGCCAGCGGATGGCTGATATAGGGGTCACCGGTCTTGCGAACCTGGCCGCGATGGGCGGCGCCGGCTACCTGATAGGCCCGCCTGATGATCTGTTCCCCGCCTTCGGGTGCGTATTTGAGATACGCCTCGATCACCGAGTTGAGTTCCCCGGCGTCTTCAGCCATACGTGATCAACGTATCCAACCGTATCCCGTCGAGCGATGCCCGTCCGTTGAGAAAGGCGAGTTCAATGAATACCGATATTCCCGCTACTTCGGCGCCGAGTCTGGCGATCAACCGGACGGCCGCCGCGGCGGTTCCACCGGTGGCAATCACATCGTCGACGATCAAAACCCGATCTCCGGGACCGGCGGCGTCTTGGTGAATCTCGAGGGCATCCGTTCCGTACTCGAGGGCATATTCCTCACGAACGGTGGCGCTGGGAAGCTTGCTCGGCTTGCGGATAGGTATGAAGCCGGCCCCCAGACGGAGGGCGACCGGGGTGGCCAGTGTGAAACCGCGGGCTTCGATTCCCGCCACCTTGGTGATGTTGCTGCCGAAATAGGGAGCGGCCAAACCTTCGATCACCTCGGTCAAGGCGGAAGCATCGGCCAGCACGGGAGTGATGTCCTTGAAGACAATCCCCACTTGGGGAAAGTCGGGCACGTCGCGTACCAGCGCTCTGAGGTCCATTCATCGAAAGGCTAGCCGGGGCGGGTGCCAGGACCTTGAGTGCATCCCAGGCACCGCCTCGCAAACAATCAGGGGCTCTCGACGGGCCCTCGATTATTTCCGGTGCACTACCGCCTGCGTTTCTTGGGAGGACGCACCGAACCACCTCTTCGAGCCGGTTGCACAGTGCGGCCACCGCTTCGGGCGGTTGAGGCCGCATCCTTGCCGGCCAACCGCCTCCGCCGGCGCTGCCACTCGTCTTCTCCTTCTTTCCAACCGGCCAGCAAGGGGGCGGCCACGAATATCGAGGAATAGGTACCGGCCGCGATCCCGACGAAGAGCGCGAGTGCGAAGTCGCGCAGTGCGCCTGCCCCCAGTATGAAGGCACCGACCACCAGAATGCTGCCGACGATCAGCAGCGTCGAGAGCGACGTGTTGAGGGACCGGATGAACACCTGGTTCATCGCCCGGTTCACGATGTCGGAGTAGGTGGCCTCTTCCCGGCGAGCGGTGACCAACTCCTCGACCTTGTCGAAGACGACAACGGTGTCGTACAAGGAGTACCCGAGGATTGTCAGGATGGCCACCACCGTGGCGGGCGTCACCTCGAAACCAGTGATGGAGTACACCCCGGCGGTGAGCACCAAGTCGTGGACCAATGCCACCAAACCCGTGAGAGCCATCTTGAGCTCAAGCCGCCAGCTCATGAACAAGACGACCGCGACCAAGAACACACCGAGAGCCACCAAAGACCTCTGGAGGATCAAACTTCCAAACGTCGGTCCCACCGCCGTGACTGAGACCTGCGTTTGCTCGGCGCCGGTCACGGTGGCGACGGCTTCGACCAACCTGTTCTGCTCGTCGGGTGTGAGAGATCCACTTTGAAGTCGTATCGATTGGCCGTCGCCGACAAGCTGGATGCGGACCTCCGAACCGGTGATGGGGGTAACGACCGATCGAACCTCGGCCACCTCGACGGCGTTCGGGTTGGGAGACTGAAGAGCGACCCCGCCTCGAAACTCGAGCCCCAGGTTGAGCTGGCGAAACGTCAGGCTGACAATTGATATCGCCACCAAACCCAGAGAAGCCTGTAACCAGCGCCTGCGGTTGCCGACAAAGTCGATCCGGCCTTCTCCCCGGTGGAGCTGCCGCCAAACGCTCATGTTGCCACCCGTCCGGTGGCAGCCCTGATCGAGAAGCGGCCCTTTTCGGCCAGAGGCGAATGGGCCAGCAACCAGATGGCGCGCCTGCTGAATACCCGAGACACCACGATGTCGAGAACGGTCGCGATTCCCAGCGACAGAGCAAAACCTTTCACCGGTCCGACCGCCAGTAGAAACAAAAGAAGGGCTGCTAAGAGGGAGACGGTATCGGCGGTGATGATGGTCCGGAAGGCACGCCGGAAGCCCTCTTCGGCTGCCGAACGAATGGTACGGCCTGCTCTGATCTCTTCCTTGATGCGTTCGAAGAAGACCACGTAGGAGTCGGCGGCGATCCCAATCGAAACGATCACCCCGGTCACACCGGCCAGAGTGAGGGTGAGGCCACTAGATCTCCCGAGCCAGGAGAACGAACCGATGAGGAGGGTGCCAAAGACCGCCAAACCGATCAATGCCACCAGCCCCATCGCCCGGTAATAGATCAGCAGCCCGATACCCACAAGGACCATCCCCACTATGCCGGCCACGACTCCGCTTCGAAGCGAGTCGGATCCGAGGGTGGCGGAAACCCTCTCCACCTGGGATTGCTCGAACGCCACCGGAAGGGCTCCATAGCGCAGCACGACGGCCAGGTTGCGAGCCTCGGTTTCGGCGTTGGTCGACGAACCCAACGTAATGAGGGCGCTCCCGCCGGTGATTCCGGTCGCAGGATCCACGTCGTCTTGGACCGACGGTGCAGTTAGAACGACCCCGTCGAGCACGATTGCGATCTTGCGGCGGGGATCTCCCCCCAGACCGCCCCCAGGGAACTGGGCGGCTTCCTTGGTCAGCCGGGCAAACTTCGCACCGCCGTCGGCCGTCAAATCGAGTGAGACCGCCCAGACTCCTTGACTGGTGTCGAATACGGCTGCGGCCTCTTTGATGTCGCTGCCCACCAGCCGGGCAGGCCCGACGTGGTACCCGTCGATCCGGGCGCCAGTGTCGTCTAGCTCGGGCAGCCAGGCCTCGGTGTTCGGGTCGTCTTCAATGGTGAAGCCATCGCTGTCCACACCAGGCGGCAATGTGGTTGTCGTCGGAGGAAATGTTGTGGTGGTCGTCGAGTCGCTTGCGGTCGTCGTCGTGGCGGGCTGGGTGATGGTGGTGCCTGCTGTGGTCGATACCGCCGGGAGCGTCGTGGATGTGGGTTGGGCCGGGACCGACGGCACGCTGGTCGACGAGACGGGCACCGCAATAGTCGTGGTAGACACCGATACCGTCGTGGTGGTGGTGGGCGTCAGCAGTGGCGATTCGGAGGTGAACGATTCCGCCAGCACCGGCCGGAATGAGAGCTGGCCGGTCTGCCCGATCACCTCGAGGGCTTTGGCCGAGTCCACCACTCCCGGGAGTTGAACCAAAACGGTGCTGCCTCCCGAGATGCTGATCTCGGGTTCTTGGACGCCTCCCAGATCTTCGATGCGGGCCCGCATCTGCTCAACGGCTTGCGCCAAGACATCGGGTGGGGTTGAGGCCGGCGCAGTCAACACAACCGATGTGCCCCCTTGCAGGTCGAGACCCAACCGGGGGTGTATGCCGAAGTAGGAGGAGACCGCCAAACCGCCCCACGAGATCAACAGGACCACAGCCAGGCCGATCAGCCGTCTTCTCATGATTCTGCCGTCATCAAATCAGACTGAGCCCGGTTTCGCCGGGTGCTAGCGCCCGTCTCGAAAATAATCAGGGGGTCTCGAGCTATTTCCGAGACAGAGCATTAGGGCACCGTCGTGAAAAGACGGAGCACTAGCCCTCGGAGAACTTCTCGGTGATGAACCGGCGGACCACCCTCATCTGGCCCGACTCGATCTCGAGAACCACCTCGTTGTCATCCAAACGCCGGATCTTGCCGATGATGCCTCCGGCCGTTCGGACGGTGTCGCCCAGTTGGAGGTGGGCGATCATCTCTCGCTGTTTTTTCATCCGGGCACGCTGAGGACGAAAAAAGAACAGCCAGAAGGCACCGAACACCGCCACCATCAACAACAACTGGGGGGTGGCGCTGGGGGGGGCGGTCTGAGCAATCAGAAATATGGGCACTGTTTTACCTCGTGGGGAAAGGGCGAGATTAGCCGGGCTGTGAGTCTGACCGTGCTCTTCCCCGGAGGGTCGCGGTTCGAAACTCGCCGAACCTTGCGTCGGCGATAGCCCGGCGGGCCTCTGCCAGCAGCCGGAGGGTGTACGTCAGGTTGTGGATTGTCAGTAGCCGAAAAACGGTCAGTTCGTCGAGCATTAGCAGATGGCGGAGAAACGCCCGACTGTGACGCCCGCAGGTTGGACACGGGCAATCGTCGGAAAGCGGACGTTGATCTTCAGCGAATTGGGCGCGCCTGAGGTTGAAGTCGCCTGCCGAACTGAAGACGCGTCCGTGGCGCGCGAGCCTGGTCGGCCAAACACAATCGAAGAGATCGGCGCCCACCTCGATTGCGGCCAGCACACCTGCGGCATCGCCCAAACCCATGACATACCTAACCCGGTCTGCCGGCAAGTGCGCCAGTGCAGCTTCCAAGGCGAGGTCACGCTGGGAGGGCGATTCGCCGACCGACAGTCCCCCGATCCCGAAACCGCTGAAACCCATCGCCGCAATCCGGCGTGCGCTCTCTTGACGAAGATCGGGATCGATCCCACCCTGAACGATCCCGAAGAGGGCCTGGTCCGCTCTCGTGTGGACGACTAGCGATCGCTCTGCCCAGTCGTGGGTCAGATCGGTTGCCCTCTTGACCGTGGCGGGATCCGCCGGAAGACCGATGCAAACGTCCAGCACCATGGCAATGTCGGAGCCGAACTGCTCCTGGGTGCGCACCACGTTCTCCGGCGTCAGGTGAACCTCACTCCCGTCGTAGACCGATCTGAGACGAGCTCCTCCCTGGTCGACGTCGGCCCCCAGTGAGAAGACCTGATATCCGCCCGAGTCGGTCAGCAACGGCCGTTCCCAACCCATGAAGACGTGCAACCCGGCTCGCCGGGAGATCAGTTCGGCGCCCGGTCGGAGCATAAGGTGATAGGTGTTGGCCAAAAGCATCTCGGCGCCAAGCGCAACCAGATCAGATGAGTCGAGTGCCTTGACGGCCCCGCGAGTGGCTACCGGCATGAAGGCAGGGGTGGTTATCTCTCCGTGGGCAGTCCTCAGAACACCCGTGCGAGCCTTACCGTCGGTGGCTATCGGCGACCAGGCAACGTCCGTCATGCCGATCTGGCCGCCAGCATGGCGTCGCCGAACGAAAGAAACCGGTAGCTGCCGGCAAGGGCGTGGTCATAGACCGTTCGCCACTCTGGACCCATGAACGCAGCCAGCAACACCAATAACGTGGTCCTCGGCGCATGAAAGTTGGTTACG
>Ga0247727_10020076_pt1 | contig 10262 bp, 9 predicted proteins | sample WisWelCaveWW1625_FD_202498 | JGI IMG/M metagenome (GOLD analysis project Ga0247727, IMG submission 202498) | Biofilm microbial communities from Wishing Well Cave, Virginia, United States - WW16-25 | ecosystem: Environmental > Aquatic > Deep subsurface > Groundwater > Cave microbial mat | place... | reverse complement strand
CCAGGGGAGCTGGGGTCGACATGATCTCTCCGGTGCTGCATACTGGCGGACATCAGTCGAACCCAGCGATCGTGGCTCCACTCGGGGCGGGATGCCCCTTCGAGGTTCTCGTGTCGCCGGAAACCCCATTCGGGCCCGAACCATTTCGTCGTGCGCATCCGCTCGAGGCCACGGCCCCGATTCTCGCCCGCGCTCGGACGGGTGACCAGACCGCCATCCGACAGCTCTTCGATCGCTATCTTCCGAGCTTGTTGAGGCGGGCGCACGGCCGAATGCCGGCGGCGGCGCGCTTCGGGACCCAGACGATCGACATCGTGATGGAAGCCTTCGAGTCGGTCCTGAAGCGTCTCGGGAACTTCGATGCCAAGGGACGCGGTGCGTTCGAAGCGTACTTGCAGAAGGCGGTTTTCAATCGCGGACGCTCCATCTTGCGGGCCGCAAACCGACGTCCCGTGCCCCAACAGCTGTCCGAAGAATTGCGAGATCAGTCACCGTCCCCGCTCGACCTGGCGATCGGGAACGCAACCTCCGAAGCGTATCAGGCGGCTTGCAATCGCCTTCCCGAGCGCTGGCGCCTCGCGGTGAAGCTACACGTCGAGCTGGGATACACGAGCAAGGAGATCGCGGTCGAGATGGGGCTCACGACAGCACATGCAGCCCACGAGTTGGTCAAGCGCGCCCTCTTGCGGCTCGCCAGGGAGATGGGGAATGGGAACGGCGAGACGCAAGAATAAGAAGCCGCTGGATCGAGTCGCGGAAGCGATGGCCGCGCGTCAGCACGTGGACTGGGACGCCGAACGCGCCGCGCTCGGGGAGTCGCCGATCCTCAAGAACTTGGCGCGAATTCAAGGCGTGGCGAACGTCTTCGAGTCAGGGCGCGCACTTCGAGCCAACCCGGAGAGCGTCGTCGCCGAGCGGCCCCCGCCGCACTTCAGATGGGGGCCGCTCGATGTTTTCGAGAAGATCGGTGATGGCGCTTCTTCCGAAATCTATCGTGCATATGATCCCAAGCTGCAACACGAAGTGGCGCTGAAGTTGTTTCGCCCAGCGATGTCGTCCGCGGAGTGTGCGCAACTGGCGCTCACCGAGGCGCGAAACCTCGCGCGCGTGGACGACCCACACGTGCTGCGCGTCTACGGGGTCGGGGTGCATGACGACCGCCCCGGCATCTGGACCGAGCTCGTGAAAGGGGAGACGCTCGCTCAGAGAGTCGCGCGCAGCGGCCGGGTCAGCGAGGCCGAGGCCGTGGCGTACGGCAAGAGCCTCTGTCAGGCTCTCGCCGCGTTGCATAAGCACGGCATCCTGCACTGCGACATCAAGCCGACGAACGTGATGATCGCGCACGACGGCGGCCGGGTTGTCCTCGTGGATCTGGGCTCCGCGAGCGACGCTTCGCCGTCGGCACCGGGGCATTCGGTATTCGGGACGCCGTTCACGACCGCTCCGGAAGTCCTTTTGAACGCGGCCAAGCCGGGTCCCGTCACGGATCTTTACGGTCTGGGAGCGACGCTCTTCTGGGTGATTGCTGGGCGGTATCCGGTCGAGGCGAACACGCGAGAAGAGCTTGAGCGCAAGTATCGGGACGGTGAGCGCGCGCATCTCGTGGACGAGCGCTCGGATCTGTCGGATTCGTTCATGAAGGTCGTCGAGGGCGCGATCGATCCGGAGCCGGGGCGGCGCTACGGCTCGGTGGGCGAGATGTATCTGGCGCTGCTGCGTGCGCAAACACAGCCGCGCAAACCGACCATCCTCCTTGCAGTCGCGACCGCGCTCGTTGCGGCGACGATCGTCGTGCTCGCGGCGCTGCCGCGACACCTGGACGTTCGAGCGCAACTCTACCGTGAGACGCCGAGCGGCGTCGCGGAAGCCCTTCGCGACGGCGACCGCATCGCGGCGAAGGACGAGCTCTACCTCTCTATCCGCAGCTCGCGACCGGTCCACGTCTGGGTCGTGAACGAAGACAACAAGAAAGCCGTCCTCGCGTATCCGGCGGACATGAAGCTCGGATCGCATCTCGAGGCTCGCAAGGAACATCGTCTGCCGAGAGCCGGAAACGGACAGGGCGGGAGTTGGAGGGTCTCCGCAGCGGCGGGCATGGAGACCTATCTGGTCATCGCCTCGGAAGGATCTGTTGCGGAACTCGAGGCGGAACTGTCGTCGCTCAGCAACCCACCGGTGGATGACGGAAACGTGGCGTCCAACGCTGGAGACCACGGCATGCGCGGCATGCGCGGCATCGAGGTCATTGTCCCCAAGCCTGACCAGCCAGAGGTCGATCAACGTGGTGCGGTAGCGCGGCTCGAGCAACAATGCGAGAGCTTGCGCGACGTGTGGACATGGAAAGTGCGCTTGGTGAACTCGGGAGACTGACTCACGCGGCCCACCAGGCCGCGTCGCTTCGCGAGGGCGCATGCGAGGCTACGCGGTGTCGCGACCGGAGGTGGTCCGGGATTCCGGATCACACGCTTCCTCGTGCTCGCAGTCGGAGTATTTTTCGCAGCGGCTGTGATCGCGACCCTCGGACGGCGACCCTCGATCGAATCCCATCACTCTCATTTCTCAGGTCGAACCACATCGCTTGCGTGCGCTCTTGCGAGAATTGGCGTTCTCTCGTGCAGGGAGTCGCTGACGTCGCACACACAAGACATGGAGCAGCGTGATGTCCGACCAAATGAAAGGCGATCTCGTCCCGGGCCTCGTCGCTGAACTTGACTGGGCGCCGGGCAATCAAGAAGCCTCCCTGAACACGCTCGTCACGCAAGCGCGGCAGCTCGCGAATGATGCGATCGCCTGGTATCTGAGGCTACGCCGGCCGAAGCGAAGGGCTGCCACGGGGCTCCGTCTTCTCGCGATCATCGCGGCGGCGTTCGCCGGGATCGTGCCGATGCTGACGGGCTTGGAGATCGCACGGGGAAAGATCGATCCGGTCTGGGCTTCGATCCTGCTCGCGGTCGCGGCGGCGAGCATTGCGCTCGATCGCTTCTTCGGGTACTCGAGCGCGTGGATTCGGTTCATCACGGCTGAACTGAAGATCCGCCAGCAACTCCACGAGTTCCAGTTCGACTGGGAAGCCTTGCGTGCGATTTGGCAGGGCGGACCACCGAGTACCGAGCAAGTTCAAGACGCACTGCAGCGGTGCCGCACGTTCTTGAGCTTCGTCGACACGACGATCCGTGAGGAGACCGCAATTTGGGTGCAGGAGTTCCAGGAGACGCTCCGAACCATCGACGAGGCCGTGAAAACGACCGCCGCGGCGACGGCGCTCGGGGCGATCGCCGTCGAGGTGACGAACGGCGACCAATGCGACGCGGGCTGGGAACTCTCCATCGACAGTGGGGCGCCGCGCCCGAGTCGCGGGAAAACCGCCGCTGTGACCGAGATGTTGCCGGGCATTCATGCAATCAAAGTGCAGGGCAAGATCGACGGCAAGCTTCTGCGCGCCGAAACACCGGTTTCCGTCCCTGCGGGCGGAACGGCGCCGGCGGCGCTGACGCTCGCGTGAAGATCGGCGCAGTTGTCCTTCCGCCTCGAAATCACGGGTTGTCGAACCAGGCGCTGCTCGCGATGCCCCAGCGAATATCCGTCGTTGTCCTTCTTGTCGCTCGTCCGTGCCGCGCTGTCCCACGACCCGCGTGCGTTTCCATGCAGCGTGGCGTTTTAGAGAAATAGAGGGCTCGAGTCGATCTTCTTGCATTTGCTTCGTGCGTCCGGCTCAGCCCGAGTGGTGGTGTTGGGGCCGCGCCAGCCGCCTCCGGTCTGGCGACGAATTCGATCACGAAGCAATTTCAAGGAGATGACCGTGTTAGGACAAGATCCCAATTCGGGGGACCTCGATGTCCTGGAAGGTTCGCGAGAGGACAAGGACGTAAGCGTCGAGGCCGTCGCCGAGATGCAGACCTCGATCACCGAGCTGCTCGACGAGACGGAGGGAACCGTGGCTACCGCGACGCGCGAGGCGGTGCCCGCGGCCGGCGGTCTCGCGATCGGCGCGCCGACGGCGATCGTGCCCACAATCGTTCGGCGCGCCGTCAGTGGGCGCTACATCGGCACAATCGGCACGACGACGCTGGAACTGCGCGTCGACGTCGACGGTCGCCGTCCGCTGCGCCGGGTGAGCGGCGACTTCTTCCGCACCACGGGCGCCACGACGACGTACGTCGGGTCATTCGTCATGGACACGCCGACGATCGCCGTCTCGACGACGCTCGTCACGATCCAGGGTCGCTTGCGCACGACGTACGCGACCAGCTTCCCGGTTCTGCGTGTTCGTATCCCCCGCGTCGGCATTTGGATGCCGCAGGGCGCCGCCGATGCGCAGTTCATGAGCCTGAGTGGCCAGCCGGGCGCGCTGTACCGTTGCACGTATCGTTCGCCGTACTTCCGCAGCGTCGACCTGGAGCAGGATTGCCTGCAGGGCGTGACGCCGTTCCCGGCGTACAACACCGGCTCGCTGCCGTCGGGCGGCCCGGCGCGCACGCTGTCGGTGCCGAAGGCGTATGCAGAGGCCGGCATCGAGATGCGCGTCGCCGGCATCCCGAACGTCATCCCCACGGGCGCGGCGGGAGCGGATTCCAAGTGGGACAACAACGAGCTGCACGCGGCCATGGTGAAACACTTCAGCCTGTGGAAGGACGTGCCGCAGTGGAAGGTGTGGCTCTTCCACACCCGCAAGCACGTCTTCGGGCCCGGCTTGCTCGGCATCATGTTCGATCAGATGGGACGGCAGCGCCAGGGATGCGCGGTGTTCTACGACGCTATCGCCGGCAACACGGCCGACAAGCTGCGCAACCAGCTCTACACGTGCGTGCATGAACTGGGACACTGCTTCAACTTGTACCACTCGTTCCACAAAAAGTTCATGACCCCGCCCCTGGCGAACCGGCTCGACGCGCTGTCGTGGATGAACTACCCGCAGAGGTACCCGAACGGTGGAACGCCGGGCTTCTGGAGCGCGTTCCCGTTCCAGTTCGACGACCTCGAGGTCGTGCATCTGCGGCACGCGTTCCGCAACAACATCATCATCGGCGGCAACCCGTTCGGTACCGGCGCGGCGCTCGAGACGGGCGCGTCGTCGGAAACCATCGTGGCCGACGAATCAGGGCTGAAGCTCGAGCTGCGTGCGCGGCCGGTCTTCGCGCTGGGTGAGCCGGTGACCGTCGAGGTGAAGCTCTGCACGACCGACGGACGCGGCAAACGCGTGAATTCGTTCCTGCACCCTCGGGAGGGATTCGTGCGCATCGCCATCCGTAAGCCGGGCGGGCAAGTCGTGCCGTTCGAGCCGCTCATCGACCACTGCGTGGCCGACGACACGCTGCAGCTCGACACGGGGACGCCGGCGATCTACGCGGGCGTGTACGTGGGCTACGGCAAGGGCGGGTTCACCTTCGATCAGTCGGGGTCGTACCAGCTTCAGGCAACGTACTTCGCACTCGATGGGTCCATCGTGCAGTCCGACGTGCTGAGGCTGCGGGTGCGTAGCCCGCTCACCGCGACGGATGAAGCGGTGGCGGACCTCTTGATGGGCGAGGACGTCGGGACGATTCTGGCTCTCAAGGGGTCGGAGGCGCCGGAGTTGGCGGCCGGCAATGCGGCGCTCGAGAAGCTGATCGACGCGTATGGCAAGCATCCGCTCGCCGAGTACGCGCGTTTCGTGAAGGGCCTGTGTCTGGTGCGTGAGTTCAAGACGATCGGCGACGACGGCGTCATCGCGGTACGCAAACCGCAGGTGGAGGAAGGAGCGGCGCTGCTTGGCTCGGTCGTGCAAGCGGCGGCGCAGGGGCGGGCGTTCGACAACGTCACGCTCAGCGAAACGATGCTGCAACTGGCGGCGTGCCAGAAGCAGGCGGGCGCCGAAGACCTGGCGAGCAACACCATCGGTACGATGCTGCAGATCTTCAAGGACAAGCAAGTGCCGCAGCCGGTGATGTCGAAGCTCGAAGTCGAGGCGCTCGAGATCGCGGGCATCGATCCCGGGGCGCTGAAGCAGAAGACCAGGCGGTCCTAGGACTGGGAAGGCGCGGGCGGTGCCAACCGCCCGCGCCGAGATCGCAAAGTTGGAGCGAGCGACACCACGGCTGGTCGACGGCGAGGAGGGTGCGGGCTCAGCCCGCCGCCCTCCTCGTTGGCTCCTCGAGCAGCCGTATCGAGTCGTAGGGTTGGAAAGGATAGTCATGTGGATCCATCTCGAGAGCGGGTTCAAGCACGATCAGGTCCGCGTTCGCGTGGCTGGCCGCGAGGTCTTCTCTAGCAACGACGTCACCACCGATTACTCGATCGGACTCGCCAAGGCTTTGGAGATGGACGTGCCGCCGGGCAGCGTCGAAGTCGAGGTTCTGGTTCCCTCTCGCGACAACCTACGCCATCGCGTCGACGTCGACACGAGGCGCCATCCGTTCCTCGCGGTGAGCCTCACGCCGGACGGCACCCAGGTCGAAACCTCCACCGCAGCCATTCCGCCCGAGCGGCTTTGAGGAGATGGGAGCATGAATTCGCTCGTCGTCGGAGTGGGTGAGGCGCTGCCGGGATTCATTTCGGCGAGCAATGCGCTCACGGCGACGTCGGATACTCGGACGGCATTGGAAAGAATGAACAAGCTCGACGTGCAGGTCCTGCCGGTCGTCGACGGGGCTGGCCACCTCGCCGGCATCGTGGACCACTCCAAGCTCTCGGCAAAGCATGCTCATCGACATCGCTGAGGGAGTTGAGAAGAGGTAATAAGCATGTTCCTTGTCCCGCACCGCGTGGATCAAACCTCGGCGCGCCTCTGGGTAGCGGCGACGGACGTCGTCGCGCCTCCCGAACCGTCGTCCGTGACGCTGCTTCCGGGAGGGATGCAGGTCCCGCTGCCGCAGAGTGGTTGGCGTAGCGTCTCGGGCGGTGGAACGCTCCAACCGCAGGAGAGCCGCTTCTTCGTGCAGTCGATCGCGGTCGCACCGCTCCAGCCCGGAACCGCGTATCGAGCCCGCGCCAACGGTTCCTCGTGCACGTTCACCACGCTTCCGACCGATCTCCCGCGTTCAGGAGAACAGCCGTTCACCGTGCTCCTGGCCTCGTGCTTCCATGTCGATTCCGCGGTCAACGTCGGAGAGGCGCTGCGGAATATCGTGCCCGCCGAACGTCCGCACCTCAAGTTCTTGTGCGGCGATCAAGTCTACTTGGACTATCCGGCCTTCGTTCTCGGTGTCCCGTTCGACGAAGACCGCATGGCGAAGGCGTTCATCGAGAAATACCGCCGCACGTGGACCGAGCCGACTGCATACCGCAACTTGCTGGAGGCGGGTGGAACATTCTTCACCGCCGACGACCACGAGTTCTGGAACAACTTCCCGAACTGGACGTCGCTCATCAGCAATACCTGGAGCCGGGGCGGGCGTGATCGCATGCGCCGCGTGTCGATGTCTCTCTTCCAGGACTTCCAGTGCGACGACCTCGACCACGTCGGCCGCGCGCGCACCTTCCGCGTCGGCAAGCTGTCCTTCTTCATCGCCGACACGCGGGTGCATCGCACGGAAGGCGATGCGCGATTCATGCATCCCGACGATCTCGCGGCTCTCGATCGCTGGATCCAGGACCTCGACGGCCCGGGAGTCCTGCTAGTCGGGCAGCCGCTCTTTCACGCCGGCGAGAATTGGTTCAAGAAGCGCTTCGCCGATCGCGCCCTCGCCAACTACGACCAGTACGCGGACCTGGTTCGTTCGTTGTTCAAGACGCGCCACAGCATTCTCATTCTCACGGGGGACGTGCACTATCCGCGTGTCGCCTCGTGCACGCTGCTCGCCAACCCAGAGCACCCGCAGCTCGTCGAGGTGATCTCGTCTCCAGTGTCACTCGTCAACAAATTGGTCGGCGGCAAGGTCCACGCCGCACCCGACAAGTTCCCGCCGAAACCAATCAACGGGCTTGCGCAGGTGCCGGCTCGAACCGAGTACCCGCCGTTCGACAAACCCGAGAATCACTTCGCCACGTTGCATTTCACCGCGAGCGACGGCGCCGTTCAGGTTCGGATTCGCTACCGGAACATGAAGGGTGCGTCGGTCGAGCAGCCGCGAACGCTGCAGCTGATCTGAAGGACCTTGCGAGAAGGGAAGGACGCGACCATGAACGTGATGCGCGCATCCAATGCAGCGGATTCGAATCCACAAATTCAAGAGAGGCAACGCCGCAAGGGGCACGGCAACATGATGTGGCTGGCACAAGCCCTCGGAGAACAGGACGCGCAAGGCGCGGTTCTCCTGATCGGTGGATCGGGCCCGATCGACTTTCGCCTGCGCGTCGCGCAATCGCACGCACGCCAGGACCTGCTCCCCAGCTTCTGGTCGCACGCAGCGATCGTTCGCGGCCCCGCGAAGGGCGCCGACTGGGACCTCTACGAAGCGTGTCTCGACCCCGTCGTCGGCTTCGGGCACGTGCCGCGCGAGAACGGCGTGCAACCGGGAAAGCTGTCCAACTACGACGACACCGATCGGTATCCCAATATCGCCTGCATTCGTTTCGCAAGGACCGCGGCTCCAACGGAGCCTTCGCTCGAGATTCCCGAGGAACTCGATCGGTTGATCACGACCTTCCGCCGGCAGCGAAACGTGATCGACCTCGGGGCATTGTTCGTGGAGTGGCTGGGGTTCGTGTGGGGAGCCGGCGTCCACGGCAACCCGCTCCTCCGTGGACTCGGGGTGCCGAGCGCCGTGCTCGTCGAGAGCGTGTACGCGATCGCGGGGCGTGAGCTGACGCCGGGCGTGTCGAGCCAGTCGACGTGCCCCGAGGCGATCTGGCAATCGGCGAAGTGGTGGCACGGCTTCTACCGGTCGGAGGTCGGAGGCTCGGGAGACGTGCCGTCGGGTGTCTACTGTCTTGGCCAGAAAGCCGCAGCAGTGCTGGAGTGATGCCATGCACGGCGTGCCTCACACGAACGTCTCTCGATGCGCGGCGCGACTAGCATTTCTTCGCGCGTGCACGTTCATGGCGCTTGCGAGCGTTGCGTTCGGCGGCGTCGGGTGCCGGTCGTGGTTCCGGTCCACGAGTCGCTCGATCGCGCAAGACGTCGATGACCTTTTGAAGGAGCGCGGCGATCCCACGATCCGCCATCTGGTCGGTACAGCCGGCGCCGCGCTGCGCGACAGCGTGCTGAACGGCGCGACGCAGGCGAGTCTCGTGCGGATCGTGGACGCCCTCGCGGCGGACGTGACCGAGCGCAGCGAGGTCTTGCGTGACTCGCTGCTCTCGTCCGAAGTGGTCGACTTCGTCGCGAGGCTGCGCTCGACCGTCTTGGGGGACTCGACGCACGCGTACCTGTTGCAAATTCGTGACGATTTCATCGGGCCGGACGCCCAGCACCTCATATCCACGCTTCGCGACAGCCTTCTCGACGAGAAGACGCGGCGGTACGCCATGACCCTGCGCGACGACTTGCTCGGCCCGCACACCCAGCGCGCTGTCGAGATCCTGGCCGGCGCCATGGTCGACCGCGGCGTCGACAAGTTCGTGGAACGTTACAAAGGAAGCGTCCGACCGCTCCTGAACGAAGAGGTGAGCACGGTGCGGCGGTTCGCCTGGCAGATCGTCGCGGCCGTCGCGGCGCTCGGAGCGGCCGGCATCTACTTCGTGTGGAGGCAGAGGACCAAGTATCGCCGTCTCGTCGAAGTCATGACCCTTCAGATCGACAAGATACCCAACACAGCGGCGTACGACGAACTCACGCACCGAATCCAGCGTCGAGCGCAAGCGCGCGGCGTCGAGCCCGCGCTGCGACGTGTGCTGGTGGATCAAGGCCTTTGATCGAAGGGACACGACCTCATCGGTGGAGGGAACGTGAGCAACGAACATTTCCAAGTCGTCGTGATCGGTTCCGGTTTCGGCGGTTCCGTGATGGCGTACCGCCTGGCCGAGGCCGGGGTGCGGGTCTGCCTCCTCGAGCGCGGCAAGCGCTATCCGCCGAACTCGTTCCCGCGCAGCAAGGCCGAGATGCACGGTGCGTTCTGGGATCCGAGCGCGAACCTGTACGGGATGTACAACCTGTGGTCCTTCAAACGCGCCGGCGCATTGGTCGCGAGCGGGCTAGGCGGTGGCTCGCTGATTTACGCCAACGTGCTCATCCGCAAGGACGAGGCGTGGTTCGTGACCGATGAAAACGTGCCGTGGCCCGTGACGCGGCAACAGCTCGACGGTCATTACGATGCCGTGCAACGGATGATTCCACTCCAGAAGTACCCGATCGACCAACCGCCCTACGACCAAACGCCGAAGACGCACGCGATGCGCGCGGCGGC
>Ga0247727_10020075_pt1 | contig 10262 bp, 10 predicted proteins | sample WisWelCaveWW1625_FD_202498 | JGI IMG/M metagenome (GOLD analysis project Ga0247727, IMG submission 202498) | Biofilm microbial communities from Wishing Well Cave, Virginia, United States - WW16-25 | ecosystem: Environmental > Aquatic > Deep subsurface > Groundwater > Cave microbial mat | place... | reverse complement strand
CGCGCAGGCGCTGGCCGGCACCGACGAGGAGCGTTTTCGCGCGGCCATCCGCGAGCGGATCGCGGCGGGTCCCGGCGAGGCCGCGCCCGAAGACGTCACGCGCCTCGCTCGCGAGGTCGCGCTTCGCGCGCGCGTCCACCGTGGAGTGCCGCGCGGCGGTCGGATGCTCCGTGTCGCTCCGATCACGGTGGGCCTGGGCATCGTGCTCGCGCTGATCTGGCTGCTCGTGGAGATTGGCGGTTCCAGCGCGGACTCGTGGACGCTGATTCGCGCGGGCGCCCATTTCCGGCCGGCCGTAGGTGCCGGCGACCTGTGGCGTCTGGTGTCGGCCACGTTCCTCCACGGCGGGTTGCTGCACCTGGCTCTCAACGTCTACGCGCTGTTCGCCTTCGGCCGCTTCGTCGAGCGTCTCTACGGATCCACGCGGTTCTTCGTGCTCTACATGGCCTCGGGCGTGACCGGCTTCGTCGCGTCGTTCGTCTTCGGACGTGCGCCGCTGAGCGTCGGCGCCTCGGGCGGTATCTTCGGGATGCTGGGAGCCGCGATTGCGATCCTGCTGGTGCGCCGGGCCCGCTGGCCCGAGGGCTGGCGGCGCGGAATGCTGATGAACTTCGCCCTGCTCGCGGCCATCAACGTCGCCATCGGCTTCACCATGCCGATTATCGACAACGCGGCGCACCTCGGCGGCCTGGCGACCGGAGTCGCGCTCGGCGTGCTGCTGGTGCCGGACGGCGTGCTGGGCTCGGGAGGTCTGGCGCGCGCGATCGTCACAGCGTCGGCTGCGCTGGCCCTCGCCGCGGTCGGCTACGGCGCCGCCGGCACGCTTCGGGCGAACCCCGCCACTCTGCTCACGCGGCTGCCGACCAGGACGAGCCAACTGGGCGCGGTCCTGCTGCGCCATCCGGACTACTGGTTCGTGGAACGCCGGGGGGCGGAGGAAGCCCTCATCGACCTCTCCGGAGCGGTCGGCTTCCTTGCCGGCCACGCCGACCCCACCGAGGCCCAGCGCGAGATCGCCCGCGAACTCCCCAAGGACGAGGACAGCCCCTTCGAGCTCGCCTGCCGCCGCCTTGCGGCAGGACCGACCTTCTGCCTACGCTTTTCCACGAGCGGCCGCGTCGCCTACCTGCCCCTGCTCGCCACGCTCGCCGCCACGTCGCGCGCCGCTCTGCCGTAGCACAAGCTCCCGCCAGCGCACCGCTATCGGTGTTTCGACACGACCGCTTCCACACCCTGCTGGCATCCATGGAAAGGCGATTCAGTGCCCGCAACTCGCGGATGGCCCGGGGCAGGAGCCGCAGACTGGGCCGACGCAGAATGCGCAGCCGTCGTCGACCGCCTGGGCGCTCCTCGGAGATCGGTCGTGTTGCACCTGCACCCGGCAGCTTGCCGCGGTGGCGTTACCCGTGGGGTCTCTCACGTTGAACTGGATCGTGTAGACGCGCCCGTTGCCGGCGCCCAAGCGCTCGGCGCGAACCGCGAGGAAAGCAGCGGAGCGACTGAGCACCACGTCCTCACAGGTCAGACCGTCGCCGAGGCCGGTTGCGTCCTCCTGCTCGTCCGAAGCGGCGCTCAAGATCATGCCTGCGCTGGCCAAGAACAGCGAACCGGCGCAGTTGTCCGTGATGGTGACGCCGCACGCGGCCGCGACATCGATGGCCACCATGCGGTGATTCGGCGGCCAGAGAGGCTTGGTAGCGCCCGAGGTGGTGACGATGGGCGGTGTGCTGTCGGCGACGGTCACCGTCCCGGTGCAGAAACTCGATCGGCCCTGATCGTCGGCACATGTGAGTGTGACCGTGCGCGTGCCGAGCCCGTAGGGACCGGCCGGGGCCTGCGTGCAGGTGAACGCGTCGCCTTCCAGGTCGAACGACCCGTCGTCAATGGAGGCGTTGGCGGAGCAGGTCGCGTCGGCGCCGACGGTGACGTCAACGCAGCGGGCCTCGGGCGGCTGGTTGCAGCGCACGGCACAGTCCGCCGCACACTCGGGCTGTGCGCAGATGGCCGGATCGCAGACCCCGCACACGGTGATGTGCTCTCGCGTCGCCAGCGTGAGGATCTGCCCGAGCGAGTCGATGTCGATCACGTCCATCCCCCCGGTCTCCGTGAATACGCTGTGCGAGAAGTTTCCGTTGATGTCGCCCTGCGTGAGGCCCATGTCCTGGCCCAACTGCGTGAGGGTGATGTCCTGCTCCGCTTGGTTGAAGCCGGCGGTGGCGACGACGAACGGGAGGAACTTGTAGAAGTCGTGGCTCGGCCCGGGGTAGTTCCCGAAGACGCGGCTTCCGACCTCACTGAAGGCGACGATTCCACGGTTGCCGGTGTTGACGTAGTCGATAAGGTCTGCGGAGCGGGCGTTCAGGATGTCGAGCTCGTCCTGGCGCAGCCAGCCGCCGTAGCCCGAGGCGACGACCACGGCGTCATAGTTCGAGAAATTCACGGTGTGGAGGTCGAGCACGCCGGCGGCACCGGACCCGTAGTCGGCAACGTCGTAGCTGTAGCCCGCGTCGCTCATCCCGAAACGCGAATCGCTCTGATCGCCTTCCGGGTTACGGAGGTCGGTGACGAGAAGGAGGGTCGGGTTCACTTCGTTGAAGGTCACGTACTCGATCGCGCGCCGGATGATGTTCCGCGCGCCGATCGCATTCTGACCTATGTGGGCATGGACGTCGGGGTCGTGGCCGGTGATGAAGACGCCGCCCGCGTCGGCGCGCGGGGCTCCGAAGAGGAGAAGCGCTCCGACCGCTACAACCGTCGCCCCGGTGCATCGACGCACGAACGGCATGCTGGGGGAAGTGTACGAAGCCGAGCGCGATTGCGCCATCGGTATCCTACGGCGCCGGCGGCCCACGTGCGCGCGGATCAGAACGTCAGGCGTTCCAGCGACTCGACGAAACCGGTGTCGACCAGGTAGGTCGCGTCGCGACCCGAGAGGCGCGCTTCGAGGCCCGGGCCGATCTCTAGCTTCTGATCGGGCTTGCCGTCGGTGCGGACGATGAGCGAGAGCCGCGCGGCAAAGACCGCGCCGGCGCCGTAGCCGCGCACATCGGCGGCGCGCGCGTTGCGGATCAGGCCTAGGAGATCCTCGATCCGGGCGGGATCGATGCGGGCGCCGCCGGCTCGGTGCCAGTCGGGGCCGCGCTTCTCGAGCACGACCTCCTCGGCGCCGCGCCGCAGGGAGAAGGACACGATCTTGCTCTCCTCGAGATCGAACAGCTTGCGCGACACGAGCGGCGAACGCAGGCTCTTGCACGTCTTCTCGGCCAGGACGAACGCGGGGCCCTTGGACTCGAGCCGCCCGTGGCAGGTCTGGTCCGGCAACGCCGCGCCGATGTGCAGCGTGATGACCTGTTTACCCTTGGGCTTGGCGCCTCCGTCGTCTTCGTCCTCGTCGTCGTCGTCTTCTTCCTCGTGACCCTGGCCGTGGCCGTCCAGGCCTGCCGGGGGCTCGACGGTGGCCACCATCACGCGCGCCGCCTTCCCGAGCCCCTGCGCGGCCTCGGCCGGGATGAACTTCTCGGCCCGCAGCTCCGCCAGCGCCCCGGCCACGTCGTCGATCACGCTCTCGTCTCCCGGCAGTTTCGACGGCTTGTCGAGGCGCCAGCCGCCGGTCTCCAGCTTCTGCGCGTCCTCTTCCACGTCTCCGGCCCGCGCGACGAGGCGCTTGAGGTCGTAGCGCGAGAAATCGAGCAGCCGTCGCTTGCGGAACGCCAGTGGCGTCGCGGAGAGGCTGCCGGCCACCTCGGCGTGGACCTTCATCACGGCCGGCTCCTCGTCGCGCCGCACCCACAGGGTCCCGCCCTCGGCCTTGCCGAACGCCAGCGACAGGGTGCTCCCGTCACCCTCGATCACGACGCGCGCCGGCTTGGACAGCCCCTGGCGGGGCGCGTCGAGCGCCGCGCTCTGCGTCGCGCGGAACGCCGAAAGGTCGGCAATCCACTTCCTCACCACTTCCTCGTCGGCGGGCTCCGCGGCCGGCTCGGTCACGGACCACATCTCGCCCTTTCGCTCGAGCGCGAGCTTCTTGCCCGCCGCCTCGATGACGATCCGTCTGACGTCGTCGGCTTCCAGCCCAACGAGCCTGGTCTCGCGCAACGTCTCCGGGTGCGGGAACAGCGCCTCGGCGTCTTCTTCCTTCACGCACAGGATCGCGCTCGCCTTGCCCTTGCGCGCCGCGTAGATTTCGCCGGACGTTTCGCCGCACGTGTTTCCCAACAGCAGCGACTCGACGCCGCTCGCATCCAGCTCGACGGAGCGTGCCGCGGGGTCCAGCCCGTACTTGCCCAGCTCCGCCAGGCCCTCCGAGACGATGCGCGTCGCCTTCATGTCGTCGAGTTTCGCCAGGATCGCGGCCACCCGGTCCGCGGACGCGAGCACGCGCCCCTCGCTCACGACGTGCCATGCCTCGCCGTTACGCTCGAGCGTGGTACGGACCCCACCGCGCGCCAGCGTCAACGTCTTGAGCTTGGCACGATCGAAAAACACCGCCCGCCGGTCGCGCAGCTCGGCCACAGGCTTGGAGAGCGCTTCGAAGAAGTTCCGCTCGACGACCCAGACCGGGCCGCTCCCCTCGGCGCCGAGGTAGACGCTCCTGCCCGTGGCGTCGTCGCCCCCGACCCGCAGCCGGACCGCCGTCCCCCCCTCGATCTCGATGCGAGCCCGCGGCTTGTCCAGGCCGTACTGGGCCGGCTTCGCGTCGTCGATGCGCCTTTGCAGATCGAGGAACTCGACGGCCGAGATCAACGACTCGACGGCCCCCGAGTCGGCCGGGAACTCCACCGGCTTCTCGATACGCCACGCGTCGTTGTCCTTGCGCAACACCACCGTCTCGGCGCCGCGCTCGAGGCGAATCGTCTTGATCGCCGCGCGATCCAGATCGCGGACGATGCGCTTCTCGCGCTCTTTCAGGCTCGACGTGGACGGCTTCTTGCGTTCGACCAGCGCGACGTAGGCGCCCAGGCCGATCGCCAGCGCCAGAAGAACGAGCGTGCTCGCGTAGCGCTTCATGCTCGCCTAGCGCCGGCGCCTCCACCAGAGCATGGCGCCGGCGATCAGCCCCAGCCCCGGTAGCCCGATGAGCGAGATGTAGAACACGTTCATCGCCTGGTCCTCGGTGAGCACGAGCTTGAAGTTCTCGGGGTTCTTGGGTCCGACGGCCACCAGCGTGTCCTTCTTGGCAAGCCACGCCACCGAAGAGAGCACCAGATCGCGGTTGTAGTCGCGAATCATGCCGGAGAGGCGCGCATTGGCGATGAGCGCGGCGGACCCCATCACCACGATGCGCGCCCCCTTGGTGTCTTCGACGGCCACCGCGACGGGAACGGGACCTTTGACGTCGGTGGCGGGGTCGAGGCGGGGCTCGGCCTCGCCGCGCAGCACCGCGAGGCTGGTCTCGCCCCAGCCCTTGTCGCTGGTGCGCACGATCTCGGTCGCCTCCAGCCCCTCGCGCGGCACCGCCCGCACCTCGCGCGCCAGCGTCCACACGGTGGGCTTGCCGCGCAGCCCGCGCGCGACCGCGTGGTCGCCATAACCCTCCAACGTTCCCCAGGTCACCAGCGGCTGCTCGCCGATCACCGCGAACTCGTCCAGCGCCACGTTCTGGCCGAGCCGCGCGCCCCAGCGCTGGGCCAGATCCTCGATCCCCAGGCGCAGGAACGCCGACACCCCGCGCTCGAACACCGGCCCCAGGAACAGCAGCGCCTTGCCGCCCGCGGCGAAGTGCGCGTCCAGTGCCGAGACCTCCGACGGGGCGAACCCGCGCTGCGGTCCGCCGACGATCAACACGTCGCAGCCCGCCGGCGGCTTGCCCCCCTCCAGCGCGCGCGCGTCGAGCTCCTTGGTCTTGTAGTTGTCGCGCTTGAGCTCCTCGTCGAGGTACGCGTACCCGCCGTCCTCGTACGAGTCCATCTCGGCCTCGCCGTGGCCCGTCGTGAAGCACAGCGTCGGCTGGCTCGACTCGGTGACCGTACGGATCGCGGCGAGGAACGCCCCCTCCCCCTTGAAGGCCTTGAGGCTACGCGAGCCCGTCGACGGATCCATGTCGTATTCGGTCATCTCGTCACGCGTCACGTACTTGTTCCGGTCGCCCGACTCGAAGACCACCACTCCGCCCTGGGACACGTCGTCGGTGTTGATCTTGTACTTCTTCACCAGCAGCTCGGCCCGCGTGCGGTCGCGATCGAGATCGAGGTGCTCGATGGACAGTTTCGCGGAATAGCGCTGGAAGCGCGTGAGCAGCTCCTTGACCTCGTCGTAGACCGACTCCTGCCCGCGCCCCGGCGCCAACATGAACGCCGTGACCTTGACGTCCTTGTCCAGCGCCTTGAGCACCGAGACGGTCTTGTCGGAGATCGAGAACATCTGCGCAGCAGTCCAATCGCCCCGCCGGTAGTGCCGCGCCGCGAGGTAGTTTCCCAGCGCGAGCACCACGGCGAGCAGCAGGAGCGACAGCCAGCGTTCCGGGTTCATGTTTCGCCTCGCTTGGTCTGCAACACGCGCACCGAGGCGAACAGGAAGAACACCACCAGGCTCAGGTGGAAGACCACGTGGCGCGAGTCCACGATGCCCTTGCCGAAGTCCTCCATGTGGGAGAACAGGCTCACGTAGCCGAACCCGTCGCGCCACGCCGGGTCCTGCACGAAGATCTCCACGATCCCCATCAGCAGCAGGAGCGCCTGGAAGACGAACGCGAGCACCGCGGCGATGATCTGGTTGCGGGTGAGCGCCGATGCGAACAGCCCGATCGCCGTGAACGTCGCGCCCATGAGGAACGTGCCCAAGTAGCCCGACAGTACGGGGCCGAGCTCCGGGCCTTGCCCGTCGGGCGAATAGGCGCGCAGCACCAAGACATAGGCGATCGTGGGCAGCCAGAGGAAGGCGTAGAAGACCAGCGCCCCGGCGTATTTGCCCAGCACCACCTCCGCGTCGGTCACCGGGCACGTCATCAGCGTCTCGATGGTGCCGGTTCTCCGCTCCTCGGCGACCAGCCGCATAGTCACGGCGGCGACCACGAAGATGAGGAACATCCAATAGAGGAACGTGCCGCCGAAGAAGAACTGCAAGACCGCGCCGTGCGGGGCATTGGGCTGGGAGAGGAACTGGACGAACGTCCAGAACGAGAAGCCCTGGATCAGGAGAAACAGGGTGAGCACGACGTAGGCCAGCGGCGAGTAGAAGTAGCCGGCGAGTTCGCGCCGGGCGATGGTCGGGACGCTGCGCATCAGTTCTGCGCCTCCGCCTCTTTCGGCCCCCGCGCCGCCGCATCGCCCGCGGGACGATCCTCCCGGGTGGTGATGTGGACGAAGATGTCTTCGAGCGACAGCGACTCGGCGTGGAGCTCGCGAAGAGCGAACCCTTGCCGGGCCGCCGCCCGGAAGATCTCCTCCCGGGGATCGGTGCCCGCGTCGACCTCGACCACCGCCGACGTGATGCCGTCCCGCTCGCCCTCGATGCGCACCTCCCCCAGCGGCAGCGTGCCGAACACCCGGCGTAGCGCGTCGGCCGGCGCGCGCGCCTCGACGCGGACCCGGGTGCGCCCCGCGATCTGGGCGCGCAACCGCTCGGGCGTGTCCTGCGCGACCACGCGCCCGCGGTGGATGATCACCACGCGCCCGCAGATCATCTCGACCTCGGGCAGGATGTGGGTCGAGAGCACGATGGTGTGCTCGCGCCCCAGGTCGCGGATGAGCTGGCGCACGTCGCGGATCTGGTTGGGGTCGAGTCCGACGGTGGGCTCGTCGAGGACCAGGATCGGGGGGCTTCCCAGGATTGCGTCCGCCAGGCCGACGCGCTGGCGAAAGCCCTTGCTGAGCTGCCCGATCACGCGGTCGCGGACGTCTCCCACGCCGCACTTCTCGACGGCGTCGGCCATGGCGCGCGCCCGATCGCCGCGCGGCACGCGCTTGAGGCGGGCGCGGAAGTCCAGGTATTCGCAAACCCGCATCTCCGGGTAGAGCGGCACGTTCTCGGGGAGGTAGCCGATGCGACGGCGCACCTCGAGCGACTGCTCGGCGACGTCGTAGCCCGCGACCTCGACGGTGCCGCTACTCGCCGGCAGGAAGCCCGTGAGCACGCGCATCGTCGTGGTCTTGCCCGCGCCGTTGGGACCGAGGAAGCCCAGGATCTCGCCCTTCCCGCAAGAAAACGTCACGCCGTCGACGACGAGATGGTCCACGTAGCGCTTGGAGAGATTCTGGACTCGAATCATGGGGGTGCTTAACCCGGCACGCTCAGCGCATCAACCCGTACCCAGGACCGGTCATTCCCGGCCGGCGCGTGCCTGGGCGCACAGCGGGCAGCGCAACTGCACGCGCGAGCGCTCGAACTCCTCGACGCCGTCGGCCTCGAGACGCACCGCCAGGCCATGCGTCTCGCAGCGCAACTCGAAGCTGTGCCGCGCGCCGGGCCGGAGCGGCGGCGCATCCGGGGCGCTGCGGCGCCCGCGCACCACCCACCGCAACAGCGCGGCGAGCGCGAACAGGCCCAGAGCGACGTACGCGATGCGGCGAATCCACACGAGCCGCGGGACACTACCCCAAACAGCACGCCGCGAGAAGATTGATGTGCGCCGCCAGAACTCGTCCCGGTTCAAGCCGCACGCTCGCTGGCCCGCGGCGCGGCGTGATGGCGCCGACCTCTCGCACACAAGGCGTCGGTGACGAAGTGGTGCTTGCCGGCGCCGGTCAACTCTTCCTGCCCGACCCTCGCGCCCGGGATCAGTGTTTCCGGAGGTGGTGGTAAAGGAAGTCGGGCACCGAGGCGATTTGGATGCGGTGGTAGTGCTTGATCGGCAGCAGGTGCTTGCGGTCGTCGGTAACGACGAAGTCGGCGTCGGCCTCGAGCGCGGCAGCGAGCACGTGGTTGTCGCGGGGGTCGTGGGGCACGGCGAACACCTGGTAGTGCCCCTGGATGACCTGACCGAGGGCACGCAGCGCGTCGACGGCATCGCGGATCTCGTCGGGTGGATAGGGACCGTAGCGCTGCACGCGCGGGCGAGCGAGCAGAGCACCGACCTCGGCGAGGATCGACTCGGACGTGACGAGCACGAATTCGCCCGCCTTGAGCGCGACGAGGAGCCTGGCGTTGAAGCCGCGCGGCGTAAGGACGAAGCGGGCCAGGACGTTGGCATCGACGACGACTCTAGGGTGCGGCTCGCGCTCGCTCACGTTCGGCCTGGCGTCGCGCCGCGTACTCGCGCTCGAGCTCGCGCCGCGCCGCGTGCACCGCGCGCGCGATGACACGCGGGTCTTTGTTGCGCGTCCGCCTCCAAAGCCGCTTGACGGCCAGCTCCAAGCGCAGCGCGGGCGTCAGGACGTCCTCGAGGATCTCGACCTGGTCGGCGGTCGGCAGCGCCCGGATACGCTTGCCGAGCTCCTCGATCTCTTTGCGTCGTCGCGCCATGGTGTCCTGGATCATGCGCCGGCTCTCGACCCAGAGCAAGCGGTTGAAGCGGCCTGGGCGGCCTCGGTCATCCGCTCGCGCGGGTGGCAGCGGTGAAGCATTTCCTTCAATTCAAGTGAAGGTCCGTTGGTTTCGACGGAGGCGTGGCCGATCGCCCCGAGGGTCGGGACGTGGCCGATCGCGGGCCTGATTGCAGGTGTGCCACTGTTGTGTTACACGGGCCTCATGAGTCAGACCCTGTCGATCCGGCTCGACGATGAGCTGGTCGCCGCGCTCGACGAGGAGGCCAAACGGGCCGGTATCACCCGCAATCGGATCGTCCGTAACGCCATCGTCCAGCGTCTCGTCCACAAGAACCTCGGGGCGTTCCGCGAGGTCGTCGGCCTGATGAAGGGCCCACGCGACCTTTCCACCAACCGGGCCTATCGCCGGACCTGGAAGCGCCCTCCCGCGTGAGGACCATCCTGGACGCCGGCCCGTTGATCGCCCTGATCAACGCGGCGGACGAGCACCACGACTGGGCCATCGCAGCGATTTCATCGTCCGCGCAACCGCTGTTCACTTGCCCGGAGGTACTGGCTGAGGTGGCCGCCGTGACCGGTCAGCCTCGGGCGGTCGTTCGCCTCGTCCAGTCCGGAGCCGTCGTCTTGGACTTCGATCTTGCCGATCAGGCTGCGGCGGTCCTGCGGCTTCTGGAGAAGTTCGCGGACCGGCGTATGGACTTGGCTGACGCCTGCATCGTGAGGATGACCGAGCTGTCGCGCGATTGCCGCGTGATCACGACCGACCGGGCCGACTTCAGCGTCTATCGGCGCAACGGTCGCGAGGTGATCCCCTTCATCGCGCCGCTCCGCCGCTGAGCT
>Ga0247727_10020074_pt1 | contig 10262 bp, 9 predicted proteins | sample WisWelCaveWW1625_FD_202498 | JGI IMG/M metagenome (GOLD analysis project Ga0247727, IMG submission 202498) | Biofilm microbial communities from Wishing Well Cave, Virginia, United States - WW16-25 | ecosystem: Environmental > Aquatic > Deep subsurface > Groundwater > Cave microbial mat | place... | reverse complement strand
ATGGAATACAAACCCGACGCTCACCACCCTGTTGGCGGTTGCCACTTTGGGCCAGGCCTTCATCCCCGCCGCCATCGCCTGGGTCGGCAAGTTGACAATTGACTCAGTGCTGGCCGCCGTCAATCAACCCGCGCTTGGATTCACCCCGGTGGTCTGGCCTTTTGCGCTCGGCATCGGCATCGCCCTCGTCGGCCAGGCCCTCAGCGCCATTCGGCAGGTCAGCCAGGATTTACTGCGCGACCAGTTGACCTATCATATCAATTCGCAAGTCCTCGCCAAAGCCATCTCGCTCGATCTCGAATTTTTCGAGACCCCTCACAAGCAGGATACGCTTCAACGGGCGGCGATGGAAGCCAACTTCCGGCCACTGATGATGTTGCAGGAGACCTTCATGCTCGTGCAAAACTTCATCACCCTGCTCACGCTCGTTGCTTTAATGTTGCGCTTCAGCCTGTGGGTGGTGTTAATTCTGCTCGTCACCGGCCTGCCCGCCCTCTACATCCAATCCAAATTCGCCCGCGAGAGCTTTGACATATACAGTGGCCGCGCTCCGGCCTGGCGACGGATCATGTACTACACCATGCTCCTCACCAACAGCCAGTTCTTCAAAGAGATCAAGCTGTTCAATCTGGGTCGGCTGTTGCTTGACCGCTACCGAACGACCTTTTCCCAGTTCATGCGCGAGAACCGCTCGCTGGCCCTGCGCCGTAACGCCGCCAATATCGGATTGCAACTATTGGGACAGATTGGATATTACGGCGCATACCTGTTGGTGATCCTGCAAACCCTGTCGGGCCGCCTTACCCTGGGCGACCTGACTCTGTATTCTGCCGTCCTGGTGCAGGCCCCGATGATGGCCCAGATGCTGATGCAGAACGTCTCCAGCCTCTACGAACAAAATCTCTTCATCGGCAACCTCTTCACCTTCCTCGGGTTGCGCCCCGGCATCCCCCCTGGCGGCCAGCCTGCGCCGGCGGCCATTTGCCACGCCATCGAATTTCATCATGTCAACTTCCGTTACCCCGGCGCGCCCGAGGATGCTCTACACGATCTCTCTTTGACGATCCGCCCCGGCGAAAAGATCGCCCTGGTCGGCGAGAACGGCGCGGGCAAGACCACACTCGTCAAACTATTGACCCGCCTCTACGACCCCACCGGCGGTCATATCACCCTCGACGGCGTTGACTTGCGCGCCCTCGATCCGGCCAGCCTGCAATCGCGTATCGGCGTGATCTTCCAGGACTTCGTGCAATATCACTTCACCGCCCGCGAGAACATCGGCTTCGGGCAGGTTGAGGCGTTGAACGACATGGCCCGCATTGAGGCGGCGGCCAAGAAAAGCGGCGCCGACGAATTTCTCTCGACCCTGCCGCAGGGCTACGAGACCGTGCTGGGCCGTTGGTTTGGTGATCTGGCTGATCGGGATGGCAGTCATAACCTTTCCATCGGCCAGTGGCAAAAGGTGGCCCTGGCCCGAGCCTTCATGCGCGACGCGCCGGTGCTGATCCTCGATGAGCCGACGGCCTCCCTCGACGCCCGCGCCGAATACGAAATCTTCAAACGCTTCCGCGAACTGGCCGCCGAGCGCACGGCGATTTTGATCTCGCACCGTTTCTCCACCGTCCGCATCGCCGACCGCATCATCGTCCTCGACAAAGGCCGCATCGTCGAACAGGGCACGCACGAAGAACTGCTGGGGCTGAATGGCAAATATGCAACACTGTTCAACTTGCAGGCTGAGGGATACCGATAAAGCCTAACAACGGATCACTCGAATTGAACGGCTTGATCCGTTGAATTCGGAAAATCCGTTGTTACCTTGCCAGTGAACCGCAAGATTCTGATCATCGAAGACGACAAAAAGCTCGCCGACCTCCTCCGCCTCTATCTCGAAAAAGACGGTTGTCGCGTCCTGGTCGCCCACGACGGTCGGGAGGGGCTGGCCGCCGCCCGCCAGAGGCGGCCCGACCTGATCGTCCTCGATCTCATGCTGCCGGGCCTTGATGGTCTCGATCTCTGTCGTACCCTTCGCGCCGAGTCGGCCCTTCCCATACTCATCCTCACCGCCCGCTCCACCGAAGACGAGAAACTCATCGGCCTCGACCTCGGCGCGGACGATTACGTGACCAAACCCTTCAGCCCGCGCGAAGTCGTCGCCCGGGTGCGCGCCGTTCTGCGCCGCGCGGCCTCCGCCGCCGACGCGCCTGCACAAATCACCTCCGGTGATCTCTGCCTCGACCTTGTCGGGTATGCCGCCCAACTGCGCGGCCAGCCGCTGTCGCTTACCCCTAAAGAGTTCAAACTACTGGCCGTGATGGCCCGGCAACCGGGCCGCGCCTTCACCCGACTCGAACTGCTTGAAGAAGTTTTTGGACTCGACTACGAGGGGCTGGAGCGCACGGTAGATGTGCACGTGATGAACCTGCGGAAAAAGATCGAAGCCGATCCCGCGCAACCGATCTACCTGCAAACCGTCTACGGCGTGGGCTATCGCTTCGCCGGGGAATCTAACCATGCTCAATAAACTCCACCTTCACGGCCTGCGCTTTCGTCTGGTCCTCACCCTATTCGTCGTCGCCAGCGTTGCCATCGGCGTTACGGCCTACTTCGCCCGGCAGGGCACGGCTGGCGCTTTTTACCAATTCGCCGATTACAATATCGCGCGCGATCAGCACATCCTTTTCGACATTTTGGTGGACGCCAGTCAGCGCAACCAACTGAGTCAGGCGCAAATCGAAGACCTGGGCAACAACTTCAGCCAACCGATCCTAATCGTCAGCGCCAGCGGCGAGGTGTTGGCCGCCTCTGATCCCCAGGCCGTCGGCGTCGCCGCCATCCCCGTGCCGCCGCCGCTGAACACGCCGCAAATTTTCTTCGAGGCCGCACCCGCCTATGTCGTCCTTTCCAAAACTCCACCCCGACCGGCTGCCTCGGGAACAATTCAGTGGATCCCCTCCGAAGCGCAACCTTTCGATATCTTCATCGCACCTGCAGATAACGTCCCCCTCTTCATCGGTTCAATCAATCAGTCTTTCATCCTGGCCGCCAGCGCCGCCCTCGGCCTGGCCGCTGTTCTGAGTCTTGGGCTTTCGCGCCAGATCATCCGCCCCGTCGAGGCCCTCACTGCCGCCACGCGCAAAATGGAGAAGGGCGATTTGACTCAGCGTGTCGCCGTCAACTCGAAAGACGAAATCGGCCAACTCGCCCACGCCTTCAACGCTATGGCCGATGGCCTGGGCCGCGCCGATGAACTGCGGCGCAACATGGTCTCCGACGTGGCCCACGAACTGCGCACGCCCCTGGCCAACGTGCGCGGCTACCTCGAAGCGGTGCGCGACGGCCTGATGGAACCGACTCCGGCCCTGATCGACTCCCTGCACGAAGAAGCGATGTTGTTGACTCGTTTGGTGGATGACTTGCAGGAACTGGCCCTGGCCGAGGCCGGACAACTTAAACTGGCCTGCGCCCCGGCCTTCCCCGCCGACCTGATCACCGGGGCGGTCGCCGCTGCTCATCCCCGGGCCGCCGATAAAGCCCTCAGCCTGCGCGCCGACTTACCCGATGCATTGCCGTTGATCAACGTGGATGCGGCCCGAATCGCTCAAGCCCTGCGTAACTTGATTGACAACGCCATCGCTCATACCGCGGCGGGCGGCGAAGTTGTGGTGTCGGCGAGGGAAGGGGATGGGGGAATTGCGATCAGTGTCCGCGACACCGGCGAGGGGATCGCTCCCGAACACTTGCCGTTTGTCTTCGAGCGGTTCTATCGCGCCGATCCCTCACGCGATCGCGCCACCGGCGGCCGGGGGCTGGGATTGGCAATCGTCAAACAATGGGTGACGGCTCACCACGGGGAGGTGAGGGTAGAGAGCGCGTTAGGGCGGGGAGCGACGTTTACAATCCGATTGCCGATCTATTCATCCAACAATCGCTCCGAGATCGAGTTCAAATCCTCATCCGAATAATATCGAATCACAATCGTGCCGCCCTTGCGTCCGCGATTGATGTTGACGTGGGTGCCGAGGCTTTCGCGCCAACGGGTTTCGAGCGCGTCCACTTCGGCAGACTTGCGCGCCTTCGACGGTTTGGCCGGGCGATGGCCCATGAGCTTGCGCACGTATTCCTCAGCCTGCCGCACGTTGAGCTGATTGCCGATGAGGTGATTGAGCGCCCCCAGTTGGGCCTGCACATTGGGCAATGACAGCAGGGCGCGGGCGTGGCCCTCGACGATCAATCCCTGGGCCAGCGCCTCTTTCACCTTTGGCGGCAGTTTGAGTAGACGGATCGTGTTCGTCACCGTCACCCGCTGTTTGCCCACTCGCCTGGCAATGTCGTCGTGCGACAAATTGAAATCGTCGGCCAGATGTTTGTAGGCCTGAGCCGCTTCGAGCGGCGAGAGATCGGAGCGTTGAATGTTTTCGATCAGCGCCAGCTCAAGCAACTGTTGATCGGAAGTCGGGCCGCGCACAATGGCGGGGATGGTGGCCAGTCCGGCGATCTTGCTGGCCTCGAGGCGGCGCTCCCCGGCGATAAGAAGATATTGGCCTGCGCTTTTGTTGCCATTGTTTTTCGAGACGACGATGGGCTGAATCACGCCATGCTCGCGGATGGAGGCCGCCAGATCGTTCAACTCCTGCGGGTCCATGAACGTGCGCGGCTGGCGCGGGTTGCGGAGGATGTGTGAGATCAGCAATTCTTTGACGCCGCTACGGTCGGCGTCGTCAGAGTCGTGGGTGGGAATGAGGGCGTCCAGTCCGCGCCCGAGGCCGCGTTTTGGCATAGTCACTCCTGTGAACGTTTCAGAATGAAAGCATCCAAAGTTTTGCCCGCATCTTTGCGGATGGCAGACTGTACGGCTGGGAGCCAGCCAAGCAGAGTCCCTTGCGCGCCCAGGGCCATGCGCGTCCACTTCCACAGGTTGAAGCTGTCGGTATGACGAATGATCTTGCCCTCACGAAACTCAAAGGCCGCCTCAATGACGTTGTGAACTTTGCGCCCGGTTTTGGAGAAGGTATAAGTTGCTTCCCAATGCGCCGAGCCGGTTTTGCCGTCGGCGCGAACGTTGGCGAAGGTCACAGTCAAATCGTTGCCCCGCACGCAAAACATCTGCCACATGGCTCCGGCCTGTGAGCCTTGCAGGTGGGTGAACACCGGGTCGGAGAAGATGATGTCCGGGTGATAGCAGGTGGTCATCCCGGCCCCGTCGCGGCGCTGAAAGCTGGTGTAAAAGTTGTGGATGAGTTGTTCGTTGGGGTGCATAATCAAAACCCTCTCACTTTTTTCGGCGTCACCCGCAGGGCGACTGAATATCGCCCGGCAAACTCCTCCGGGTCTGCGCCCAGCCGGGCAATGCCGGTCCGATACTTTTCCAGGTAGGCCAGATGCGTGTTGGCCGGGGGCGCGTCAGAGTCAATCCGACTCTCACCGGTGAACACCACCACATCCTCGCCATACTCCCCGCCGTCGAAGTGGAGGGAGACGTTGGGGTTGCGGGCAATGTGGCGCAGGCGGCGGGCGTTGGGCTGGGTGTAAATCAAGAATGAGTCATTCTCCCAGACGAACCAGACCGGGTTGGGTTGCGGCAGGCCGTTCTCATCCACTGCTGTCATCCAAATAGCTTCTTCATTACGCAGTCGGCGCAGAATGCGCGCGCCGTAATCGGTGTCAGGAATGATAGGCATAAGGTTCTTAATCTTTCATAGCATCAAAATAATTTATGGCACCACTTTTTGAAGGATACTACTTCCAGATATTGGTCCGAAGCGACGTGAGTCACTGCTATTATCGCGATTGTCGCCTAAAACAAAGAACTCATCACCACCCAAGATAACAGGTTCGAAGTTGGCATTAAATCTCATTAGAGAAGGGTTATACGACGATTCATCAAGTTGTTCATCGTTGATATAAATTTTGCCATCTCGAATTTCTACTTTCTCACCCGGCAAACCGATCAAACGTTTCACAGACTTGGCATCATCAATCTCAAAAACAATTACGTCACCTCGCTTCAAGTCTGACACAGATGTCACGGGTTCAACATCAACTATTTGCTCATGGTGAAAATTAGGCTCCATAGCACTGCCTTTGAATTGTATTTGCTTTCTTGATGTACAACCAACAAGCGCTAAAAGAGCAAGGAATGTCAGAATAGCTTTAAATGTTTTCATCGCAGGACGCCAAAATTGCACCCTCAATAGTTACTACTTTTACTCTTCGCACTCACTGCTTCCGATCCCCCTTCAACAATTCCTCCGCCAGCGCGTGATAGGCCTGTGCGCCGGTGGAGGAAGGCGCATAGGCCGAGATGGGGACGCCGTGCGAGGGGGCTTCGGCCAGGCGCACACTGCGCGGCACCACGGACTTGAAGACCTTGCCGGGAAAGTGCTTGCGAACTTCGTCCACTACCTGGGTCGAGAGACCGGTGCGGGCGTCGAACATCGTCATCACCAGCCCGCGAATGGTAAGGCTGGGGTTGAGGGCCGAGCGCACCCGGCTGATGGTCTGCGCCAGTTGACCTAATCCTTCGAGGGCGAGGTATTCGCACTGCACCGGCACAATCACCGAGTCGGCGGCGACCAGGGCATTGACGGTGAGAATGCTGAGGGAGGGCGGGCAGTCAATCAGGATGTAATCGTAGTCTTTGCTGATCAAACTCAATCGTTGCTTGAGTCGCATCTCGCGCCCAATCTCGTTCACCAGTTCCACCTCGGCGCCCGAAAGCTCAGGGGCTGAGGGCATGAGGGTGATTTTGAGTTTGGCATTGAAGAGGATGGCTTCGGCGGGTGACGACTCTTCCATCAGCACCTCATACGCGCCTTGCTCCACTTTGCGTTTATCAATGCCGAGGCAGGAAGTGGCGTTGGCTTGCGGGTCGAGGTCAACCAACAACACACGCTGGCCAAGTTGGGCCAGATAGGCGCTGAGGTTGATGGCCGTCGTGGTCTTGCCGACGCCGCCTTTTTGATTGACGAGGGCGTAGAGGTGAGTCATTAAGAATACTCAATACAGAATACGGAATACCCAATCCCAGATATTGATTATTGTGTATTGGGTATTGAGTATTGTTTTGGAATGCCATCCAGCCCGACCCGCGTCACCGAGTCGCTGGCAAGGGCGACGGCGAAGCGGGTCGATTCAATCGGGTCGCGGGTTTGCCAGAGGCGGATGAAAAAGCTGGCGGCAAATATATCGCCCGCGCCGGTTGGGTCTACGACGTTGACGGCGGGGGCCGGGAGGTGGTGACGGCCACTTTTATCAAAGACGGTTGCCCCTTGCTCTCCCTGAGTCACGACCAGAATTTTTGCGGCGGCGGCCCAACATTCGATCAGGGCCCAATCGCCAGCAACATCCTCAATACTGATCACGGTTGCGCTGACCATGGCCAACGTGGCCGCCGCCTCTCTCCATTCGGCGTGCGAGACGCGGCCCGGCCCGTCCCATTGGCGCAGAAACCCCTGCGGCGTGAGGCCGATGAAGGCGTTTGGGAAGTGGCGCGAGAAGTCGGAGTCTATTTCGCGGGCAATGGGCGCGAGGTGAATGATGGGCGCTGTTCGCCATTCTATCGGGACATCAGCAGGCTTGAGCGGTTCGGCGCGGGCGTGAAGAATTTGGGTCCGCCCCTCCGGGCCATAACGATTTTCAAAGGTAGTGTTGCGCGACGAGGGGAGGCGATGTACAGCCACCGACTCGAGTCCGTCCATTACTGCATCTTCGGTGGCGGCGGTGACGATGCCGACGCGCAGGCCGAGGGCGTGGGCGGTGAGGGCGGAGTAGGACACGGTGCCGCCGAGCCGGATGCCGTCGGGGGTGAGGTCTTGGGCAATGTGACCGACGGCGAGGTAGTCAAGCACGGCGGCATTATAGCTGATTAAGAAATGTCAAACGACGGCGGCGGCGACAAAGTTCGTCACCGCCGCTTAACGTTTGACGAGTGACAGCTAATAAGATGAATTAGCCTGCCACAACCGCAGCCTGCATCGCCGGGACGTACATTTGATTCGCGTAATCTTTCAACATGCGGCGGGTGCTGAATTGCGGCGAGAGGGTGGCGATGGATTCTTTCATCATGTGAATCCAGTCGCGCGGAAGCTCTTTTTCATCACGCTTGTAGAAGAGGGGGATGATCTCGTTTTCAAGCAAATTAAAGAGGGCTTCGGAGTCTTTGACATCCTGCGCTTCGTCATTGGCTTCGGCGGTTTCGTCGCCGATAGTCCAGCCGTTCTTGCCGTTGTAGCCTTCGGGCCACCAACCGTCGAGGATGCTACAGTTGAGGACGCCGTTGACGGCGGCCTTTTGGCCGCTGGTGCCGGAGGCTTCGTGCGGGCGGCGCGGAGTGTTGAGCCACACGTCCACGCCCTGCACCATATGGCGGGCCACATTTTGATCGTAGTCTTCAATGAACATCAGCCGCCCCGCGAACTCGGCGCGTTTGACGTTGCGGTACAGATCCTGAATCACACGCTTGCCGGGATCGTCGGCGGGGTGGGCTTTACCGGCAAAGATGAATTGCACCGGCATGTCTTCGCGGGTGATCAGTTTGAGCAGGCGATCCGGGTCGCGGAAGAGCAGGCCGGCGCGTTTGTAAGTGGCGAAGCGACGGGCGAAGCCGATGGTGAGGACGTTGGGATCCATCAGCGCCCCGGCAGCAATGACCTGCACCGGATGGATGCGGGCGGTGGCCCACAGGCCCCGGCCCCGGGCATTCATTAGCCGTTCGAGCCGCCGTTTGAGGTGGCGGTGGACGATCCACAAATCCTCATCGGGGATGGACATGATGCTGGCCCACGTTTCAGGATCGTCGAGATGGTCGTACCAATCGGAACCGAGACTGCGCTCAAACAGACTTCGCATCCGGCGGGCCAGCCAACTGCCGGTGTGGATACCGTTGGTGATGGCGCCGATGGACACCTGTTCCTCTTTTACCTCGGGCCACAGGAAGTTCCACATCTCGCGGCTGACTTCGCCGTGCAGTTCACTCACGCCATTGCGGTGTTCGGAAAACCGTAGAGCCAGGGTGGGCATGGAAAACGACGGCCCCCACTGTTGATCCAGTTGGGCCAGGGCCATAAAGGCGTCGCGGTCGAGGCCCATCCGTTTCCAGTATTGAGGGAAGTATTTGTCCATCAGCCACAGCGGGAAGGATTCGTTGCCCGCCGGAACCGGGGTGTGGGTGGTGAAGACGGTGCTGGCGCGCACTTCGCGTTCGGCGGCGTCAAATGAAGTTCCGGACTGCACCATTTCGGCGATGCGTTCGAGAATGATAAAGGCGGAGTGGCCTTCGTTCATGTGCCACACTTTGGGGTGGATGTTCATGGCGCGAAGCGCCCGCACGCCGCCGATACCCAACACAACTTCCTGGGTGATGCGAACATCCAGGTCGCTGGAATAGAGTCGGGCGGTGAGGTCGCGGTCAGTGGGGGAATTCGACTCAACGTTGGTGTCCATCAGGAGCAGTGGGATGCGGCCCACTCGAATCTCCCAAACGCGGATGGAGACGGTGCGTCCGGGCAATTCCACGCTGACGATCACGTCCTCACCGTCCGAAGTCTTGGCCGGTTTGACGGGCAGGTCGGCGGCCTCAAGATTTTCCCAATAGGCTTCCTGCCAGCCATCTTCGGTAATATGCTGACGGAAGTAGCCCTGCTGATAGATAAAGCCGATTCCGACAAAGGGCAGGCCGATGTCGGAGGCCTCTTTGGAGTGGTCGCCAGAGAGGACGCCCAGACCGCCGGCGTAGATGGGCAGGCTTTCATGCAAGCCAAACTCCATCGAGAAGTAGGCGACGATATCTTCTTTCAGTTCTGGGTAGGTACGGGCGAACCAGGTGTTGCGGTCGTTGAGGTAAGCGTCAAACTGACTGATCACTCTGTCGTAGGCGTCGAGGTAGTTCAAGTCGGCCAGCGCGGCGTTGATGTGTTTGCGCTCGATGGTTTTGAGCAGTTTGACCGGGTTGTGATTGACTTTATCCCACAACTGCGGATCGAGCAGCAGGAACAGGCGCATGGCTGAGGGGTTCCACGTCCACCAGACGTTGGTGGCCAGATCGGCCAGACGTTTGAGGCGGCGCGGCAAGTTCAATCCCCCGGCAGACGAAGTGCTCGAGGCAGACGTTGAAGCGGTGGTCGCCGGGGGGAAGGGTTGGGAAGGACGAATCATGGATCTATCTTCTCCTGTATGAATGCGTTTCTACATGATAAAAGAAATGGCGCGCTGGCGCGTCGAGCTTTGATTTTACTATATCGAACGACGGATTTGGAGATTTT
>Ga0247727_10020073_pt1 | contig 10262 bp, 7 predicted proteins | sample WisWelCaveWW1625_FD_202498 | JGI IMG/M metagenome (GOLD analysis project Ga0247727, IMG submission 202498) | Biofilm microbial communities from Wishing Well Cave, Virginia, United States - WW16-25 | ecosystem: Environmental > Aquatic > Deep subsurface > Groundwater > Cave microbial mat | place... | reverse complement strand
AGATAAAAACTTTTTTTGTAATAAATGCTGGCCTCCGCCCAATTGGCATTGTCGGCGTAACTCATCGCGATGTTTTGATAAGTGGTCGCCATGCTCTTGACGTCGCCGGTGGTTTCAAAACGCGGCAGGCTTTCGCCGTAACACGCCAGCGCCTTGTCCCATTGGCCCTGCACGTTGGCCAGCGCGCCGAGGTTGTTATAAAGAATGGCAATCTGATTGGCGGCATTCGCCTTCTCCGCGAGCTCCAAAGCTTTTTCCCAGTGCGAGGCCGCCTGCTCCAATTCGCCCTGCTCGAAAAAAAGGCTGCCCAGGCCGTTCTCGGCCTGCGCCTGGCTGATGGCGTCTCCGCTTTGCGTCGACAGCTCCAGCATGTGGTGATAAGTTTGCGCCGCCTTCTGCCATTGATTCTGCATGGCATAAATATTTCCAATCCAGCGCAACGCCTCGGCATGCTGCGGATGGTAACGATGCGCCGCGCCTAACTCGGCGGCGCGTTGATAAGCCGCCAGCGCCTTGTCCCACGCGCCAAAATTTTCATAAGTCTGTCCGGCGCGAAGTTGGAATTCGATTTCCTGCGGCGCGCCGGTCAATGCCGAGGTGTTTTGCCGCAACACCTCCATCGACTTTTCAAAGTATTGCTGGCGCAGCTCGACCTGGGTTTCGGCAAGCAAAGAGGTGATGAGCATTTGCAGATCGCGCAAGAGCGCAACCCAGCCCTTCGGCGCCGGACGCGCGGCGTTCAACCAACTCATGATTTGCTCCCAGTGTGGATCATCTGGCTTCGGCGCCGCTAACGAAGAAGTTTTTTTCTTCTTGTTTGGCAAAATTATCTTCTCACAGTAAGACGGTTCGAGTCATCGTTATCTGATGATCCCGTATCTGGAAAAATGCGTGGTCTGGCCGGTGACGATGTCGTTCACCGGATCCACCGTCGTCGGCATCGGCTCCCAATTTTGCGTGTCGGGATTGAAATAAGCGACTCGGAGGACGGCTTCGTTCACGCCGGTGAGAACGGCATTGTCGTATTGGAACTCCAACACCATGTTGATCGGCACATTGAACTGCGTGCCGTGCGGCTCCAAATCAAACATCAACGTGTCCGACACCGGCATGGAAAAGCTGATCTCGATGGTTTCACTCAGCGCCCCGGCGGGAATCTCAATGCGATGATCGGCAAGTGTGAGCACGCCGCCGGCCGGGCCGATCAACGCCCTCGTCACGCCGTTTTCAGCCGGATCGCGACGCGCCACCGCCAGAAAATCGAAATCGTCATCATCGCCATCGTCATCATCGTCCTTCGATAACGAGGTGATGGTTTCGTTTGAAATCGGACCGGTGGGCGACCAATGTTGATTTTGACTGCAGCCAAACAGCGCCAGCATGTTGAGCAGGGCCAGCAGAATGATCGCCACAGACTTTGTGCGTTGAAAGCTATTCATCGAATTCTCCTTGTGTTGAAAATTTTTGTTTTTTTTGCAACGATTGAACTTTTAATAGACTAATGGCAAAGCCAATGCCACCGCGACCAGCTTGACGACTTATGAATGCAAGCCACTGAAATCAATAATGCTTATTCATTAAGCCAATATTAAGAAATCATGATGCGGCGATAAAGTCTGGCCACGAAACGTAGCCATAAACGGTTGGTGCGGATACGTTTCGATGCCTTCATAATTAAGTCAAACTCGGCTGGGATGTGCGTTAACCAAAAAAACTCACAAAAATTATTTTCAATTTTGCGGGCTAAACGCGGGCGGTAACCCGGACAGCCGGAACCAAACCGCGAATGAGCGCGAATTAACGCGAATGAAAAATATTAGCGTTCATTAGCGGTTTAAAAATATTTGCCGAAAAAGAATCTAAGAATTGTTATCGTTATCATTTTCTTTCGTTGTGCCCCATGGATTTTTAAGGCTCAACCCGACCATGATCATGCGCATGGCGCACTCCGCCGCGTGCTTCACGAGCATGGGCGAGCGGTCGATGGCTTCCACCAGCGTGCAGGGCGATTCCAAAATGCTCGTGAACGAATCGATGCCATTGGCAAAATTCACTTCGGCGTCTTTGCCAATGGTGCCGGCGAGCGCAATCACCGGCAGGCCGTGTTGCTTCGCACGGCGCGCCACTTCCGCGGGAATTTTGCCGGAAGGGGTTTGATCATCCAGACTGCCTTCAGCAGTGAAGACGAGATCGGCCTCGCGCAGCAATTCGTCGAAGGCCAAATACTTTATGACGAGGTCGTAGCGCGGATGCAATTTCGCGCCGAGCAAAGCATGCAAGCCCGCGCCAAGCCCTCCGGAAGCGCCGCCGCCGGGAATGAAGCGCACGTCAATGTTGAGCTCATGTTCGATCACGTTGGCGTAATGATCCAGCGCGCCGGCCAGGCGTTCAACGGTTGCCGCGGAGGCGCCTTTTTGCGGGCCGAACACACGCGCCACGCCTTTGGGGCCGCAGAGCAAATTGTGCCAATTGCACGCCACATCGATTTGCACGGACTCCAGGCGCGGATCGCGCTGCGAGAGATCGAGGCGCTGGAGCTTGATCAACTCGCTGCCGCCCAAACCAAGCTCGCGATTTTCCGCCTCCAACAAACGCGCGCCCAATGCTTGCGCCATGCCGGCGCCGCCATCGTTCGTGCCGGAATCGCCGCAGCCCACGAGAAGGCGTTCCGCGCCCGCATCCAGCGCGGCTTTGATCAATTCACCCACGCCATACGTCGTCGTCTTCAAGGGATCGCGCGCGTCGCGCGGCACCAGGCGCTGAGGCGCAACAAATCGCGCGGCGAATACGTCGCGCCCTTGAGCTGGCTAAACATTGCCACCGGCTTGGCGCTCGTCGGCAGCGTCAGGCAGAATCCGGCGGCGGCAGTCGCGATGAAAGCGAGCGTGGTGGGATTATAGCCGAGCGAAACGCCCAGCAGCACCACCGGCGGAATCAACACCGAAGTGCGCGCGATGCGCGAGGTGATGAGCAAATGCGAGAGCAGCGCCATCGCCGCGATGGCGACGGTCACGATCAACGTGGAAGCGGCCAGACTGCCTTGCAGCAGCGTGAAAAGATTTTGCACCAGCCACTCCGCGCCGCCGGATTCGATCAGCGCTTCGCCGAGCTCCAGCGTGGCGGCCATGAACAACAGCAACGTCCAGTTCACGCCTTTGACGCCGTCCTTGAATGAGATCACGCCGAGCTTCGGCATGGTCACGGCCAACGCGCCGAGGATGGCGACGATGGTGTTGTTGAGGCCGTGCAGCGATTCGCTCGCCCACAACACGATGACCACCGCGCCGACGACCAGCACGTGCCATTCGTTGCGCGAGAGCGCGCCGGAAAGCTCCGCGCCGTTTTTGTCCTGCGGCTGCGCCAGTTGCGCGGCATTGAGCTGCAGCGTCTGCCGCCTCTCGTCGCGCTGAAGACCAGCGCCGCGGCGAGCGCGATATAGGTGTCGTCAATGTCCGTGCCGACCCAGCCGATCACGGCCAACGCGAAGGTGATAAACGCGATACGAGCGTGCGTGCTCAACTCGGGCAAGCCGAGCCAAATCACCGCAGACACGGCCACGGCCAGCATCGCGACAAATAAATCTCGATAGTTCATTTGCCAAACTACTGACGTCGACGTCATCGTCGGAACAACTGCGATCTCCTGATTCACGGTCAGAGCTTTCATTAAAATATTTCTCCTTGAAATGATTTGTTGAGGCAAAACGATAATTTGCGTTTATATCGAAAAAAAACATTTCACTCCTACGGAGTTTCTTGAATCGCAGATGATGCTTTCCTATAAACATTTCACTCCTACGGAGTTTCTTGAATCGCGGATGATGCTTTCCTATAAACATTTCACTCCTAACGGAGTTTAAAACGTGCGTCTATGGTGCAAAAAATTTTTTGCACTCACCCAATGGGTTGATTTTGGCGTCAATCAACGCTGCTTCAAGTCGCGGCTTTGGCAAAAGCTGGTGCAAAATTCAGGTAATAGTTTTGCCCAAAATCGTTTTGCCTTTTTAATTCACTCGTTTTGCTTCCCTGATTTTGCCATCGTTTTCGGCTTGGGCGCGGGCTTCGGCGGCTCCGCGTTACGCGAGAAAGCGAAATGCCACACCAACTTCGTCAACACCGTCGTGTTGATTCCCAACCATCTGTCCGGCGCGGTGTCGAGCCCTTGATTCACCACGAAGAAAAAATCCGCGCCCGGTTTGGGAATCCAATTCAAGCGAAAATTGAGCAGCAGCGCTTCGTCCTCGTTGTTCCATTGCGCGAACAGCGCGCCGAACAATTTGGGATTGAACGCGAAATCCGCGCGCGTTCCGGCCTCGTGCAAGCGAAAGCGCCCGCCCGGCAGCGCAATGAGATTGGTTTGATAATCGAAACTGAAGCTCCAAAACCGATTCAGGCGCCAAACCAGATTGCCCGTCCATTCCGTGCGCGCGCCGTTGTAAAAATCGCCCCAATTCACGGCGAAGGCGCCGGAAACTTTTCGCCCCGCAAAAGTGTTGAATTGCGCCTCGTAGCGCGTGAACCAATAGCGCCGCGCCGGAACCGCGAGGTCGTTCACGATCGCGAAATCTTCGGTTAAATTTTCTCCGAAACGCTGTACGTTGAATTTGAAGCGTTCGCGGCTCTTGGTGGAAAAACCGAGCGGGCGAAATTCCATCGCCAGCGATTGCAGCGCGCCGGTCTCGTCGTCGCGATAATAATCCAACTCGAACGGCTTGAATTCCAACTGCCGCAGCCACGGCAAAGTGTTTGACCGCCAGCGCGGGTTGATCTCCAATTCCGTCGCGAGCAAGCGATAACTTTTGCGCCGCAGAAACCCCACTTCGGGATTGAACGCCGCGCTCGCGCGCTCCCATGCGACGTCGAACTCGAGGAGATCGTTGGGATAACTCATAAACACGCGCTGCGCGCTGCCGGTTTTCGCCGCGGCATCAGAGGTTTGGCTCATTGCATAAGCGGCGCCGGCCAGGAAATTTTTTCCGCCGAAAAAATTGGAGGTGGAATACAAATAATCGCCGCCATAAGTGGCGTTAAAACGTCCCGGCTGCGCTTTGGTCGTGGCGATGAGGCCGAGGCTGGATTGCGCCAGCACGTCTTGCCGCCAGCGCAGCGCCGCGAAATTCGTGGCGGGAAACGCCTCGCGGCGACGGCTTTGCAGAATCATGCCGCCAAGCGTCGTGCGGCCGGACTTGCCGAGCACACGCACACCGCCAAGCACCGGCACCTCACGACCGTTGCCGGCAAGCCCGATCCGCCGACTGTAAAACGGCTGAATGTTGTTGCCGAGGCCGAAATCAAAAACATCGCGGCCTTCCAAAAAGAATTTGCGTTTCTCCGGAAATTTCAGCGAGAAGCGGGTGAGGTTGATTTGCGCGCGGTCGGATTCCACCTGCGCGAAATCTGGATTGAGCGTCACGTTCATTTTCACCGTGGGCGTGGCGAGGTAATCGAGATCGCCGCCCAAATCCGCGACCGAGTGGTTGCCGGCGCCGCGCGGATTTTCGAGTCCGGCGAGCGAGTACGGCCGCATCTGCAGCGCATTCGTGCTGCGCAAGCCTTTCAAGTTCGTCAGATTGCCGGCGCGCGAAACTTGCTCGATGTTCGCGTCTTGCGACCAGCCCTGCCACAGCGCCTGCTCGCGCTTGCGGCGAATGTTGCGCTCGAAATTGACGCCCCAGATTTGCCGCGCCGCGTTGAATTTCAACGTGGAAAACGGAATCGCGATTTCCACAAACCAGCCCGGCGCATGAACGCGCGCCGCGGCTTCCCACACGCCGTCCCAATCTTTGTTGACGCGGTTGCCGTTGTCGGTGATCAGCGCGTCGGCGATCGCGCCGTTGGGATTGACCACGAACAAATAACCGTTGCGCTCGTCGTTGTAAGTGTCGATGATGACGATGAAATTATCCTCGGTGTCGAAATCAAAATCGCGCTGCATCTTTTGCGCGGTGAGATGCTCGGGTTGGCGGTCGTAGCACCACACGCCGAGATAAAGCGTGCTCGCATCGTACAGAATGGCGACTTCGGTTTTCTCGGTCGCGGCTTTGCCGGCGTCCGGCTCGCGCTGCACGAATTTTGAAATGCGCTTCGCCGCTTTCCACGCTTTTTCTTTCAACACACCGTCGACTTGAATGGTGGAAGTAAGACGCTGCGCCGGAATCGCGGTGGGCGTGCTGTTTTGCGCGCCGGCAAAATTTGCCGCCAGCAATCCGCCGAACGCGAGGAAGAAAAAAATTTTTTTCATGCAAAAAAGGGGGGCGAGTTTGTTTTTACGTGATGCTTTTCTCATTGAACAGGAGCTAACAGAGCGAACTGAGAAAAATCTCCGTGAGCTCTGCTTGCTCCTGTTGAAGCTGGATTTTTATTTTCATCACTACGAAAAAGATTTACCCGCCGAACTTCGCCGAAATCACCGAGTGTCGCCGAAAAAGATCTTTTCGGCGAATCTCGGTGTCTTCGGCGTTTCTCGGCGGAAAAGGTGTTTGCTTTTCTTGCCACAATTATTTTGTCGCCTGCCACGCAATTTGTGCGTGATACGTAAAATTGAATTTGCGCCCCAAAGAAATCAGGGCTTCTCCGCCGTTGCGCCGGAGCCAACGCGCAAAATCGGATGATATGAGAGCAAAAGCCTTTCGCCTTTACTGCCTTTAAAAAATTCCATGTTGCCCTTACGCAAGGTGAATGCCATACGGCGCGAAAAAAACGTTTTCCATAGAAAACACGTGTTCGAACGCAAGCACAAGCTTGGAAAATGGTTAACCCATAACGCGTATTTTAAGTTTGAATGAAGAAGGTGTTAAGCGCAACCCGAAGATAAAGCGCGGCGACAAATCGTGGCCACTCACGCGCGCAGCGGTCACATTTCGATGCCAAAATTTCTGCCGGCGGCGAACCGCATGCAGGAGAAAATTACGCAGCGTCGAAGCAGAAAAATGCGGGCAATGAAGGCGGGATCAAGCCGGCGCGTGAAAAAAATACGCGGGCGAAAGTTGATGGCGGTAATTTTGGCAAGACCGGAAACAACGGCTGCGAAAAACAGGCCGCGAAACGTGGCCGTTCATATCATCTCAAGGTTGGAGTTTGGATTTTCAATTTTGTGGGCTGAGCGCGGAATGGCACTAACTTTTCAGGAAAAGCAAAAGCTTTTGAACGCGGATGACGCGGATAATACGGATTCTCACGAATTTTTACTTTAATGCCAATATAAAGTGGGACACAAAATGGTGAGCCAATGCAAACGTGCCCGCCTCATGGCAGGCAGTTTTGCGCGGGTGTTGACGATGGCGAAAAGACTTCCGTTTTTCAAACACGTGCATCCTTTCTCGCTTCGATGGCTCAAGTGGGGGCACTAGTCGGGTTTACACCAAGGAGGTTTCCGAAACTAGACTTGGCCATCGAAGCGAGGGAGGACACGCCGTACCCCTGACCAAAGGTGAACTGCGCTCGAATTGTCGCGTTGTTTGATGAAGCCGGAACTTATGCGCGAATCAGAGGGGGGAGGCCGACTGCGCAAAGCCCGGCTTCATATTTTTTTGACGCGCGATTTTAGCGAAGCCGGACTTTCACGTGATCTGGGAGGGGCTGGGGCCAGCCGCGAAAGCCCGACTTCGTTTTTTTAATCAAGCCGGACTTTCGCTTTTCTGGGGGGTGGAGGCCAGTTGCAAAAGCCCGGCTGTTTTTTAATTTCAGATCAGGGATGCACGGCGCTTCCTCGAGGCTCTTTCAGCTCCGCTTTTCGATCTTCAAAATTCCTGCTCGGCTCGAAAGACGCCGCAGAGTTTTTTCAAGTCAAGCTTGCAATCGACCGATGGCCCGCGCCGGCGGCATCCCTGATTGGATTTTTTTATTATTGCAAACCGGCAGTCTACGTTATGCCGCGACGCCATCGATCTCCTGCTGCACTTTTTCAATTTCAACAGCGGCATTGACTTTTCGGAACAGCGCCAGCGCCTGCTCGAATTGCTCGCGGGCGAGCGTGGCCGCGCCTTTTTGTTTCAACAGGCGGCCATATTCCCAACGCGCTTCGGCCTCGCCGAGCGGATGATGAAATTCCAGCGCCAGACGAATGCTCTTCTCGAAATGCGTTTTGGCTTTCGTCCAGGCGCGTTTTTTGGCGGCGATCATGCCGAGAAATTTGCAGGCGTCGGCCTCGCCCAAATGATCCTGCAAGCGCTGATACGTTTGCAGGACTTGCTGGCACAACACTTCAGCCAGCGCCGCGTCGCCAATCGCCAGATACAATTCCACCCGATTCAGCTTGACCAACGTTTGCAAATACACATCGCCGAGCTGTTGCGCCAGGCGAAAACTTTTTTCATAATGAATGCTGGCCTCGGCCCAGTTGGCGTTATCGGCGTAGCTCATCGCGATGTTGTGATAGGCGCTCGCCATGCCGCCAACATCGCCGGTGGTCTCGAAGCGCGGCAGGCTTTCGCCGTAATACGTCAGTGCTTTGTCCCATTGGCCTTGCACGTTCGCCAGCGCGCCGAGATTGTTATAAAGCCTGGCGATCTCATTAGCCGCAGTGGCTTTCTCGGCCAGCTCCAAAGCTTTTTCCCAATGTGACGCGGCTTCGCCGAGCTCGCCTTGCTCGAAAAAGAGGCTGCCCAGGCCGTTCTCGGCATGCGCCTGGCCGAGCGCCTCGCCGTTTTGCGCGCACAACTCCAGCATGTTTTGATACGTTCGCGCCGCTTCCTGCCAGCGGCTCTGTCGGGCATAAATGTTTCCTATCCAGCGCAAGGCCTCGGCTCTTTGCGCCTGGTAACGATGCGAAGCGCCCAACTCCGCGGCGCGCTCGTAAGCCGCCAGCGCCTTGTCCCACGCGCCAAAATTTTCGTAAGCCTGTCCGGCGCGAAGCTGAAAATCGATTTCCTGCGGCGCGCCGGCCATCGCTGCCGCGTTTTGGCGCAGCAATTCCAGTGACTTTTCAAAATATTGTTGGCGCAGCTCGATCTTGTTCTCCTCCAGCAAAGAAGTAATGAGAACTTGCAGATCGCGCACGAGCCTGGCCCAACCGCTCGGCGCAGCACTCGCGGCGTTCAACCAACTCATAATCTGCTCCCAATATTGCTCTGCATGCTTCTGCGTCGTTGATGATTTTTTTTTGCTTCGCTTGTTCGGCATACTTTTTCTTCCCACACGCCATAAAAATCCGCGGCATCCAACGGCGATTGCGTTTGTTTAAATACTTCGCCGCACACAAACGTTGCGACTGCCGGTTTTATTATCTGAGAATCGCATATCTCGAGAAATGCGTGGTCTGGCCGATGATCACGTCATTCACCGTGTCCACCGTCGTCGGCATCGAATCCCATGCGCCCGTGCTGTCGTTGTAATAGCCGACCTGGAGCGCCGATTCGTTGACGCCGGCGAGATCGGCATTGTCGTATTCAAATTCCAAAATGATGGGGACATTGAATTGCGTGCCGTGCGGCGCCAAATCAAACATCAAGGTATCGGAGTCGGGCACGGAAAAACTAATCTCTACCGTTTGGCTCAACGCGCCCGCCGGAATGATGACGCGATGATCGCCGTGCATCACCACGCCGCCAAGAGGACCGATTAACGCCGTTGTGATTCCCTCGTCATCCGGATCGCGAGTCGCCGCGCTCAATAATTCAGAATCATCGTCATCGTCGCCGTCGCCAGCAGTTGTGATCAGCGCGCTTGGCGGCGCAACGATCTTTTCCGGCCCAACGGGTGAGAGGCCGCCATCCTGACTGCATCCCACGTGAAGAACGGTTGCGAGCGCCAACAACAGCAGAAGGCTCAACAGCCGCAGGCTTTTTGGTTTTTTCATTGTGCATCTCCTTGGTGTTTGGTTCATTTTAAAATTTTCTGAACACGACTTTGCGTCGGCCTTTTAAAATGCAAAGCCAATGCCATGACGATCCCATCTTCACTGAGGTACACAACTTGATGAAATCAAAGGTTTTTTGCCTGAAGAGAGTATCAAGAAATAATGAAGCGATGGAAAACCGGCTACGAAACGTAGCCATAAACATGTTGATGCGGATACGTTTCGATGCCTCACGATGTTTGTAGTGACGCCTTTAGGCGTTTTCGCGCGTTGAATGCTCGACGCCTGAAGGCGTTACTACGAACTATTTTCAATTGAAGCACAATCGGGGCGGCTACGAATCGTTGCCTTCCATATTTTCCGGCGGCTTGAGTTGATACTTTTCAATTTTGCGCGCCAGGCGCGGGCGGGAGATTTTGAAGACACGACTGGTACGGCGACGGTTCCAACCCATTTTTTCCAGCACG
>Ga0247727_10020072_pt1 | contig 10263 bp, 9 predicted proteins | sample WisWelCaveWW1625_FD_202498 | JGI IMG/M metagenome (GOLD analysis project Ga0247727, IMG submission 202498) | Biofilm microbial communities from Wishing Well Cave, Virginia, United States - WW16-25 | ecosystem: Environmental > Aquatic > Deep subsurface > Groundwater > Cave microbial mat | place... | reverse complement strand
TGATTGACGGCAACAAAAGAGAAATTCTTTTTTTCCGTCCCGCCTGTTTTGGCAACCCGCCTCATAATTATGACGAGATTCGATTCCGCGAGCGGCTGGAAATTGAAAAATTAAGGCAAACCCACACTCTTATTCTGATGGAGTGCAATCCGATGATGATGTAAGGCAACTTTATTTTTCCGCTTGCCATCATGCCCGAGCTCCCCGATCTCATCTATCTCGAAAGACGCTTGTCGCCATTGCTATCCGGGCAACGCCTCACCCGCGTCGAGATTAAAGAGCCGATCGTGTTGCGCATGTTGCTGCCGGGTGATTTCACCGCGACGCTGCTTGGCGCCGAATTAATCGAGGTTAGGCGGCACGGCCCTTTTCTCGTTTTCGCGCTTTCCGAAGATAAAGAGCTGGTGATTCATCCCATGCTCGCGGGCCGATTTCAATGGGCGAAATCGCATGAGAAAATCGCTGCCGGCTGCACGCTTTCTCTGCAATGTGAAATCCCCGACAAAAATGCGCCGCCGCACTTTTTGCATTATCTTGACGACAAAAAGATGGGGAAAGTTTATCTCACCCGCAGCGGCGAGTATGATCAAATTCCCAAATTTAATAAGCAAGGCCCGGATTTGCTTTCGCCGGAATTTTCGCTGGAATATTTTCATCAAAAAATAAAAAAATCTCGGCAGCAAATTCGTGTGTTGATCATGGATCAAGCCGTTGTAAGCTGCATCGGCAATGCGTATGCCGACGAAATTTTGTTTTGCGCCGGCATTCATCCGAAAACGTTTTGTTATCAACTTAACGCCGCCGAAATCTCAAAGCTTCATCAATGCATCATCGAGGTCATGCGCTGGGGTATTGCCGAAGTGGAAAAGGCCAACCCACCGCTGCATGTAAAAGCGCGTGATCATACGCGCGTGCGCAATCGCAAAGATCAGCCGTGCCCGCGATGCGGCGCCAAAATTCGCCGCGCCGGCGTTCGCGGGTTCGACACGTCTTTCTGCCCCGTTTGCCAACCTTTGAAACGGCCGCAATTTATTGATTGGAGGAAACTCAACGAGCCGCCTCATGAATAACTCGCTCGATCCCGCCATATTAAAGAACCTGTGGCGCCGATCGCGGCGATTCGTCGTTTTTGCAATAGCGGGCCTGGCATATTGGCTGATTTCTCGCTTGCCGTCGCCGCCGGATTTGCAGCCGCAAGCCATGCAGGCGGTCGCCATCTTTGTCGTTTGCATTCTTTTTTACATCACCAACGTCATTCCGTTGATGATCACCAGCCTGTTGGCGGTGATACTTTTTCCTCTCGCCGGCGTGCTGGATTCCAAAACGACTTTTGCATTGTTTGGCAACGAAGCGGTTTTTTTTATTCTCGGCGCATTTATCCTCGCCTCGCCCTTTATGCGTTGCGGCCTCTCCAAACGCATCGCGCTGGCGGTTTTACAGCGGTTCGGCGATTCGCCGCGGATGCTGCTGTTCGGCGTTTTGCTTTTAGCCGCTTTTTTTTCCTGTTGGATGTCCGAACATGCAGTGGCCGCAATGATCTTTCCCATCGTGCTGGAAATCACCGATTGCCTCGGGTTGTCGCCGCAAAACTCGACGGGCGCCACCAGCCGCTATGGCAAAGCGATTTTTTTGGCGCTGGCCGCCGGCTGCATTATCGGCGGCATCACGACATTTCTCGGCGGCGCCCGCGCCCCGCTTGCCGTCGGCATGTTGCGAGAAGCCACCGGACAAACCATCAGTTTCACGCCGTGGGCGCTGGCCGCTTTGCCGACCACTTTGTTCATGTTGGGATTCGCGTATTGGCTCTATATTCTTTTCTATCCGCCGGAAGTGATCGACGTTGAAAATGTTCGCGAGATGCTGTCGCGCCGCCGCCGCGAATTGGGCAGGATGAGCTCGCGCGAGATCGGGGTAAGCATTTTGACGCTGGGCACGATTGCCGGCTGGATTATTTTTGGCGAAGAATTCGGCCTCGCCAAAATCGCCATCATCGCCGTCATCGTCGCGTTTGTGTTCAAGCTCACCGATTGGCAGGAGGTGGAAGCGGACGTCAACTGGGGCATTTTTCTCATGTACGGCGGCGCGATTTGTCTGGGGTATGCCATGGAAAAAACCGACGGCGCGGCGTGGCTGGCGCGCAACTCGCTTGGCATCTTCGTGCATTCGCCGGTCATGCTCATTGCCGCGATTTCTTTTCTTTCCATTGCGCTAACGGAGTTGCTCAGCAATTCGGCGGTCGTGGCGCTGCTTATACCGATCGCATTGAGCATGGGACGAGATTTGGGAATCGATCCGCGCCTTATGACCATGGTCGTTACCATTCCCAGTGGACTGGGTTTTATGTTTCCGATGGGCACGCCGGCGACGGCTATTGCTTTCTCATCTGGTTTTCTCACCATGCGCGATACCGTGCGAACCGGTTGGATTTTATTTCTCGTCGGCTGGATCATTTTCAATTTATCAATTCATTTTATTTGGCCGTTGATTGGATTTAAATTGCCATGAGGTTTGCCGGTTTGCCTGTTAACCTGTTGGCCCGTTCGGGTTAACTGGCTAACCGGCAACCGGCCAACTGGCAAACTGAGTAGGAAATTTTGCCATGCCTAAAATAATGTTATTGCTCTCATTCCTGCGCCGCTCGCCGCAATGCATCGAGCTGGCGCTGCAAATTGCCGCCGAGCGCCAATCCGAGCTGATCGTGTTGTTCGTTCTCGATCGAGAAGTCATGAAAAAAGTGACGAAAAAACTCACTGAAGACGGTTGGATCGGCGGCAAGCCCTCGGAGCAATTTCTCGAAGCTTTGCGGCACGAATATCTCGAGCAGGCACAAACCAAAATTCAGGAAGTGGAAGAAGCCGCGAGAATCAAAGGCATTGCGGTGCGGTCTTTTTCGCGGGAAGGCAATCTGGTGGAAGAAGCGCTGGCGTTGCTCGAGCACGAACACATCGATATGATCATCGTGACCCGGCGCAAACGCTCGCGCCTGTCGCGCTTTCTTTTTGGCTCGGCGGTGGCGGATTTGATGATGCAGGCCCCCTGTCCGGTCAAAGTCATCGATGAAGAATAGCGACACGGCTCGATTTTGCAGACGCCGCCATTGAAAATTTTACAAAATAAATTTCTTGTTTTTTATTTGGCGGGTTCGTATTTTTTGTGCTGAGATTTTCAGTCGCAACGATACTTATTCTGCGCAGAAGGAGCATTTATGTCTTTCCGACAGTTTGATTACACGGATAATTTGGTGGTGATCGCTCGGCCATCGTTCAAAATGGGGCCAAAAAATTGCAAAGTCTGGAGGGATCGTTATCGCCACAGGAGCGCCGGCAGATTTTAAAAAAACTTTTTGGCGGCGAGGCGCGAGCCTTCGATAAGCTGATGGCTCAGCTCGAAGCCGCCACGAGCTGGAGCGCGGCGCATCGCCTGCTCGAGCAGCATTTTTATCGCGCCCAAATCAGCCCTTATCATGCCGCCGCCACACGCTTTTCCGATCTCGTTTACAAACGCTATTTTCCGGAAGGCTGAACAAGTTTTATGGTGAGGGAGTGAGTGGCGGCATAAAAATTTTCAGAAGCGGGAGTCTCGAAATTCTCCTCGAGCTCCCGCTTTTTTATTTTTCAACAGCACTTTTCCATTGCTTTTCGTACGAAAAATTTTATTTTCATCTACTTAATGAGCGAATCAATCAATCTTGGCCATACACTGCCGTTGGGGAGCGGATTGCCGTTTGTTGGCCTGCTGCTGTCAATTGCGTTACTGCCGCTGCTGGCGCCGCGTTTTTGGCATCATCATTTCGGCAAAGTCACGGCGGCGTGGGCGCTGATTTTCGCGATCCCATTCGTGCTCGAATATTACGGCGCCGCGGCGCACGAGATTCTTCATATTTATTTAAAAGACTACATTCCTTTCATTATTCTGCTGTGGTCATTGTATACCGTCGCCGGCGGCATTTTGTTGGAGGGCGCACCCGCCGCAACGCCGATAGCGAATACGGCCATGCTGGCCATCGGCACGCTCATCGCCTCGTGGGTTGGAACTACCGGCGCGTCGATGCTAATGATTCGTCCGGTGCTGCGCATGAACCAACACCGGCAAAGCCACGTGCATGTCGTCGTCTTTTTTATTTTTCTCGTCAGCAACATCGGCGGCTCGCTCACCCCGCTCGGCGATCCGCCGCTGTTTCTCGGCTTCCTGCACGGCGTGCCGTTTTTTTGGCCGCTCAATCTTCTGCCGGAAATGCTGGCGGTTTTTGCCATTGTGCTCGGCCTCTTTTTTATTTTTGACACGATGCTGCATCGCCGCGAGCAAAATAATTTTGTCAAATCGGCGCGCGCTCAATCCGGCAGGATCCGCCTGCGCGGTTTATATAATTTGATTTTCCTCGCCGGCATCGTCGCCGGCGTGTTGCTCAGCGGATTGGTTAAATTGGGCGAATTTGATTTTCTCGGCGTCGATCTCGCCATTCAGGATGAGATTCGCGATTTGATTTTGATTGGGATGGGCCTGCTCAGCTTGAAATTCACGCCGAAAGCAATTCGCGACGGCAACGGCTTTTCGTGGGGGCCGATTCAGGAAGTCGCCATTCTTTTCGCCGGAATTTTCATGACCATCATTCCGATGCTGGCGATGCTGCGCGCCGGCACCGCCGGCGCGCTGGCGTTTATCATCAGCGCGGTGCGCGAGCCGTGGCATTATTTCTGGGCCTCCGGAATTCTTTCGAGCTTTTTGGATAATGCGCCGACGTACTTAACATTCTTGAACACGGCGCTCGGCCAATTTTATCCGAGCCGTCCGGAATTGGAGGCCGTGCATGCTCTCATCGCTGAGAATGGAATTTATCTGAAAGCGATTTCCTGCGGCGCGGTTTTTATGGGCGCCAACACCTACATCGGCAACGCCCCGAATTTCATGGTGAAATCCATCGCCGAAGAAAGCGGCGTCAAAATGCCGAGCTTTTTCGGCTATATGATCTACTCGCTGCTGATTTTGATCCCCAGTTTTATTTTGGTGACGTTTATTTTTTTCTAGTGCACTGTTACCATGAATTATGTAGTCACCGCCCCTTGTGGGCGGCTATTGAGAACAGCGACCCACAAGGGGTCGAGACTACAAAAATTAAAGTAACAGTGTACTAGCCGGCGAAATACACAAAAAGAAAGCCGGTTGTTTTTTCAAAACATTTTGCTTAGATTTTGTGTAAACATTGCGAGTAATGACGACTATTGATTTCTTCCCAATTACCCGGAACCACCATGGCCCAAACCAACGCCCCAAAAGTTTTCATCAGTTACGCGTGGGAAAACCAGCCTCTCGCCCGGCAATTGCAGCGCGATCTGCAAAATGACGGGATCGAAGTTTTTGTCGATTATCAGGAAATCAAAGGCGGCGATTCCTTGCCGGCGCGCATCAGCGCGGCGCTGGATTGGTGCGACACGCTGGTGCTGCTGTGGTCGAAGGAGGCGGCGCAATCGCGCTGGGTCGCGCGGGAATGGGAATGCGCCGATCAATTGGAAAAGCGCATCATCCCGTGTAAGTTAGATAACGCCGTGCTGCCGGCGCTGTTGCGACGAATGTTATATTTGGATTTCTCTTCATACGCCTCGGGTTATCCGCAGCTCTGCCGCACGCTCGACGTGACAGCGAAGATTGTTCAACCAAGTTTTGCGCCAGTTGAAATCGGCACCATGAGGCCTCATGCGCCCGAAGGCATGGTTTATATTCCCGCCGGAACATTTATGATGGGCAGCGAAGATGGCGATGAGAATGAAAAGCCGGTGCACGAAGTTTATCTCGATGCGTTTTATATGGATGTTTTTGAAGTTACTGTGGCGCAATTTAAAGAATTTGTTCTCGCCGCCGGTCACGCCACCGACGCCGAAAAAGAGGGTTTCAGTTATAAATGGAACGGCAAAGAATGGGAACAAGCGAAGTACATCAACTGGCGGCATGACGCCGAAGGCAAGCTCATCGGCAACGACAAAATGAATCATCCCGTCATTCATGTCAGTTGGAATGACGCGAAAGCGTTTGCCGAGTGGAAAGGCAAACGTTTGCCAACGGAAGCAGAATGGGAATACGCCGCGCGCTGCGGCAGCAAAGGTTACAAATACTCGTGGGGCAACGGCGATCCGATTGGCAAAAAAGGCGGCAATATCGGCGATGAATCGTTCAAACGCGTCTTCACAAATTGGCCCATCTGGGAAGGCTATAACGACGGCTTTGTTTTCACCGCGCCGGTGGGATCATTTGAGCCAAATGAGTTTGGATTGTACGACATGACCGGCAATGTTTGGGAGTGGTGTGAAGATTGGTATAATGAAAAATACTACGAAGAGTGCTACAAACGCGGCCTTGTTCGCAATCCGAAAAGCCCGGCGAGTGGTGAACATCGGGTGTTGCGGGGCGGCTCATGGCTCTACGACGCCCTCGACTTGCGCTGCGCCAGTCGCCTCAGGATCTCACCTGCAGATCGGTACGACAATGTTGGTTTTCGTTGCGCCCAGGACGCGCGTTAAGCTTTGCGCTCTTTTTAAGCCTTTTACGCTTTTACCCCGCTGCGCGGGGTCGAAAATTTTTTTAGATTTTGACAAAATCCTTATTGAGGTTTATTTTAAAAAATCTTATCTTTGCAGAGTCGGCCAATGGAACGCATTGCTTTTCAAATCGGCGATTTTTTCTTTAGCTGGGATGAACGGAAAAGTCAAATGAATCTGCGAAACCAGAAGTTGTCCGTTTAATTGGTGCTCGGCTTTCAACTTCAGAAGAGAAGAGTTTATATCATGAAACAGAAAACTAACGGCAAAAATCGCGATCTTGAAATTCCCGAGATTCCTGCCAATGCTAAACTGCGTCCTTTGCACCGTCGTCCCGCAAAAGGCGGGCGGCTTCCGCAAGAGCAGGTAAAGCTGCACTTGGAAAAACATATTATGACGTGGTTTCGTCATGAAGCCCAACGTCAAAAGCGCGAGGTTGAGGTGTTTATCAATGAAGCCTTGCGCCAGTTCATCACCCAGCGCGTTGGCGATCCGGAATTCCAAACCGGCGGTTTGAACCCGATGCAGCGCGCTGAAGTGCAAACGTTGGTAAGTGAAATGCTCGCCCAAACGCGAGGCGCCCGGCTTGTTGCCGTGAATTAAGAATAAAATTCGTTACTCCTCTTTGGTGAAGGGGCGCAGGTTGTTGCCAACGAAGGCGCCGCTCACGTCGGGAATGTCGACGACGGTTGAAGTTTTAGTTGTTGTTGGCATTAAGCCTCATTTCTGCCGTTTCCTCTGCTGCCAGTGTCCTTTTGCCGCTTGATAAATTTCACTTACACCTTGCCCATTGAATAAGAGTTTTCTAAGGCTATTTCGAGATTGTTGCCTACAATAGCGTTATATCACAGTTATTAATTCCCTGCAATGACCAGAAAAAATGCTTGTAAATTTGACGATTATCTATTATATTCCTACCTTAATTTTTGGCACTGATTACAAACAACAACTTAATCAACATCTCTTATTAGAGGAGTATCTGTGGAACTCGGACTAACTTTAACTTTAGGTTGCAGCGTTTTTGCTTTGCTCTTTGCCGGTTATTTGGCAAAATGGGTTTTGAAAAACGACGACGGCACCCCGGCGATGAAAGAGATTGCCGATGCCATCCGTGAAGGTGCTGAAGCTTTTTTGGCGCGCCAATATAAAACCATTGCGGCATTGACCATTCCGGTCGCGGCAATTCTTTATTACCTCTATGCCTCAAGAGAGCCGAGCTCGGGTCACGATCAGGTATCCGGGGCGATATTGGCCACTTATGTAGCCGGCTCCTTTATTCTCGGCGCGATTTGTTCCGGCATCGCCGGTTATATGGGCATGTTTGTGTCGATTCGCGCCAACATTCGCACCGCTTCGGCCTCGCGCACCAGCTTGAATCGCGGCTTGCAAATCGCTTTGCGCGGCGGCGCGGTTTCCGGTTTGTTCGTCGTCGCCATGAGCCTGCTCGGCGTCGGCGGCTTGTTCGCAATTATGAGCGCGCTCGGCGTCAAAGCGACGGATATTCCTTTTCTCATTGTCGGCTACGGTTTTGGCGCCAGCTTCGTCGCGTTGTTCGCGCAGCTTGGCGGCGGTATTTACACGAAAGCCGCCGACGTTGGCGCTGATCTCGTCGGCAAAGTCGAAGCCGGCATTCCCGAAGATGATCCGCGCAACCCGGCGGTTATCGCCGATCTCGTTGGCGACAACGTCGGTGACTGCGCCGGTCGTGGCGCGGATTTGTTCGAATCCACCGCCGCTGAAAATATCGGCGCGATGATTCTCGGCGCGACGCTCGCCCTCACGGCGCAAGCCAACAATATTACTTTCGCCGCCGGCATTATCGGCGTGATGCTCTTCCCGCTCGTCGTGCGCGCCTTCGGTCTCCTCGCTTCCATCATCGGTATCATGGTGGTGCGCACGCGCGAGGACGCCGATCCGATGGCCGCGCTTAATCGCGGGTATTACGTCACCACAATTTTATCGGCGATTGGTTTTGGCGTCGGCTGCAAATGGTTGCTGGCGACGGAACAAGCGCCGCAGGCCTGGCTGAATTTTTGGTTTTGCGGTTTGATTGGATTGGCCACGGCGATGGCGTTCGTTTACATCACGCAATATTACACCGAATACAAATATCGCCCGGTGAAAGAAATCGCTGAAGCTTCGCAAACCGGCCCGGCCACCAACATCATTGCCGGCATTGCCGTTGGCATGGAATGCACCGCGCTGCCCGTGCTCGTGATCGCCGTTGCGATTATCTCATCGTATTATCTCGGCCAAAACAGCGGCCTCGAGAATGCCGGTTTGTTCGGCACCGCGGTCGCCACGATGGGCATGCTCGGCACCGCCGCATATATTTTGGCGATGGACACGTTCGGCCCGATTGCCGACAACGCCGGCGGTATCATCGAAATGAGCCAACAGCCCGAAGAAGTTCGCAAAAAAACCGACCGTCTCGATGCCGTCGGCAATACGACCAAAGCGTTGACGAAAGGTTATGCCATCGGCAGTGCGGCGCTGGCGGCATTTTTGCTGTTCTCGGCTTATCTTGACGAAGTGAAAGCTTTCAAACCCGATTTCATCCCGGTGATCGATATCGCCAAACCGGAAATTTTCGTCGGCGGTTTGCTCGGCGCGATGCTCATCTTTCTCTTCTCCGCATTGGCCATTCGCGCCGTTGGCAAAGCGGCTTATTATGTGATCAATGAAGTGCGCCGCCAATTCAAAGAGAATCCCGGCATTCTCAAAGGAACTTCCAAGCCGGATTATCGTCAATGCGTCGACATCGTCACCGCCGGCGCGTTGAAACAAATGATATTGCCCGGCGTGCTCGTCATCGGCATGCCGATCGCGGTCGGCCTCATTTTCAAACAATTCGGCCTCGGCGCAGAGGCCGTTGCCGCGATGTTGATGGTCGGCACCATGGCCGGCATTCTCGTCGCGACGATGCTGAACAACGGCGGCGGCGCGTGGGACAACGCCAAGAAATATATCGAAACCGGCGCGTACGGCGGCAAAGGCTCCGACCCGCACAAAGCCGCCGTCGTCGGCGACACGGTTGGCGATCCTTTTAAAGACACTGCCGGTCCGTCGTTGCATGTCGTCATCAAATTGCTCAGCACGATTACGCTCGTGCTCGCGCCGTTGTTCATTTGAAATTAACCATTCACAATTAACCATTGACAATTCACGATTGACAATTGTCAATGATCAATTGCCAATTGTGAATGGTGAATGGCGAATTAATGATAGAAGGAGGCACATGGCTGGAGAACGCAAGGAGTCATACAATTTTAGGAATCGCGCCATCCATCTCGCCGGTCCCGAAATCAAAGTCGGCGAAGCAGCGCCGTCCTTCACCGTGCTGGCGCAGGATTTCACCGAAGCCGGTTTGGACGCGATAAAAGGCAAGCCGGCCGTGCTCGCTTCGGTGCCGTCGCTGGACACCGGCGTTTGCGATGCCGAAACCAAACGCTTCAACGACGAAGCTGCAAAATTTGGCGAGAAAGTGAATTTCGTGACGGTAAGCTGCGATTTGCCGTTCGCGCAAAAACGCTGGTGCGGCATGTCGAACGTTGACAAAGTCAAAATTTACGCCGATCACCGCGATCATTCATTCGGACAGGCATTCGGCGTTTATGTGAAAGAGGCCGGCTTCCTGTGGCGCGCCGTCTTTGTGTTGGATAAAGACGGCGTTGTGCGCTACGCCGAATACGTTCCAGAGATGGGACAGCATCCAAATTACGACAAGATTTTA
>Ga0247727_10020071_pt1 | contig 10264 bp, 7 predicted proteins | sample WisWelCaveWW1625_FD_202498 | JGI IMG/M metagenome (GOLD analysis project Ga0247727, IMG submission 202498) | Biofilm microbial communities from Wishing Well Cave, Virginia, United States - WW16-25 | ecosystem: Environmental > Aquatic > Deep subsurface > Groundwater > Cave microbial mat | place... | reverse complement strand
GAATATTCTTACAAGAAATGCAGGAAAATCCGCAGCTATAATCCAGTGCCTAAGCTGAATATGAAAAGCATTGACGAGGCTGCTGACATCATCAACCATGCGAAAAAGCCCTATTTGCTGGTCGGTCACGGTGTTTTAATTTCAGAAGCGCAGAAAGAACTGCTGAAGTTTATTGAGAAAACCGGAATCCCGGTTGCTTCCACGCTGCTCGGCTTGTCTGCCGTTCCATGCGACCATCCGTTGTATGTGGGTTTTCTCGGAATGCACGGGAATTATGCGCCCAACCTTCTAACCAATGAGTGTGATGTGCTGATTGCCGTTGGAATGCGCTTCGATGACCGCGTCACCGGTGATTTGAAAACTTATGCGAAACAAGCGAAGGTGATTCATATTGAAATTGACCCTTCGGAACTCAATAAGAATGTAAAGACAGCGGTTGCCATCAATGCGGATGCAAAAGAAGCGCTGAGAGCCTTGACAGCAAAAGTTTCAAAAGCATCGCATGATTCCTGGCTCAATGAATTCAGAAAGCTCGATAAGCTGGAATATGAGAAAGTGATTGAAAAAGAATTCAGTCCTTCAACGGAAAAAACCAAAATGGCTGAGGTTATTCACCTGCTTTCGGAAAAAACAAAAGGAAAAGCGATACTCGTCACGGATGTCGGGCAGCACCAGATGGTTGCCTCGCGCTATTACAAATTCAAAGACACGCGCATCAACGTCACCTCGGGTGGATTAGGCACGATGGGATTCGCGCTTCCCGCAGCCATTGGTGCAAAAGTGGGCAGGCCTGATAAGGAAGTGATTGCGGTGATTGGCGATGGCGGTTTTCAAATGACCATCCAGGAATTAGGCACAATTCAGCAGTCAGGTATAGGAGTAAAGATTGTAATTCTGAATAATTGTTTCTTGGGAATGGTGCGGCAGTGGCAGCAATTGTTTTTCGACAAGCGCTATTCCTTCACCGAGATGGTGAATCCCGATTTTGTGATGGTCGCTCAGGCGTACGGAATTGAAGGACGAAGGATTATTTCGCGAGGCAATCTCGAATCTGCCATCAGCGACATGCTCCGGCATGACGGACCTTATTTATTAGAAGTGCTCGTGGAAAAAGAAGAAAATGTTTTTCCGATGGTTCCTTCAGGAGCAAGTGTTTCAGATGTCAGGCTTGAATAAAATATTTGAATGAGCAATCCAACTTCCATTTATCACGACCCGACCGATTTTGCCAAAGAGCGGGAGTTCACCATTTCGGTTTTTACTGAAAATAATATCGGTCTGCTCAATCACATTACCGTTGTTTTCACAAGGAGGAACCTGAATATCACGAGCCTTACTACTTCAGAATCTGAAATAAAAGGAATCTATCGTTTCACCATCACCATCCGGACTACGAGGGAGCAGGTGGAGAAATTAGTCAAACAGTTGGAAAAGATTGTTGACGTCATTAAAGCGCTGGTGCATGAAGAAAGCGAAGTAATTGCACAGGAAATTGCTCTGTACAAAGTTTCCGTAAAGGCGAATCAAAATGGATTTAGCATCGAGCAGATTGTAAGGGAAAATCATGCGCGCATATTATCCGTTGAGCCGGGATTTATCGTGATTGAGAAAACAGGGCACAAGCGGGAAACTCAGAAGCTTTTTAAAAAATTAGAGAAGCACGGAATTCTTGAATTCACGCGCTCAGGCAGGGTTGCGGTGATGCGCTCAATGAATAACTTAGATGCGTTTTTGAAGGAGATTGAGAAGAAATGAGAACGTTTGTTGTTTGTCGTTTGTGGTTTGTTGTTGAAATACAAATGAATTGAAATGGCTACGATAAAAAAATTTGAAGATTTGGAAGTTTGGCAGATGGGAAGAAAACTTGCAAATAAAATTTTTGAATTGACCGAAAAAGGGAAATTCATAAAGGATTTCGGATTTAAAGACCAAATTAAAAGAGCAGCAGGTTCAGTAATGGACAACATTGCAGAAGGATTTGGCAGAGGCGGAAACAGGGAATTCATCAACCTTTTGAGCATAAGCAACGGTTCGTGTAACGAAGTTCGATCTCAGTTGTACAGAGCCCTTGATTGGAAATACATTTCTGAAGAAGAATTTAAAGAGTGCTACAATCTTACGGAAGTAATAATTTCCAAGTCCGGAAACTAATCGGTTATCTCAATTCGTCACAATACACAGGCAAAAAATTCAAAAAACACCAAACGCCAAACAACAAACCACAAACGATATAATATGGCACAAATTGATTTCGGAGGTGTTCTCGAAAACGTGGTAACCCGCGAAGAATTTCCCTTGAAAAAAGCGCTGGATGTTTTGAAAGATGAAACCATCGCCATCCTCGGCTATGGCGTGCAGGGTCCGGGGCAAGCGCTGAATTTGAAAGACAATGGATTTAACGTCATTGTCGGTCAGCGCAAGGATACCAAGAGTTGGGACAAGGCATTGAAAGACGGCTGGGTGGAAGGGAAAAATTTGTTTCCGCTCGAAGAAGCAAGCCAAAGGGGAACCATCCTCCAATTTCTTCTTTCCGATGCAGGACAAATCAGCTTTTGGAATACGCTGAAAAAATATCTCACGAAAGAAAAGACATTGTATTTCTCTCACGGCTTCGGAATCACTTACAGCGACCAGACAGGAATTATTCCTCCGAAAGAAGTGGATGTGGTTTTGGTTGCTCCGAAGGGTTCAGGCACAAGCCTTCGCAGAAAATTTTTGCAGGGCAAAGGCTTGAATGCGAGTTTCGCGATTTACCAGGATGCAAGCGGCAAGGCAAAAGATAAAGTAGTTGCGTTGGGTATTGGCATCGGCTCCGGGTTTTTGTTTGAAACAAATTTCAAGAAAGAAGTTTTCAGCGACCTCACGGGTGAACGTGGAACGTTGATGGGTGCATTGGCGGGGATTCTTGAAGCGCAATATAACCTGCTGAGAAAAAAAGGACATCTGCCCAGTGAAGCATTCAATGAAACGGTGGAGGAATTGACCGAAAGCTTAATCCTGCTTGTTTCTGAAAATGGCATGGACTGGATGTTTGCCAATTGCTCCACCACCGCACAGCGTGGCGCATTGGATTGGCGGCATCGTTTCCGCAAAGCAGTGGAGCCTCTTTTCGAAGAGTTGTATGAGAGCGTGGCTTCAGGCGAGCAAACACGCATTGTCATCAAAGCGAACAGCGACCCCGACTACCGCCAGAAATTAGAGCAGGAATTGAAAGAAATGCGCGAGTCTGAAATGTGGCGTGCGGGAGCAGCGGTGAGAAAGCTGAGACCGTGAATGAATTCCACTCAGTCAAACTTGAGATTTTCCTATCTTTCAATTAGCCTGTCAATACCTGATTATCTCATCCTTGCTTTTCTTTCTCATCCAGTTTTTTATCAGCCGGTGCGCATCGGAATTAGGCTTGGACGGCTTCACTGCGTCTTTCAGCGATTGAATGTCGTTCTCGATGTTTTCAGGCTGGAAGTAGCCAAAGCCCTGGTAGCACTGGTTTTCCACCCAAATCACTGACTGCTCGTGATGCGACCTGCCATCGCCTATGATGAAGAAGTTCGGATAGTCGAACTGGTACTTGTGAAGCAGCTTCTCCACGCGCTGGTTGTAAGCCTGCGGTGAAATGCTCAACACTCCTTCTGGTTTTGCAATCCCGGTCAGGCGAGGGTCCAGTTCGTATCGGGAAACAAGCTTCCTCATCACCTTCATCGAAGAATTGTACGACACGGTTTCAATGATAGGAGCTGAATGATTGAGAATTTTTTCAACGGCAAGGTTGATGTATCCGTTTTCGTCCGCATGATGATAAATGCCGAAGCGGTATTCCTTTTTCCTGCGGGTAAAGTTGAAGGGAGGCGCATTCCGGGTGATTTCGTCAAACTCCATCAGTTGAGCCGCCAATTCACTGCCGGTGATTTCGTAAGTCACATCGTAAATCTTGTCTTTCATCGCAGCATATTCGTGATTCATCTCTTTCAAAATTTGGTCAATCACGCGCTTGCGAATGTTGCGGCTCTTGCCGACATATAAGATCCTGAGTTGGTCGTCTAAGAAATAATAAATGCCCGTTTCCTCCGGCAAATCATCCACCGTTTCCCGTGAAAGGTTTTTCGGGACATCCGCGCCTTCCATTTCATCCACAAACACGCTGTTGATGATTTGTTCACGGTCGCTGGAAAGCAGTCTCTGAAACAGCAGGGTTGTTGCTCTTGCATCGCCCAGCGCGCGGTGCCTTTTCTCCACCGGAATTCCTATTCCCCTGCATAATTTCCCCAGGCTGTATGACTGTTGCCCCGGAATCAGCTTCTGGCTGAGGTGAACGGTGCAGAGCTGCTTTCTTTGAAAGCGCACACCCATTCTTTTAAATTCCCTGCGCAGCACCGAATAGTCAAAGCGGGCATTGTGCGCGACAAAAATGCTTTTATCCGTGAGGCGCATAATATTATCGGCAATATCTTCAAAAATCGGAGCGCCAGCTACCATATCATCATTGATTCCGGTCAGCGAGATAATAAATGGCGCAATCGGTGTCTGAGGATTGATAAGGGTTGTGAACTCCTCCAGCACCTTCTCGCCATCATGCAGCACGATGGCGATTTCCATGATGCGGTCTTTCACCGGGTTGCCGCCTGTGGTTTCGGTATCAATAATTGCGAACACTCTCCTGGACTCTGGTTACCAATAATAGCAAATTTCCAAAACCGCCTGGGTTTTGGCGCGTTAATCTCAGAAAATTTAAAACCACGCTAATATCATAGCTTTGTTTGTAATCAAGGCGAAAATTTACCAACGGCAAAAAACGGAGAAACGGAAGGAATAAATTTCTGCGTATTCGCATGATAACAAAGAGCCTATTTTCACGTAAAAACTCAGGTTAATAGTGGAGATCCTGATTGAAACTGTTAGCAACATTCTGCACATACACATCAGCGGAGAACTGGATGCCAATTCATCCATCGAACTGGATGAAGTCATCAAAAAAGCCATCGCAGAGCGCAGGACCAGAATCATGATTGACTGCCATGCGCTGCGCTATATTTCTTCAGCTGGTGTGGGAGTTTTCCTGTCCCATCTCGATGACATCAAGAACCTTGGAGGAAGGTTTGTTTTTTACAGCATGTCTGCGGGCGTCTTCAGCATCTTCGAGATACTGGGGCTTCACAGCATGATTGATATCGTGAAAGAACACGCGGAGGCACAAAAGATATTCGATGAAAGTGAATCTGACAACGGTATGCAACACACGCGCGCAGGAGGAGATACGCGCATTCCTTAACCGTTATTTTAAAGACACCGGGCTTACCGAGCCGGAAGTTAACCAACTGATTCTCGCCATTGATGAAGCCATCGCCAACGCCATCATACACGGCAATCAAAGCGATGCGACCAAATCCATTTCAATGGATATTGACTTCTCCGAAAAAAGAATTGTGATTGAAATTGGCGACATCGGCTTGTTTGACGAATCGCTCCGCAAGGAAAAAGTCTCCAAGGAACTCAAAGACATCATCAAGGAAAAACAAAAAGGCGGACTCGGTTTGAAATTGATTTACTCCATCATGGATATTGTCACCTTCTACACCAAAGACGGAAAAAGCTACTGCATGATGGTGAAGCTCTTTGGATGATTGTCTGAAATCAAACTCTATAAATAACAAAAGCCGGTGGTCCTTCCACCGGCTTTTGCCTTTCCTGAGTCATGAAAAGGATGTAAACCAACGGAAGCATAATTAGGAGGAAAGTTCCCTATCGGCTAATTCAATTTCCACGATGCGGGTTAATATTGTGTATAATGTTAGACGATTGTGATTATCCCCCTTGAGCGGGTGCCGGAGTGCAAGCGAAAGAGCAGTTGTGGCACGACTCCAAGTCGTGCCACAACTGAGCTAACTTAATTCAAACTTCTGAAGTCAACCGGAACCACTCTCGACACTCCATTTTCAGGCATGGTCACACCGTAAATCACATCCACGCTTGCCATCGTCTGCTTGTTGTGCGTGACAAGGATGAACTGCGATTCCTTGGAAAAATGACGGATGGTTTTGTTGAATTTGTCAATGTTGGCGTCATCCAGCGGGGCGTCCACTTCGTCTAAGACGCAGAATGGTGCCGGCTTCAGCAGGTAGAGCGCGAATAGAATTGCCAAAGCTGTCAGCGATTTTTCTCCGCCTGAAAGCTGGTTAATGGTCTGCGGCTTCTTGCCTTTCGGCTTTGCGATGATTTCAATTTCCGATTCGAGCGGATTATCAGGAGTGAGTAAAATCATGTCGCAGGTGTCTTCTTCGGAGAAAAGCGAGCGGAAGATATTCTGAAAGTTTTCGCGCGCTTTCTCAAAAGCTTCCATGAATTTCTCCTTTGCCGAATCCTCGATTTCATTGATGGTTTCCATCAGCGATTTTTTCGCTTCAATCAAATCATTCTTCTGCGCAGTGATGAAATCAAAGCGCTTCTGCATTTCATCAAATGCCTCCACCGCCATCGGGTTGATTTCCCCGAAATTCTCCAGGCGCGATTTTATTTTCAAAGCTTTCTCACGCACTTCCTCTTCAATCAACCCTTCTTCTGGCTGACCCTCCATCAAATTGTCGAGGTTCACATTGAATTCAACCGAAAGCCTTTCCCGCACCGCATTCAGTTCAATCCTCATCTCGGTTGACCGGTCTTTGATTTCATTTACCAGCATGTCAATGTGCGCGCGGTTTTTCTGCTGCGTTTTCAGTTGCTCTTCCAATTCATTGATGGCGCCACGCGCTTCATAATATTGATTCTCCACCTCCGTCAGCGTTTTTTGATAATTTTCCTTTTCGGTGTAGGATGAAATCAATTCCTGTTCAAGTTTCTGAAGTTTTTGCTGCTGCTGCGCTATTTTTTCTTCGTCTAATTTAATCTCCTGCTGCGCCTGTTCGATTCGTGCCCGCGACTCACCGATTTGCTTTTCGGCAAAACCCGCTTCCTGTTCCAGCGAATTCAGCAGATTCTGCTGACGGTGAAATTCAATATTCTTTTCGTTGAACTCGCCTGTTGTTTTCGCCAGCGATTCGCTCACCGCGTTGAACCTGCCCAGCAACTGCTCATAATCAACCCCGCTCCTTTCTTTCCTGGAAAGCAGGTCATTCAGCCCGATGCTCAGCTTTTCGTTTTCAATTTCAAGCTGACGGATTTTTGAAGCGATGCCGCTGTTTTTGGTGATATTCTCTGCAATGAATGTCTGGAAGTTTTCGATTTTCGTTAGAGTAGAAACCAACTTCGGACCGGTGCGGCTCAAATCTTCCCGCACCGCTTCAATCGCCTGCTGATTGGACGAGGATTTCAGTCCGCTGATTTTATTTTGCAAACCGGCAACCTGCGATTCGTAATCTTTCACCAAAGTTTCCAGCTCGCGGATTTCATCTTTCAGCTTGTCTAAGTTTTTAATTCGTCCCAACCGCATTCCTTCAAATAATCCCAGTGCACCACCCGACAGCGAATATCCCGTGCGCATGTATTTGCCGTTCACCGAAAGCAGAATCGCATTTTCAGCCGGCTGCTCGCTTTCGCTGAATTGAGCTTCGGGTATGAGGTAAACATTATCAAGCAGGAAAGCCGCCAGCTTTTTATACTTGTCGTCAATCTCCACCACATCGAGAGCGGGAATGGCATTGGAAATAGCTTGCCTCGATTTCTGCCGGTAATTTTCAAACTTGCTGAGGATGAAAAAATTGGCGCGCCCGATGGAAGCGTCAGAAAGAAGATGGATTGACTCGTAGGCTTCCTTCATGTCAGCCACCACGAAGTAATTCAGGAACGGCTCCAGATAGTTTTCAATCGCAGCGCGATATTGCTCACCGCAATAAAAAATATCCGACAGTAATTGAGCCTCCCGTGCGGTTTCCGATTTCCTTTTCAAAAATTTGATGGATTCCGGAAAACCTTCCAAACTGTCCACTAAGCTCTTGTTCAGGCTGTACTCATTTTTCTTTGAGTCGAGCTTTCGGCTTTCTTTCGAAAGGGTTTGCTCCAGTTCACGCAAATCATTATTCGCTTTTTCGGTTTCCGATTGCAGTTTTTCTTCCCCTTTTAAAAGAGTTTCGAGCTTGCCGTTCTTATTATCAATTTCATTTTTCACCGTTTCCGATTCAGCGCGCAATTGACTTATCTGCCCTTCAAGCTCCTTGTTTTTGCCGGTATTCTGCGAAATGACGCTCAGCAGATTTTCCTTCTCAGCCGTGTTGATGGCGGTTTTCTTTTCAAGGTCATGCACTTGCCGTTCGAGCGATTGGTTGGAATCGCGCAGGGTGTCAAGTTCAGCTTTCAGCGTGTCGTTCTGAAGCTTCACTCCCGTCATTTCCTGCTGCTTTGTTTCGAGTTCGCTGACAAAAGTTTCCAGGCTGGTTTTTTGCTGAATTCTTTTTTCATTGATTTGCTCCAGCTGCCCGGCAAGCTTCACGATTCCGGTTTCCGATTCACCGGTTTGCTTTTGCAACTGCGCCACCCGCTCATTCAGAAAACGCACCTGCTCGTTCCCCAAATTCTTTTCACTCTCTTTTTTGGTAATGGCGTTGATGAGTTCATTCAGCCTTTTTTGACGCGAGGTGAGATTTTTTTCTTTTTCAATCAATGCTGTTTTTTCTTTCGCAATCTCTGCCTCCAATTGCGTGATGCGCGTTTCGATTTCAAGCCTTTTGTCATCCTGCTCGAGCTTTTGCGCTTCAATTTGCTGAAATGTTTCGCGATGGCGCGACACCTGCATCCGTGCAAGCTCAAGGCTGAGAGCTTTGTACTCTTCTTTCAAGGCATAGAAGCGCTTTGCTTTCCTCGCCTGCGATTCCAATTCCTTCAGGTTATTGCCGATTTCAAAAAGCAAATCTTCCACGCGCGCCAAGTCAGTATCGGTCAGCGTCAGCTTGTTTAACGTTTCGCGCTTGCGGATTTTGTATTTCGAAACTCCGGATGCCTGCTCAAACAGTCTCCTGCGGGAATTCTCACGGTCGTTCAGGATTTCGTCAATCATCTTCAGCTCGATGATGGCGTAAGAATCGCTCGCCACCCCTGTATCCATGAACAATCCCGTGATGTCTTTCAGGCGGCACGGCACGTTGTTGATGCGGTATTCGCTTTCGCCATCGCGATGCAGCATGCGGGTGATGGTGATGTCTTTGAATTCGCTGGGGATAAGCCCTTTGTTGTTTTCAAAAGAAAGAGATACTTCGGCAAGCCCTGATGCCTTGCGCTCCTTGGAGCCATTGAAAATCAGGTTGTCCATCTTTTCAGAGCGGAGGCTGCTGGTTTTCTGTTCCCCCAGCACCCAGCGAATCGCGTCAACGATATTTGACTTGCCGCTGCCATTGGGTCCCACCACGCCCGTTACGTTTTCGTTGAAATGGATGGATGTCTTTTCAGGAAAGCTTTTAAAGCCTTTGATGTTGAGTGACGTCAGTTTCACGTTGTTGGTTTTATGTTCTTCGTCATTGCGAGGGAGCCTGATTCAGGCTTTGCGCGCTGCGCGACCGAAGCATCCCCCTTAATGCTTCCTTTTGAATAAGGGATTGCTTCGCTCATTCCTCGCTCGCAATGACGCTTAATTTTTTAGAGCGCACCAAAATAAGCCAAACACCAAGCCTTGCTTCCACAAATTTTCCACACACTTGGAATTTCTTTCCAAGAAAAAATTCACTTTAATTTTGACAAACGAACTTACACAACCTTAGGCAGCGGCAAGATTCTAAATCATCAGCGGAGGGGTTTTAATAATTGCCGGTCTGATTGTAATGTTGACCGGTAAAATTAACGGCTTCCCGCGACTTCCGGGCGACATAGTTATCAAGCGGGAGGGGTTCATATTCTACTTCCCGGTCGTCACGTCCGTTATTTTAAGTATCTTGCTAACCCTCATTATTGTGGCAGTCAAGAAATTGAGATGAGAATAGCTACCGTCAACCCGTTCGATAACAAGGTTGTCAAAAAATTCAAAGAACTAAGAGACCGGGAACTGGACGAATGCATCCGCAATGCCGTTCTGGAGTTCGAATCGTGGAGACATACGCCTGTTTCATCCCGCAGCCGGTTTTTGAAATCCGTTGCCGAACTACTGCAGGCTGAAAAGAAGCAGTATGCTTCCATCATCACGCTTGAAATGGGGAAGCCTGAAAAGGAAGCGGTGGCTGAAATTGAGAAATGCGCGCTGGTGTGCGAGTTCTATTCTGAAATGGCGGCAACCTGGCTCAATGATGAAAAAATTCAGACGGAAGCCTCCAGCAGCTATGTTGCCTGTGAGCCGCTGGGCGTGGTGTTGGGA
>Ga0247727_10020070_pt1 | contig 10265 bp, 9 predicted proteins | sample WisWelCaveWW1625_FD_202498 | JGI IMG/M metagenome (GOLD analysis project Ga0247727, IMG submission 202498) | Biofilm microbial communities from Wishing Well Cave, Virginia, United States - WW16-25 | ecosystem: Environmental > Aquatic > Deep subsurface > Groundwater > Cave microbial mat | place... | reverse complement strand
TCAAAATGCGCGAAGTTGGGCCCGTGGGCGGGCCTCCCGACCAGCGACAGGGCATGATGCTTCTCGAGAGAGGCGGCTGCGGAGGCGATCGAGGGGGCAAGTGCTAGCCAAAGGCCGACCGGTGCCAACAGCAAGCTCAAACTTCGCGCCATGCGCCTCGTCTTCCCCCACCACTTTTGTGCTACGCGAGCCACTCGCCGCGACGAGTGGCAAATATGGTGGTGCGCCAACTGGCCGCCAAGTTAATCCTTGGTCATCCTTGCCAGCGCTGCAAGAGCTGCGGAAACAGAGAATAGGCATTTTTATCAATGTATTAAACAGAGAAAATTAGCGGTCCGCAGGGCGGAAACGCCTCTATCGAGCGAGCGGAACGGGGTTGTCTGCGAGCTTGCGCATGTAGACGAGCAGATCAGCAAGGTCGCTGCTATCCTTGACGCCGGGAAACAGCATCTTGTTGCCCGGGATAGCCTCAGCCGGAGCGTGGAGGTACTTCGCCAGCTGCTCCCAGGTCCATTCGCCGGCGTGTTTCTTCAGGGCATCCGAATAACGGGCCTCAAACCCTGACACCTGGGCCACCTTGCGACCGACGATACCCCAGAGGTTTGGCCCGACTAGATGACGTTCGCCCTTGTTGGGGGTATGACACTGCAGGCACTTCCTGAACACCTCGGCGCCATTGTCCGGGTTGGCCTTGGGCAAGCTGGCCAGCACGGCTGCCACGTCGAATGGCGCGGGCGCCTTGGCTCCTTCCGGCTTGGCGATGGTTACGGGTAGCTCCCAGCCGGACTTCTCAGACTTGTGCTTCTGCAGGACGATATCGAGCGCGGTCTTGCCGCCTGCCATCACCAGCATCGCCGCGAGCACCGCTCCCGCGATTTTGTTGAGTTCGAAGCCGTCCATGCGGGTCGCAACGTCCCGAGTGCGATGGCCGGTCGTCGGTCGCTCGCGCCAGCCGCGGCCACTATAGGAATTCGCTCCGGGCTTGCAACCGCACTGAAGTCCGTTCTAGCTGCTGGGCCCGAGGCGAATTGTCACCCGTCGCGAACCGCCAATGCAGAACACCCTTGTCGTCATTCCCGCGCGCATGCAGTCGACCCGGCTGCCCAACAAGCCGCTTGCCGATATCGGCGGGGAGCCGATGATCGTTCACGTTTGGCGGCGCGCGATGGCAGCCGGGGTGGGCCGCGTGGCGGTGGCGACCGACGCCGAAGAGATCGTGGCAGCAGTGCGCAGGGCGGGCGGCGAAGCCATCATGACCCGAGCGGATCACGTGTCAGGATCGGATCGCGTGTTCGAGGCCGTTAACCGCATCGACCCTGAGGCTGAGTTCGAGATCATCCTTAATCTGCAGGGCGACCTGCCGGCCATGGAGCCAAGCCTTGTGCGCGAATGCCTAGCCCCCCTTGCCGGCAAGGGGCCGCACATCGCCACCATCGCCGCAGAGATCGCCAGCGAGGCGGACCGCGCCAACCCCAACGCGGTGAAAGTTGTGGGTTCGCCGACGGCCGTGCCGCGCCGGCTCAGGGCACTCTACTTCACGCGCGCCGCCGCACCGTGGGGCGAGGGCCCTCTTTACCATCACTTCGGCATGTACGCCTATCGCCGCTCCGCGCTCGAACGGTTCGTCTCGCTCAAGCCCTCGCCGCTGGAAAAGCGCGAGCGCCTGGAACAGCTGCGGGCGCTCGAGGACGGCATGCGTATCGACGTTACGCTCGTTGACACGATACCTGTCGAGGTCAATACTCCCGAGGATCTCGATCTCGCCCGCCGCCTGCTAGCCGGCTAGAGGCGCATCTCTCCAGCCCCGATGGCCGACCGCAAGACCAAATCCCTTTCGCCGAAGTCGAAGCTCACGACGCCACACCAGCGCAAGACCGCGCTGCGCGTCTCCTACCAGGGCGAGCCGGGGGCCAACTCGCATCTGGCCTGCCGCGAGGCGTTCCCCGAGCTCGATGCGAGCGCCTGCGCCACCTTCGAGGACGCGCTGGCCGCGGTGAAGACCGGCGAAGCCCGCTACGCCATGATCCCGATCGAGAACTCGGTGGCGGGGCGGGTGGCGGACATCCACCACCTGTTGCCTGGCGCGGGCCTGCACATTGTCGGCGAGCATTTCCTCCGCGTTCGCCATCAACTGCTCGGCGTGCCCGGCGCGACGCTGGCGACCGTGCAAAAGGCGCTCTCGCACACGCAGGCGCTCGGGCAATGCCGCAATACGCTGCGCAGGCTCGGCCTCAGGCCGGTGCCGGAGGCGGACACGGCCGGCTCGGCGCGCATCGTGGCGGAGGCCAACGATCCGACGCAGGCCGCGATTGCCTCGGCGCTGGCCGCAGAGATCTACGGCCTCAAGATCCTCAAGCACGACATCGAAGACGAGCAGCACAACACCACGCGGTTTCTGGCGCTGGCCAGGGAGCCCGGCGACGTCAAGACCGGCGACGGCCTGGTCGTCACGACCTTCATCTTCCGCGTGCGCAACGTGCCGGCCGCGCTCTACAAGGCGCTGGGCGGCTTCGCCACCAACGGCGTCAACATGACCAAGCTCGAAAGCTATCAGCTCGATGGCAGGTTCGTGGCGACCATGTTTTACGCCGACGTCGAGGGCCATCCGGGCGACCCGCCGGTGGCGCGGGCGCTGGAGGAGCTCGGGTTCTTCTCCAGCGAGCTCACCATTCTTGGCGCCTACAAGGCGAGCCCGTACCGCGCGGCGGCGAACAAGGCGAGCGAGAAGGCGTAGGCGTAGGTTGGGTCGAGCGTCAGCGAAGACCCAACACCACGTGGTGATCCTGATTGTGTTGGGTCTGCGCTTCGCTTGACCCAACCTACGATCGCCAGATCGGGTTGCTCCAGGCGCGGCGACCTTTGTCGTCGGTCACGGTGACGCGGAAGTAGCCACCCTCACCGAAGCAATCGAGCGGCAGTTGGGCCCGCTTCATGTCGCCGCCGTGCGCACAGTGCGAGCCTGAGCCGGTGCCCGCCACCGAAACCCAGGTTGCCGGCGAGCACGCCACCCTCACCTCGTCGCCGTCGATGCCGATGTCGTGGATCTCGGGTCCCTGGCTCGAATAGAAATCGCCACGCTTCAGGGCCTCCAGCAGCGCCTCCGGCTCCAACGTTTCGGCCTTCACCATCACCCAGCCGCCGGCGGCGTCGGGCGAGTTGAAATGCGCATCGTCGGCGGCGTAGGCGTTGAGGCGCCGGCCCGCGGCCAGCGCCTCTTCGAGCACCACCAGGCCGTCGCCGCGGTCGCACTCCACCGCGCAGCTGTGGTTGTAGATCTCGACCGCATGCGCCTCAGGAATCGACAAGGCGTCCTCGGTGGTGAGGCCGTACCACTGCGGATGCGCGATGCCGAGGAAGGCCCCGGCGGCGGCAGCGCGCCGGCACATGGACTGGATGGTCTCGCCGCTCGACCAGGGCGCGAAGTCGGACGGCAGGCCGGCGGCGACCACATGCCAGTCCTGGTTCTTGGCGGTGATCGGCGCGTGGATCTCCGCACCCAGCAGGGTGGTGAAGTGTTTGCTGCGCAGGCCGCGCGTATCGGTGACGGGATAGCCGTAGCACTCCCAGAAATGGTCGCTCAGCATGAGAAAGTCGTAGCCGGCGTCCCGGTAGAAATCGGCCACCGCCTCAGGCGAGAGCTTGCCGTCGGAGCGTGTGGAATGGGTGTGGAGGTTGCCGCGCCAGAACCTGCCCGCATGCGCGAACGGTGTGATGTCCACGACTTCATCCTCTCGTATGGCTATCCCACAAGTTTGACGATTTGCTCTGCATCGCTCTGTGCGCCAAGCTGGACGCCATCGCAAGCAAGCCGGTTAGGGTGAAGGTTAATGGGAGAAACGCGATGAAGCTCGAGAACAAGGTGGCGATCGTTACCGGTGCGGCGTCGGGGTTCGGCAAGGCGATCGCGGAAACCTTTGCCAGGGAGGGGGCCAAGGTCGCCGTGGCCGATATCAACGGCCAGGGTGCGCGCGATGTCGCACAGAGCATCGGGCCGGCAGCAATCCACGTTGCGGTCGATGTCTCTAAGCGCAGCGAGGTCGACGCCATGGTCCGCGAAGCCGTCAAGGCCTTCGGCGGACTTGACATCATGGTGAACAACGCCGGCACTACGCACAAGAACCAGCCGATGCTGAATGTGGCCGAGGATGAATTCGACCGCATCTTCGCCGTCAACGTGAAGTCGATCTACCTGGCGGCGCTCGCGTGCGTGCCGCAGATGGAGAAGCGCGGCGGCGGCGTCATCATCAACACGGCCTCCACCGCCGGCGTGCGCCCGCGCCCGGGGCTCACTTGGTACAACGCCTCCAAGGGCGCGGTGATCACCATGACCAAGTCGATGGCGGCGGAGCTGGCGCCCAGAAAGATCCGCGTCTGCGCCATCAACCCGGTGGCGGGTGACACACCGCTGCTGGCCGACTTCATGGGCGCCGATACGCCCGAGAACCGGGCCAAGTTCATCGCCACCATCCCGCTTGGGCGCCTGTCGCTGCCCGCCGACATTGCCAACGCGGCGCTGTTTCTCGCCTCGCCGGAAAGCAGCATGATCACCGGGGTGGCGCTCGAGGTCGACGGCGGGCGGTGCGTGTAGCGCGGTCTCAGACCCGCAAGCCCGGAGGATCCGACACCGAGGCAGTAGGCAACGGGCTCGGGGGGTATCAGGATGACGGTCAAAAGCCAGAATGGCGCCCATGCTTGGCTCGATGGGCGTGCAGCTCGAAGGGTGTCTGACATCGCCTTGGGCACCACGGCGGTCGCTGCTGCGGCGACACGTGGTCGTTCCCGGCCGGGCTTGCAGGCTTGCTCGTCTTGGTCGGTCTCATCCTCATCGTTCGAGGCAGCCTCCTGGGCCATCGTCAGACCGCGCCTTGGAGCCTGGGCGCTCTCGCCGTCATCGCGGTCGCCACCCAAGCTGTCGTGCCCTTTGCCGTTTGGCAGTGGGGTCAGCAAATTGTGCTGCTGTTCGGTCCGGCGGAGTTCGCCTCTCTCATCGTTCTCATCCTGATCGTGGCGATCGCGCTCGCGCGCCGGTCGCACGCGCGTGCCGCCGGCATGGCTTTGCTCGGCCTGCTGCTGTCGATGGTCGGTATCGACGTGTCGACGGGCGATACGCGGCTGACTATGGGGTTGGCTCACCTACTTGACGGTATCCACCTCCCGGTGGTGGCGCTCGGCCTCTTCGCCGTCGCCGACAGCGTAATTGGTCTCGCCTCTCCGAAGCTGCTGCTGCGGACCTATGCGCGCCAGGTCGCTGGCTGGACATGCCCTCGCGTTCCAACGTTCGCCGGAATCGCCCTGCGCGCCGGTGCCGTGCTGGCAATCGCTGCTGCTTGCTACTTCGCGTTCGAGCTCAGCGCGTCGATCTTTGACATTGGCGTGCTGGCTGCGTTCGGCGTGTTCGGCGCCGCCTGCAAGCTCTTGGGCTGGAACAGGCTGGTGCTGACGCTGTCGTTCTCCTATGGCCCTCTGCTCGAGGAGAACATCGGGTGGGCGCTGACGCTCTCACGAGGCGATCCTGCCATATTCGTGCGGTCGCCCTTGAGCGGAACTTTCCTGGTCTTGACCTGTGCTGCGTTGACTGCGCTTGTGGTGCTGTCGGTGAGGCGCACTCTGTTGCCGAGCCGCGGTCCTGCGTAGGCGACGACAAGAGCTTGCAGGTCGCAGGTCTAAGGGCACGACCGAATTTCCCCCTTGGGTCGGCGCTCAATTGCTCGTCCGCCTTGAAACGTCCAGCAGTGAAGCGTTGATAGCGCAGTCTTTGTGAAAGAGCGGCGGTCTCCAACGCCGCTCCGCCAATGCCGCGTGCTCACGCACGCTTGAGCAGCCCGATCACGAACAGCACGATGACCGCGCCGATCAGGGCGTTGACGATATCGCCGATGATGCCGCCACCAATGTAGAGGCCGATGCGCGGCAGCAGCCAACCGGCGATGAGGGCGCCGATGATGCCGAGAATGATGTTTCCGATCAGGCCGAAACCAAAACCTGTCATGATTTGACCGGCCAGCCAGCCAGCGACTGCACCGATGATGAGGAAGATGATAAGAGCTTGGATTTCTATGCCTAGCATGACTTCGCTCCCCATTTGGGCCGCCATCTTCACTCGCTCTATACCCGTGCGCGCTGGCAGCCCTCAGGCGGTTCCGGGCAGCGCCCTACGTTAGCGCGCTTCGCACTCTCTAACCAGCGGAACCCCTGTCAACGGAACAAGCAGGACGGCAGAGGCGGCAACGGCAAGGGGTTCCCCGCCGCGCGCACCGTGCTAACGTGCCGAGCAAGTACCAGGTCTGACAACGGGTTGCGTCTCTGCGGGACGCAACGCCGGGGTGGCGCCATGCAATCGCCGAGCAACCGATGGGGGACGAAGTGGCAGGAGTCCTTGAAGGCATTCGGGTGCTCGATTTCGGGCGCTATATCGCCGGGCCCTATTGCGCGGCGCTGCTCGCCGAGCAGGGGGCGGAAGTCATTCGCATCGAGAAGCGCGAGGGCAGCGAGGACCGCTTCCAGGCGCCGGTGGCCGAAACGGGCGAGGGCGCGCTGTTCCTGCAAATGAACCGCAACAAGCTGGGGCTCACCCTCGATCCCATGCGGCCGGAAGGCCAGGAGGTCGTGCGCCGGCTGGTCGCCACCGCCGATGTCGTCGTGGCCAACCTGCCGCCGCAGACGCTCTCGGCCATGAAGCTCGATTATGCGTCGCTCACGGCCGTGAAACCCGACATTATCCTGACAACGGTGACGGCCTACGGCCGCGGCGGGCCCTACAGCGACCGCGTCGGCTTCGACGGCATCGGCCAGGTCATGTCCGGCGCCGTCTACATGACCGGCACGGAGGACCAGCCTTATCGCGCTGCGGTGCCCTGGGTCGACTTCGGCACGGCGCTGCACTGCGCGTTCGGCACCATGGCGGCCCTGATGGCCCGCAAGCAGACCGGCAAGGGCCAGTGGGTGGAGGGCGCGCTGCTCGCCACCGCCGTCACCATGACCAACGCCATGCTGATCGAGCAGGCGGTGATCAAGCCCGACCGGGTGCCGACGGGCAACCGCGGCCAGACCTCGGCGCCGGTCGACATTTTCCGTACCAGGGACGGCTGGATCCTGGCCCAGGTGATCGGCCAGCCGCTGTTCAAGCGGTGGGCGAAGCTGATGGGCGAGGAGCACTGGCTCACCGACGCGCGCTTCAAGGACGACATCTCGCGCGGCAACAACGGCGCCATCGTCAGCGAGCGTATGAGCCGCTGGTGCGCCGATAGGACGACAGCAGAGGCGCTGGAAATTCTGGGCGCAGCGAAGATCCCGGCCGGCCCCGTTTTGAAGCCGCAGCAGACGCTGGATGATCCCCACATCAAGGCGATGGGGTTTTTCCAGCCGACGGAGTTCCCCGGCGCGCCGAAGCCGGCGCCAGTCGCCAAGGCGCCGGTGTGGCTTTCTGAAACACCGGGCTCAATCCGCCGCCGCGCCCCCACCCTCGGCGAGCACACCGACGCGATCTTGGGGGAACTCGGGTATGACAGCGCAGCCATTGCCGCGCTGCGCAAGGCGGGTGTGATCTAGCGTCATGACGAGGGGCAGGGGGAGGAGCCGCCTGCCGCGCCCGCGCAGCGAATTGGCACCGGGTACCTTTTGAATGGGTCGGAACACTAGAGAAAAAGGCTGGCTCCGGCCGAGCCATACACCGGGCTCCAATCTCCATGGCGCTGTTTTGGCTTATTTTCCTTGACTTGTTCTGGTTATGTTCTACGATCGCCTCGCCTCCACAAGCTCAACCCAGGCCGAAGCACGAATATCGCATGCGTTGCGCCTCCAACATTACCGATCTTCGACCCCGCGGGGAGGAAGCAAAGGGAGAGCGCATTGCCGCCCTCAGGAAGGCCGTGGAGAGGCTGCAAGCCGCCCCGGCTTCTGGTAGGGCGGAGGATGATCTTGCCTGCGTAGCGCCTCGCCCGGGCCCGCACGGGCCCGTCTGGGGGCTGCCCCAGGATCTCGCCTGCGGAGCCCTCAATGAGCTGGTGGCCGCCCACGGCGACCGGCCGGCGGCCTTCGGGTTCCTGTTTACCTTAACGACACTGGGTCTTAAGGCGCGTGCCGGCCCTGCTGTGTTCGTCGCCTCCCGGCGTGCACTCGCCGATTTCGGCGCCCCTTACGGCCACGGCCTCGCCCAGCTTGGCCTCGATGTCGGTCGGCTGATCCTCATCGAGACCAGGACCGACAAGGATGCGCTGTGGGCGCTCGAGGAGACTCTGCGGTCGCGAGCCGTGGCCACCGTGGCCGGCGCCATCGAGGGCGGCCTCGATCTCACCTCCAGCCGCCGGCTCAATCTGGCGGCCGCCCCGCAGCGGACGCCGCTTGTCCTGCTGCGCGGGGCCAAGGCCACGCGAGCCAGCGCTGCGGCAACCCGCTGGCGCATCGCCGCAGCGCCGGCCGCCCACGACCGCTTCGGCGCGTTTGCCCATTGGCGCTGGCAAGTCGCCCTGGAACGCTGCCGCATTGGCCGGACCGGACATTGGCTTATCGAGTGGAACCATGTCGCGCATCGTTTCCGTCTGGTTGAGGGGCTGGCCGATCGCCCGCCTGCTGAAGGCTTCCGCCGCGTCGGCTGACGCTGTCATTTTGGATGCATGTCTCCGACATGACTTGGATGCATGTCTCCGACATGACCCGAAGGCACGCCCCCAACTAGACCCCAAACGTCCGCTGGCGCTTGTCGCCCCCGGCCCAGGAGGGCCACGCATTGCTGCCCTCAACCGGGCCGCACAGCAGGGCGGGCTCAGCGTCGGCGAGCTCGTCTCCAATGCCCGCTCCAAGGTGCTCGATCTGCAGACGCACGAGGCTGATCCGGCAGCCGATGCCGACGCTTTGCGCCGGCTCGCCCTGTGGGGGTTGCGCTATTCGCCTAGCGTCGCCCCCTGGGACGAGGCGAGCGGCGCCGACGGCCTGTTCATCGACATCACGGGGTGTGCCCACCTGTTCGGCGGCGAGGCGGGGCTGCTCACCGATCTCGACCGCCGCCTGCGTGCCTTCGGCTTGGCGCCTCGCCTCGCCATCGCCGATACCGCCGGCGCAGCTTGGGGCCTGGCACATCATGGCAATGCCGGGAGTGTCATCGTCCCCTCCGGCCAGGAAGCGAGGGCTCTCGCCCCCCTCCCGCTCGCGGCGCTGCGGCTCCCCGAGGGCACGCTGTCGCTGCTCGGCCGCCTGGGGCTGCGCCGCATCGGCGAGGTGATCGATAGGCCGCGCGCGCCGTTGGCCGCCCGCTTCGAGGCCCTTCTTCTGCGCCTCGACCAGGCGCTAGGACGTGCGCCCGAGCCGCTCATCCCCGTGGTGACGCCGCCCGTCTATCGGGTGCAGGCGACGTTCGTCGAGCCGATCACGGCCAGCGAGCACGTGCTGGAAGCGGCGGTCCGCCTGCTCGCCGACCTTGTGCAGGATCTCGCCCGTGATGCCGCCGGCGCACGCAGCTTGCGGCTGCTTCTGTTTCGAGTCATGCCGGAGGCATGCTTCCAGCATGACGGTGGTGTGCAGTCTCTGGACATCGGCCTCGCTTCTCCAAGCCGCGATCCGCGGCACATCGCACGGCTCATAGCGCTCCGCCTCGACCGGCTCGCCGGAGGCCTCGACGCCGAATTCGGCTTCGAGGCCGCTGCTGTCCACGTGCTTGTCGCCGAGTCGCTGGCAGATCGTCAGACACGGCTGACGATGGACGAAGCGACCATCCCGCCGGAGGCCGTTGCCCAACTTATCGACCGCCTGCAGCAGCGTTTGGGTGCCGGCGCCGTGCGGCAGCTCATCCCCCACCAGAGCCACATCCCCGAGCGCGCCGTTCGAGCGCGTGCTCCCTCTCCCCGCGCAACGCCGACCTCACCACGTGCTCCAACAGCGCGGGGAGAGGGCCGGGGTGAGGGGCAGGGGCACACTCCAACGTCAGCGCTTGAGGCTGCCCCTCACCCTAACCCTCTCCCCGCAAGCGGGGAGAGGGGATCCGGTCGGCGCATGTTGCGAGGGACTGCCGATACTCCATCCGCCCTTCGCCCGCTCCTCCTGCTGCCGCGCCCTGAGCCCGCCGAGGTCGTGGCCCTCATCCCGGAAGGGCCGCCGCGGCAGTTCCGCTGGCGCGGCGTGCGGCATCAGGTGGCTCACGCACAAGGGCCCGAGCGCATCGCGCCCGAGTGGTGGCGGCGCATCGTCGGTGACGCGGAGCGCGACTACTACGTGGTCGAGGACACCGCCGGCCGCCGCTTCTGGCTCTACCGCGCCGGCCTCTGGGGCCGCGG
>Ga0247727_10020069_pt1 | contig 10265 bp, 11 predicted proteins | sample WisWelCaveWW1625_FD_202498 | JGI IMG/M metagenome (GOLD analysis project Ga0247727, IMG submission 202498) | Biofilm microbial communities from Wishing Well Cave, Virginia, United States - WW16-25 | ecosystem: Environmental > Aquatic > Deep subsurface > Groundwater > Cave microbial mat | place... | reverse complement strand
ATGGAGTTGAATGTGTCGGTGCGCGATATTTCGGCGCTGGTGCTCGGCGGCCACGGCGATGACATGGTGCCGCTGCCGCGTCTCACCACCGTCGGCGGCATTCCGCTCACCGAGTTGCTGCCGAAAGATCGCATCGACGCCATCGTCGATCGCGCGAAAAACGGCGGCGCCGAAATTGTGAAGTATCTCAAAGAAGGCAGCGCCTATTATGCGCCGTCGGCGTCGGTGGCGGAAATGGTCGAGTCCGTCGTGCGCGACGCGAAACGCATTCTCCCCTGCGCCGCGTGGCTCACCGGCCAATATGGTTTGAAAGAGGTTTTTGTCGGCGTGCCCGTGAAGCTCGGCAAAAACGGCATCGAGCAAATTTATGAAGTGAAACTCAGCGACGCCGAATTGAAACTGCTGCAAGAATCCGCCGGCCGCGTGAAAGAGAATATCGCGAAACTGAAGCTCTGAGCGCATGTTATTGCTACGAAATAAAAAGGAGTTGTCACGTTGAAACTGACAACTCCTTAGAGGTCGGGGCGAGAGGATTTGAACCTCCGACCCCTTGACCCCCAGTCAAGTGCGCTAACCGGACTGCGCTACGCCCCGACGTCCAACAAAATAATTTACTCACAATTGCCGTTTTTTGCAAGGCTTTTATCAAGAATTTTCTTGCGCTTACGCCGCTGGCGTTTTACCTTGTATGCCAAGTCATTGCCCAACGAATTTATTTCAATGAGAGGATGTTGCCATGCCAGCCATGCCGGCTTTTGATATCGTCAGCCAGGTCGATATGCAGGAAATCGACAATGCGATTAACAACACCAAAAAAGAGCTGCAAGGGCGTTACGATTTCCGCGGCTCCCAAACGACGATTGAACTGAACAAGAAAGAGAACCTGATTACCCTGCACACGGAAGACGAGATGAAAGTGCGCGCCTTGCGCGAGATGCTGTCGAATCATCTGGCCAAGCGTAAAATTGATCCGCGCGCGTTGGAGTTTGGCGAAGTGCAGCCGGCGCAGGGCAGCAACGTCAAAGTCGAGGTGAAAATTCATCAGGGCATCGCGGCGGAGATCGCCCGCGAAATCGTCAAAATCATCAAAGAGGCCAAGCTCAAAGTGCAGGCGGCGATCCAGGACGAGCAGGTGCGCGTCAGCGGCAAGCAAATTGATGATCTGCAAGCCGTCATCCAACTCTTGCGCAACAGCGCGATCAAAATTCCACTGCAGTTCGTGAATATGAAGAGCTGAAGGCGGGCCCACTCGCCCACAAAAAGAAATCCCCCTGAAAAGTCTCTGCATTTCAGGGGGATTTCTTTTTTATTCAAGGTTTTCCAAACTAAAGTTTGGCACTCCGGATATTAAAGAAAAGTATAACTCAAACCGACCGCCAGGGTTTGTTTACGCTGAATTTTGCCGCGGCGCACCGGCGGTTCTTTGAGCAGTTGCACGTTAAAGTTTACCGTCACATACTTGCTCACTTTGGCCGCCAGGGTGTTGTCGGAACGCATGACAATGATGTCGAAATTTTTGAACGGGTCGAAGAGTTCCAACTTTCCGGTAAAAAGCAGATTGGAATGCAACTGCCACGTCGCTTCGGTGACCGACTCCAGGCCGCCCTCAACTTTGGTTTTTTCAATGGACTTGGTCGCCGGATTATCGGCATACGTATTGAAATCCGAGGTAATCACTTCGCGCAACGCCGCGCCCAGCCGCGTTTTAATTTGCGGGAGGGGTTGATAGCCCAGACCGGCGCTCTGGGTAAGATAGCCGGGATCAAAAAAGGCTGAAACTTGTTTTGCCACCGTTTTACCCTGGGCATTGAGGGAGTATTCAAAGCCCTTGGCAAACTGCGTTTTCAACGTTGCGGCCACATAGGGATTAATATACGTTCCCACCTTAAAGGTTAAATTGCTTTCAATGTCAATTTTATCATCGGTCTTGCGAATGCCTTGATCACCAAGCTTCGTTTGCCCGAAAGCAAATTTATAGGAAGTCGTCCAGTTGGTTTTCGATAAATCATCGGCAGACTTGCCGAATAGCGACATCGCATAAGCCAGCGCATTTTCGCCGCCTTGGGCCCAGCTATCACTATAGGACACTTGGGTTAGGTTCAAACCGCTGACCAGATTATGCGTCCACGGTTTTTTGACTTTGGCGGTGTCGGCCGGCTGCGCGCTGGCATGGGCGGCGAAGAGCGCAAACACCAGCACCAATATTTTTCGCATGATTTTTCCTTTTGCTGAATGCATAATAGATCTATTTTATTTTTCAATAGACGATCGCGCGCGGCATTTTTTTCGCTTGTTTGACCCAATTACTCACCTGCGTGTGATTGGGCAATTTCCGCACGAATTTTTTTTCGTCGTTGGTGGCCACCAGATGTTTGTGCAAATTCTCCGCGTTGCGCTGCGCCAGCTCGACAACGGTATCAACGCCGGCGGCTTCCAACAACTCGGCATACTGTCCGCCAACTCCTTTAATGCGGGATAAATCCGCGTGATTCACCCAGCGCAATATCGACGGCTCGTCAATTCCCGCGAGCGCCGCAATTTCTTTGCGACCCTGCGGCGTGGCGCCTTTTTCCAGCAGCGCCTGCACCGACTTTATGCCGATATCCTGCAACTTCTCGACGTAAGCATCTCCGACGCCCTCGATTTTTAATAAACTCCGCATTTTGCGTCACCTCCACAATTTTACGGCCAGCCCGTTGCGAAAAGACAGAAAAAAGGCTCGACAATTTCTTGCCGAGCCCGGAGCTTTCTGGGAAGATCAAAGCTCGCCCGAATGACGGCGCATTGCTCAGGTCGTGGCTTTGGCAGGAATTTTTAGCTTCTGCCCGACTTTGATTAAATCCGGATTCGTGAGAATGTCCTTGTTGATATTAAAAATTTCCATATAGCGTTTGGCGTCGCCAAAATGGCCTTTGGCAATCTTGGACAACGTATCGCCGGCTTTAACCGTGTAAATGCCGTGGATATCCGTTTTCTCAACTTTGATATCGGCGGCGATTTCGCTTTCCCAGCCGGAATACGATTTGACTTTGTCCCACAACTGGTCTTTGTCATATTGATACAGCGCCGTGCCTTTGATGTGCAGTTTGCCGCCTTCTTCCTTCACGTCGCCGTTTTTGACCTGCAGCTTGACGCCGAGATCGAGCAGATCCTTATATTTCTCTTTTAACATCTCCTGACTCCTTTCGGTTAAAAAATAATGCACTAAGCAAAAATAAAATGACCGGATCGCCAGCTTCAGTAAAAAATATGGCTTTTTTAATATAATCGTGTAAATTAAAAAAACAAGTTTCTTTTCAATTAACCTGACGTGCTGTCATTATTAACCTCGTGAGCTTTATTATGCCCAATTTTATTGAGGATTTGTTGGGGGCGGTCGGCCCCGACGTTGCCAAGAATCTTTCCTCGACGCTTGGCATTGACCAAAACACGGCCATGCAGATTTTGCCGCAGGTCGCGCCGATGATTCTCGGCGGTTTGAAGCGCCAGATGGAGCAACGCGGCGGCGCGCCGCGGGTCGATCACATTTTGAATAAATACGGCAGCGCCAGTGTGCTGGATGACATCGGCGGCCTGTTCGGCATGCACGCGCAAAGTCAAAATTCCGATCCGCGTCTCGGCGGCCTGCTCGGCGATTCCGGCGTCAATGCGGCCAGTCTGCTGTCGCAACAATTCAATCTCGACAAGAATACGGCGATGAAAATCATTCCGATGCTCGCGCCGATCATTCTCGGATTTCTCACGCAGCGGCGCGACACCGGCGGCGCGGGTTCGCAAGGCATTGCGGCGCTGATCGATCAGGACGGCGACGGCAATATTCTGGACGACGTCGCCGGATTTTTCATGCGCGGTCTCGGCGGTGCGCAGGGTTCGCAACAAAGCGGCGGCGGTGACCTGCTTGGCGGTTTGCTCGGCGGCCTGTTAGGCGGCAATCGCCGTTAGTTTGCAAAGAACGTAAAATCGGTGGCCCGAGTTTAGTGACGTGAGACGAGGGGGAACGTCACTGTTTGGGCACGAGGTTTTCGGGCCACCGTTATTTTCTTAATCAAGTTTCACGAAGCGACTTCATCCGTATCAACCTGCCCGCTCAAGCGCCGCGTCACATGCGACCAAGACATGCCGGTGGCTAAGACCAATGCGATGACGATTAAGATCAGATACGAAATCGCCTTGGTGCCGCGCGGGGAAAAAACATTCCACTCGATCAACACCCAGATGATGCCGCCAAATAACGCGACCGCCAGAAAGACGCCTTTGCCGCCGAGTGAGCGCCGCGTCGCCTGCAGAAAAACGACCCAGCCGGTAATCAGCGCGACCCCCGCTAAAATTTTTAGCGGATTGAGAGCGCCAAAGGTCAAATCCGGCGGCGGCGATTTATACAATGGCAAGAGCGCCCAGTGAAAAAAAGAATAACCTTCCGGGTTGTACGTTGCCGCCACCAGCACCGCGGCCATTAAAAAACGTCCCAGAATCCCGCTCCAGTTGAATTCATTTCTTACCATGCATTCTTCCTTAAAAGTGGAATAAAATTTATATTGTCATTTCGAGCCCCGGGCACGGGACGAGAAATCTTTTACTCAACAGACTGTGTCCGGCGGATTCCTCGGTGAGGCTCGAAATGACAAAAATCGCTTAACGCCGGCTTAGGCTTTTTTCTGGCGAATCATGCGATAAATCCACAGGATTAAAATGGCCCCGACCGTGGCGCCGATGAATCGCGCGGATTCCGTGGCGGTATACAAGCCGGCAAACTGGCCCAGATAAGTGGCCAACACCGAACCGCCAATACCTAACAAAATGGTAATGATAATGCCGCCGGGATCACGGCCCGGCATGATCAGCTTGGCCAGCGCGCCGGCGACCAGGCCGATAAGAATGGTGTAAAGCATTTGCTCCTTCCTTTCTACTTGCATGAACGGTTTACTTATTTCACCACCACGGCGCAATGGCCGCAGCGTTTCGCATTGAGTGGAATCGTCATTAAACATTCCGGACATTCTTTGGTGGTCGGCGCGGCCGGCGACACTTCCTCTTTGCGTTTGAGGCGGTTCATGGTGCGAATCATCATAAAAATGGCAAACACGACAATCAGGAAATTGATGATCGTGTTGATGAAAACGCCGTATTTCAGGTACACCGACTGCGCCGGATCTGCCGCGGCTTTGAGCGTGAGCATCATTTTGCTGAAATCGACGCCGCCCAATAACAGGCCGAGCGGCGGCATTAAAACATCGTTGACAAACGAACCGACTTCGTTTTCCGCAGTGAAGGTGGAGCGCGCGCCGCGTTCCTCGCTTGCAGATCAAACCGAATCGATCTGCGCTTGCTCCACCGGGATAGGTCCCGGCTCTGATTATTTCAGGCGGGCAAACTCGATACGACGATTTTGCTGCCGTCCCTCCGGCTTGGCATTCGACGTGATCGGTTGGTCCGGCCCGAAACCTTTAGTCGTCAGCCGTTGCGCCGCGATGCCTTTTTTCACCAACCACGCTTTCACGGCCTCGGCGCGCGCCTGTGATAATTTCATGTTCGCAGCCGCACTGCCTTGATTGTCGGTGTGGCCCTGAATCTCGACTTCGATTTCCGGATTGTCATTGAGCGCATTGAACGCGCGCGTTAAAATCTCTTGCGATGGCGCCGAGATTACCGCACTGCCAGTTTTGAACACGACGCCGTCGAGTATAATATTCTTGCCCACTTCGATCTTCAACGCCTGCGTTTCGCGCGGTTTAATCGTTTCTTGCTTCGGGGGCACGTCGTCGCTCATGTCGTTCGGATTCGAGTTGCGCGCCACTTCCACACCGTCGTTCACCGAACCGTTGTCCGTATCGGCTTTCAGCGGATTGGTTTTGTAACGATTGACTTCGTCGCCATCATTCAGATTGTCGCCATCGGTATCCGCTTTCAAAGCATCCGTGTTCGTCGTCTTCACTTCGGCGCCGTCATTCAAGCCATCACCGTCCGGGTCAGCTTTCAGCGGATCGGTGCGATGCCGATTGAGTTCTTCACCGTCATTCAAGCCGTCGCCGTCGCTATCCGCTTTCAGCGGGCTGGTTTTATGTTTTTTAACTTCGTCGCTGTCGGAAAGGCCGTCACCATCCGTGTCCGCTTTCAACGGATCGGTGTTGTAGGTCAGCGCTTCTTCGCCGTCATTCAAACCGTCGCCGTCGGTGTCGGCCAATTTCCGATTGGTGCCGCGCGCCTTCTCATCTTTATCCAGCAAGCCGTCGCCGTCGCCGTCTTTGTTGGCACGGAACAGTTTGGTCAACCCGACCGTGCCGGAAAGAAAGGCGTCATCGCGACCGGCTTCGGCGCCGTCCAAGCGATCGCGGAGCGTGTAATGATAAAGGCCGCGAAAATCCAGCGCCGTATTTTCAGAAATGCCGAGGCTAACGCCGCCGCCAAACGGGAAGCCGACAAATGCGCGGTTGTGCGCGCTCAATTGGTTTTGGTCTTGCGGATCAACGCCGAGATACTCGACGCCGCCAGCGAGGTACGGGCGAAAACTTTCGACCGGCAGCAGCCCGAGACGGCCCAGCAAGCTCACGCCGGTCAGCGTCGAGCGAAAATCCGTGTTTCCGGTTTCACCCGCGATCCGTCCAATGTTAAAAGCCGTTTCCAGGGAAAATTGATTGGTGAGATATGATTCGCCATAAACGGCGCCCCACGGACGAATCTGCTTCGAACTGAAATCATTGCCCTGATATTGGGCCACGCCGCCGCGCAAACCAATGCCGATGGCGCTACCCAAGTCTTGCGCAAACGCCGCCGTTCCGCTGAGAGAACTAATCAAGAACAGTTGTAGTAGTTTTTTGTACATCGTACCTTCTCCTCCTCACTGAATAATTTAGTTGATTAATGACAGCCTTTTCTGCTTGGCTGAAAAGGCTGTCATTCATTTAGAAAATGCTGTAAGCCGATCTTTTTTAAAGTGCCCGACAAAGTCTTTGACTGAAAAAAACTGCCGCCACCATTGGCGGCAGATGAGCATAATTTCACCATCAATGGCTACTGCGCCGCTTTCACTCTCGCCTTTTCGAATTTTTTGCGCGCTTCGTCGGCGGTTTTGCTTTGCGGAAATTTGTCGATAACAATTCTATAATAATCGAGCGCGCGTTGATAATCTTTGAGTTTGTCTTCGCACAAATCCCCGGCTTTAATGATCAGCGCCGGCGCTTTTTCGTTATACGGAAAAGCCTCGATCATTTTCGCGTATTGCTCGGCGGCTTTATTGTAGTCGGCCAGCTTATCTTTATAAACATCGCCGATTTTCTCAAACGCCGTCATGGCGCGCTTATCACCTTTGTGCTTCTCAACAATTTCGGTGTAGGCGGCAATCGCGCTGCTGTAATCTTTGGTGTTGTCGGTGTTGATTTCGGCAATCGCCCACAGCGCTTCCACGGCTTTCGCGCTGTCCGGGCTGGTCTCAACAAAGCGGCGGTAATTCGCAATGGCGCCTCCGTAATCTTTGAGTTTTTCTTTTTTAATTTCGCCCATTTTGAAAATTGCCGGCGTCGCATACTCGCTTTGCGGGTTCTTGGTCACCACCTCGTTCAACGCGTCAATCGCCATTTTATGCTCGCCCAACCCTTCCGAAAGCAACACGCCACGCTTATAGCGCGCAGAGGGTAGCAGCGGGCTTTCGGCGCAGCAATATTCCAAACGCAAATAACTCACTTCAGCTTCGTGTTTTTCGCCTTTCTTGGCATACACCTCCGCCATCATTTGAATCGTCGTGTCCTGCCGCGCCTCTTCGGGAAACAAAATCAGAAATTTTCTGGCCTCATCAATCACCACGCCATAAACCTCGGCATGCTCAAATCCCATCACTGCAAGCAAATACTCAAAATATCGATCCGCCGACGTCTCGCTTTTTGGCGTTGCCTCCACCAGCGCCAGCAGCTTGGCGCGCTTCTCTTTGAAGACGCCTTCTTCCGTAATCATCTTACGCGCTGCCGACGCGGCTTCTTGCTGCCAATTCGAGCCGGGATAAAGATAAATCGTTTTTATAAAAGCCGTCACGGCTTGCGGTTTATCGCCTTTTTCCTGATACACTTTCGCGATCAGATACTGCGCCGCCGCCGCTTTTTCACTCGCGGGAAAATTGGCGATATACTGCTTCAACTCGGCCAGCAAAAAATTGTGCAGATTTTTATTGTGCCGGTTAAAAACCTCCTGCAAATATGAAAAAAGCTTATCCGGATTTTCGCGGGCGCTGCCGACCGCGGTCAACAAAAACAAACCGCAGATCAACAGCAGCCGGCGTAATGGTTGAATCCTCAACATAATTGCTCCTTAAAATTTTAATGTAAAAATGGTTTGTACGACCCCGATTTTGCATTGTAATGATCAATGCAAATCTCTTGTCCGTCAAGGTCTGCGCAACGGGCTTTGCCACGCCTCAAGCAAGCCCGTTACAGCTTAATCAAATGATACAAAAAAGAAACACCATGATCAAGAAAAATTTTCGCTGTCGGCGTAAACGTTGCTCGCCTCGGCGGCGCGTGAAAGTTGATTTTTAACCTTGCATCCGTTGGAAATCTTCACTACCTTAAAGCATTATGTGTCAACTATTATGTTTTAAAATCAGTCAATCCGCCTTCGGTTATTTGGCCGTGTTGCTAGGCGCCATCAGCGTTTTATTCGCTTGCCATCGTGAACCCGCACAGAAGCAGCCATCCTTGAAAACCCCGGCTGCAACGGAAGTGCTCATCAAATTCAAACCCGGGGTGCCGGAAGATTCCGTGCGCGCTTTGGTGGCGCGGCTGGGTTTGGAACACGTTCGCGATCTGCGCGAAATCGGCGTGCGGGTTTTTCGCACTTCACCGCGTATTTCCGCTGCGGAAGTGCTGCGCGCTTGCCAGTCGAATTCCGGCGTCGAATATGCCGAGCCGAACAGCACCGTAAAAATTCCTGAAAAAAACTGAACGAATAACCGGCTCCACCAACGACGTTAAGAGCCACGAAAGCGCTCGGGTTGTGGCGTGACGGGGTTTTTATTTTCGCCATAAAAATTTTTCGAATCAATTAACCACTAAATTTCTAACAATCTGAGGATGAAGATTATGAAAAGCCGATGGACTCTCGTTATTCTCTGCCTGCTGACGCTGATTTTTAGCGCCCAGGTCAAACAGGACAAACAGCCCGAAGCCGTGCCGGGTGAGTTTATTGTGAAATGGAAAACGGACGCCGTCGCGCTGGCGGTTGATACGTTATTGCGACAAGCAGCGGAACCAACCTCGCGGACCCCGAAGATGTACGGCGCCGTCACGCGTGCGGTTGACACGTTGTTGCACCGCACGTCGGCGACGCCGCTGCAGACGTTTCCGGAAATCGGGCTGTCGTTAATGCAAATGCCGGTGACGCGCGACGCCGACGAGGTGAGAGCTCAGCTCAAAAACGATCCGCGCATCGAATACATCGAGCCGAATTATATTTATCGCGCCAGCGTGGTTCCCAATGACCCCCAGTATAATGAGCTGTGGGGCATGAATAACACTGGCCAAACCGGCGGCACGAGCGACGCCGATCTCGATGCGCCCGAAGCGTGGGACACGCAAACCGGCAGCGATTCCACGCTGATCGCGGTGATTGACACCGGGGTGGATTACAACCATCCCGATCTCGCCGCCAACATCTGGACGAATCCCGGCGAGATCGCCGGCGATGGCCTCGACAATGACAACAACGGTTACGTCGACGACGTGCGGGGCTGGGATTTTGCGAATAACGACAAGGATCCGATGGATGATAATCTGCACGGCACCCACGTTGCAGGTACCATCGGAGCAATAGGGAACAACGGCATCGGCGTCGCCGGCGTCAACTGGCGCGTCAAAATTATGCCGCTGAAATTTTTGGCCGGCAACGGCTCGGGAACGCTGGCCAACGCGATTTCCGCCATTATTTACGGCGCCAATAAAAAAGCGCGCGTCATGAACAACAGTTGGGGCGGCGGCGGTTTTTCGCAGGCACTGCAAGATGCCATCAACTACGCCAATAATGCCGGTTCGCTGTTTGTCGCGGCCGCAGGCAATGACGGCAATGACAACGACGCTTCGCCCAATTACCCTTCCAACTATGAAGTGCCTAATGTTGTCGCCGTGGCGGCCATCGACCACAAAGGCGATCTCGCGGTTTTTGGCAGCGGCGGTGGCGGCCAGTGCGGTTGCGGCGGCAATGTGATTGGCTTGCCCGGATCGAATTTCGGCGCCACCACAGTTGATCTCGCCGCGCCGGGTAAAGACATTTTGAGCACGACGCCG
>Ga0247727_10020068_pt1 | contig 10266 bp, 9 predicted proteins | sample WisWelCaveWW1625_FD_202498 | JGI IMG/M metagenome (GOLD analysis project Ga0247727, IMG submission 202498) | Biofilm microbial communities from Wishing Well Cave, Virginia, United States - WW16-25 | ecosystem: Environmental > Aquatic > Deep subsurface > Groundwater > Cave microbial mat | place... | reverse complement strand
GTACACCCTGAGAGTCGTCCTCGGAGGATACAGGGCGTACGAGGAGGAGGTTGAAATCATCAACGGCGAGAACCGGAGCGGCCGGATCATCCTGCAGCGCAGCGCGGGCTCACTCACCATCACCAGTTCGCCGCCGGGCGCCACGCTTTACATGAGGGGCAAGGACATGGGCAAGACGCCCTTCACGGTCCAGGGAACGGACCAGGAGACCATCGAGTTTACTTTGCGACTGGAAGGTCACAAGGAGGCGAAGGGCAGCGTGGTGTTGGGAGAGGCGGGTGGGTCTCATGTGGCCACCCTGGAGCCGCTTGTGTTGGCAGGGCCCGTTCATCGTCCGCCAGCTCGCCACCCGTCGTCTCCGCCGGGAGGCCCGCCCATGCAGCCGTGGGACCAGGGACAAGCGGGACTTCCCGGAACCGTTCCAGCGGATGGGGGGATGGCCGGCATGGAAGGGTTGGGGGATGGGTTGGCGGGACTTCAACAAATGGTTGAGCAACGTCAGCGGGAGAAGGCGTACGAGTTATTCGAGCTCGCGCGCGCTTCAACCTGGTTGAGGGAGAAGAGCAGGATCCTGAGCGACCTGGAAAAGCGGCTGACGCAGCTGAGCGCCAAGAATTCCAGTGAGATCAAGCGCGCCATGCGGGAAATCGAAAGTGTTTTAAGCGAAGCCCGGAGTTCGAAGAACTACGAGACCGACAAGGTGAAGCTCGCCGATCGCATGTCGGAGATCATGAAGCGGGTTGTGGATCCGGCACGCGCCCTGGAGATGATACGCAAGGAAATGGGGGATGGAGGGCCGATGGGACCACCTCCCCGGTGAGGTCGGACCTGGGGGTTGGGAAGTCAGGAGGCAGAATTCAGAAGTCAGAAGTCATATCCTCATAAAGGAGGCTGACTTGAGCGCCTGCTGTCGTGTCAATCTCCACTCTGCCCCAGGTAGTGTTCACCAAATCCCGGTTCAGGATCGATTCGCAGGCGCTCGGGGTGAGGTCAACCTCATCACCAGGAAGTACAGGGCGCAGATGATGGCCACGAAGGCCACGAGCCACCAGCACTGCTTTTTCATCAGGTGCAGCAGTTCCTCCGGGTTATCCATGAGTGCCGGATGAGCCCCGATGACCTCGCGGCCGTAGTACGCCAGGATGGTGCACCAGATAAAGGAGCCGGTGAGGGTCATCAGGCTGAAGATCCCGAAGCGCATTCGGACGATGCCGGCAGGAATGGAGATCAGGTGGCGGATCACCGGTAGCAGTCGCGCGAAGAAGATTCCGCCGGCCTCGTAACGCTCCAGCCAGCGTTCTGCACGCAGCAGTTTTTGTTCGGACACCAGGAAGTACTTCCCGAAACGGACCAGGAGGGGACGCCCGGCGGCCCGGGCGACGCCATAGGTGATGGCCGAGCCGAGCCAGGAGCCGGCTGTGGCGGCGGCGATCACACCCCAGAAATTCATTTCGCCCTGCGAAGCCCAGTAGGCGGCCGGAGGCACCACCAACTCACTCGGCACCGGGAAGATGGAGCTTTCCATCGCCATCAAAACGATCACGCCGAGATATCCCCAGTCGTGCACCCAGCCGAACCAGGTTTGCAGGAGCTCATGCATCAGGATTTCTTCCGGCTGGTTTTGTAGTACACCTCGGCTTCGGGAAGCAACGCCTCCAGGTCGGCGATACGTTTCGCGTCGGCCGGATGTGTGGAGAGGAAGGCGGGTGGTTTCCCTCCCTGTTTTTGATTGTAATCCATGAACCTTTGCCAGAATTCCACTGCGGCCTTGGGTGGGTATCCCGCCTTGGCCATATAAATCAGCCCGATGCGGTCGGCCTCCGATTCCTGGGTGCGGCTGTGGGGCAGGAGATGCCCCAGCGTGGTCACGAGGCCGAAGCTCAGGAGCGCGAGTTCCTGGGTGCTCCGGTCCTCCTCGCTCAGGCCGATCCCCAGGCCGGTTGCCAGACCCGCCATGGTGAGCTGATGACTGAACCGCTCGGAACCGTGCCGGGCCGCGGCATGAGCGATCTCATGCCCCATCACCGCCGCCATCCCGGAATCATCCTGTGTGATCGGCAGGATGCCGGTGTACACACCCACCTTGCCGCCGGGCAGCGCAAAGGCGTTCGGTTCCTTGCTTTCGAAGAGCACGAATTCCCACTGGGCATTCGGGATGTCCTGATCGGCCACGGTGGCGATCCGTTTTCCGACGCGCTGGATCATGGCGATCTGACGCTCGTCCTTCGATTCCTTCTCCTTCTTCTTGATCTCCGCAAAGGTGCTCTTGCCGAGCCGCAACTCCTCCTGCGGACTCATGACGTTGAAGGCGGAGCGCCCCGTTTGCGGCACCGTGTAACATGCGACCAGAACGGCGAGGGGCGACAGCGCCACCAGACAGAACCAGTGTTTCAGAGGGGATGCTCGTCTCTTCATGGCGCCGGCCTGGCTGAGTCCTCCCACCTTATCAGACGTTCGAAGGGCAGTCCATCTTCAGCGGAAAATGACGGTGAAGGTGCTGCCCTCCGCGGGCTTGCTCTCCACACGGATGGAGGCGCGATGTGCCTCGGCGATCCATCGGGCAATAGCCAGGCCAAGGCCGGTGCCGGTCACAGGACGGCGCGTGGGATTCGCGGCCCGGTGAAACCGCTCGAAGATACGGGATTGTTCATCCGCGGGGATCCCCGTCCCGAAATCCTGGATGGCAACCCTGGCCCCCGGCTCACCCGGTTCCACGCGCACATGCACACTTTGACCGGCGGTGGAGTGCTTGATGGCGTTATGGATGAGGTTGAAGAAAAGGCTCGCCAGCAGGTCTGCTTCTCCCCTCACATTCAGCCACGGTTTGTCATCCGCCTCGGCTCCATCCCCGGTGACGGTTGCCCCCTCGATCCGGACGGCGAGGCTCACCTGGTTGCGCCGGGCGAAAGATTGGAGCCGCTCCACGCTATCGAGCACGATTTCGTCAAGGCGGACCGCGTGCTTCAGCTCCAGCGGCCTTCCGGAATCGGCGCGCGCCAGCAACAGGAGATTCTGGATGATTTGCGAGATGCGTTGCAGTTCTTCCGACGCGCTCGCGAGGAATTCCCGGTATTCTTCCGCCGTGCGCGGTTGTTGCCGCAAGACATCCAGTTCCCCCTGCAGGATCGTGAGAGGGGTGTTCAGCTCGTGAGACGCGTCGGCCACAAAACGTTCCTGGCTCTTGAAGGCCCGTTCCAGGCGGTCGAGCATGTCGTTGAGCGTGTGGGAGAGGCGGCGAAGCTCGTCTTCCGCACCCGGCACCGGCAGACGCTCGTGAAGACGCTCCGCTCCCAGGTTCCTGGCTGCGGCGATGATGCGGTTGATGGGCAGGAAGGCCCGGCCGGTGATCCACCAACCGGCGGCCCCGCCCAGGAGCAGCGCAATCGGAACCCCAACCAGGAAAATGGCAACGCGCAACCTGACGAGCGAGGTTTCGTAAGCCTGGGTGCCGGCGGCAAACTGCAGGACCATTTGCACCTGTCCATGCGCGACCAGCGGCATACAAAGCAGACGCAAATCACCCTGCTCCCGCAGAGGGCGGGTCTCCTGGGGGACTGGAATCGTGGACAGGACGAACCGTCCCTGCTGGAGCGCAGCCAGCGTCACCGGGTCCAGTGGAAGGGAGTGCCCGCCAAGTGTGCTGGAGCGCGCGAGGGAACGACCATCTGGGGCGCGGACCTCGATGTATTCATCCCCGAAAAGAAGAGGGGAGAGCTTTCCCGACCCGGCGATGAGCGTCCGGTTGATTTCCATCTCTCCCCGACTGTTGATCGAAATATTCTGCGCAATGCCCTGTGCGCGGCTGTAGAGCGCCTGGTCGAGACTCTCCATCAGGTGGCGCCGGTACCCGAGGTAAAGAGCCGTGCTGAAAATGAGCAGGATTGCCCCGAGCGCGATCACGTGGAACACCGTGGTCCGGAAACGCAGGGTGGAAAAGATGGGATGCATGCTCGGAGACATTGGTCGGGTGCACCAAACCGCATTTCATACCGCGGGAAAATGCCAACAGGTTGTCCGCCCCTGTAGGGCGCCCATCTTGGGCGCCATCACTTGCGATCGGCGATCCCGACCCTGCGTCGGGAGGCGACGGTCAGAGACCGCCGCTACAGTCTGGCTAGGACCCCTCTGCTTTCCGGTCCGCCGGCGGAGGATCATCCCAGGTGAAAGATTTGCGGGTGGCCATGGGCTTGCCATTCTGGAGCAGCGCGACCTTCCACGCCATCAGGCGCCCGAAATCTTTCAAGTCGTTGCCCTTCAGATCCAGGTTGGTCCAGCCGCTGGAGCCCGGCATCTCGGCGTAATCCCTGGTCAGCGTCTGGAGGCGCTCCCTGCCCATGCCCGCGTCGAAACCGCGCAACTCAACCTTCACCGTGAAATCCCTGAGATCCGAAGAAGGCGCTTTCCAGTGGACGATGAACCGGAGGCCGGTGTACCGGCCCGATTCCTCGAGTTCTTTCTGGTAGCGGGCCTTCTCGACCAGGTTTCCGATACGATCGTGGGTATTCCCCTTCTCATCGAGGAACTCGTGGTTCACCTTCATGATGTCGTAACCCTCGGTGTTGGTCGTGTCTCCCGCCAACAGGAGCGAAACGCCGACACAAAGAATCAGGAAGGGAATGGCGCGCACGATGGCATACTCTATGACGCCGGCCGCGCTGGATGCAAGCTTCTACCTCATCAACAACACTTGGCGCGCCTGCTTGACGGCCTTGGCGAGCTTTCTTTGGAAATGGGCGGGAAGACCGGTGTAGAACCGGCTGAGGAGCTTTCCCTGTTCGGTCACGAATTTCTTCAGAACCTCCACGTTCTGATAGTTCAGGTCCTCGTAGCTCACGTTCGGACGGCGCCGCGCGGGAAAGGAGGAGCGGCGGCGTTTCGAGTGCCTGATTTTCTTCCGGCTCATGGTGTGCTGAGGACTCCCGAGTCCTTCAAGGTGCGGTAGAGCCCCCTCTTCCGCGCGGTTCGCAGACCCTTGGCTGTCACGCGCAGCCGGATGAAGCGTTTCAGCTCGGGGACATAGAGCCGCTGGTAGTGCAGGTTCGGAAGGAACTTGCGCGGGTTGATGGCCGTGGTCTTGATGCCGACGCCCCCGGTTTTCTTGGCCAGACCGCGCCGGGAGATGGTGTGGCCTGTCAGGGGACGGGTTCCAGTGATTTCACATCGTCGCATGGGATTGTGTTGGTTTCGGAAAATGGGCAGCCAATCTGCATCAAAAGGCCTGTGGCTGCAAGAAATTTGCGTCACTCGTTGAAATGTATTCCACGGCTGCGTCAGAGAAGGAATCTGGGGATTTTCCCTGGGTGGGATGAAGGCGGTTGGGCGCGCGTCGGCTCTGTTGGAGGCCATTGGGACGGCCCTTTGATCGTGCTGGGGCGTAAGCCGAGGTTCAGATTTCCACCGTCAGGAACTCGATTCAAGAAATGGAGTCCCGGGGCGCATTCATGAAAGGCGTTAAAACAATGATAGACAGAATGAATTGTAGGGCGACCCCGAACGCGTTCGGGATCGCCTCCGAGGGAACTCTGGGGAGCAAGGCTCTCCTGGGGAAAGGATGTTTGGTTGTTGGCGCGTCATTCCCGATTATTTACCGTCGGCCGGCTTGTCCGAGAAGAGAATGTGGCGTTGTTCGCTCTTGAGATGCTTGAAGCCCTCTTCGCTGATCGAATAGTAATCGATCAGTTCCGTATCTTCGGTGTCTCCAGCCATTCGTCGGTCGAGGTGATATGAGACCAAGGTCAGCTGACCATTCATCTCCTTGATCTCGTAACGAACCGGCCGCCTGTAGTCATTCGCCTTGTTGCTTTGCACGTAGCGCAGCTCACCGCCTTCGTAAAAGACCATCGTCAGCCAAGGCACCAGTCCCTGGTCCACCACCACCCTCGGCACCGGGTTCTTTTCGTAAACGATCCCGATAGCGCCACTCTCCTTGACCAAGGCCGGAAAATCCTTCTTCAGAACATCCATCTTGAATTTACAGAAACGAGCCGCATGCCAAACAAGATCGGTCAGCACGTATGGTCCCAAGAGACCGCCTTGTCGGTTTCGCTGCTTGACTTCGGTGATGAGACGGGCGGTCTCGATGTCCTTGGAGGCGAGGCTCGTGAGTTCCTCCTGAAGGGGCGGAAGCTCTTGGCGCCAAGACCGAGCCAGCTTGCCCTCGCGATCTTCGAAGTCTTTTTCGACGATCTTCACCGCAAGCTCTTGGACGTCAGAGGCTTCTTCGGCTGCCCACGCTGACACAGTGGAGAGTAGTACTGAGCAAACGACCCAAACCGTGAATTTTACAGGAGGAAATTTCATGGCTGATGCCTCGCCCTGCGGTCTGTGAGAACCGGCCACACAAACTGCGTTCCTGTTGAGATCGTCCGCCGCCCCTCATCTTTGATCTGGATTATTCCAGCCCCGTACCTGCCCCGCTCTGCGCCCGGCCCGTAACGGTCCAAGGTGCGCTCGAGGCTGAAAAGCGTGGGAGGCCGAAGTGCCGTATGGGTTGGACCTTGGCCACGCACGTCAATGTTGGTAAAGACACTCTCAACGTTATACTGCTTGAAGAGCAAGAACCGTGTCGCCCATTTGATGCTGTCTGCCTCCGTGTCTGCATTGGCCGGCCCAGGCGGCTGATTTTCGGGCCGACCGTACAACATCCCCACGGCAGCAGTGTTATCTGCGGCGAGTGTTGGGTTTGGCACTTTGGTTTGGGGCATGAGTGGATGCCTTGTGAGATCAGCTATTTGCCGCCGGTAGGTTTCTTGGAAAAGGGTATCTTGCGCTGTTCGCTCTTGAGATGTTTGAAGCCCTCCTCGCTGATCGAATAGTACTCGATGATTTCGGTGTCCTCCGTGTCGTCGTGGGTCCGTCGTAGCATGCAACGGGAGATCAACACCGGCTGCCCGTTGGGATCCTTGAGCTCCCAACGAAGCGGCCGGTCATAGTCATTCACCTTGTTGCCATATATGTAGTGCAGCTCGCCACCCTCATAAAAGACCATCTCCAAGCTAAATTGGGGGTCTGGGTCTATGATCAGTCTTGCGGTCGCGCTTTTTTCGTACACGATGCCGATTGCGCCGCTCCACTTGCAGAGGGCAGGAAAGTCCTTCTTGAGACCCTCAGTCTTGAACTCGCAGAAACGTGCCGCATGCCAGATTAGGTCGGTCAGGACATTTATTCCCAACAGTTCGCGTGGTTTCTCCCTCTGCTTGATTTCGACAATGAAACGGGCAGCTTCTACATCTTTGGAAGCAAGCATGCCAAGTTCCTGGTGGACGGCCTGCAGTTCAGCGTGTAAAGCCGGCTGATGGGTCCTGTAGTCGTCTTGTAATTCTTTTTCGACAATTTTCACCGCCTGCTCACGAACACCGTCAGCATCTTCAGCTCCCGGAGCAGATGTCACGGACAACAGCAGCGACGATATCATGGGAACTAAGAGTTTTATAGAGTGAGCTTTCATATTTCTAGGGTTGGGATCGACCCTAAAATAGAAGTTTGTTTGTCTGGCTGGGTCGACGAATGCGACGCGTGTCGCTCTCGCGTTCCAGTCGTATTCACCACCACTGGTGTTCATAATAGCAGCTCCTTGTCCAAGGTCCGTATTTACCTGCATAATGTCCGTCGGGGAACTTGCGACATCGGCCCGTTGGGCATTCATCTGTGTCTCACGAAAGGCCAAAGCCTTCAACAGCTCTCCATTGTAACGGGCAGCACTATCCTTGAACAGGTAGTTGCCCAATCCATCTCCGTAACCCCAATCCGGCCACAGAGCGGCAGCGCCTTCGAAAAGACTATCAAACTGGTTGACCCGACCATTCAATGGATCCTCTCTCTCCGCATACTGGCGCATCCGGTTGGTGGTCACAAGCTCCGGCGTCTCGCCCATGCAGGCGGGGATACCTCCCAAGGTTGATCGGATCCGCGCCGTCTGCGCCAAATTCAGCACCGCGAGGAAGTTTGTGGTCGTTTGCCCCGGTCTCAGGATGATCCTCCAGCGGGAGGGATCGATCGGAGTTCCATCAAGCGCCTGGGTCAAGCTGTTGGTTCGCGAACCTCGCACGACTCCGAAATCGTACATCTGAACCGTTCCACGATCGCCAAGAACCGTAGTCGGGAAGCCTTCCGACAAGGTCAGGAAGTTTGTGACAGCCGTCCTTTGAGGTGGGTTCACCATGAGCTGGACATTGAAAATCTGATCCCTTGCGAAGGTGGCACGTTCTGTGCGGAGCTCCACTTTCACCACATTCACCGTGATATTTGTCGTGGCATCCTCCAGCGCAGCGCCATTTGCATCCTGAAGCCCGGTGCCTTCGGCGCTCATCATTCCGCTCCCCGCATTCGTCGAGGCTACGAACATCGTCCGCGCCATTCCATCCGTCAAACTCACATCATTGACCGTAACGCTTCCGAGCGTTGAAGGCACATCCCAATGAACCGTTCCCGTCGGTACCATTGTCCCATCCATCGTTTGCACCACACACTCCACCGGATTGGTGGTGCCGGCGCAGACTGTCAGATTCGTGCCGTTGGCCGGAATGGAGTAGAAGATCTGGGGAGGCTGAGCCAACACTTTCCACGACAGATGCAGACTCGCCGGGCTCGGACCGCCATCATTGTACAGCGCCAGGGTGTTGGGGGAGGTTATGATGAACGGCGCCGGCACGGCCCCATCGCGATTGAAAACCCTGGGACTCGTCTCCCAGTCGGCTCCGGCAAGATATTCACCCGTCGTTTCATTGCGCAGCGCATTGTCAATCGCGTACGTGCAATTGTCCACCGTCACCTCCACCGGTTCCGCCTCAGAAGCCTCAATGGTCACTTCCGCCACCTTCCCACGTCCCGATAGCGGACCAATGGCGCAAAATACGCCATAATCGAATCTCCCATCGGAGATGACCTGCGAAGTTCCTGTCCGCTGGTTCCAGCGAACCAGGTCCCCGGATGAATTGGTGGGACTCAGCGTGAGCCAGAACGATCTGCCCTCCGTGCCGGATCCCTCTTCGTCCCCGGGAAACGAAAGCGGCTCGGGCCGGACGATGGCGCTTGCCGGCCAGGTTTCCAGCATCTTCTCGACTTCCAGAGCCGAGAGGGCCCCAGCCTGAAGACGCACCTCGTCCAGGACGAAGGGAGGCGTCGGTTCCCGCCCAGGTCCATTGCCCAGGACAAGGGATTGAATCTCCCGGAGCGTCCCTCCCTCCAGAACCGCGGTGATTTCAGAAATGCCATCCAGGTAGATCCGGGTGATGGAACTCGCCGGGTCATGAACGGCCGCCAAGAAATGCCAGCGGTTGTCGCGCAGATCGCCGCCCAGGATCGGACCGAAGGTCTGGGTGCGGGGAGAAGAGTCGGTGAACCGGAATTCCAGTGTGCCTGAGGGCGTGAGGCCGACGGACCAGAGGTTGCCTTCAGCGTCGGTGAGCTGGACGATCTCGGAGGAGAGATTGCCCTGGCTGGCGACGAAAAGGGTGGAGAAGGAAAAGCCGTTGGGCAAGTTTAATGCCTGGAGAGGCTGGATTTCCATGTAGCTACGGTCGGAGAAGAGGAGACCGTTGCTGATGATCCCTAGGACGAAGGGAGAGGGAGGAAAGTTGAGAAGCCTCGCAGACCACTCGGTGGGGCCGGGCGTGGCCGCGGAGGATTCTCCATCCATCGGCACGTAGAGCAGTATGTGAGAATCTACCTCGGTTTCGACCGGATCTCCACTGGACCTTTCGATTTGTAGGAGAAACGGCAGGACCAAGAGGGCTGCCAGCCCCATCCGCCGTTTGAGATGTGCGTCTAAACCGGATGTCATAGGTCAACGGGGGGGTACAGAGGGGGCGAAGGCTGTCAAAGAAAAACCGGGAGGGTAGGCGCTTTATGCAGAGTCCTGGAGTCCATTCCCTCTCTACACCTTCCCGGTCTTGGCGTCCTTGCTCCGGATCACGCCCACGGTCTTTCGCGGGCCCTTGCGTGTTCTTGCATTGGTGCTGGTGCGTTGGCCCCGGACGGGCAGTCCCCTCTTGTGCCGGATGCCGCGATACGATCCGATCGCCATCAGGCGGCGGATGTTTTGCTGGATTTCCCGGCGCAAATCGCCCTCGACCACATACTTCTGCTCGGTGATCACGCTGCTGATGCGGTTGAGTTGTTCGGGCGTGAGTTTGTTCGCGCGGATCGCGGGATCCACGGCAGCCCTGGAGAGAATCTCGCGGCTCCGGGTACGGCCGATGCCGTAGATGGACGGCAACGACGCGTCGATGCGCTTGTTGTCGGGGATGTCCACTCCAAGGAGACGCG
>Ga0247727_10020067_pt1 | contig 10266 bp, 7 predicted proteins | sample WisWelCaveWW1625_FD_202498 | JGI IMG/M metagenome (GOLD analysis project Ga0247727, IMG submission 202498) | Biofilm microbial communities from Wishing Well Cave, Virginia, United States - WW16-25 | ecosystem: Environmental > Aquatic > Deep subsurface > Groundwater > Cave microbial mat | place... | reverse complement strand
GGAGAGCACGGAGCCGTCGGGTTGCGGCACCAGTTTCAAGCCGTTCGAAGAGGTGACGGACTCGGGCGTGAGAGTGGTCCAGTTCACAAGTCGAGCAGAGGCGAGTTCGCTCGCAAGCCACGACTCGACTTCAGCCTGCGTAGCCGGCGAGAGAAGCGATCCCATGAAGGCCGGCTCGCGCTTCTCCAGCGCGGCGAGCTGGGCGCGGAGTCCGGTGCGGCGTTTCGACACGGCAGGGTCGGGGTCGAAGGCGCGGTTGGCCTTCTCCACGCCGGCGAAGACGGCTTGCAGGCTGTAGTAATCGCGCTGCGGGATGGGATCGAACTTGTGGTCGTGGCAGCGCGCGCAGTGGACGGAGCTGCTCGCAAAGCCGCTCATCACGGCGGTCACGATGTCGTCGCGGTCGAGGTAGCGGCCGATCTCGCGGTCGAGCGTGTCCTCGCGGATGTCGCGCAGCGAACTCTCGTCCCACGGGCCGGCGGCGAGGAAGCCGAGCGCGGCGACGAGTCGCGGTTCGTTCGGGAAGAGCGCGTCGGCGGCGACCTGCTCCTGCACGAAACGCGCCCACGGCTTGTCAGCGTTGAACGATTCGATGACGTAGTCGCGATACGGCCAGGCGTTTTCGCGCACGCGGTCCTGGTCGTGTCCGTGCGTCTCCGCGAAGCGCGCGACATCGAGCCAGTGGCGCGCCCAGCGTTCGCCGTGACGCGGAGAGGCAAGGAGGCGGTCAACGACCCGCTCATAGGACACATGCGTCCCATGCGTCTTATGGGACTCGCGGACGAACTCCTCCACTTCCTCGGGCGTCGGCGGCAGGCCGATGAGGTCGAAGTAGAGCCGGCGAATCAGCGTGCGCGAGCCGGCCTCGGGTGAGGGCGAGAGGCCTTTCTCGCGCAGCTTGGCGGCGATGAAGGCGTCGAGGGGATTGCAGATTGCGGATTGCGGATTGCGGATTGAAGGAACGGCAGGGCGGACGAGGGGCTTCAACGACCACCAGTTTGTGTCGGTCTTGGGGGAAGCCGCTTGAATCGCCGGAGTCGCGAGCAGCAGCAGCGCGGGCAGACAAACGAGATTTCGCCAGCCGCTCATTGGCGAGGATTCACGCGAGCAACGGCTTCACCACCTCGCCCGCCACGTTCGTCAGGCGCATGTCGAGGCCCTGGAACTTGAAGTTCAGCCGCGTGTGGTCAATGCCCAGCAGGTGCAGCATCGTCGCGTGGAGGTCGTTCACGTGCATGCGGTCCACGGTGGCGTGATAGCCGAAGTCGTCGGTCGCGCCGTAGGTCGTGCCGCCCTTGATGCCGCCGCCGGCGAGCCAGACGGAGAAGGCCTTCTGGTGATGGTCGCGGCCGTTGCCCTGCGCCATCGGCGTGCGGCCAAACTCGCCGTTCCACAGGATGAGCGTGTCCTTGAGCATGCCGCGCTGCTTGAGGTCGGTGAGCAGCGCGGCCATCGCCTGGTCCACTTCGGCGGCGGTGCCGCGGACGTGGTCCTTGATGCTGCCGTGATGGTCCCAGTCGCGGTGGTAAAGCTGGATGAAGCGCACGCCGCGCTCGGCGAGGCGGCGCGCGAGCAGCGCGTTGGACGCGAAGGAACCGTCGCCGGGCTTCGCGCCGTAGAGGTCGAGCGCGCTCGCGGGCTCCTTCGAGATGTCCATCAACTCCGGCACGCTGGCCTGCATGCGGAACGCCATTTCATACTGGCTGATGCGCGTGGCGATCTCGGGGTCGTCCACGACGGAGTTCTGCAGCTTGTTCAACTTCTGCACGGCGCGGACGACGTCCTCCTGCTGGCCGGGCGCGATGCCGCGCGGATTGTTCACGTAGAGGACGGGGTCGCCCTTCGAGCGCAGTTCGACGCCGGTGAACTTCGTCGGCAAGAAACCGCTGGCCCACTGTCGCGCGGACACGGGCTGCGACTGGCCGAACTTGCCCGTGGAAAGCAGCACGACAAAGCCGGGCAGGTCCTCGCACTCGGAGCCGAGCCCGTAGAGCAACCACGAGCCGAACGACGGGCGGCCGCTGATGAGCGTGCCGGTGTTCATGTAGGTGTGCGCCGGGTCGTGGTTGATGGCGTCGGTGTGCATCGAGCGCACGATGGCGAGTTCGTCCGCGTGCTCGGCGAGCTTCGGGAAGATTTCGGAAATCTCCTGTTCCGACTGACCGGCCTTCTTGAACTCCCACTGCGGGCCGAAGCACTTGAGCGCCTTGTTGCCCTGCAACTGCGCAATGGGCTGGCCCGTGGTGATGCTCTCGGGCATCGGTTCGCCGTGCAGCTTCGCGAGGTGCGGCTTGAAGTCGAAGGTCTCCAGATGCGACGGCCCGCCCGCCATGTAGAGCTGGATGACGCGCTTGGCCTTCGGCGGATGATGGAACGGCCGAACGACGCCGGTCCACTTGTCGGACTTTGCGGCGGCGGGCGTCGCGGCGAAGATGCGCGAGGCGAGAAGGTCAGCCAGCGCGGCAGTGCCGACGGTGGCGCCGGCGCGGCAGAGGAAGGCGCGGCGGTTCAGGGATTCGAGCCCGTTGGTTGCGTTCATTGTCTTCGGTTTGTGAATTGGCGCTACTCTCCGGCCACGCGCAGGATTTCTGCGACGATGTTTGGCGCGATCCAATACCCGTTCGCCTGCATGCGGTCCAGCAGCGGCCTGACTGCGCTGAGATGTCCCCGTCGTTTCCCTTCGACCAGCGTCCGGCCTGTGCCGATCACGCGCATCCCATAAGTGTCGCGGGCGACGCGCCGTGCTTTCACTTCGTCCACGAGCACCAGGTCCACTGATTCCTGACGAGCCAGAGAAATCACGGCTGCTTCTCCCGCGTCCAGCAGAGCTGCCAACAAGACGTCCTCAGGCCCAAGCAACGGGCGAACGCGGATCCATGGAGCCTTCTGAAGGGCGTCCTTGCCGAGCCCCGCGATGCCGCCGGCTTCCACCTCGCGCCGGACCGCCTCCGGCACGAGCACTTCAGAAAAGAGCTTCTGCAACAAGTCGAGCTGTCCAACGCCGGCCAGGGCGATCAAGGGTCCGGTGTTGCAGACAACACGCTCGCTCATGACACCTGCGTTGCGAACTCTTCGCGGCACTCGCGCTCATCCCACGCGACGCTCGGGACGCACCAGTGGCGGCTGGTGAGAAGGAACTCAACGCGCGAGATTCCCGCGAACTGCGCGGCCTGCCCGCTGGAGAGACGGCCGACCTCGAAGAGCTTCATCGCCGACGCCACTCGCGCGTCGCGGGCAAATCTCTCGCGATCCGTGCCCAATGCGGGGAGCCACGTCTCGGGATACTCGATCTGAATCGTGTTCATGGTTGTCTAGTTACCACGCTTGAAGCGGCCGGGCAAATTGCCATGTCAGTTCCTCGTGATCGTCTCGTGCAGGTTCAGGATCGTCCGCGACACGGAGGTCCACGACGCGAGTTCGACGGGGTCGAGATCCTTCGCGGCTGGTTTCTCGCCGCTCTTGAGCAGTTCCTCGGCGGCGGGTTTGTCGGCGGCGTATTGCTGGTGGTGCTTCGACTGGAGCTCCGTGAGCAGCTTGAGTTCGTCGGGAAGCGGCTTGCGTGAGAGCGCCTCGCGAAAGGCGAACTCGATGCGGCTCTTCGCGTCCTTGCCGCCTTCGCGGACGATGCGCTCGGCGAACGTGCGCGCGGCCTCGACGTAGGTCGGGTCGTTCAACAGCACGAGCGCCTGCTGCGGCGTGTTCGAGCGGACGCGTTCGGCCACGCACTCTTCGCGCGTGCTGGCGTCGAAGGCGACGAGGCTCGGGTGGAGGAACGTGCGGCACCAGTAAGTATAAACGCCGCGGCGATACAGGCCGTCGCCGGTGTCGTTCTGCCATTCGCGCTTCGGGAAGTTCAGGTAAGTCCAGTAGCCCGGGGGTTGGTAGGGCTTCGCGCTGACGCCGCCGACTTTGAGCTGAAGCAGACCGCCCACGGCGAGCGCGTTGTCGCGGACCATCTCGGCGTCGAGGCGAAAGCGTCCCTGCCGCGCGAGTTGTGCGTTGTAGGGATCCTTCAGCCGCAGCTCCGGCGTGTCACGCGAAGTGCGGCGATACGTGTCGGACATCGCGATGAGCTTGATCAACTGCTTCACATCCCAGCCGCTCGCGACGAACTCGCCCGCGAGCCAGTCGAGCAACTCCGGATGCGACGGGTGCGTGCCCTGCAGGCCGAAGTCCTCCAGCGTGGTGACGATGCCGCGGCCGAACATGAGCTTCCACGTGCGGTTCACGAAGACGCGCGCGACGAGCGGGTTGTCGGGCGTCGTCATCCACTTCGCGAGTTCGAGTCGCGTGGCGCGGCCCTTGGTGTCCAGCTTGCCGAGAAACGCGGGCAACGCGGGTTGCACCACTTCGCCGTCGTCGCTGAGCCAGTTGCCGCGCGGCAACACGCGCATCATGCGCGGCTCGACTTGTGCGGTCATCATCGTGCGGACGACGCCCGCGTCCACCACGGCGCGTGCGGCCTTCGCCTCGGTCAACTGCTTGTGCAACGGGTCGAAGGTTGCGCGGCTGCCGCCCCACACGAACTCCACGTAGTGATCGCGGATCGTCTTGCGCTGCGCCTCAGTGCGCTTGTCGTCGGCGACCTTGATGGCATCCACGACGGGCTTGGGCACGGCGGACTTCTGCTCGGCTTTCACTTTGGCTTCCCATGCGCGCTGGGAGGCAAGCGTGGTGTCGGGCTTCGGCGGCGTGCGCTTCGCGGCCTTTGCATCCTTCGGATCGTCCTTCAGCTCGGGCAACGGCAGGGGTTCCGGCTCCTCATACTTCACTTTCGACACGGCGTCGCGGATGGACTTCTCCGCGTCGGCGATCTGCTTGTCGAAGGCGTCGAGCTTCGCCTTCTGTTCGGCCGTCGGCAGCGGCAGCGTCTCAAGCTGGCCGACCGCGGTTTCCTTCACGTCTGCGAAGAAGGCGGCGAAGCTGTAGAAATCGCTCTGCTTGAACGGATCGAACTTGTGGTCGTGGCACTCGCAGCAGCCCATGGTCGAGCCGAGCCACACGATGGACGCGTTGCGCACGCGGTCCGCGGCATACTTGGCGGTGTATTCCTTCGGCTGCGCGCCGCCTTCCTCGGTCGTCATCAGCAGCTTGTTGTAGCCGCTCGCGACGCGCTGCTCCTGCGAAGCCCCGGGCATCAGGTCGCCGGCGAGCTGCTCGGCGGTGAAGCTGTCGAATCGCTTGTTCGTGTTGAAGGCGTTGATGACGTAATCACGGTAGGGCGTGATGCTCTGGTGCTGGTCGCCGTGATAGCCGCGCGTGTCGGCGTAGCGCACGAGGTCGAGCCAATACATCGCCATGCGCTCGCCGTAGTGCTGCGATGCGAGCAACCGGTCCACGACCTTCTCCAATGCGGAGTGCGGAATGCGGAACGCGGAATTCCCGGAGCCGGACGCGCACTCCTTGACGAACGCCTCGACTTCCTCCGGCTTGGGCGGCAGGCCCGTGAGATCGAACGAGAGTCGGCGGATAAGCGTTACCGGGTCCGCCTCCGTCTGCGGCTTGAGCTTCTGAGCCTCGAGTTTCGCGAGGACGAAGTTGTCAATCGGGTTGCGCACCCGCTCCTTCGCCTTCACCTCGGGAGCCTTGGGCTTCGCCACCGGCTGATAGGCCCAGTGCGTCTGATACTCGGCGCCCTGCTCGATCCACTTCTTGAAAAGCTCGATCTGCGCGGACGTTAGCTTCTTGCCCGTCTCGGGCGGCGGCATGAGGTCGTCCTGGTCCTTCGTCGTGAGGCGGCGGATGAGTTCGCTCTTGGACGCCTGCTTCGGGACGATGGCGATTTTCCCGGACTTGCCTTCTTTCGTCGCGACGTCGCGCAAGTCGAGGCGCAGGCCGCCTTTCACCTGCTTGGCGTCCGGGCCGTGGCACTTGAAGCATGTGTCCGACAGGATGGGCCGGATGTCGCGGTTGAAGTCCACCTTCGCGGGTGCCGCCGCGCGGGCCGTAGGCGCTGCGGCGAGCAGGCTCAAGAGAAGAACAGCGTAAATCTTCATGGCTGGGATGGAAAAGCTATCCTGACAGACGGCCCCGAGCGATGGAAAAATCAAGGAGTCATCCAGCAACGCCGGCACGCAAACAAAATGTCCTCGCCTACTTCTCGGCTGTCCCTATGGTGGCGATCAAGGAACCCGAACCATGGACGCCACGACTGCAAACGTCATCGGCCTCGGCATACTCGCCTTGGTCGCCATCGCCTTCGTCGCCAAGTTTCCCGGCAAGGTAAAGATTGGAATCGAAAGCATACTTGGCAAATTCAAGGCCGAAGGAGAAAACCCGCCCCCACCCACCTCCGTCGCCTCCGGCGTGAAGATCAAGGACGCCGAAGCCGGCGGCAGCGTCCACGCCCACAGCAGCGGCGCGGGCGGAGTGGACTTGGAGAAGGTGAAAGCCAAGGGCGGCATTGACGCCACGCACACGCCCGGCGCGGCGCCCCCAAAAGCGTAGCCCCCGGCTTGGCGGCAGCGGGCGCGGGGGCGATTGACGCGCAGCATCTCACGGCACAACGCGACATCACGCTCGTCGCCGGCAATCTCATTCATCAGGCCGCGCCCGCTGCGCCGATCTCCCCGCTTCACCAGCTCCCTTCCCCGCCCGCCGCCTTCACCGGGCGTGATGACGAACTCGCCGACCTCGAAAAACAGCTCGCCTCCGACCACGCCGCGGGCGCCACGATCTCCGCGACCGCGACCCGACACGCCGGGCTGCAAGGCACGCCCGGCGTCGGCAAGACCGCCCTCGCCGTCGTCTTGGCGCACCGGCTGCGCGACCGTTACCCGGACGCCCAGCTCTACCTCAACCTGCACGGTGCGGGCGCGGATGCGCAGGGCTACGGCAGCACCGCCGGCATCAAACCCGTCACGCCCGTCGAGGCCATGCAGCGCGTCATCCACGACTTCCACCCGGAGGCGCGGCTGCCCGACACACTCGACGCCCTCGCGCCCACCTACCGCTCCGTGCTCGCCGGGGCCGGGCGCGTCCTGCTGCTGCTCGACAACGCCGCGGACGCCGCGCAGGTGCAGCCGCTCGTGCCACCGCCCAACTGCCTGCTGCTCGTCACCTCGCGCGCGCAGTTCTCGCTGACCGGCATGGCCACGCGCAACATTGACTGCCTCAAGCCCGCCAAATCACAGGAACTCCTCCTCACGCTCGCGCCGCGCCTCAAGGGCCATGAGCAGGAAGCCGCCGAACTCTGCGGCCACCTGCCGCTCGCGCTCGAAGTCTTTGCCGGCGCGGTCAACGACAAGTCGCTCACCGCCGTGCCCGAACTGCTCAAGCGCCTGCGCGAGCACAAGGACAGGCTCGCGCCCGTGGACGCCGCGTTCGAGGTCAGCCACGAACTGCTCTCCGGGGAACAGCGCCGGCGATGGACGCAACTGGCCGTGTTCCCCGCCGGCTTCGACCTGCCCGCGGCGGCGGCGGTGTGGGGAGCGCGCCCGTCCCCGGGCGCTGTGTCCGGCGTCGCGCCGGACACCCGGCCGGCAGCCAGTCCCGGAGGGCCGGTCGGCGGGGACGCCGACCGGAGCGGCCGGGACGGCCGCGCTCCCGAAGACCGCGCGGCCATGCAGGCGCTGGTGAACGCCAGCCTCGTGGAATGGAACAAAGACAATGGCCGCTTCCGGCTGCACGATTTGGTGCGCCAGTTCTGCGATGGCAAACTGACCGACGCCGAACGCACCGCCGCCCGCTTCCGCCACGCCGGGCACTACCGCGACGAGGCTGCCGCAGCCCACCAACTCTACCTGCAAGGCGGCGTGAAGGTGCTGCGCGGCATGGAACTCTTCGACCGCGAGCGGACGCACATCGAGGCGGCGTTCGAGTTTCTCGCCGGCCCCCTCACCCGCCCTGCGGGCACCCTCTCCCCCTCCGAGGGGGAGAGGGATGGGGTGAGGGGGACGGCCGCCACCCTGCTCATCTCTCTGGTGGACGCGATGGCCTACACCGGCCAACTGCGCTTCCACCCGCGCCAGCGCATCCGCTGGCTGGAAGCACAACGTGACACCGCACACCTCATCAAACACCGGCAGGCGGAAGGCGCTGCCCTCGGCAATCTCGGCACCACCCACGCCGCCTTGGGCGACGCGCGCAAGGCCATTGAGTTCTTCGAACAGTGCCTGAAGTTGCACCGCGAGATCGGCGACCGGGGCGGGGAAGGCATCGACCTCGGCAATCTCGGCAACGCCCACGCCGCGCTGGGCGACGCGCGCAAGGCCATCCAGTTCCACGAGCAGGCGCTGCTCATTATCCGCGAGATCGGCGACCGCCGCGAGGAAGGCAACGCCTTGGGCAGTCTCGGCATCGCCCATTACTCTTTGGGCGACGCGCGCAGGGCCATCGAGTTCTACGAACAGGCGTTGGTCATTGGCCGCACGATCGGCGACCGGCGCGGCGAAAGCGGTGATCTCGGCAATCTCGGCCTCGCCCACGCCGCCTTGGGCGACGCGCGCAAGGCCATCGAGTTCTACAAGCAGCAGTTGGTCATCGTCCGCGAGATCGGCGACAGGCGCGGGGAAGGCAGCGCCCTCGGCAATCTCGGCATCGCCTACTTCACTTTGGGTGAGGCGCGCAAGGCCATTGAGTTTCACGCGCAGGCGCTTGTCATTGCCGGTGAGACCTCTGACCGGCGCATGGAAGGGAACGCGCTCGGCAATCTCGGCAACGCCTACGGCGCCTTAGGCGACGCGCGAAAGGCCATCGGATTCTACGAGCAGCAGTTGATCATCGTTCGCGAGATCGGCGACCGGCGCGGGGAAGGCAACGGCTTGTGGAACTCCGCAGATGAGTTGTGGAAGTTGGGCGACCGGGCGCAGGCCATCGCCCGCGCCGAGGCCGCGCTGCGGATTTTCGAGGCCATCGAAGACCCGAACGCCGCCAAAGTCCGCGCGGCGCTGGCCGGGTGGCGCGGACAGCAAGGCAAATAACCTGACACGCATCCGCCCCGGTTTCTCCCGCCTGCTCAGAGCAGCGCCGTGGCTGTCCGGAAGCGACGTGCGGCGGCTGTGAGACGAGCTGCACCGGCTTTTTGCGTCGCTGCGCCTGTTTTGAGAAGCACTGCGCCTGCTTCGCGGAGCGTTGCGCCTGCGTGTTGCGTCACTGCGTCTGCTTCGAGGCGCGCTGCGTCTGCTGCGAGGGCCGTTGCGTCCGCTGGAAGCGGCATTGCGCCACCTGCGAGAAGCGCTGCGCCTGACGCAGTGCCCCTCGCAGCAGACGCAGCGAGACAAAAAGCGGGCGCAGCACCACTCAAAGCAGGCGCATCGGGACAAAAAGCTCGCGCAGCGCATCACGAAGCTTTCGCAGCGCCGCTCCAAGCCGGCGCATGGACGCGAACAGGTGACGCAGCCTGACTGCCAGCAGACGCAGCGCGCCTCGAAGTCAGTGCGGGCGGTGATGCAGGCCGTGCAAGGTGGATGGTGGGAAGTGGATGGTCGTGACCAGCGTGTTCATCATCCACCATCAACCATTCACCATCCACATCAGGTTGCCGCGCTCGCGGCCTACCACCAATCGAACCCGATGTCCCACACCGGCGTGCCGGTCCAGGTCGGCATTTGCGGCGGGAAGAGCTACAGCACGGCGTGGCCGTCGCCGAAGAGCATGTTCATGCGCGAGGTGCCCTTGTAATTGTGCCAGATGCTTTTCTGCGAGACGGTGCCGCGGTTGGCGTGCCAGATCCAGTCGCCCATCACGATCTTGGTCTCGGGCCGTTGCGCGATTTCGCTGCCGCGCATCGAACGGGAGCGCACGTTCGAGGGCGGCAGCGTCTTGTTGCCCACGATCATGCGCGTGCGGAAGTTGTCCTGGCCCCATTGCGGGAGGTAGCTGTTGCCGTAGGAGACCCAGCACGAGTCCACGTTGGCGATGGGCGCGAAGTTGTCGCCCTTGTCGGCGGGGCAGTTGAAGACGGCCGGCGAGGAGTAGCGGTTGAGCGGGCGGTTGACCTCGTTCGTGTTGATCGCGTAGTTGGCCGGAATCGTCGGGTTGACAACGGGCGCGGAATTGGTCTTGCCGCCGAGGGCGGCCCAGCCCCACGCGCTCGCGTAGACATCATCGTGGTCGTCCATGTAAAGGTGGCAGGCGACGCCGATCTGCTTGGTGTTGTTCAGGCACTGCGAGGCGCGGCCCTTGGACTTCGCGTTCGCGAGCGTCGGCAGGAGCAGGCCGGCGAGGATCGCAATGATGGCGATGACGACAAGCAGTTCGATGAGTGTGAACCCGCGCGGGGCTGGCGAAGCGGCTGAGGTCTTCATGGCTGATGGCGGACACGTT
>Ga0247727_10020066_pt1 | contig 10266 bp, 2 predicted proteins | sample WisWelCaveWW1625_FD_202498 | JGI IMG/M metagenome (GOLD analysis project Ga0247727, IMG submission 202498) | Biofilm microbial communities from Wishing Well Cave, Virginia, United States - WW16-25 | ecosystem: Environmental > Aquatic > Deep subsurface > Groundwater > Cave microbial mat | place... | reverse complement strand
CGGCCTTGCTCGACGACCAAATCCAATCCCAGCGCTTCGCTGTGCAGGCGCGCGCCCATCATCGGACTATAATCGCCGTCGTCCAAACGAAAGCCGCGCAGCCGTTCTTTCAGCGCCTCGCCGGTTGGATCAAACAAAAAATACTCGTGCACGCCCAATCCGGAATAGATGACACGTTTGTTGCCAAAGTCTTCCACTTTCGTATCAGTGGAGATCAATTCGACAACCAAGTCCGGAGCCTTTTTTTCGATTTCCAAATTATAATAACGCCGGTCTTTTTTCTCGACGCCGCGCACCACAAAAATATCGGGAGAGACGGATTTTCGCTCGCCGGCTTCATTCCGGTAATAGAGAAAAATATTCCCGGTGACATAGATGTCAGGACTTGGACGAAAATGCTCTTTGAGCGCATCAAGCAAATCGATCATTTGATCGCGATGCACATCTGTTTCGGCCATAGGTTTTCCATCCGATTCCGGAAGGCGTTCTTCCAAATAAGGTTCGCGCGTCTGAAATGCGGGAGCAACTGCGGTTGCCATGACTTTTCCTCTGAGTGTTTAGCCCCACTAAAATGATCATCACAATTTTATGCTCAAAATATAGCCAAGTTTTTCTTCAGAGTCAAGAGCGAAATCTATGTGACGATCAGCCTTGCGCCCATCGGCTGTCGATCTCGTCTTACAACCGTTTCTTTTTTTGTTCATTCTTGAAACAGACTGTCCGATTAAAAACAATTTTGGGAAAATATATGACCTCGTTGTGACGGAATAAGTTTCACAAAATCCGAAGCTTATCATTTTCCACCAGAATCACCAGCCGCTGGCATATCCTTTGCCTTTTTCAGAGTGTGATTTTTGTTGTTGATGATAACGACTTTAAAAAAAGTGAGATTGACCGGTCGCTTGAGACAGTTGTTTGCCATAAATCAATCGAGTTGCAGCGACCGGTCAATGTTGCTGAGAAGTTAATTTTGGCTGATGCGTTTGCAGTCTTGGCTGGAGGCTAACTTCAAACTCAAGGAGGAGATTCTGCCTGCCTTTGTTGTTTCATGTCGCTGACCCTTCACCTCCAAACGGTGGGCTACGGCCGTAGGGCCAATCTCTCATTTCTGACTGTATTAACCGGAGTGTAAAAACGTGAAAGCGCAACGATTCTTTTTAAGGACTATTCTGCTTTGCCTCGGACTGGCGGCGATGGCGATACTGCCGGCGAGCGCGGCGGCGCAGGTTCGCATGATGCCGCTGGGCAATTCGCTCACTGACGGCGACGGCTCGTCGAACGGCGGCGGGTATCGTTTTCATTTATATAGCGCGTTGAACAACGCCAATCTCGAGTTTGATTTCGTCGGATCGCTGCAAGGCGGAACCGGCTTTCCGGATACGAATCACGAAGGCCACGGCGGCTTTCGCGCCGATCAGCTTGACGTGCAAACCTATTTGACCAACAATCCGGCCGACGTCGTGTTTCTCGAAATCGGCACGAACGATATTTCTATTGGCGAGAGCGCGGCGCAGGTGAAATCCGACATCGAGGCTGCCGTCGATGCGATTCACAACTTCGACGCCAAGATCGAAATTTATCTCGGCACGTTGATTCCGCGCAAAGATGATAACGCCAAGCAGGCGGTGACGGAGGCGCTCAACGCCTCGCTGCCGGGCCTGGTCAGCGCCAAATCCTCGGCGGGATACAGAATTTTTCTGGTCGATCACGCGGCGCTTTTCAAAGCCAACTCGAATTGGAAAACAGAATTGATGAGCGACGATTTGCACCCGAACGACGCGGGTTACGGCTTGATGGCGCAGGAATGGTTTACCAGTTACGTGACCAACACCGGCTCCAACGTCACACAATTTTCCGACGATTTTAACAGCGGCGTGTTGAGCACGGCGTGGGCGGCGCATCCGGGCTACAAAGTGGAAAACGGCGAATTGCGCAACACCTCGTCGACGGATGCCTTCGATCAGTTCATCGCCGCGCCGACCGTGATTACCAATGCCAACGTGGTAGAATTCAAATATGGCACACAGTCGGATTTCATCGGCCGCGCGTACACCGGCGCCGCGCTGATGCTGGATGCCGCCTCGACGACCGCGAGCGGTTATCTTATTTTTCATAATTCCGAATTTAAACTCGTGCGGCTGTACACCGTTGAAAACGGTATTCCGAAAGTCAAAGTTGACGAAGCCGATACGCAAGCCCCGGATCCGGACACTGGCGACACCTTTCGCGTCGAATGGAACACGGACAGCGACGGCCATCATTTTTGTGTTTATATCAACGGCGTGCGCGATGCGTGCCTGAACGATGCGAACAAATTGCAGGGCAACGCCGCCAAGCTCTATGCCGGCGTGATGATCAACGGCAATTCGAATAATGCGATCGACGATTTTTACACGGCCAAAGTCACCGACTCGACGCCGCCGGCGGCGGTGACGGATATAAAAGTGAGCGAGGTCGCGGCGCTGGCGATGACGCTGGAATGGACCGCGCCGGGCGACGACGGCAACACCGGCACGGCGAGAAGCTATCAGTTGCGTTATTCCACCTCGCCGATTTCATCGAACAATTTTAACAATGCGACGCCGGCGCCGAATCTGCCGCCGCCAGCGCCCGCCGGAACCAAGCAAAGTTTTGCGATCGGCGGTTTAAACAGCCGCACAACGTATTATTTCGCGCTCAAAACCACCGACGAATTTGGCAACGTCTCCGAGCTTTCGAACGTCGCGTCCGCCGCGACGCCGGCGCTGAATTCGTTCACCGACAATTTCAACCGGACGGGGCCGGAGCTTGGCAGCCAGTGGTCGACGACGCCGGACATGAAAATCGTCAAAGGCACGGTGCAGAACAAAGCCGCAGACGATATTTGGAGCGCGGCGATTTACAAGGCGGTGAAGAATCCGATTGCAGTGAGCTTCCGCTGGGGACCGCACGTGACGGCGTATGGCACCAACTGGTGCGGCCTGCTCGTGATGGCGAACGGAACAAACACCAGCACGGTTGACGGCTACATGGTGCAGCGCTACGACGAAGGCGGCAAAACGCGCTTATGGCGTTTGGCCAACGGCAAATTCGTCGGCGTCATCGACGAAGGCAATTCGTTCGCGCCGGATCCGAAAGCCGGCTCGGAAATGAAAGTCGTCATGCGCTCGGATGCGAGCGGCCATCATTTTGATGTTTATATCGACGACGTGTTTGATCGGAGTCTCACCGATCCGCAAAAAGTGGAAGGCAACGCCAGCCCGGTGTACGCCGGTTTTTATGTGGAGAGCACGCTCGATTCGTTGAATGCGATTGATAGTTTTACGGCCGGCGTTTTGCCGGCAGCGCCGGGAGCGCTCGTCAAAGAATCGGGCGACAATCAAACCAAGCCGGTCGGCCAGCAACTGCCGCAGCCGCTGGTGGTGACTTTGCTGGATAAACTCGGCAATCCGATGCCCGGCCAGATCGTCAATTTTGTGGTTGCCGCCGGCAGCGCGACGGTGAACAATCCGCCGGCCGCCGACGAGCATATTCGCCTCGAAGCGGAACACGCGCAAATCACCTTGCCCATCGAAACCCGCAATGATCCCGAGGCGGCGAATGGGAAATTTATCGTTTATCCGGTTGGCCGCAATGAAGACGCCTCGGCGGCGTTTACGTTTGCGATCACCCGGTCCGGCGACTACCGCATTTGGACGCGCAGCGCGAAAACCGGATCGCAGCCCGGCAGTTGGTCGATCAGCGTCGATGGCAAACCGGATTTTGTTTACGACGTTTTTCAAGGCACGACGAACAACTCGTGGACGTGGGATTTGTTGTCCGAGCGGGGCAACGGCGGATCAACCGTGCCGCAATTCGATCCGAAAATCATCAATTTTTCCGCCGGGACGCATACCATCGAATTTAAAGCGCGCTGGGAAGACACCAAGCTCGATAAAATTCTCATCACCAATGATAGCGGCTATATTCCAAATGGAAAAGAGGAAGTCGGTTATCTCACCGATGCCAGCGGCGTCGCCTCGGCAAAAGTCACGCTGGGCGCAACGATTGGCAACGTTCAAATCAACGCCGTGCACGGCAATTTGCCGCCGGCAATTTTTACGGCCACCGCCACCGTCGGTTTGCCGGATAGTTTGGTTCTCGCCGGCGGCTCCGGGCAATCCGGTCCGGCCGGGAAAGCTCTCGCGCAGCCGCTGAAAGTGAAAGTCACGGACAGTTTTGGCAATCCGGTGGCGAACAAGCAAGTGAGTTGGTTCGTGTCGCAGGGCAACGGCCAGTTGGAGAATTATCTCAGTATCAGCGATACGAACGGCATGGCGGCGACGAATTTCACGCCGGGCAATCGCAGCGCCGTCAATAAAATTTTGGCGCTGGCAACCTACGCCAACAAAGCGGTTGAGTTCAGCGTGACAACGTCTTCCGGCGTCGCCGAGGCGATGAACGTGATCTCCGGCAACAATCAAACCGGCACGGTCGGCGCGAAGCTTTCGGCGCCGTTGGTGGTGAAAATGGTTGACGCCGCCAATAAAGCTGTTGCCAATTATCCGGTTGACATCACCGTGACGCGCGGCGGCGGCTCGATCTCGCCGTCGAATCCCGTGCGCAATGGCGGCTTTGAAACCGCGAGCAGCAATTTGCCGGCGAATTGGAATTTTGAAAATGGACCGGCGGCGAGCGAGGTCGCGTTGTCGAACGACGTTCATAGCGGCGCTAAAAGCTTGCAGATCAATTCCACGCGCGGCGGCGTCGGGGTTTCGCAAAATTTGACGCTGGCGGAGAACACCAGTTATAGTTTTTCGTTTTGGATCAAAGTCAAACGTGGCACCGCGCGCGTGACGGTGCGCACCAATGACGCCGGCGGCAATCTAGTTGAAAAAGAAATCGACGTCAATCTCGCGGCGTCGGACAGCTCATGGCAGCGCTACATGATCATCGCGCAAAACGGCGCGGCCGGCGCCCGTCAGCTCTTTTTCAAAACCAATGGCTCGACAAAATTTCTCGTTGACGATGTTAAAGTGTTGCCGAACACCGGCAGCGACGGCCAGCTCGCTTTCGCCTGGACCTTGGGCGATACTGCGATGGCGCAAAAAGTCGTCGTGAATGACGGCGCCGTGATTGATCCCGCATTGCGGGACGGCACGCTGAAAGGATTTCCATTTACCTTTGCCGCGACGGCCAAAGCCGGCGCGCCGAAAACGCTGGCCGCGGTCAGCGGCGACGGCCAAATCGGTTCCGCCGGTCAACTGCTGCGCGCGCCGTTTGTCGTCAAAGTCACGGACAATTTCGGCAACGGCATTGAGAAAATCAACGTGACGTTTACCGCCGCGGTTGGCAATGGAAATTTCAATGGGCAGCCGGCGCTTATCGTGCTGACGGATTCAACCGGTTCGGCGAAAGCGGTGTTGACGATGGGACAGACGGCCGGCGCGACGAATACGGCGGTCGCCACGGCGCAAGGTTTGGCCGGCGTTTCGGCCACGTTCAATGCGATTGCGGCGATTCCCAGCCAGGCGCAAAAAGCCGCCGGCGCCACGCAAGGTTCGGCCGGTTATCCGGTCGGCACGCCGCTCACCGTGCGCGTGACCGACAACAGCGGCAATCGCATCGGCGGTTTTCCGGTGGTGTTTACCGTGCAAGAAGGCAGCGGCAAAATTGACGGACAAACCACGGCGACGATTGCCACAGACATCGATGGCGAGGCCAAGGCCTTTCTCGTGCTCGGTCCGAATCCCGGCGCGCAAAATAAAGTTTTGGCGACGGCAACGAATAACGGCCAGCCGCTGCAAGGCTCCGGAATTAATTTTAGCGTGACCGCGGCCAAGCTCAAAGATTTGCTGCTGGCTTCCGGCAATGAACAAACCGGCCTCGCCGGCGAGCCGCTGCCTAAAACGCTGAAAGCCAAAATTCAGGACGAGCTGGGCAACGGCATTAAAAGCCAGAACGTGACGTTTATCGTCGTGGCCGGCAATGGCAAACTCGGCGGCAATGTCAGCACGAAAACGATTCAAACCGACAGTCTCGGCATTGCCGCGGCGACGTTGACGCTCGGTCCGAAACCGGGACAGAACAACAATCAAGTTCGCGCCGAAACCAGTCCGGCGCTCAACGGCTCGCCGCTGCTTTTTGTCGCGAGCGCGAAAGTCGGCCCGCCGGCCGCGCTCAAAGAAATCTCCGGCGACAGCCTCTCCGGCGTCGCCGGCAATCCGCTGCCGGCGCCGTTCGTCACGCAAGTGACCGACAAAAATGGAAATGCCCTGCCGGATATTCCGGTTATTTTCACCGTCAAGAGCGGCGGCGGCAGTTTCAACGGCGTCACCAAAGATACGGTGAAAACCGATGCCAATGGTCATGCGCAAATCACGCTGACCGCCGGCGGCACGGTCGGACGTTACAACAACGTGGTGGAAGCGCGCGCCTTCAACGGCTCGCTGGAGCTGACCAATTCGCCGATTATTTTTGTCGCCTCGTCGACGTTGAGCAACGCGCGTGCGATGACGCTGCAATCCGGTAATCGCCAATTCGGCAAAGCCGGTGCGCCGCTGGCGAATGCGTTGGTCGTGAAGGTCGTCGATCGCAGCAACAATGTGGTGGCAACGCATCCGGTGAATTTCCGCGTCGTGGCCGGCGGCGGCGTGTTTGCGAACGGCAAGCCTGACACCACGGTGAACACCAACGCCAGTGGATTGGCGCGCGCGGTTTTGACGCTCGGCGGGTTGGTGCAGCCGGACAGCCAAATCGTCTTTGCCAGCTCGAATGACGGCGTCGATCAACTGCAAAATTCGCCGATTGGTTTTATCGCGTATGCCTCGCCGGGACTCCCCAGCGGCGCAACGAGTTATGTTGAAGCGACGAGTCCGGTTCCAGCCGACGGCGCCAGCCAGACCACCATCAAGGTTTTTGTGCGCGATCCGTTTGGCAACCCGGTGTCGAATGTTGCCGTGACGATTCAGATTTCCGGCGAATCGCAAACCTTTCCAACCGTCAACACTGACGCGCAAGGCAAGGCCGAATTCAAATTTGCGACAACGCGCGCCGGAAGCAAAACGATTTCATTAAAAATTAATGGCGAAATTGTCGGCCGCAGCGCCGGCGTGCTTTTCACGCCGCTGGCGGCGGAGCAACTCAACATGGTGAGCGGCCAGGCGCAAACCGGCAACGTCAACACCGCGCTGCCGAAATCGCTGGCCGTGAACGTGTTTGACAAATTCAACAACGGCGTGCCGAATCATCCGGTTGAGTTCGTCATCGAAGCCGGCAATGGCCGCCTGCTCAGGCAGTCGCCGATTCTCACCGACTCCACCGGCGTCGCCAGTGTGACGTATGTGCTCGGCCTGACACCGGGCGAGAATCGGATCCGCGCTGCCTCGAACGGCCTGGCAAATTCGCCGATCACGTTCGTGGCGACGGCGACGAACGCGAGCGCGGCAAATTTGGAATACGTCGGCGGCAACAATCAACAAGCCACGGCCGGACAAATTCTTCCGCAGCCTCTCGTCGTCAAGGTGACGGACGCCAACAAACGCGCGGTGTACAGCATTGCCGTGAATTTCGCGGTGAATTTTGGCGGCGGCAATGTCGATGGCCGCGGCAGCGTCACCATGCGCACCGATGAATACGGCGAAGCGCGCGTCACCTGGCAGCTCGGCGCCACCGCCGGCGTCAACACCGTGCGCGCCTCGGTGGCCGGCTTGACCGGCTCGCCGATTGATTTTCAAGCCATCGCGGCTTCGGGCACGGCGACGACGCTCGCGGCCTTCAGCGGCGACGGCGCCTCGGGCCAGGTCAATCAGGAATTGGCGACGCCGCTCACCGCGCGCGTCACCGATGCGAACGGCAACGGCGCCGACGGCGTGCATGTTTTCTTCGAGTTGATTCAAGGCAGCGGCACGCTCAGCGGCGGCGTTGGCACTGCGGCGACGCGCGACGTGACCACGGCGAACGGCGGTTTTGCCGCCACCAAAATTATTTTGGGGCCGGAAGTCGGGCCGCGCAGAATTCGTCTCACCGCGTTGAACGCCGGCGGCGCTTCATTGCGCGGCTCGCCGTTGACGTTCACCGTCTACGGCCGCGCCGGCGCGGTCAAGACCCTTGCCGCGGTGAGCCGCACCAACAATCAGCGCGGCGCCGCCAATAAGCCGCTGAATTTCCCGCTGCAAGTGATCGCCTATGACAATCAAGGCAATGCGGTGGAAGGCGCGCAAATTAATTTCGCGGTGACGCAGAACACCGGCTACTTTCCGGGCGGCGCGTTGAATGCGCTGGTGTTGACCAACAGCAAAGGCCTGGCGGAAATCGAATGGACGATCAAAGGCGGAGCCAACAAGGCGCAGGCCAGCGCCGTCGGGTTGTCGACGCCGCCGGTCGCGTTCGACGCCGCCGGCGTCACGAACAACAACTTCCCGATTTTTGCCAAAATTCCGAATCAGCAAAAACGCGAAGGCGAGCGCATCGAGTTTATCGTGAGCGCCACCGACGCCGACAACGAGCCGATTCGTTACGGCGCGAAGAATCCACCGCTCGGCGCGGTGTTCGATTCGCTCGGCACGCGCATCTTCACCTGGCAGACCGATCAAAACAGCGCCGGCCAGTACGAAGTGAGTTTTCTCGCCTTCGACTCGCGCGGCGGCGTCGATGAAGAAGTCGTCACCATCGACGTGATCAATCGTAATCAAGCGCCGGTGATCACCAGCCGCATTCCGGTGGGCAATCATCCGGGCAAGGCGGATACGACCGTGCTGCAGCCGGGCACGCCGCTGCGCATGAAAATGGTGGCGCAAGATCCCGACGGCGACGCGCTGAGCTATCGCTGGTACGTCAACGGCAAATTTGCCGGCTCAATTTTTGACACGTTTGATTTTCGCGGCGAGCTGGCTTTCAACACCGTCGAAGCTGTGGTCTTCGATCTCGAAGACACGACGCGCACGGTGTGGAGCATCAAAGTGCCGGTCGAGCTGGCGAGCTTCACCGCGCAAGCCGGCGACGGCCCGGGCGTGAAGTTGAATTGGAAAACCGGCAGCGAGATCAACAACGCCGGCTTCAACATTCTGCGCAGCCGGAGTCCCGCTTCGCGGGAAACGTACGCGAAGCTGAACGACAAGCTCATTCCGGCGAATCGCGAAGGCAGCTACAGCTTCATCGATGCGACCGCCGACGCCGGCGCGAGATATTACTACAAATTGGAAGCGCTCGACACCCGCGGCAATATCACAACCCACGGCCCGATTGTCGTGGACGTGGCGGCGCCGGCAACGTTCGAGTTGAGCCAAAATTATCCGAATCCGTTTTGGAGCGAAGCGACATCCCGCTTCGCGGGAAATCCGACGACGCAGATTCGTTATCAACTGCCGCAAGCCGTGCAGGTGAGCTTGACGATTTACAACATGCTCGGCCAGGAAGTGCGCAAGCTGATCAACGCGCAACAGCCGGCCGGGTATCACACCGCCATTTGGGATGGCCGCGACAATTCCGGCCGCCTCGTGCCGACCGGCGTGTATCACTATCGTATTCAGGCCGGGAACTTTACGATGACGAAGAGGATGTTGATGGCGAAGTAAATTTGTGTTGATTTCTCAAAAACCAAGCGCCTTGGTCAATGACCAAGGCGCTTTTTGTTTTTCAGGAATGAGCGAAGGCAAGTTGGTGGCGAGGGGGCGCGGTAACGCCAGCTTAGACGGCGGGTGATCCGTTCGGTCTCTCGCTCATTCGTCACGGTTTGATCGTAGTAGGCACTTTTGTTCCCGTTGGACCGGCCGTTGGATCGAGTGTCACAGGGACTTGCTCTCTGTCGAACCACCATTCCGCGGGTCCGAACCACCACCGGGGTGCGCCTTCGAAGCGATTTCCCAGAACGAGCCGAGCGGAGTGAGCAAGCGAGACTGGCGAGAAGCTCTCCTCCACCGGAGTGCAGTCTCGCTTGACGTCGTACCAGTGAACGCGATGCCCTTCGAAGCTGAATCCTTCAGCCTTCCCGGACTCCACGATATCAGCCTCTGGAAGGTACCAGATCCGATAGGTCGTCTTTCGGTGTTCAGCACCGTCGAGACCGATTCCACACCACCAGATTGGGATATATCCGTCGGATGCTCTCGCTTGGAGAGGAACCCCGAAGATACGCACGGTGGTTGTCGTAAGGAGATTCCTCCTTCTGGCCTGTTCGTAAGAAGCATGTTTGTCTTTGATGTTCATCTTTCTCTCCTTTCTCTCAGAACGTTTTACCGGAACACTGCAAGAACCAGTCATCATCGCGCAAGCAGTTTCGGTTCAGCCATCGCCTCGATGCTAGAACGT
>Ga0247727_10020065_pt1 | contig 10266 bp, 9 predicted proteins | sample WisWelCaveWW1625_FD_202498 | JGI IMG/M metagenome (GOLD analysis project Ga0247727, IMG submission 202498) | Biofilm microbial communities from Wishing Well Cave, Virginia, United States - WW16-25 | ecosystem: Environmental > Aquatic > Deep subsurface > Groundwater > Cave microbial mat | place... | reverse complement strand
TGAAAAATCTGCGGCATGGAAAAAGTTTATTTAGTGAAATTACAGCCAAGAAATATTTCGTCAACAACGGCAAACGGAAAGATAATAAAGAATCGGCGTTTTGTCAAGCGGAGAACGAATAAATTTGAGACACGAACTTTAAAAACCGCGCGCAGTTATTAGGGCAGGCGTTTTCATCGGCGTGATTTGGCGCACGCCGTTAAAACATTTTTTGAATCAACGCGACAAATGCCGGATTGGCAAACGTCAGGGCAAGCAAAGCGATGGCAATAAAAAGATTCAACTTAAAATGCAGGCTTTTGAACTTTTCATCGACGCTATTAAAACGTTCGTTGACGACGTTGAATCTTTCTTGCATCTCATTGCGCAAGCTTTGTATCGTCACCTCAAATATTTCTCGCGTTACCAACTCTTTCCGAAGTTCTTCTCGAACTTCAATTTTAATCATTTCTTTTTTTGTCAACAATTCCCGCGGTGGCCTTGTTGTCAATGGCGACAAGGAAGGACTCCATCGACTTGGCAAAAGCTTCGGCTTTTTGCTGCCCGCCAAGCGCTTCAAGCAACAAATTAAAGGTCTCGCGCAGCAGGGTAAAGGTTTGCATGTTTGTCTCCATGAATCTCGGGCCCGTTTTCAACTTGTATAAAGCTACATAACTTTTCAAGAAAAGTCAAGCACGGCTTGTCGGCTAATCTAAACTATTCTGTTTCGTGGCGTGATTCAACATGCCCAGCAATTCGCGCAGCTCTTTTTTAAGCTCAACAAACATATCGTCGCGGCGCAGTTGGTCGAAGGAAATATCGATTTGCTCACCGACGCGGCGCAACTGCTGTAGACGCTGGCGGGCCCCTTCAATCGTATATTTGTCGTCATAGAGTAAGCGTTTGATGAGAAAAATCAGCTTAATGTCGTCCAATGTGTAAGTCCGGCTGCCGGCACGGTTTTTCTTCGGGCGCAACTCGGCAAATTCCGTTTCCCAGTAACGCAAAACATAAGCTTTCAGCGAAGTGACCTGGCTGGTTTCGCTGATGGAATAATAGAGTTTTTTGATTTTCTGATCGCTCATATCGGTTGGCTGGCTGCGCCCTTAGGGTTCGCCGGTTCGCCAATTGGCCCGTTGGTAACTCAACTTTATTTTCACATTAATTTAAATTACCAATTTCTAAATATCAAGGCATTTCTTTTAGTTAACGGGTTTACCGATTGCATCAAAATAAGATAACGGGAAAACCGGCTAACCCGCCAACATTTTTTTAACGCCTTTCACTATCACCGTTCCCATGGCTAACGAACTGATCGCGCGTTGCCGCCAATATTGCCAGGGCGAATCCGGCGGCGCTTCGACGCGTCGGCGAAAGCTGCGCATCGAATCCAACAAATAGACGCCGCGGCGCGGGATAATCGGAATCGACGAGGGTAATGAAAGGTCGCCGCCTAGAATAGACACGGAATCATAGCCGGCGTCTCTCGCGGTTTGATAAACCCGTTCGCTGCCGCGGCCGAAAGGCAACGATAAATGCCGGATCGGTGTTTGCAAATGCTCTTCTAAAATCTTTCGGGAATCATTAAGGTCGTGACGCAAATCAGCGTCGGCAAAGGCAGGGAGATAATCGTGATTCAACGAGTGGCTGCCGATTTCCCAACCGGCGGCTCGCAACTCGCGCAACTCTCCCCAATCGAGATGTAAAAAGCGCGGCAGAAAAAATTTCACATCCCACGCGTTGGCGCGCCCGACATAACCGGCGATGACAAAAACTGTAGCGGAAAAATGATACTGGGTGAGAATTGGCAAGGCATATTGTAGCAGCGAGCGATAACCGTCGTCGAAAGTGATGACGACGCGTTTCTCGTTGGCGGCGGGTGGGTGCTGCAAATAATCCGGCAACGACAGCGAGCGGTAACCCGCGTCCGCGAGCCACGCGATTTGTTTTTCAAACCTGGCCGGCGTCGTCCACGCGATGCCCGCGTCCAGACGGCGATCGACGAGATGGTACGCGAGAACCGGAGGTTGCATAAAATGGAGTTATGGATTACTGAAGTAGTGGATTACTGAATTGATGGAGCTTTGGAGAAACCAATAATCCCGTGATCCAAAAATCCATTGCTCCAGCGATCCAGCCATCCAAAATTCCAACGATCCATCAATCCATTTTAAAGAACCTCTTCCAACGGCGCGTACGGCAGATTGAACGCTTCGGCGACGCCTTTATAAGTGACCTGGCCGCGCACCACGTTGACGCCCATCGCAATCGCGCTGGATTCTTGCACGCATTTGGGATAGCCGTTGTTCGCAATCTGAATCGCATACGGCAACGTCGCATTGGTGAGCGCCACCGTTGACGTCATCGGCACCGCGCCGGGCATGTTGGCGACGCCATAATGCACGATCCCCTCGACTTCGTAAGTGGGGTCTTCGTGCGTGGTCGCATGAATCGTCTCGACGCAACCGCCTTGATCGACGGCGACATCGACGATGACCGAGCCGTTGCGCATCAGCTTCAGCATTTCGCGCGTGATGAGGCGCGGGGCTTTGGCGCCGGGAATCAACACGCCGCCGACCACCAGATCGGCCTCGGAGATAGCTTTGCGAATGTTCGCGGGATTCGACATGATGGTCGTGACGTTTTTTGCCATGACGTCGTCGAGATAACGCAGGCGCTCGAGGCTGATATCGAGAATCTGCACGTGCGCGCCGAGGCCGGCCGCGATCTTTGCGGCATTCGTGCCGACGACGCCGCCGCCGAGAATAACGACGCGCGCCGGCTCCACGCCGGGAACGCCGCCGAGCAAAATCCCCTTGCCGCCAAACAGTTTTTCCAGACACCGCGCGCCGACTTGAATCGACATGCGACCGGCGACTTCGCTCATCGGCACCAGCAACGGCAGCGCCCGATCCGGCGTTTGCACGGTCTCATAAGCAATGGCGATGCATTTCGATTTGATGATGGCGTCCGTCAACTCGCGCGCCGCGGCGAAATGAAAGTACGTGAAAACAATTTGCCCGGCGCGAATCAGCGAATACTCCGCCGGCAGCGGTTCTTTGACTTTCACGATCATATCCGCCGTGCCAAAAATTTCCGCCGGATCGTTGGCGATTTTCGCGCCGGCCAGCCGGTAGTCACCATCTTGAAAACCGCTGCCGACTCCCGCGCCTTTTTCCACCAAAATCTCGTGCCCATGATCTTTGAGCAATTCCGCGCCGACGGGAATCATCGCGACGCGATTTTCATTGGTCTTAATCTCCTTGGGAACACCGATCTTCATCTTCCATCCTCCCTCGAGAGGTTCGTTGCCTGGTGAACTACGTGGGTTAGGTATTTTAAAACGTGACGCCTAAAACATAAGCCGTAATTTTTAAAAAAGCAAGAATTACGTTTTACGCATCACGTTTTAAGCCCTCCGCTTCACTCGTCGGTCGAATCACGGTTAACGTCATGCGCTCGTCGGGAAAAAGCTCTTGCGCTAACGTTTGAATTTGTTCCGCCGTGACGCTGGCGATGCCGGCGCAGACATCGTCGAGCGTGACATAATCGTTGAGATAAATTTCCATTTTCGCCAAACGCGACATCCGGCTGCCGGTGCTTTCCAGGCCGAGCATGAGACTGCCTTTGAGCTGGTTGATGGTGCGATTCAACTCGCTGGCGGAAACGCGTTCGTCACGCAGGCGCTGCAACTCCTGGCGCAACAATTTCGTGGCCTTTTCGGCGCGATCGGGATCAGTGCCGAGATAAACCCCGAACAAGCCGGTGTCCAACATGAAATCATGAAACGAGAAAACCGAATAGGCCAACCCGTGTTGTTCCCGAATCGTTTGGAACAGACGCGAGCTCATGCCGCCGCCCAACAACGTGTTGAGCACGAGTAAAACAAATTTGCGCGGATCGTCAAAACGCAACGCCAAAGCGCCCAGACAGATATGTGTTTGCGTGCATTCATCAGATGCTATTGAACCGGGCAGAGGTTTTAGTGTCGGCGCGGCAACGACACGCGCGCCGTTGGAAGGCAGCATGCCGAAGCGCTCACCGACTTGCGCCACGAGATCGGCATGTTGAATATTGCCGGCCGCCGCCACCACCAAACGGCTCTGCGGGTAATGTCGACGGGTATAATCCAAAAGTTGGTCGCGCTCAAACTTCGTCACAATTTCGCGTGTCCCAAGCGTCGAATAGCCGAGCGCGTGCTCCGGAAAAACATCGCGCATGAAATAATCCTGCACGAGATCTTCCGGCGTATCTTCGACGGAATTGATCTCCTCGATGATAACGGATTTTTCTTTCGTCATCTCGTCGGCGTCAAAAACCGAATTGGTCAACATATCGGCCAGCACATCGACCGCGAGCGGCAGATGCTCGTCGAGGAAGTGCGCGTAATAACAAGTCAGCTCTTTGCCGGTAAAGGCGTTCAGATGCCCCCCGTAAGCTTCAAGGCTTTCGGCGATGTCGCTGGCTTTGCGGCGCGCCGTGCCTTTAAACATCATGTGCTCGATAAAATGCGAGACGCCGTTTTCTTCCGAGCGCTCATCGCGCGTGCCGTTTTGCACCCACACGCCGAGCGACACCGAGCGGATATGCGGCATATATTCTGAAACCACGCGCAACCCGCCGGGCAGGACGGTCTTCATATGCGTCGCGTTGTCGATAGAATTTTTCAAAAGTTAATTTCCAATTAAATGGGATTTAAGCTGCGGCATATTCGGTATGTGGTCGAACTTCCGGCCGGTAAAATCCTAAAACGATTTGCTTTTTAGGGATTCCCGCGGCTTCCAATTCATAGGCGATTCCGTCTTCAGTGCCGTCGCGTTGAATCCAAACCTTGTCATTGATAATATCAATGTGAATCAGGCAACCGTGAATACGTTTGACCTTTTGCCAACCGATGGAAACAACCATGTCGCGGTCGGTGTCGCGGTCAAAAATTGTTTCATTTCTGAGCGCGTTTTTAACGCTGTCATGATAAATGTCTCGCGCGGGCATATCGAGTCCCTTGTGGCTGATAAAATTAGGCTCAGGCCTTGCTGATTCGGCTTTTAAAGAATTTTGGCGTAAAACCTTCGCGATTTCCAGAGCATCTTTCCAAGCCTCGTCCGCACTCATGATCAGAGCTCGAGGTTCATGTACCGATTTATTTCGCACAAGATTTTACGCCAATTTACTGATTAAACAGGTCAACCGCAAACCGGCCAACGTCTCTAATAATTCCGGCGTTGTGGTGGCGGCGCGCCGCCGCCCGGCAACAGCACTTTGCGGCTCAGTTTCAGCTTGCCGCCGTCGGCGATTTCGAGCAATTTCACTTCGACTTGATCGCCCATTTTCAACACCTCTTCAACGCGATTGAGGCGACGATGCTCGATCTCCGAAATATGCAACAAGCCTTCACGACCCGGCATGATCTCGATAAACGCACCAAATTCTTTAATGCCTTTGACGGTGCCTTTGTAAATCTTGCCGACTTCCGGCTCCGCCACCATGCCTTCGATAATATCCTTCGCCATGCTGACTGAATTCGGATCGACCGAGGCCAGCGTCACCGTGCCGTCATCGGCAATATCAATCGTTGCGCCGGTGCGCTCGATAATATCGCGAATGGATTTGCCGCCCGGCCCAATCACCAAACCGATGCTGTCCACCGGAATCTTGATCGAGACGATGCGCGGCGCATATGGCGAAATTTCCGGCCGCGGCCTGGCGAGCGCGCCGTTCATGATATTCAAAATGTGGAGCCGCGCCACCCGCGCCCGTTCCAGGGCTTCGGCCATCAACGCCTGCGACAGGCCTTCGATTTTAATATCCATCTGAAACGCCGTCACCCCCTTCATGGTTCCCGCGACTTTGAAATCCATGTCACCGAGATGATCTTCATCGCCGAGAATATCGGTGAGCACCACGGTTTTGTCGCGTTCTTTAATCAGACCCATCGCAATACCGGCCACCGCGTCTTTGATCGGCACACCGGCATCCATCAACGCCAGCGAACCGGAGCACACGGTCGCCATCGACGAGGAACCGTTGGATTCAAAAATTTCCGATACGACGCGCACGGTATAAGGAAAAACGCCATCGTTCGGCATCACTGATTTCAGCGCGCGCTCGGCGAGATTGCCGTGGCCAACCTCCCGGCGACCCGGCCCGCGGAACGGCTTAATTTCGCCGACGCTGAACGGCGGGAAATTATAATGCAGCATGTAGCTTTTATAATACTCGCCTTCCAATTCATCCATCTTCTGCTCGTCTACTTTCGTGCCGAGCGTCACCACGCCCAGCGACTGCGTCTGCCCGCGCGTAAATAAACACGAGCCATGCACCCGCGGCAACACCGCTATTTCGCAAGTGATATCGCGAATATCTTCCGGCCGGCGGCCGTCCAAACGCCGGTTCTCTTTAATGATCATGCCGCGCATGAGTTGTTTTTCAATTTTATAAAACAACTCTTTGATGACCGCTTCGCTTTCCGGAAACTCGGTTTGCAGCTCGGCGATCGTCGTGTCCCGCAATAATTTGAGGCCGTCGTTGCGTTTTTGTTTCTCGGCTTCCTGAAAAAGCTGGCGGAGTTTTTCGGTCGCCATCGCGTTCACGCGCGCTTCCAAACCCGCGGGCAACGCGACCGGCGTAACTTCGCGTTTCGGTTTCGCCATTTCCGCGGCCACCGCTTTTTGCAAGCCGATCAATTGGCGCGCCACGTCGTGGCCAAAATGCAGCGCCGCGACCATGTCGGTTTCGCTGATTTCCTGCGCCTCGCCTTCGACCATCATGATCGAATCTTCCGAGGCCGCCATCACCACATCCATGTCGCTTTGCTCGATCTCGGCATGAGTCGGGTTCGCAATAAACTGCCCGCGCACGCGGCCAACGCGCACGCCCGCAACCGGGCCAGCCCACGGAATATCCGACAGCAGCAGCGCCATCGACGCGCCGGTGATACCGTGCACGTCCGGATCGTTCTCTTTATCCGCCGACAACGCCGACACCATCACTTGCACTTCATTGAGATATTCATCCGCAAACAACGGCCGAATGGAGCGATCGATCAAACGGCTGATCAAGATTTCGTTTTCGCTCGGCCGGCCTTCGCGTTTAAAATAACCGCCGGGAATTTTACCGGCGGCATACGCTTTCTCGCGATAGTCCACCGAGAGCGGGAAAAAATCGGCTTCTTCCTTTGCTTCTTTTGCGCCGACCACGGTGGCCATGATGATCGTGTCATTCAGGCGCACCCAGCAGGAACCGTGCGCTTGTCTGGCGACGCGGCCGGTCTCGATGCTGAATTTTTTGCCGTGTAATTCGATTTCCTTTAAACAACTCATGTGAAACACTCCTGAAAATAAAATAAGGTGCATGCCCGCCGGAGTGTCGCCGATCGTTTATCTTGAGGGTCCGCACAAAAACCACCTCCGTAGTCCCCGCCCCTTGTGGGCGGTTTTTGCAAATACGAAATTTTGCTTACAACAGCACTCCGGCTTTTGCAAACGTTATATTTCGATTGCAACAACGCCCCACAAGGGGCGAGACTACAAGTTGCTTTTGCGCAGATCCTAAAGCAATCGGCAACAACGAACTCGCGGCCAGCATTTATCAATTAAAGTTACAAGCTTCTTTAAAAAATAATTTCCACGCGGATTAAAAAACCACGCTGATAAATCCGTGTGGTTTTTTAATCCGCGTGGCATCCATTGTTTGTCCAGATAATAATTTATTCCGCCAAATCCGTCAATTTCTTGAAAAACTTGTCGGCATCTTCTTTTTTCACTTCCACCACCACCGCAGTATTCGCCGCTTTCGCAAAAACGCGATCGCCTTTTTCTTTGCCAATCAAAGCGCGAGCGATTTCATTGCCTTTTTGCTTGATGGTCACGATCACGCGCGGCTTGTCGAGGCCGTATTTTTTCAAGTCGGTCGCGTTTTCCTCGACAAACGCCGTCGCTTCCATTCCGGAAAGGCCGCCGGTGATATTTGAAATCTCCCAGCTTTTGGCTTTCTTCGCCTCCGGCGATTTGATCTGCCAGGTCTCCGCCGTATCTTTCTCGCAGACGATTTTCAACGTGTCGGCGTAATTCAATTCCACGTAATCAGCGCTCCAGTTTTCAAACCCGGCGATTTTCTTGTTGCGCAAATCCATCACACTGACATTAAGATCTTTCACGAGACTGGTGTCGACTTTGAACACCTGCGGTCTAGCTGGATCGCGCGCGTAATAATTGGCGCCGTCTTTCTTGCCGAAACAGATACTTTTCTGCGCGTCATTCGGCCCGAAGAAAACGGTAAACTCGTAACCCGGTTTATCGAGACCATAATTCTCCGCGCCCTCCATTTGCTCGGCCGTAAATTCGTTGATGCGGCCATAACGCACGCGGCTGAGCATGCTGGAAATCTTCGACTCATCCGCGGCGGCTTGGAGCGGCGACACCATTTGCCATTTGCCGTTTTCTTTTTTCAGCTCAAACCGATTTTTCGGCGTCGCGAGCAGCAGACGATTTGCCGCGTTGTTGTCGAAAACGAGCAGATCTTTATTGCGCCAATCCAGCAACGATTTCTTTGCATTGTTCGACAACCCATTGCCCGTCAACACCACTTCGGGATCGCTATTGACGCGCGCATAAACCATCGTCGTCGTGACGTTGCCGTCGCCGAGATAAAGCGTATCCTGCTGGCCTTTCTCGTGGCGCACAATCAACTCCGTCCGCGCCGGTTCGAGGTCGAAACCGGCGTAATCGGCCCGCGAGGTGGTGATTTCCTTCTGGTCGCGCTGCGCCGATTCCAGCGACGACAACAACGTGCTCACCGTGCCGTCATCCGCCTGATATTGCACCGGCGCCGCCAATTCCCACGTCGCACCGATTTTTTTCAACTCGATGCCGTCCGGTTGAATCGTAATCGCCGTGACAGAATCTTTTTTGATATCGATTAATTTGCCCGCGGCGGTTTTTTCTTTTTCGCGCTCTGCGCCGCCTTTGATTTCATAAAAATAAACATACGCGCCAACGGCTGCCGTGAGCAACAACAGCAGCAGGGTAGTACGGGGTTTCATTGCTTCGACTCTCCGCTCCTTGGGTTTTATTAAGGAAATCGTCGCACAAGCCCGCGCCGATAGTTCTCATAAATCACCGCATAGAGCTCGGGCATGCGACAAATGGCTTGAATACAAGCATCGACACAACTCAAAAATTCTTCACCGAGTCCGTCACGCCGAGCTTCATACCAAGAATATGCTTCACCGAGATCCTGCTCGACTTCCGGCGCAACAATTAATTTAGCGGCCATACCGGCTGCGCACCCTGCGTTTGACGTCTTCCCAAGAGCGTCCTGACATTGGCTTGCTTAAAAGATTCGCTTTCCGGCGCGCCAACTCTTGCTTCTGCCAATCATGGATCGGCACATCTTCGGGAGTGGTCGCAAGATCATCCCAAATATCCTCGACCAATTGCAACTTCTCGGTTGGACTCAGGTCAAAGACCGAAGTGAAATTCACGCTCGTTTCAGTCATGTCTTTTAGCTTTACGTCTTTCGTGTAACGTGTAACGGTCTAAAATCAAGATTCTGATCAAAGAACATTACACGTCACACGTTACACGATCAATTCATACATTCACGAATTAACGCCGTTTCACATAAACCGCGATCGCCGTTCCGAACGCCGCGAGCGGCAATAAAAAGAGGCTCACGAGCATGATAATTTTCGAGCTTGCCGCGTCCAAACTAATGCGCCGGTCCTCGGGATTCTTGGGCGGGATCGCGATCAGATCTTCTTCTTCGGCCAGCCAGCTAATGACGTTCATGAACAGATCGCCATTCTTCTGAAAACCGAACAGATAATTCGCCGCGAACTCGGAATCGCCGAACACGACCAGGCGGCTGCTGCTCGACCCGTTCGTGCTGCCGTCGGTTGCGCTTTTGGTGACGGCAACCGCGAGCGGCAACGGCCCGCGCCGATCCGGCGGCACATTGGGACTGACTTTGCCGCTTTTAATCTCATCCATATTCGTTTCGCCCCAACTGTTCGGGCTGGAGTTGGCGAAGGCATCGGTGGTGACGCCGGCAGGTTTCTCGCTCAACAGCGTCAACGACCGCGCGCCGGGATAAGCCGTCATGAAACTGCCAAACTTTTCCGTGATCGCGTGTTTGGAATACCCCGTGACCACCGGCATGTCCGGCCCCGTGCCGAAGAGCTGGCCGATACCGGAAAAATCGAGGATGAAATCATTGTCGGCTTGCACGCCGTAATCCGCGAGAATCTCACTGAACGCCGGCGCCGGTTCCGGCTCCAACAAAAAGAGC
>Ga0247727_10020064_pt1 | contig 10267 bp, 7 predicted proteins | sample WisWelCaveWW1625_FD_202498 | JGI IMG/M metagenome (GOLD analysis project Ga0247727, IMG submission 202498) | Biofilm microbial communities from Wishing Well Cave, Virginia, United States - WW16-25 | ecosystem: Environmental > Aquatic > Deep subsurface > Groundwater > Cave microbial mat | place... | reverse complement strand
GATCTTTTCGCTCATCCTGATTTTCCATCGATGGAATATCGTGACGCCGATGGAGTGGATAGGTCTGAAAAATTTTTCCCGGCTGCTTGGTGACCCGTTGTTTTATACATCTCTTCTTAACACAATAACATTCCTCGGCATCCATATCCCTCTCCAAATTTTCGTGGCACTGGCACTCTCGATGTTGTTACATTCCAGAATCAGAGGCCGCGGGTTTTTCCGGGCAGTCTATTTCCTGCCGGTCGTTATCTCGGGGGTTGCAGTCACCATCCTCTGGCAGCAGTTATATTCGTATGATTACGGAGTTCTTAATACTTTGTTGACAGCCCTGGGTCTTCCCTCAGTCCCGTGGTTGATAGACTCGAGGGTCGCCATGCCATCGATCGCGATTATGGCGACCTGGAAGAACGTGGGGATTTATATCGTACTCTTTCTTGTGGGCCTGCAGAATATTCCTCGTGAACTGTACGAAGCTGCGAGCCTGGACGGGGCGAACTCGTCAAAACAGTTTTTCCATATCACCCTTCCGATGTTGAATCCCACGATCATTGTCATCGTTGTTCTCTCCACAATTGGAGGGTTCTCCCTGTTCGTCGAGCCATATGTCCTCACAGGGGGCGGGCCGATGCAGAGCACGCTCTCAGGGATGCTCTATATCTACAACCAGGCGTTTTACTTCAATCACATGGGGTATGCGGCAACACTGGGTTTCGTTTATGCCCTGGTGATCCTTGCGGTGGTATTGGTCCAGCGAAAGTTGATTGAAGCAGAACCGACCTCATGAAACAACTGTTGAAATACACGGCGCTGATACTTGGAATGACGGTTTTTGCATATCCATTCCTCTGGATGATTGCAGGCTCTTTCAGACCCGAGCTCGAGATTGGCGGACTTGGTCTCTGGTCGAGGAATTTCTCTACACACAGTTACGAACAGGTGTTGACGAAAATCCCCATTGGGAGGGCATTCCTGAACAGCCTCCTTGTATCGCTCTCGACAACCGCTTCGGTGGTGTTATTCGGGTCGATGGTTGGCTACGCACTGGCCAAGTTGCGCTTTGTCGGCAACAAGGTGCTGTATTTGCTTATCCTGTTTACAATGATGATTCCATTTCAGATTGTCTTGATTCCTCAGTATATCCTGATGGTAAAACTCGGCTGGACAGATACTTATCTATCGCTTATGGCTCCGACGATGATGAGTGCTTTCAGTATTGTCCTTTTCAGGCAATTCTTTATGGGTGTGCCCCAGGCATTCGTTGATGCGGCCCGTATCGACGGCGGTACCGAACTTGACATTTTATTTCGGGTAATCTGGCCCCTTTCGCGTCCGGTGATTATAACAGTCGCAGTCTTAACGTTTATGACAAGTTGGAACGAAGTCCTCTGGCCACTCATGGTTGTGCGTGAACGCTCACTGATGACGTTGCCCCAGGTCGTGACGATTTTTACCATTGGCGGGGAAGCGGAAACGCAGCTCGGTTCCCTGCTCGCTGCTGCGACACTTCTCTCCATGCCTGTGATCATTGCGTACGCGTTTTTCCAGCGTTATTTCATAGAGAGTATGGCGTCCAGCGGTTTGAAGGGGTAGGAAGGACCACGTTTATTGACTCTGCAGGCGTCCGGAAGGTAAAGCTCCCCGCCCGGGAACGGAACAAGAGAAGTGGCACGAACGGCAAGCACCGAAAACCAAATGTCAGCACATTTCGAGAAATTGTTTCATGAGATCTCTTCAATACAAGTATCCTGTTAAAAAACTCTACACCGGGTCAAGTCTCGGAAATCTGTATGCATTCGCCAGGCTAGACTCTCAGTCCAATGTGAACGGCTTGTGGAGCTCGATTGATAATCAATTTTACCTGGGGGAATGGGATATTGAGATACAGAACAATGGCAAGGCCCTCGATCCCCTGGAAACCGTGTTTACACCGGCATCGCAGACGACAATTCTCATTAATGGGGTCCTTAACGCAGAGAAGCAGTTCTTTCTGCCCTTGCGGGCGGCTTCAGAGGCGGCGGAATATCCTTTGCACCTGCGGGCAGGCATTTATTTGATTCGATTACACAACCCCGGATTGGGCGACACGCAATTCTCCGTTCACCATATTCTTACTTTTCCGGCGGTCGCTCACGAGCGATTTACAAAGAAGCCGCCTGAAGATCAATCCCGGAAACGTGTGACGATTCATCAACGGGAGAACCTGTGTGAGATTACGACCGTCGGGGCTCCGAACGAAGCAAGGGTGTTCGGTTCCATGGCTCCATGGTATTCCTGTTCGTTCGATGATAAGGTCCTGGTTGCAGAGTACAGATATTCGTTGGATGCGGGAGAAACAATTGAGGTTTCATTCCTCGTGACGTTTTCCCCTGACGGTTCAGGGGCAGCGGTTGACGGGTTTCTGAAATGTCAGGACGCAAGACACGTGCTGGATCGCAGTATTGCGGCATATGATGAAATCCTGTCGCGTACCCTCATTCTCACACCCGAACCTGTCATTAACAGGGGGCTTCAGTGGGCGAAGGTTAATAGCGTCCGTGTGCAGCATACCTATCGCATCGGGGAAGCCTTCACGAACGATCCGCCACAGGACATTGTCGTCATACGCGATCTCGGATGGTACGTCCTTGGCGCAGATTACATCTCGCCGGCGTTCTCGCGAAGCTTGTTGGAGCTGGCTGAGAAGTATGCGTTTTATGACGGTGGTAAACTGACAGAGTTTATCCATGCCAATGAAACTGTGCCGGAGAAGCATGATTATAAGCTTAACATCAACGATGATACCCCACTCTATGTCTACGCCCTCTATCATCATGCCGTGACATGCGGGGATAGGGACTTCTTGTGCCACGGGTATCCGTTGATGAAACGCGCCTGCGACTGGATTTTGTCGCAGGTGAACGACGGGCTCGTTCGATGCTTCGCCGATGGAACGAATGTGTGGGGTATCTGTAGCTGGCGGAACATCATCGACGGGTACAACCTCACAGGTGCCGTCACTGAAATCAACGCCGAATGCTATCATGCACTCCGGTTGACCGCCGCAGTGGCGCAGCAGTTGGATCAGGGCGACGAAGCAGCGCATTTTGTGCGTGCTGCCGATGACCTCAAGAAGCATATCAACACACAACTCATCTCAGAGAAGACCGGACTGTATCTGCTCAATCTGGGCAACGATGGCGTCCGCCATCACGACGTGACAGGCGACTTGATCTTTCCCGTCATGTTTGATATAGCTGAACCTGAAATGCGTCAACGGATTCTCGACCGACTCATGAGCGAAGAGTTCTGGACACCATACGGCACACGGACTGTCAGCCCGAAAGAGTGGAATTACGATCCCGACTTCGGCTATCAGCTTGTTGGTGGTGTGTGGCCGAACCTTACAGCATGGACAGCGTTCTGTGTGCGTAATGATCATCCGGAGAAGCTTGTGGAAGGAATGCTGAACACGTACCGCCTGAGTGAGGTGGAATGGCCGGGGGATTTCCTCAATGTTGTGCCGGGTGAATTTCCGGAGCGCCTCCACGGCGAGACGTTTATTAGTCGCGGAATGACGATGAGTCCATGGATGCCGCCGACGTACTTGTGGCTGGGGGTGGAAGGGCTGATGGGTGTGAAGCCGACACTCGAAGGACTAGAAATCAATCCCGTCATTCCTCCTGAATGGAAATGGGTGGCCATCAAGGATCTTCTGTATAAGAATGAAAAAGTCTCAGCTTTCTTGCATGACGGAACATTGTACTCTACGCGTTCAGTGATAAGCAAGTACCCCCTGAAAGTGGGCGCGAAGGTAAACACTACGATCGACAACGATCGTGTCTTTTGCACCTGTATCGCGGTTGACGATGACCTCCTGCTGTTCGCTGCCTCGGACGAGCAGGCAGAAGGGAAAGTAACGATTGAAATCTCCGGGTCTCGCAATGAAATAGGTGTTAAGCTCAAGGCAGGTGAAGCGATTCTCATTTCCCTACCGCTCATTCGCGATAAGAGTACAGCGGAACAGGTTTCGACAGTCAAATGAATCAGACAACGGTACTGCTTTTCACCTCCCTTGTCGCGACCGTGGGTCTGGGTGGAGAAAAGAATTCTCCTGCTGACGATCCCATTTCGTATTCCTTCAATGGTCGTTACGGTCAGATTGAGGTGGGTGGGCCGTACGTTGGAACAGAGTTTCATGAGAGCCGCCCTCTGCCGTCGCGTATCAGCTTTTATTATCCGGTGGCAAACAGCATAGACCTGAGCACCGATTACTGGAAACGCGGTGAATCGCAGCCGATGGGGATCGGGTTGAGAATTGGGAAAGAGCCGCAGTATTGGATCGGCAAGGAGCCATGGGCGTATGCACTTAGTCCACACCGGGTGAAATTCGATCGGAACGAAGGCGATCTTGCGTGCTCGATCAGTTACGAATTCTGTTTGAACGAGCCGGCAATGGTTGTGGCACTGACAATGAGAAATGATGCGAACCACCCGATCTCTATTGACGTCTGCACATACCTCCGGCTGAGTCTGCGGACGTGTCAGACATACGCCCGCAAGGACTCGGCTTGGACAGAGTATAACGATGCGTTGGATGCAATCATTGCCCGCTATGATGATGTGGATCTTGATCGTGCGAGCCTGTTTGTGCAGAATGTGGGCGCAAAGCCAGTGAGGTGGAGATCCACTGCGACGGAATTCGTCATGACGGACACCGGAATGTCTCGATGGTTATCCTCTTCAGATGTACAATTCTCGCCTAAAGGCAAGGTAGTTCCGGCTGCCGCATTTGAGTATGAGATGACGCTGAAGCCTGACGATTCCCTCTCTATCATTCAGGTCGTCGGCAGTTGTCGTCAATCGGAAGTTGCAGAGAAGGCACGCCGTTTGTCAGCTTCGTGGCGAAATGAAGTGGGAGCGTACAACACGTTCGTCCATCTGAAGTCAGAACAAGAGGCCCAATTCTCGACTGGCGACGAGTGGCTGGATAGATCGTCGGTATGGGCTCGGGGGATTCTCGCAGCGAATGCCCACTATCTCGACGGGCACGTGGTTCCAATGCCATGTCCGGCAGAGTACAACTTCTTCTTCACACACGATCTTCTTCTCACGAACCTCGGTGCAGTGAATTTTGATTTGATGAGAGTGAAGCGCGATCTGCTCTATGTTGCCTCGCTATCAAAGGACAATATCATCCCGCATGCGTATTATTGGCGGGATGACGGATTCAAGACTGAGTATTGCACGCCCGACAATTGGAATCATCTGTGGTTTGTTCTCGTCAGCGCGAGCTATTTGCGACATTCGATGGATGATTCGACCGCCACGGTTCTCTATCCGCTTGTGAAGAAGAGCCTCGAAGAAATTCTCAAGCAGAAAAAAGAAGACAATCTGATGTACGCGTTTCGTCCCGATTGGTGGGATCTCGGACATGTTGAGGGACCGCGTTCGTACATTACGATTCTTACAATCCGGGCGCTACGCGATTATGCGTTCATGAGTGCGACGCTCAAGAAGAATTCAAATCTTGTTCAGTACGAACGTCTTGCAGATGCGATGCAGAATGTGCTACAGGACAAGTTGTGGGATGCGAAAGCAAAGTATTTGATCAACTGGAACGGCGAGCAAAAGGACACTCACTACTATATGGGTTCTTTACTCGCGCCAGCGTTTGGTGCATTGGCTGATGACAAGGCGAGAGATTTAGTGGCAACCGCGACGAAGGAACTTGTTGCTCCCGGAATTGGCGTTCGTGCTGCGATGCCTCCGGACTTTCATACAAAAGAATCCATTGCGTTCTTCAAGTTTGCCGGCGATGAAGCAGGACAGCCATACTACTATATCAACGGCGGCGTATGGCCTCACAATAACGCGTGGTACGCGCTTGCGTTGAAGAATGTTGGGAGAGTGGACGATGCCGCGCAGTTCGTAAGAACGACGATGACACTTGATGGCGTCGCCCGAAGTCCGATGGGAATTCCTGCGATGTATGAGTATCGCTACTCTGACCCATCGTCCAAAGAGTTTGGTAAGATAGATAAGCCGTCGTTCCTCTGGGCAGGTGGGTTTTATCTCTACACGTTGTATCAGGTATTTGGCGTGAAAGAGAATGAGTGGAATGTTTCGTTTGCGGGACCGCTTCCTTCTACATCCGAATCGGCAAGCTACTCACTTGCTGTGGGTAAGCTGAAGAATGTTTCAGCGAGTGGAAAAGGAAAGCATCTTCAATCATGTATGATTGATGGGAACGCCGTTCCCTCGCTTGTTCTTCCGCTTGATACTCACGATGCGAGCAAGATTGATGTGAAGTTTGGAAAACCAGCAACGCCGTATCTCGAAAGTGTGAATGCGACTTTGAAATCAATTCAATTGAATCAGACAACGAACCGACTGACCATTCGTCTTTCATCCTTTGTCAATCATCAGGCAATCGCTCTCGTGGTCGCACCAACGCGCCCGAAGAGCGCCTCATTGGATGGAAAAAGATTTTCGTCCATGCAATCGAAACATCTGCCTGATGGACTTTACGAAGTGACGGTGATGTTCGCGGGTTCAAATGCTACTCAAATACTTGCGTTAGAATTCTGAAAATGAAAGTTGCACAGTTTGAAAAGCCACATGTCCTGAAGGTTACTACGAAGCCGTTACGGACTTTGAATGAAGGCGAAGTGCTTGTTCAGGTACAAGCATGCGGAGTCTGCGGAACAGACGTCCACATTGTCGATGGCACATCGAGATCGACGCCGCCCGTTGTGCTTGGTCATGAGTATGCAGGCATCGTGACGGATGTTGCGAAAGGAACAACGGGCCCGTCCGTTGGGGAACATGTTGGAGTTGATCCCAACATTTCATGCGGTACCTGCTTCTATTGCCGTCGTGGTCTCATCCACCTGTGTTCGAGTCTTCGTGCGCTGGGCGTCGACATCGACGGTGGGATGGCGGAATACTGCATCGTGCCTGTCAAGCAAACCTACGTCCTGCCGCAGGACATGGCGTTTGAGCTGAGCACACTCATCGAGCCGGTCTCGTGTGCAATTCATGGCATCGATCTGGCCAGAATCCGGTCCGGAGACACGGTCGTCATTCTCGGCGGAGGCACGATCGGCTTGATCATGCTGCAACTTGCCCGGAACGCTGGCGCAGCTCTCCTGATCATCATTGAGCCGCTCGGCCACAAACGGGCCATCGCACGTGAGCTTGGCGCTGACGTTGTGCTTGATCCTTCAACGACGAATATTCAATCGGCTCTCTTCGATCTCACGCACGTTGGTGCCGATGTGGTGATTGAATGTGTTGGCAAGCCGCAAACAATCGAGATTGCCCTCGAGCTTGTTCGCCGTGGTGGACTGGTGGAATTCTTCGGAGTCTGCCCGATTGGCGAGAAGATTTCCGTTGAGCCGAACGCCGTGTATTTCAAAGAGTTGACGATTGTCGGCTCATACGTCAACCCGCACACATTCGACCGCTCGATTGCAATGCTGCAATCTGGGAGGGTGCGAATTGACAAGTTCCTGATTCACAAATTCCCTCTCGAAGGCGTACATGAAGCGCTGCAATATCAACGGGAAGGGAGAACAATCAAGAGCATTGTACAGCCGAATGTTTAGCCACGGAGCCACAGAGGCGCAGAGTGAATGTGATAAGAGGAGGTCAAAATCAAACCTACTTATCCTCGGTGTCTCCGTGACTCTGTGGCTTTTTCAACATCCGGCTATGGCTGTCGCCCAGCAGCATTCCTCTCTCGTCAACTTCAGTCATCTTGAACATCTGACCGAGCGCATTCCGTTTGCGGGCGACACGGTCAGCATCGTGCACGTCTATGCAAACTATCCTGACTATCATTGGGTCGATGCGAAGGAGTCCGGACCGGAAGGAATTGCGTGCGTTGATGATGCCGGACGTGCGGCAGTTGTCTACCTGCGCCACTATGAGCTGACGAAAGAGCCACGGAGTCTGTCGCAAGCAAAAGAACTTCTCAAGTTTGTCCTCAATATGCAAGCTGATGACGGTGAGTTTTACAACTTCATCCATGCCGATCGCTCGATCAACAGGGATGGAAAGACGAGTTTCAAGTCGTTTGGCTGGTGGGCAAGTCGGGGAGTATGGTGCATGGCGTTGGGCTTTCGCATCTTCCGGTCGGTGGATACATCATTCGCTTTCCATTTGCAACAAGGGGTCGAGAAGTCGTTGCCCCATGTTGAGAAGTTGCTGGCGAGGTATGGTACGTATCAGACGATGAAAGGATACCGTGTTCCGCAATGGTTGTTGTACGAGTCGGCTGCCGATGCAACGACGGAGCTGCTGTTAGGATTGAACGAGTATTTTGCTGCCACACGTGATAAGAATGTAAAGGGACTCATTGAGAAACTTGGCGATGGCATCATGGCGATGCAGGATGGCGACATCAAGGCTTTTCCGTACGGACTTCACCGCTCCTGGCAAACGATCTGGCATATGTGGGGGAATGGACAAACACAGGCACTCGCTCAAGCGGGAAGGATGCTGAAGAACAAGAAAATGATCGAATCCGCTGAGCGTGAAGCGAAGGGTTGGTATACTCGACTGTTGATTCAAGGATTCCTGAAGGAAATGGATGTTGCTCTGCCTGAGAAAAAACTGGAGTACGAGCAGATTGCATACGCTGCGCGTCCAATGATTATCGGGTTAATCAGACTCTACGAGGCCACCGGGAAGGCGGAGTATCTGACGATGGCGGGACTTGCCGGCTCGTGGTTATTCGGAAACAATGCTGCACATCAGCAGATGTACGACCCGATGACCGGCCGTTGCTTTGACGGCATCAAGGATTCAGTCACGATCAACAAGAACTCCGGCGCCGAATCGACGATCGAAGCTTTGCACGTACTTGTCGAGCTTGAGCGGTATCCTGTTGCGATGAAGTTGCTGAACTATCGTCGTGCCTGCACGCCCGCCTTCCGCTTTGGATTTCCTGAGGCGGGCAGGCCGCAGTGCAGCGTTACGGCACGCAGGCGTGTCCGCAGTGGTGAGTCTGCGAACTCGCTGTATGCCGTATTTGAGAATTCACAGGGCGATGAGCTGACTCTTGTGCTCGACTTGAAGAGGTCGAAGGTGGTTGTGCTGGAGGGAGAGAAGAGTAGGAAGTATGGTGCAGGGAAATGAAGGTCGACGACTCGACTCGTCGAGGGTGTGCTCCGCAGAATGGAATGATGCTATGCGTAGTTATGGTAGTTATGCGCAACGCACGGCGGCAGAAACAAATAGTGAGAGTGGGATGAAGCTCAGATCAGGTTTGCCGCAGGTGGGTTGGGTCTTCAACACCAGGGGCGCACGAGCGGTGTGATGGTTAATGTGCAGGCCAGTGAGATGAGTGAGCAGAACATCAGCTGCACAGCGCTCATTGAGCTGACTGCAAAAAGTTCTTTAGCGTCAAAGGCGGTACGGGCCAAGGAGCGTCGACCAACCATTTCGTGGTCGCTGCAGGTCAAGAAGCATTTTTTGGTGGTTGATGGATCTTCACCGTCAGTGGAGGTCTATCAACAGTTTCTTTCCGCACGTGCGCTTGCAATGGTTGTCGTGACAAAAGGTGCAGTGGCATGTATCGGCAGTAACCAACCCCCACCGACGAGGATGGGCACTGAAAGGAATACTGAAGGGCACTACAGTTTGCCGCCGTGCGCGGCGCATAACAACCAAAAGCACGACGCTCACGTCATTTGGTGAGTCTCAGATGAATCGAAGTTTGACAAAGTTAATAGAGTTCGCTCAATCCCGCGTGCCGCGGCCCGCGATAAATTGGTCGTTGTGAAAGGCGGCACGCGGGATTGCGTGCTTTTGGTGGACGGACGTTATACGGCATTGGTTTGCAAGTAACTAAAACACGAAAAGGTGTTAGGAGAAAGGCGTTCTCTTTCTTTACGATTCGCTGTTCTTTGAGAATCTGATAGACGAGCCGATGTTGAATGTTGATGCGGCGAGAATACGCTCCGGCAAGATCACCGACGAGCTTCTCATATGGAGGAGGTGTCTGAAAAGGATTGAGTTCGAGAAGTTTGAGAAGCCGTTCGGCTTTTGGTTTTAGTCCGGTTGCAGAGAGTTTCTTGGAGTCTTTCTGAGCTTGTTTTGTGAAAACGAGCGCCCACTTTACCAAGGAAGCTCCGGTGAGCATCTCTTGACGGGTGTCTTCAAACCTCGTCGAATTGATTCACGCATCTTTGGAATCGAAAGCAAATACAGGGTTTCTTGGATGGCTCGCCAGTCATCAAGTGAGACGAGAACACCTTTACTCTTTTTCCCAAGGATATGGACA
>Ga0247727_10020063_pt1 | contig 10267 bp, 8 predicted proteins | sample WisWelCaveWW1625_FD_202498 | JGI IMG/M metagenome (GOLD analysis project Ga0247727, IMG submission 202498) | Biofilm microbial communities from Wishing Well Cave, Virginia, United States - WW16-25 | ecosystem: Environmental > Aquatic > Deep subsurface > Groundwater > Cave microbial mat | place... | reverse complement strand
AGCCCAGGCCGCCTTCGATCGCACCCGCCAGCAGCAGGTTCAGGCCGCGCGCGACGTGCAAGCGTCCCGGCAACAAGCGAGAACGCAGCCGCGAAATCGCGCGTCGTGGCCCGCGAATGCCCCTCGTTCCCGAAGCCCTTATGCGCCACGCCGCGAGTTGCGTCCGGCGCCCGCGCCGCCGCCGTTCTATAACCTGACCCCTTGGGGCGCGCCGGTGAGATGGGATCCATTGGCCGACCGTTGGCGAGATCGCTGAAACTCCGGTTTCGCACTCCTGCCGGCGTCGACGAGCCAATCGCTGGAAGCGGCAGCAGCCTATTCGCGTCCAATTTGGAGCGCCAGAATATGTTATCATGGCAGGCGATGGAGACTCGATTTTCGGCTGCCGCCGGGCAAGTATTCACTGCGAGGCGACGAGGCCCGTTATGACGAGCCAACGATTCCGTCTTAAATTGTTCCTGGCTCACTTGTGGGCGATGGTGAGTGCTACTGCTGCCGCGGCGACGCCTACTGTTGACTTCGCCCGCGACATTGCCCCGATCTTCGAGCAGCATTGCATTCGCTGTCACCAGACGGTCGGCAAGAAGGGCGACCTGTCGCTGGCAACGGTCGCCGACCTGGCGGCCAACGAATATGTGGTTCCCGGCGAACCGGATGATAGTTATCTGCTGGAGGTCGTGACCGCGGCCACCGGCGAGAGACCTCAAATGCCCAAGGAGGGCCCGCCGCTGTCGGAGGATAAAGTCGCTCTGCTCCGCACGTGGATTGCGGAAGGTGCGTACTGGCCCGACTCAGTCGTCGTTCGCGAAAAGTCGAAGGCCGATCGTAGCTGGTGGTCGCTGCGGCCGCTCGATCGCAGCGAACTGCCCGCGGCCGGGATTCCTGCCGATTGGGCCGCCAACCCGATCGATCGATTCAACTACGCCCGGCTGGCTTCCGCGAATCTTCGTCCGAATCGGCCGGCGGACCGGCGGGCGCTGATTCGTCGTGTGACCTACGACCTGACCGGCTTGCCGCCCACGCCGGAGGAAATCGATGCATTTGTCCGCGACGAGTCACCGAACGCGTATGAGACCCTGGTCGATCGCCTGCTTGCGTCGCCGCGGTACGGCGAGCAATGGGGGCGTCACTGGCTGGACGTCGTTCGCTTTGGCGAAAGCTCTGGCTTCGAGGTGAACCACGTGATCGACAACGCGTGGCCCTATCGCGACTACATCATTCAATCCCTAAACGACGACAAGCCTTTCGACCGTCTCGTGATTGAGCACCTGGCTGGCGATGCCGTCGGGGCCGGTGACCCAGCGGTTGAAGTCGGCCTCACCTTCCTGGTGTGTGGGCCGCTCGATATCGTGGGAAATCAGGATGCCGTGCAGGCCGCGCAAATCCGCGCCGACACGATCGACGAAATCATCCGCGCGACGGGTGAAGCCTTTCTCGGTCTGACGGTCGGCTGCGCCCGTTGTCACGACCACAAATTCGATCCGATCTCACAGCAGGATTACTATCAACTCTACGCCACGTTTGCGGGCGTTTATCACGCGGATCGCATCGTGGCCACGGACGATCAGAAACGCGAGCAGGCCAAGAATTTAGCGCCGCTCGAGTTGCAGAAGGCCAAGTTGGTGGAAGAAAGAGCAGCGCGCGAAAAAGCGCGCGAAAATGGCAAGCCGCCCGAGGAACTCGATCCACAGATCGCCGAAGTTGACAAGCGGATCGCCAAGCTATCCACGTTGCCGTCGCTGCGAGTCGGCCGCTTCGAGCAACCCGCCGAACCGCAATGCGTTTTCGAGCGGGGCGATGCCCAGCGCAAGGGCGAGCAGGTTGTCCCGGCCAGCCTGAGCACGCTGGCCGAAGTTTCCATGACGTACGAGTTGCCGACCGACGCACCGGAGCAGGCGCGGCGTCTGGCCCTTGCGCGGTGGATCGTCGCGGCTGACAATCCGCTGACGCCGCGCGTCCTGGCCAATCGGCTGTGGCAACACCATTTTGGGACCGGCATCGTGGGCACGCCCAGCGATTTCGGCTACATGGGCGAGAAGCCATCGCATCCGGAGTTGCTCGATTGGCTGGCGGCGCGGCTACTAGCCGAAGGCTGGCGACTCAAGCCACTGCACAAATTGATCGTCACGTCACAAACGTATCGGCAATCGAGCGCCTATCGCGCCGATGCCGCACTGGCGGATTCTGACAGCCGCTTGCTATGGCGTTTTCCGCCGAGGCGGCTCGCCGCGGAAGAAGTCCGCGACACGTTCTTACAGATAGCGGGGGTCCTCGACGGCGGCCGTGGCGGCCCAGGCTTCCGGCTCTATCAATACTCGCGCGACAACGTGGCGACCTACACGCCGCTGGAGAGTTTCGGCCCCGAAACCTATCGCCGCTCCGTGTATCACCAGAATGCCCGTGCCTCGCGCGTGGATGTGCTGTCTGACTTTGACGCCCCAGACTGTGCGTACTCAACATCGCGGCGCATTCGAACCACAACGCCATCGCAAGCGCTGGCATTGATGAACCACAGTTTCACGTTGGGCATGGCGACGTCATTTGCCGAGCGGCTTAAGAAAGAGGCTGGCGTTGATAATTCGTCGGCCCAAATTGAGCGCGCGTTTCAATTGGGCTTCGGGCGGGCGCCCGACGCCGATGAAGGGCAGGCTGCAAGTAAGCTCCTGGAGCAACACGGGCTCCGCGCGTTCTGCCGTGCCCTGCTAAACTCCAGCGAGCTGATTTACCTCAATTGATCCGAGCGATTATGAGTATCACCGGCAACATGGCCCGTTGCATTGGCGACCACGTCCTCTCGCGGCGTGGTTTTCTGGCCGACGCGTTCACCGGTTTGGCCGGCATCGGGCTGGCCAGTCTCCTGAGCGACGACTTGTTCGCAGCAGCCGACACGCCACCAGCGACCTGGAAGCCAGGCCTCGATGTTGCGCAGTTTCCGGCGCGGGCGAAGCGGGTGCTACAGATATTCTGTCCTGGTGGCGCGTCGCACATGGACTTGTGGGACTACAAGCCCTCGTTGGCCAGGCATCATGGCGAGCCGCTGCCCGGCGAGGAAGGCGCCGTCACTTTCCAGGGGAAGAACGGCAACTTGATGCGAAGCCCCTGGCCGTTCGCGCCCGCCGGCGAGAGCGGGAAGATGATCAGCACGCTGCTGCCGCACGTGGCTCGACATGTCGATGACATCGCATTCATTCATTCGATGCAGTCGAAGACCAACACGCACGGTCCCGGCTGCGTTTTCATGAACACGGGCAGCATCTTCGAAGGCTTCCCGGCGGCCGGTGCGTGGATCGGTTACGCCCTCGGTAGCGAGAACGAGAACTTGCCGGCGTACGTTGCGATCCCCGACATTCGGGGCGAGCCGCCGAATGGCAAGGCAAACTGGAGCAGCGGCTTTTTGCCCGCCCAGCATCAAGGCGTGGTGATGGCCGCCCAGCAGCCGATCCGCAACTTGACTCTACCCGCCGGCGTATCAACCGACGAAGAGCAGGCGACGCGCGAATTCCTGCACTTTCTGAACGACAAGCACGCGGCTGCCAATCCGGGCCTTTCCGAACTCCAAGCCCGCATCAACGCGTATGAGTTAGCGGCCCGCATGCAACTTTCAGCGCCCGTGGTGTCCGATCTCGCATCGGAGCCAGCCGCGCTTGTGAGGCTGTATGGCGCCGACGACGCGAATCCGCTCAAGGCGGCCTACGCGCGGAATTGCCTGCTGGCGCGGCGGCTGCTGGAGCAGGGAGTGCGGTATGTGAATCTGTATTGTGCCTCGCGGGCGTCGGGAGTCGATGGGCTGTTGAATTGGGATGCTCACAAAACGCTCCGGGCCGACTACGATCGACATTGCCCAGTCTTCGACCAGCCAACCGCTGCGCTCTTGACCGATCTGAAGCAGCGCGGGCTGCTCGATGAAACGCTCGTGTTGTGGACGACGGAATTCGGTCGCATGCCCACCCACCAGGCGGATTCCACGGGCCGCGATCACAATCCCGACGGCTTTACCTGCTGGATGATGGGAGCCGGTGTGAAAGGCGGCGTCACGATTGGTGCCACGGACGAATTTGGCAGGCGCGCCCAGGTCGATCCGGTCACGGTTTGGGACTTTTACGCGACAGCATTGCACATCCTGGGGATTGATCACACGCGACTGACGTATTATCACAATGGGCTGAACCGCCGTCTTACCGACGTGCACGGAAACATCCTGCACAAACTGCTGGCGTACTGACCCGTCCGGATTATTGCCGTTCTGCGGAACGCCCGCGACCATCCCACTATCCAAGGAGAACTTATGTCTCGTACTATCACGGCCGCCGCGCGAGTGCATGCAGGAATTCGTTTTTGGTCAGCGCTCGCTTGCGCGCTGATGGCAATGGCGGTTGCGATTCCCTGCCCGGCACAAAACACGACGAGCAAGAAACAGTCGTCTGAGCCTGCCGCCAAGAAACCAGGAGATTCCGATCAGGTGTTGCGCCACGCAGTTTTCTTTACGTTCAAAGACGATTCCAGCGCTGACGACGTCGATGCCGTCGTCGAGGCCTTCCGCGCGCTGCCGTCGAAGATCGATGTTATCCAGGAGTTTGAATCGGGCAAGAACATCAGCCCATGGGGTCTTGATGATGGCTTCACGCATTGCTTCCTGCTGACCTTCAAGGACGAGGCCGGTCGGGCCGCCTATCTGCCGCATCCGGACCATAAGGCGTTTGGCGACTCCCTTCGCCCTCACCTGGATAAGGTGTTCGTCATCGATTATTGGGGTCGCCCGCGAGCCAGCGGCCAGGCCAGGGAACTCAAGCATGCGGCCTTCATGAAATTCAAAGACTCCGCTTCGGATGCAGATGTGCGGGCAGTTGAGGATTCCTTAGCCGCGTTGCCGTCCAAGATCGATTCGATCAAGGGGTTTGAATGGGGAAAGAACAACAGCCCAGAAAAGCACGACGATGGGTTTACTCACTGTTTCATGTTCACGATTGATTCGGATGATGGGCTGGAGGAATTCGTGGTGCATCCCGATCATCAGGCTGCCGTAAGCAGCTTGCGACCAGCATTAGAAAAGGCACGCGTCCTCGACTTTTGGACGAAGGACGATCCTTCGGGCGACGGTGAGGAATGATTGAGGATATGGACTGATAGGTTGGCCTATGTCGGAGCCACTGGCCTCGCACGATTTTTCCGCCGGCGGACTGGATGCTGCGATCGCCTTTTTTCAGCGCACGCGCGGTGAATTGCGCACATTGCGATTGGTTCGCGTATCCAGAGAATGGGTGCGCCTGTTCGACGTGAATGGCGATTATTTCGAATTGCGCGGGCTGGGTTATCCCGACGGCGACATTGTGCCCATCCTGCGGTCGTTCAACACCGCGTTCAATCCTAATACGATCCACAGTCCGATCGAAGCGCCGTACAAGGAATTCAAGACCGGTCGTCGCTATCCGTGGGCGGCCGATCGCGTGATGTGACCGTTCAACTGTTCTAGGGAAGAATTCGCGCGTTACGTGGCTCTGCTTGTAGCGGAATGGCTAAGACATGAGCATTGAGTTTCGAGCCGCTCGACCGGATGATGCGGCCGGCATCCTCTCGATTTACGCGCCGTATTGCGAATCGTCAACGGTTTCGTTCGAAATTATCGCGCCGACCGTCGAGCAAATGTGCGACCGTATCACGCGCATCACCGCCAGGTACCCTTGGCTGGTCGCAGAGATCGACGGTCGTGTGGTGGGCTACGTGTATGCGAGTCAGCATCGGGAGCGAGCGGCATATCGATGGATGATCGACGTCGCCGTGTATGTCGCGCCGCGGCAGCAGCGGCGCGGATTAGGGCGTGCGTTGTACTCAGCCTTGTTTTCAATTCTTCGTCATCAAAACTATGTCAAAGCGTTCGCCGGAATAACGTTGCCGAATCCTGGCAGCATCGGGCTGCACGAAGCTCTTGGTTTTCGACCAATCGCGGTTTACCGGGGCGTCGGCTATAAAGCCGGACGCTGGCTGGATGTCGGCTGGTGGCAACTTGATTTGCAGCCCGAAGGCGGTGATCCACGGGAGCCGTGCGACTTTGGCCCCATCTCCGCTAGTGCGGCCGTCGCCGCGGCGTTGGCCGAGGCGAAGCGATTATTGGTATAATCGAGTACCCGGCCCAGCGCGGACCGTGTCGCGCGATCTCCAACAATCTTTTCTCATTCGAGCGGGATTGCTTCCCATGCCTCAAAATCGCAAGACTAATGCGGCGCTTGTTGACGAGAATCAGCGCCTTCGTGCCCAGGTCGCACAGTTGGAAGATCGGTTGGATCACATCTCCGAGCACGGGGCCGCAGCCAAAGCGCTGCAACGTTGCGACGCGCAGCACCAGATGGTAATGAGCATCGTGTCGGATGCCGTGTTCATTACCGACGATAAAGGCCGGCTTACATACGTCTCACCGAACGCGCATTTTGTTTTTGGTCACGCCGCCGCCGACATCTTGAAACAAGGTCGGATCGGCTTTCTGCTGCCCGCCGACTTATTCGACCCAGACGTGCTGGACCAACGCGGTGAAATCTCCAATATCGAATGCGAAATCCGCGATGCGGTCGGTCGAGCTCGGAATCTGCTGATTTCCGTACGGCAGGTCGAGGAACAAACCGGCGCGTTGCTGTATGTATGCCGAGATATCACCGAGCGGATGAAACTTAAACTCGACTACGAACTACTTTCGTTATCATTTGAGCGTCGGGTTGAGGAGCGCACCCGCGAGCTGCGCGAAAGTCGCGAGCGGTACAAGCGGCTCGTGGAAGGCTTGCGCGACGAATACCTGTTCTTTGCCACCGAACCGGACGGAACCATCACATATGTAACTCCGTCGGTTCGCAATATCCTGGGTTTTAATCCCGAATCCGTAATCGGCCGCAACTGGCGTGAATTCGTCGACAAAAGTGATCCAAGCTTTCTCATGCTGGAACAGCTCGAACGAGAGCGCTTTGCGGGCATGGCGACGCCCCTCTATTCGGTGCCGATTCCCCGCGCCGACGGTGAAATCCGCATCTTGGAATTCCGCGACGTGCCGCTTCAAGATGCCGATGGCCGCGTGATCGCCAACGAAGGCATTGGGAGAGATGTGACACAGCGTCACCAGGCCGAAGAGGCACTGCGCCGCGCCCATGAGGAGCTGGAGCGACGGGTCGCGGAGCGGACCGCCGAGCTGACCGCGATGTACGAACAGCTTCGCGAAAATGAGCACCGCTATCGATCCGTTGTTGAGGACCATCTGGAATTCATCATCCGTTGGCACCGCGACGGCGTGCGGACTTTCGTCAACGAATCATATTGCAGCCATTGCGGCGCCACTCGCGATGACCTGATCGGCACCAGTTTTTTGCCGACGATTGTGGAAGAGGATCGCGAGCAGCTCAAGGAGCATCTGGCGTCCGTCTCGGTCGATAATCCTGTAGTGGCTTACGAACACCGCGTCGTGTTGCCGGACGGCCGACAGGTGTGGGAGCACTGGACGCATCGCGGGTTGTTTAACCCACAGGGAGTGTTGATGGAGTTTCAATCGGTCGGTTGCGACGTCTCGGAGCGGCGCAGGCGGGACGAGCATGCGCGCGATCGAGCCGTGGCTCTGGCTCAGTTGCGAGCCCTCACGGATCGCGAACACGACGTGATGCGGTTTGTCGTAGCGGGCGATGCCAACAAGGTGATTGCGCGGAAGCTTGGTCTGAGCATCAAGACTATTGAAAAACACCGCAGCAGCCTCATGAAGAAGTTGCAAGTCCGCAGCGTACCGGAACTGGTCCGCTTGGCACTGTTGGTAGAAGAGTCCGGCGACAAGTGATTTAAACGTGCTGCCGAGCACGGCCGCGTCGCCGGCGACTGACGCCGGTCTAAGTACCCGCTAGTTCGGTCGGTAGGGTTTTACCCCAGTACTGGCAAAAATCGACAGGGTTCTCCCGCGATTCGCGTCATTTTGTTTGCCCGGCAAATTGTCGCAGGTGTAATGGGTATGGAGCGAGCGCATGCGAGAGTTTATCAATTGCGCCGCTCCTCAAGTAGGCTAAGCAATGCCGGTCCTCCAGTGCTCGTGTGGAATGGTGATGTCAGTGCCAGCCGACGTTCCGCGCGCCTGCTGCATCCGTTGTGGCGGCGTTGAATTCCGCTTGTTGCAGCGTTCGCCGTCCACTTCGCGAATGGTTGCACGGACACTCGATTCCTTGCCAAAACCAGGACGAGCGGGTCCAATATTGGCGCTGACTGAGGTTGGCGCGCTCGTCAATGATTTCGTCGGCGACGGCTCCCACCTATAGTGTGGGTACCAGATTTTTTTGACGCGTCGAAATTTTTGATGGTGCGATTCCCCCTATTCCCTCGCCCTCGTCGCCATATTAGTATTGATTGGCAGGTTGGACGCCAACATTTCAGTTGGCGATTTATCTCATCTCGGAAACCGGTAGAGAGGCGGGGCACTCTTCTCTGCCTTTGGTGACGCGGAACAGCGAGCACCATAGGTGATTAAACATATGGAACGACAGGACGAGAACGGGCACTTGGAATCGTCCGGCGATGAGCCGGTTGGACCGATTGTCGAGCTCCATCCGCAATCGTTGCAAAAGCTGGGGGCCGCACGCCGTCGGCAGGGGCTTTCAGTTCGCTGTGTGGCCCAGCGTCTAGGTCGCACCGTCGGCGAGGTGCGTGGGCAGGAGGACGAGCGCGCGGATCTTCTGGTATCGGAGCTCTATCGCTGGCAGGCGGCGCTCGAAGTTCCCATCGAGGAGCTTCTATATGAGCCGAAAGACGCGCTTTCGCCGCGCGTGCAGATGCGCGCACGACTGCTGAAGGTTATGAAGACCGCGATGGCTCTGCGGCGGCAAGCCCGCTCCGAGGCCGAGCGCCGCCTGGCGCGCTTGCTCATCGAGCAATTGCTCGAGATCATGCCGGAATTGAAAGAAGTATCCGGGTGGCCCGCCGTCGGCCACCGACGCCGAGCCGACGAGGTTGGCCGAATCGGTGAGAATCCGATTCCCGATGACTGGCTGCACGAAGCAAGCTGAGTGGTCGAGAGCTAATTGTCCCGCGTCACGTGCCGATCCGTCAGATAAAGACCCTTGCGCCCTGATTCGAGGCGGCGCTGGTGTGTTCCCGCCCTCGACTCTCAGCTCTCGGCTCGTGACTGTTCGGTGGCGTAGGGGACTGGGTCGCCGCGAAGCTGGCAAATCGCGTTGTGCGCGGCTCGTTGCTCCGACTCTTTCTTGCTGCGTCCCCACGCGGGTTCATATCCATCGCGGCCGATCTGAGCCGACATCTTAAAGCACTTGCTGTGGTCCGGACCCTTTTCCTCGAGCAGGTTATAGGTCGGTGTCACGCCGTGCTCGCGCTGTGCAAATTGCTGAAGCAGCGATTTGTAATTCCCGCCTGAGTCCCCGGAAGCGGCGGATTCGATTTCCGGGCCAAAATAGGTGAGCACGAATTCGCGAGCCGGCTCGATCCCGCCGTCCAGATACACGGCCGCAATTAACGATTCAAGTACGTCCGACAGCACGGACGGCGGAACCGCCGGATGGGTGGTCATTCCCTTGCCGAGTACAAGAAACTCGCGCAGTCCCAGCGCCTGACTGATTTTGGCGCAAGTCTGACGGCTGACGACGATCGACTTCAGCTTGGTGAGGTCCCCTTCCAGTTGATCGGGAAATTGTTGAAACAGCTTCTCACAAACGATCAGGCCGAGTATCGCATCGCCGAGAAATTCGAGCCGCTCGTTCGACGACAAGCGGTGGTCTGCGCCGGAGGCATGTGTCAATGCAGCGTCAAGCAATTGAGTGTCCCGAAAACGGTAGCCCAATCGCTGTTGGCAACGGTCCAGCCGCAACGCGGCGTTAGAATCGGCGACCGGCGGCGACTGAACCATGACCCAACTCTCAATTATATTACGGCACTGATAACTTGCTGTTAGGCTAGTGCGCTGACTGGGGAATGTCAATTCTGGGCACGGTGGCAGCTCGACTTTCCGATTCGGCAACCGTCACGAACCAATAACCGTACCTTCAGGCAGAGGCGCGGAGTTCGCAATGGCAGGGTGGTTATCTTCCCATGAATTGCCACGAATCGTTTGCGCGAAGATGACTCAACTAATAATGAGGGTTCTACGCAAATCTTCGATTGCCGTTTCTGGAAGTTTTTGTGTACGCTGCGCCTCTAGGTGAGACTTTGGGATTTATTGAATGAGTCACTGACAATCGTCGGCTCGGATCGTTAAACTGCTTGGGAATGTCTGGCGTCGCGAGTCATTGGCCACAATCAATCGATG
>Ga0247727_10020062_pt1 | contig 10267 bp, 8 predicted proteins | sample WisWelCaveWW1625_FD_202498 | JGI IMG/M metagenome (GOLD analysis project Ga0247727, IMG submission 202498) | Biofilm microbial communities from Wishing Well Cave, Virginia, United States - WW16-25 | ecosystem: Environmental > Aquatic > Deep subsurface > Groundwater > Cave microbial mat | place... | reverse complement strand
GGCTTCCTCCACAATTCTGGCGGGAGCCGGCAGCTTACCTACCTTTAAAATATTGGCAAGGTCTTCGGCTTCGTTCAATGAAAAGTTGCCGGTGATTTGCGAGCTGCCTCCCGGAATTTCTCCCTGAACGGTCGGATATGAATACACATTATCATCCAGAACTATGGCAATGCTCTTACCGATGTTTTCGCGGGTCAGGCGCTTCCAGGTTCTTGCCCCTTCGGCATTCATGCTCATCCCTATTTCCCAGTTGTTGCTAAACTGTCCCTTTTGCTTGCGGGCATCGGTAATGGCATCGCCTTCAAGGGGCGCTGTGTTGTCGCGGGCTGGCGTGCGCATCGCCACCAGCTCAAGAAACTTTCCTTCTTTATCAATGGGCTTGACCGTCCAAAGCGGCTTAAATTCTTTAGGGAATTTCGATTTCACCGCTTCCATCCTCAGAATAGCGTTAATCTTTGAGGTGTCTTTGATTTGAACGATACCGATTACGGGTCCTTTTCTTAACTCAGTTCCTCCCTGCTCGTTCTGGAAATACGATGGAGTGAGATAAGCGAAAAGCGGATTCTCCTGTGCAAATTCTTCAAACGATTTTTCAGCGCTGGTATCTGCTGCAGCGCCTGCCGTTGTATCTGAATCGGACTTGGTTCTGCCCAGAATATCTTCAATAGTTGTTCCACCGGTATCGGGGACAGCCGGCGCCTGGGCTGTAGTGTCTCTAAGTAATGTATCAATCGCTGATGCAAACGTATCTTTGGGTGTAACCGCCCTCAGGATTTTATTTACGCTGTCGAGTATGGGATAAATGTCCTGGTTCTCAAACGTTTCCCAGAATTCGAGCTTGGCAGTTCCCTGCAGGAGCTTACGTACTCGGTCGGGTTCCTTGATGCCGGGAAGCTCAACCAGTATGCGGTTGCCTGCTAACTTTTGCACATTGGGCGATGTAACACCAAACTTATCTATGCGGGTTTTGATGATTTGATAAGTACGGTCGAAGGCATTGTCGGCTTCTTCGCGAATCACCGTGAGCACTTCTTCATTGGTAGAGCTAAGGTTGATGCGGCTCTGCAAATCCTTAGTGGAGAAAATGGCAGAAAGGCGGGCATTAGGGTCAAGCTTGCGGAAGGAATTATAAAACAGCGTTACAAAATCCTGCTGGCTGTTTACGGTCGCTTTCTGAGCTTCGTCCAGGGCGCGGTTAAAGGTGCCGTCTTTGCTGTAATTACTCAGTGAACGAATCAGGTCAACGAGCGATACCTCCAGCGTTACGTTCATCCCGCCTTTCAGGTCGAGACCGAGGTTTATTTCATTATCTCGTACCTCATTCAGTGTAAACTTTTTTACCAGCAGGTTATATGCCGGTGCAGTCGCCATGGAATCGAGGTACGCTTTTTCTTTTGCCGGGTCTCCGGCAGCTTCTTTTTCGACTTTATTATCCCAGTAATTAGCAACCAGTGTAAACGAGAGTTGATACAGGCATACTATTGCCAGTGCGATGGCGAGAAATCTGACAGCCCCTTTGCTTTGCATGTGTGGTAGAGAGTTATATGTTATAAGTTATACGTCATACGAATGGCGTTACATGATGACGATTTTTCGTATAACATATAACGTTTAGCGTACAACGTATTTAAAAGAGGGGGCGAAGATAGAAAAATCCCCGCCTGCCAAACTTGGCATTCCCGTGCGGGGGCGGGCAGGAGTAAACGTTTGTGGTTTGAGGTTAATTGGTCATTGGTAAGCTGAATTCCTTAATCAACTTAATAGCTTATTTTCTGGCAAAGGCGCAACGACGCCAAGATTTTTCTTTGCGGACTTTGCGGTTCTTTTTCTCTGCGTCTTTGCGGTTCAATTTTTACTTTATTTTTTTTAACCGCAAAGGGCGCAAAGGTTTTCGCAAAGTGCGCTGAGACGGCTTTCTACTTACTGCCTCCTGCCGCTGCCTACTCCTTAATTAACTTAATTAACTTAATTAACTTAATTAACCCAATTAACTTAATCAACTTCTTTTGATGTTCTATTTCGCATCGTTCTCTCTTGAGCCAAACTTAAAAGCCACTCCGGCAAGGATTAAGATAGTTCTTGTTTTTAGTTTATCGGGTGCATGAGTTTCAGGAGCAATATCGGTCATGCCCAAATTGTTTCTCGCTTCTAAGCTGATGACAATTCGTTCATTGAAAACGGCAGATGCTCCTAAACCTCCTGATATTCCAAAGTCGCTTTTCTCGGTATCATCGGTCAGGTCTATGTCTTCCATTACATCTCCATTGGGTAAAATTATTTTATCTTCAAATACCCATGTCCGCTTCAGCAACAAAGCATAGTATGGTCCGGCATTAACAAAAAAATTTATTTTGTCACCAAAAGTTGCCCGCAGTAAAAGAGGTATGGTCAAATAATCAAGGTCATCGAATGTTTTTACTACGCCCGTTACATTTCCGTTATTGTCCGTAAAAGTTATATCTGAAGAAGCGCCTTTCAGCTCATACATGATTCCCGTGCGCAGCGAGATGACTTTGGGAAAATTATACTGAAACGCAATTCCCGCTGCATAGCCGGTGCGGCTCTCATAAATGTCTTCATAGTAGGCGTTGTCAGAGCTAAGATTGGCAACTCCTATTCCGCCTTCCACACCAAAAGTAATGCGGTTTTGCTGGGCAGATGAAAGTATAGCTGCCGCTAAAAGAGCAGCGGTAAGAAAAACATGTTTCATTTATATCGAGTCAAATGGAATAACCATTGAACTATTAAACCATTGAACCATTAAACCTACCTTTTCTTTTTCCTTCCCCGGGCTCTGTTCTTAGCCCGCTCATTACGGGTTTTCCCTTTGCTGAACTGCGGGGGCTCGGGGCGGCCCGACTGCATGGAGAGGCGCACTTTCACAAAGATGAGGTCGTCTTCGGTCATTTGTTCCAGCGCCTTCCTGCTTTTGCTCGGGTCCATCCTTAAGATAAGGTGTATAAGTTCTTCTTTTTTTGTCATGCGGTAAAGATGTGTAAAAAATACCGAACAGAAGAATGAAGAAAAAACACGAAGCTGTCTCAAAAGGTTCAGTTGTCATGCTGACGAATGTCAGCATCCCTTAATTTAAAGCATAATCATTAATCATGGGATGCTGAAACAAGTTCAGCATGACAGGAACAGGGCTTTTGAGACAACCTCGTAAAGGAAAAAAAAGGAAAGCCGAAAGCCGGTCAGCGAACCAGCTTCATCACCTTTTTTCCCTTTTCATTCTCCATCACCAAAAAATAAATGCCGGAAGAAAACGATTGAAGATTGATGATGTGATTTATTGCTCCCGATGAAACGGTTTCGTCCAGAATTTTTCTTCCATCAACATTCAACACATAAATTCTTTCGGGCAAGCTGCCGTAATCATTAAACATTACATTAAAAATTCCATCCGCTGACGGGTTGGGATAAACGATTGCGGTGGAAATGGAATTCAGGTCTTCGATGCCGGTTGGCAATTGGACCAAATAACCGAATGCAAGAACGGAATTACGTGACATGCAAGGGTCAGAGATGGTTGTGAAGCGCAATGTATCTGCCTGTATTAAGAAAGTATATCTTCCAGTATCGCTTTGGGGGCATTGCCAAAAGGGCATGTCAATTATAGTAAACAAATTGCCAACGGTTGTAAAGGTGGCTATACTATCGTAGATAACATTGTCAGGGCTGACGTAAAAAGTGTCCTGTCCCAAATACACATATGCCTGGAGAGCATTATTTATATCATACATTCTCCAATAAGTATTCTGCAATGTCTGCGAGTTGGTTGTGAATGCAAGCATCGAAGCGAGCATCAGGGTGAGTAGTGTTTTTTTCATTTTGGTTTTAGGATTTTATCAAACAAAACTACCATTCTATTTGAAGAAGACATTTTACTTTTCAGAATGAATAGCCGAATGTGAATCCTGCCAATGGATAAAAATATATTTCTCCGTTTCGTTTCCATTGCCCATGCTCATAACGTGGCTCGAAAACGATAAACGGAGTGGCTGCCGCGCGAAAGATAAATCCTGAAGGGGCATGATAGCGGTATCCGATGCGGTAGAAGTAACCAGTATTATGATATTTTTTTGCCGAAGATGATTCTTCTAACGAATATGTGTATTTAATAAGTTCTTCAGTGTCGTAGATAATTCCCAAACCGGTCTCAAAGAAACTATTTTCCCTTCCGCAGAACACGTCCACTTCAGCTAAGAGTACGTTGCTTGAAAGAGATGTTATTGCCTTGAAAACTGAACGCGGCAAAAATTCATAACCTACCCGCGCACTGAGGTGTGCTTTGCCTTGTGAGAAAATTATTCTCTCATAATTGATGGAATAGAATACTCCGTTTCCGCCAAGCTCCAGATACACGGCATTTTTGCTGAGCGCCCTTGCGCTGTCTTGTGCAATGCAGGTGAATGACACAAGCACAGAGCCAAGCATTAACATGGACAGGCGCTTTTTCATTTGGTTTTAGGATTCAATAAATCAAAGATAGGCAAAATGTGATAAGAAGTTCCCTCCCTTGCCACTGTCATGCTGACGAAGGTCAGCATCCCTTCATCGCTGCACGATGGGATGCCGAAACAAGTTCGGCATGACAAAATCATGGGGCGGAAAACAGGTTTTAATTTGAAGAAACTATGCTTTAACTTGAAGAAACTATACTTCAATTTGAAGAAACTATGCTTCAACTTGAAGAAACCAACATACAATTTGAAGAAAGTCGCTTCCAATTTGAAGAAACCAGCCGACAACTTGAAGAATTTAACCTCCAATACGAAGGCATGGACATCATATATGATGTCCCTACACATTAAACGTTGCCTCGTAGCTGCTATCCTTTGCAGGGTCTTCGTTTTGCAGGGTAGAAGTTCCGAATCCGCGAACGATGATGAACTTATCGCCCGGGTTCATAACCACCGGCACTCCTTTGATGGCTTTTCCGCTGAAAAGATTCATCGGAACCGGTCCGGTAACCGTCAGAACCGAGCCAAGGGCAAGCTGCTGCAATGTTTTGGATGAAGCAAAATTCACCACGCCATCGCGCGTCCGGTCTGCCTGCGGAGAATCGTCCACCTCAAATCCCCATTCGCCCGCCTTCTTGGGAGTGTTGGCAAACAATCCCACCAGATACTGCCCCTCGCCGCGCAGATGCGCTTCGATGGGCGCTATGGTGATGTCGCGCAATTCGCGTTTCAATTCTCTCAATGCGTCCTGCGCCAGAAAATCGTTGTGAGCAATCAGCGCATTGTCTGCATCGGTTTTGTTGGTAACCAGAGAAATTATATTTTCCTCGAGGTAGGGCTGCAGGGGCGATGTGGGCGGTGCAAATGAATTGTGCTTGGCTATAAACACCAGCACTGCCGCCTGCCGGCCGGCAAAATCGGGCGGATATACCACGCGTCCCCGCACATCAACGGTTACGCCCCAGTCGCCCAGCTTCTGAGGGTTTCCCCTGAAGAGTTTTTTCAGGAACTGAACGCATCCCTCGTGGTCGCGGAAAACGGGCGTGAATAAATTGTCGCGCTTTTCGCTCAGCTCTTCGGCTTTTTTTTCTGCCTTGCCAAAATCAATGCTGGCGGCAGCAGCATCGGTGACTGCCGCGGCATCGGTTGCCATTACAATGCCCTGCTCATCGAGGTAGGGTTGCAGCGTTTTGGGCGCCGGCTGCGCGGTATGCTTTGCATCTGCATCGGTAAACAGTTTAACGATTCCTGCAAACGTGCCGGGAAATCTGATTCGTGCCATAGTGATTTGAGTTTTATGGCATCAGGCGGCTGGTTCGGAAAAACCGGAAGAGTCGTCCGGTGCCTGGTTAGAAATTCTGGTGATGTAAAAGTAGAATAATTGTAATATGGAAAACGGAATGTTGAAAATTATTTAAAGAAATATATTTTAATCAATTACTATTATCACAATTTTAAAAGTTTGTGTTCCTGGATTCGGGGTTGCTGAACTCAAATCCCTTCTCTTGATAAAAACATTATTCAAAGAATAGATAAAACTATATTCATAAGGGTCTATTGTGTAGGGATATGAATAAGGTAACATACTCCATTCGCCGGGACTTATTTCATAATAAACAATTACCGCTCCCTTATCAACAATGTTCTGTGTTATGGCTGAATCAACAACATTAGCATACCAATAATTAAGCTGATATGCCCAATTGGAAACAATAATTATTTTCTCAGATACATTTGCATTGCCCGTTGCGCCATTAGAACCTGTGGCACCCGTTGGTCCGGTAACTCCAGTTGCACCTTGCGGACCTTGAGGTCCAATCACTTCATCCTTTTCGCAAGCAACTATAAAAGAGAACAAAAGAAGAAAAAGAAGAATCCTGAAAGTTTTCATGTTATTAAAGATTAAGGGTTAAAATAATAAATCTTTGAAATCAAAAGTAATGTTTTCTACCCCGCTGCCTTTACAATGCTCACAAAGTCGCGCGCAATAAGCGATGCTCCACCTACTAATCCTCCATCCACATCGGGGCACGAGAACAAACTCTTTGCATTGTTAGGAGTAACGCTTCCTCCATAAATAATGGAAGTGCTTTGCGAAATGTTTTCGCCAAATTTTTTTGCAATAAGCGAACGGATATAAGCATGCATCTCCTGCGCTTGCTCCGCCGTAGCATTTACGCCCGTGCCGATTGCCCAAACCGGCTCGTAGGCAATAATTATTTTACCCATGCGCTCTTTGCTCAGCCCGTATAAAGCGCTTTCAATTTGCCTCGCAACAACTTCTTTGTGCTTTCCCGCTTCGCGCTGCACCAGGGTTTCTCCGCAGCAGTATATCGCCCGCATATTGTGCTCCAGCACCTGGATAATCTTTTTGGAAATGATGACATTGTCTTCATTAAAAAATTTTCTCCGCTCCGAGTGACCGACAATCACATACTTTACTCCAACCGATGCAAGCATGGGGGCAGAAATCTCTCCCGTGTATGCGCCTTTCTCTTCAAAGAAACAATTCTGCGCTCCCAGAAAAACTTTCCGGCTGCCGTTCATAAGTTGCGCTGCACTGTATAAATGTATAAACGGTGGAGCGATAATTACTTTTACGTCAGCCGTAACTTCATCGTCTATCATGGGAACAATTTCTGAGAGGAGCTTAATCCCGCTCATATAATACGTGTTCATCTTCCAGTTGGCGGCAACAATCTTGGGTTTCATGGAATAAAAGAAATGTCAAACATAAAAAGAATTGGAACACAGATGACACGGAAAGGACGGATTTAAGACGGATAAGCTATCCGCGCATATCCCTGTTTTCCGCATAATCCCTGCCTGCGGCAGGCAGGCGCGTGCCAATTTGTTTAAAACCAAACCGTCGCAACAATAATAGCGGTAATGATGCACACCAAATCAGCGAGCAGCATAATAGATAAGGTATAGCGCGTGTCTTTAACATTCACCGCGCCATAGTAAATGGCAATCACATAAAAAGTGGTCTCAGCGGCGCCTTCAAAAAGGCAGGCGAGCCGCCCGGTAAGAGAATCCGCTCCATAGTGCTGCATGGCATCGAACATAAAAGCTCTTGCCCCACCCGCGCTGAAAGGGCGGAGCAGTGCTACAGGCAAAGCGTTGGTGATTTCCTCGTCCACGCCTATGGCAAGCAATCCTTTCGTGAGTCCTTCCATTATCCAGCTCATCAATCCCGAATTGCGGAAGATGCTGATGGCAACCAGCATGGCAATCATGTAAGGAAGTATTCTGAATGCGGTTTCAATTCCTTCCTTGGAACCCTCCACAAACGAAGCAAATATGTTGGTGCCTTTACGGGTGAAAAGTTTTTCTTTAACGAAACTATAAATCAATACCATCGCAATGATGGCGAGGAAAATCCCTACACCCAGGTTTCCGGTAAATTGATTTTTGGAAATGTCGGAAAGGCGGCTGATATACGCGAACAGCACCGACAGCACAATAACCATTGCCGTTACCACCATCACCACCGGCTTGTTTAAAAGATTGATGCGCTGCCGGATGCTAACGAATATTAATGCTGCCAGCGTGCCGGTAAAAGATGTGATGATGATAGGAAGCATGACATCGGCAGGGTTGGCTGCATTCATCACGGCGCGGTAGCCGATGATGGAAGTCGGAATCAGCGTAAGTCCCGCTGCATGCAAACACAGGAACATGATTTGTGAATTGGACGCCCGTGTTTTGTCGGGGTTGTCCTCCTGCATGCTTTCCATGGCTTTCAGCCCGAAGGGTGTAGCAGCATTATCGAGCCCCAGGAAATTGGCAGCGAAATTGAGCGTCATAAAATTGAATGCCGGGTGCCCGTGCCGCAGCTCGGGAAATATTTTTCTGAAGAAAGGTGAAAGATATCTTGCCAGCTTCTCATTCATCTGTGATTCCTTCAGCAGATTCATCAGCCCGCAGAGAAATACAAGAATACCGAGCAGCGGTATCCATAGCCGGGTTACAACAAAAGTGCAGGTGCTTAAAATTCCATCGGCATATAAGGTCCGCGTTGAAAGCTGAACGGTTCCGCTGCTCTTTAAATCGTAAACCGTATCGCGCGTGCAGATGATGGCATTCTCATCTTTGAGCATCCGGTTCCAGAGCTCTTCAATATCTTTTGCCAGCGGAGCAATGTTATATCGCCTTAGTGCAACGCTGTCATTCATCACGTTGCCATACGACATAACGCTGTCAAGATAAATGCGCTGATTAATGAGGGTACAATAAAGGACATTGGGATTTGTTACTTCACCGGGCTTCAGAAAATCGTCAGCAGAATGTTCAAATGCTTCTCTGGAAAGCATAGACACGGACACCCTGTTCAGGAAATTTCTATTGGTCTGGTCGTAGTAGCGGCAGGATTCTATTTTACCTTTTATGGTGTCTGCGTCAATGGTGATGAAAGCAAACAACGCTGTCTTCTTTAATGATTTCTGAAATTTGTCGTTGGGTCTGACGGAATTGAATGCAACCGCTGTCAAAGAATCTTTTTGTTTCAGCTCGTCAAAAGTGTATTCTGTAATGGCAAGGCGTCTTCTAAGCGGGTCATCATCGTTGGTGTTTCCGGTAAGAATATTGTCCAGCGAATATTGATTTCCGGCTAACACCGCAAAAAGCAGCGACAGTATGCTGACCACGATAATGAATAACCAAAACCTGCTGAGTGCCATGCTTATTTAATGTTATATGTTATACGTTATATGTTATACGACAGGGAGCATGCGTATAACGTGTAACATATAACTTATAACTTGTATTTATACTCCGATAAACGATTAGGGTTTTCCAAAGGAGTGACAAAGGAGAAGTGGCAAGGGACAAGGAAAATGATTTTCTATTTTTACCGAAACTTTTTTCCGTATAACTAATAACGTATAACGTATAACTTTTTCAATCAATGTATTATCAAAACATACTGGAGACCATCGGCAACACCCCGCTCATCAAACTGAATAAAGTTTGCGAAGGCATAAAGGCAACGGTGCTTGCCAAGGTTGAAACATTTAATCCCGGTCATTCCATCAAAGACCGCATGGCGGTAAAAATGATAGAAGATGCCGAGAAAGCAGGATTGCTGAAACCGGGCGGAACGATTGTTGAAGGAACATCGGGCAATACGGGAATGGGGCTTGCCATTGCAGCCGTCATCAAAGGATATAAATGTGTTTTCACCACCACCGATAAGCAATCAAAAGAAAAGATGGATGCGATGAAGGCATTGGGCGCTGAAGTGATTGTTTGCCCCACCAACGTAGATGCTGAAGACCCGCGTTCTTATTATTCGGTTGCCAAACGCCTCAGCAAAGAAATTCCGAATGCATGGTACGTGAATCAATACGATAACTTATCGAATATGCAGGCGCATTACGAGCAAACCGGTCCCGAAATCTGGAAGCAGACCGAAGGAAAAATCACGCACCTCGTAGTGGGAGCAGGGACAGGCGGAACCATTACCGGAGTGGGAAAATTTCTGAAAGAAAAAAATCCTGCCATCAAGGTCTGGGGTATTGATACGTATGGCTCTGTGCTGAAAAAATATCATGAAACCGGGAAGCTGGACAAGAATGAGATTTATCCATATATCACCGAGGGTATAGGGGAAGATTTTATTCCCCGCAATTACGACTTCAGCGTGATTGACCACTTTGAAAAAGTTACCGACCGCGATGCAGCATTGATGACGCGCGAGATTGTGCGCAAGGAAGCAATTTGGGTGGGTTACTCGGGCGGCTCTGCCATTGCGGGACTGCTCCAGATGAAAGACCAGCTCACCGAAAAGGATTTGGTGGTTG
>Ga0247727_10020061_pt1 | contig 10268 bp, 2 predicted proteins | sample WisWelCaveWW1625_FD_202498 | JGI IMG/M metagenome (GOLD analysis project Ga0247727, IMG submission 202498) | Biofilm microbial communities from Wishing Well Cave, Virginia, United States - WW16-25 | ecosystem: Environmental > Aquatic > Deep subsurface > Groundwater > Cave microbial mat | place... | reverse complement strand
TCTTCCAGTCCATCGCCGTCGGCATCACCACTGGAAAGAAACGGTCCCAGTTGCGACATTTTGTGAGGAAGAAGAATTTCGTACTGAAAATCGTCGATCAGGAATTCCTGCTGAATGTGGTCGATGGAATTCGATTCGGTGAAATAGGACGAAGATTCGTCAACAGATTTCGGTTCGGAAACGGCCGATGCGTATGTTACAGTGATGGTCTGATTGCTCTTCACGTCTTTTTGGCGGAATACCTTGCCGTCGTTGAACCGCACTTCCAGTTCGTCGATGACTTCCGTTGCACCGACACCAAAGTGAACAATTTGCTCAACGCTCGATTGGTAGCCTCGGGACGGATACATCTCCTGATAAAAAATCTCATCGCCGACGCGGAGTGTAATTCGCGCACCATTGAAATTTTTATCCCCTGCCACGCGCAGATACCGGTTGCTGGATTTTAGTTTGTTTTCAAGTACAAACGACTTTTCATCGATGTTGTTCAGCACCAAATCCAGATCGCCGTCGTTGTCCAGATCGCCGTAGGCTGCACCATTCGAGTTGACAGGAATGTCCATTTTCCAGTCGGAAGTCGCCTTCTCGAACTTAAGATTGCCGGTATTTCTGAAGAAGTAGTTTGCGATTTTGGTGGATTCAACTTTCTCAAACAATTTCTTGTAATCCTTGTAGGTGTAGTTGATTGTTTTGAGGTAGTTGTTGTAATCGCTGTCGCGGAGTTCACGTTTGTATCCGTTTGTCACGACCAGATCTTTCAATCCGTCGTTGTCGAAATCAGCGAGTAGCGGCGCCCAGGACCAGTCTGTTTTTGAAACGCCTGCCAATTGTCCAACTTCGGAAAAAGTACCATTGCCGTTGTTTAGTTGGAGGGTGTTGAACATATACTGGTAGTGCTCGCCAGCTGAAACGTATTCCCAGAATTTTTCCGGATTCATTCCACCCATATTTTTTTTCGATTTGACGTGATCTTCACTCGCCATATCGACAGTCATTATGTCCACGAATCCGTCATTGTTGAAGTCCGCAACGTCGGTGCCCATTGAAAAATTCGAAATGTGACTCGCTCTTTCTTTCAGTTCCTCCCGAAAGGTTTTGTTTCCCTGGTTGATGTATAAATAATCGCCCGCAGTATAATCGTTGGCGACATAAATATCGAGCAATCCATCGTTGTTGATGTCAGAAACGGCAAGGCCCAGACCGTACGAATTGGTCTGCATACCTGCGGCGACGGTTATGTCTTCGAAATGACCGTCTATGTTTTCGAGTAGGCGGTTGGAGAATGGAAAATCGGAATAGTCGATCGGATAGTTGTCGTAAATGAAGGGTTTATTCATCACGTACAAGTCGAGATCATTGTCGTTGTCCATATCGAAAAAGGCGGCTTGATTGGACGGAACCGGAACTGCGACGCCGAATTCCTCAGCTTTCTCCGTAAAAGTTTGGTCACCGTTGTTGATGTAGAGTAGGTTTGACAACAGAGAACTGTATGGGCTGTGGCTCGACCTCGAAACGTAGATATCGAGAAAACCATCCGCGTTGATGTCCGCCATCGTGACACCGGTTCTCCAGCCTTCGGAAGCACGAGGGCCGATCGCTTTTTCCGTGATGTCTTCAAATTCCAGGTTTCCTTTGTTGAGGTACAATTTGTCTGAAACCTGGTTGCCGGTAAAGTAGACGTCAGACAGGCCGTCATTGTTGATGTCGCCAATGGCCACGCCGCCGCCGTTGTACATATAATTGAAGTTCATATAATTCATCGTGTCGCTGTCCTCGATGTTATTCGAAAAATAAATCTGCGATTTTCCGGCGGGCACAATCTCGAAGTACATTTCGTCACTCACGTTGTTTTCGTCGGTGAGAGACGTTTCGCCGGAACAGGCCGTGAATAGTATGCTGGCGAAAGCGATGAAAAAGGGAAGGAAATCCGATCGGACCATATTACGGAATATCAGATTGGTTACCGTCATTGAAGACGAAGGACTTTAATTTGTCGTTGTTCGAGGAGACAAAGATTCGGTCTTTGATGCGGATCATATCTTTTGCATCGGAGTTGACAAAGAAGCCGGATTGGTGCGGTGCGAGTTGTTTGAATCCGCCTTTTCCGTCACCGATCAGGACTACACCGCGTCCTGCGTCGTAGCGGATGGTTTCAATTTCTGCGACGAAGTTGTTTCCAGCCGAAACGACATCGAGGTTACCGTCGCCATTGACGTCCATCACGAGGGAAGCATTCAGTGGTCCCAGCTGTGCATAAACCGGAAGGCGTTCAACGGTGTATCCTTTTTCTCCCGAGAGTACAATGGAACTGCTGAAGTGTGTAGCGGAGTAGTGGAGTGCCGAGTCAAGCTGGTTTTGTCCGTAGATGTCGTCGAGATCCGCGACAGCGAACTCATTGAAGGTCGGGAATTTTTCTTTGATAAATGGCATTTGCTGCGAAGAGCAGGATCTTCCGCGAACCGGATAACACTTTCCGTTCTGGTATTCTCCCAGCACAATGTCAAAGCTTCCGTTTTTGTCAAAATCCTGAACATAAATTTCCAGTGGATGTTCGGGACTTGGATGAAACTTGTTGTTTTCACCGATGTTTCCGACGATGTAGTCGTTTTTTCCATCGCCGTTGAAATCTCCTTTTTCAATGGACATCCACCAACCCACGGTATTTGACAATTGATAGCTGGCCGTTACATTTTTAAATTTCCCCTTGTCATTTTCAAAGAACGAAACGGGCATCCATTCCCCGACACAGACCAGATCGAGATCCTTGTCGCCATCAAAATCGTCGAAGATGGATTGGGTAATCATTCCGGGTGCCCAGAGATCGGGCGACTCAGCGGTTGCGTCGGTAAAAACTCCTTTGTCGTTTCGAAGCAGGTAACTTCTGTCGGCAAAAGGATACTTTCCGGGCGTCTGCCGTCCTCCGACAAAGAGGTCCAGATCGCCGTCGCTGTCGTAATCACCAGAGATGACGCGCTGTTCGGAGGTGAACATTTCGGGAAGCCGTGTTTTTGTTTCGTTGGTAAAATTTCCTTTTCCGTCGTTGATGTAGAGCTGATCCTGATACTTTTCACTCTGGCGGTTGTATTCGTTTGAACCGCTCACCACATAAAGGTCCATATCCTTGTCCTTGTCGGCATCAAAGAAAATGGAACCCAGTTCTTCGCGGTCTTTTTCCTTTTCCCAAGGCCCGGGTTTCAATGCAAAACGGCCATCGCTTTTTTGAACGTAGAGACTTCCCTTGTTGTACTGCGCACCGGAAATGTAAAGGTCTTCCAGTCCATCGCCGTCGGCATCACCACTGGAAAGAAACGGTCCCAGTTGCGACATTTTGTGAGGAAGAAGAATTTCGTACTGAAAATCGTCGATCAGGAATTCCTGCTGGATATGGTCGATTGTGGAAGTCTGTGAAAAGAAGACATCCTTTTTCGTTGGACTCAACGCGACAGGCTTTGCTGCGTCCTCGTAGGGAACTTCTATACGTTGATCGGCCTCAACATGCGACAGATTGTAAACCTTTCCGTCATTGAAAATGACGGTTAACTTATCAATCTTTTTGTTGTCGCCGATTCCGAAATGGAGACACTGTTCCATACTGGACAGATACCCACGGGTCGGGTGCATCTCCTGATAATAAATTTCTTCACCAACTTTCAGGGTGACTTTTGCCCCATCGAAATTTTTATCGCTTCTTACGCGGAGGTAGTGGTTGCCCGCACTCAGTTTGTTTTCGAGAATAAACGAAGTCTCCTCCATATTGTTCAGAACAAGATCAAGATCCCCGTCATTGTCAAGGTCCGCATACGCAGCGCCGTTGGTGTTGACCGCGCGGTCCATTTTCCAGTCGGTATTGACCTTGGTGAATTTCAGATCACCGGAATTCTTAAAGAAATAATTTGGTGTCTTGACTGTTTTCGCACCGCGCAGAATTTCCTCGTGTTTGTCTACTTCCTTAATTCGCGACTGGAGATATTTGGCATAGTCGCTGTCGCGGACATCTTTCCGGAAACCGTTGGTCACAAAGAGGTCTTTCAAGCCGTCGTTATCGAAATCTGCGAAGAGCGGCGCCCAGGACCAGTCTGTTTTTGAGATCCCCGAAAGTTGTGCAATCTCTGAAAAAGTTCCATTGCCATTGTTCAGCTGAAGGGTGTTGAACATATATTCGTACTGGTTTCCGGCATTTACGGATTTCCAGAATTGATCGGGTTTCATACCGCCCATCGTACGTTTGGACGTGATGTGGTCTTCGCTCACCATATCCAATGTGACGATGTCTACCAATCCGTCATTGTTGAAGTCTGCGACATCATTGCCCATTCCGAAGTTGGATGTGTGATTGGTACGGGTGAGAATTTCGTTTTTGAACGTTTTGTTTTGTTGATTGATGTACATATAATCCGGTTCGATGTAATCGTTGGACACATACACATCCTGAAATCCATCTTCGTTTATATCACAGATGGCAAGGCCTAGACCGAAACCACGGTCTTCAATGCCGGCAGATATACTGACATCCTCGAAATGTCCGTTCACATTTTCGAGCAAAACGTCCGACGCAGGAAAACCAAGCATATCGACGCCGGGGAACTGGCCGAAGTCATCGGAATAGGGACGGTTCATCACGTACAAATCCAAATCACCGTCATTGTCCATATCGAAAAATGCCGATTGATTTGTGCCCTGGCGGATATTCACGCCGAATTCCTCGCCACGCTCTGAGAATGTCTGGTTGCCGTTGTTGATGTAGAGCAGGTTTTCAAGCAAATCGCCAAAACCAGGCAATCCTGAACGGGAAACGTAAATATCCAGAAATCCGTCGGCATTCACGTCGGCCATTGTGACACCGGTCCGCCAGCCTTTGTCGGGTTTTTCACCCAGTGCCTTTTCTGTAATGTCTTCAAACTTCATTCCGCCTTTGTTCAGATACAACTTGTCGGAAACCTGATTTCCTACAAAATAGATATCACTAAGGCCATCGTTATCGATATCGCCAACCGCGACACCTGCGCCGTTGTACATATATTCAAAGTTGAGGTAGTTGAAGGTGTCGGTCTCTGTGAGCGCATTTTTGAAGGTAATACCAGAAGTTTCGGATGGAACGACCTCAAAATACATTGAAGCATCTGTTGAATCTGAATCAGAAACGTTGCTTTCACCGGAACAGGACGAAATAGACTGAAGAAGTACAAAAACTGCCAGAGTTGGCAACAGAAATTTAAGGCACGGGTAATTCATTTCTACAGACTTGTTTTAATTCCAAGAAGGAGAACAAATATATCCAATTTCGGCCGGATTCAGGCCTGTTGATCATACACCTCTTCAGACACAGCCTCAACACATAACCAAACCTGTACTAGGGCTGAGACCCAACAATCTGGAGCGTTCCCTGACCGGAAAAAGGCTCACCGTTTTCTGCGAGGCCTTCATAGGTGTAAAAGTAAACACCGTCCGTGCAATTCGATCCGCTTTTGTCTTTGGCGTTCCATCCGGTAGCGATGTCCGTTATTTCGGCCATTACGCTACCCCAGCGGTTGACAATTACGCAATGGAATTCTTTGATGCCTTTTGCGACGTGCACAAACGTGAACACATCGTTGATTCCATCTCCATCCGGGGTAATGATGTTCACCGGTTCGATGACCAGCGGTGTAAAGACCGTGATGGTCTTACAGGCGGTGTCCACACAGCCATTTTTGTTCTGTGCTACAAGGCAAACTTCGTACTCGCCGCCCAGTTCATAACAGGTGTCGAACTCCTCGTAATAACTGTGTGTGATTTGCCAAGGCGCGGTTGGAGTGTTCAGGTTCCAGAAAAACGTCGTGTCGGCCAATGGGTCATTTGGATTGGAGAAATAGAGCGACTGGTTGGTAAAGGTTGCGCAAACGACGGCTGTTCCTTCCAGCAATCCGTTGAGTTCGGCGGAGGTTACGTCGAAGTCTGCGATCGGATTGAGCGAGTCGACACAAATGATTTGTTGCAGGATACAACCCGCATCATCGGTTACGGTCATCTCATAACAGGCCGGATTCAGTCCGCCCCAGGTGGTAGCGTTGTTGGTTTCCAGCGTGGTGAGGTTGACCCATTCGTAAGTATAGTCAGGTGTTCCACCGCCTGCAGCAGCGTAGACTACACCATTTCCGGACTGATAAGGGAACAGGCGGCAGTAGGCCGGATCATAACCGATTTCGGTAAAAATCAATTCGTCGGGTTGCGTAATTTCAAACGTAATTTCGTTGGAACAACCATTGTCGTCGTTGATGGTGAGGGTGTATGTTCCGGCCGGGAGATTGTAGGATGAATCCGCTCCAACACCTGTTACACCAGCAGGATCAGGATTCCAGATGTAGGTAATGTTTGTCAGATCGCCCTGCGCGTTGTAGACGGTGTCGACCACGGCATATCCGTTTTGATCGCCGTTGCATACCGGCATAAACAAGGTGAGATCGGCGTCAATGGCTTCTGGTTCGTTGATGACGATTACAAGCGAATCGGTACATCCGTTTGCATCCGTACAATATACCGTGACCGTACCGTCGCCGAGGTTGTTGTAAGTTGCGCCAGGAATTGGATTTGTCGGAGACCAGGTGTAATCATAAGGCGAAGTGCCTCCAAGGGTTTCGACCGTTACGGATCCGTCGGTGAATCCAAAGCAGGATGGGTCGTTTTGTGTGACGACGGCAAGGTTAATTCCCGGCGATTCCGTAATCGTCACGCTTCCCGTGAAAACGCAACCGTTGTCATCGGTGACAGTAATGGTGTAGGTTCCGTCATCGAGACCCGAAAAGTCACCTGTTGTGTTGGAGGCAACGCCGATGTCGAAATTATAGGGTGAAGATCCGGAGGTCGGCGTTAGGGTAATTGTTCCGTCTTCAGCGCCGCCACAGGCTTCGTCGGTAAACTCGATGTCAACGGTAAGTCCTGTTCCTGCATCAATGGTAACCGTGGTGGTAAATGAGCAGCCGTTGGCGTCGGTGACCGTGACGTCGTATGTTCCAGCTGGCAAATCGGTAAATATTCCCGTGGTATTGCTCGCAACAACAATGTCATAGTCAAATGGAGAAGTGCCGGACGTTGCAGACAAGGTGATGGTTCCATCATCGGCACCCGGGCAGGTTTCATCCGTGAAGTTGACGTCAACGGTAATCGCCGATCCCCCATTAAACACCTCGACGGAATCGATGAATGTGATCGTGTCGGTGCCATTGATGAACGTGCTGGTTGCGACGTGCCATCCGGAACAAAGGTCAATTGCGGTGAGTGTCGTCTGTCCACTAGGTGACCAAAGAATGGACTCGAAAATATATCCAGCGCATACGGTGGTATCTGAGGTTGCAGTTCCTGTACAGTCATTGCACGATTCGTCCGTTGCAGACAAAGAGGGGATGAGTACTGAGCCGGCCAAAGCCAATTCTGTTAAAAAGCCCTCGCCACACGCGTATAGGTTTGTTCCATTGATACGCACATCAATTACAGGGCCGGTCATTGCATAACCGCCGTCGTGATCGAGTGACGGGTCAAGAATCACTACGCTGTCAATGGTTCCGATATACACATAACCGCAAGGGTCAACCGCAATTCCAGAACTTGCAAAGGTAGGCTGGGTAAGGATAAGACTGTCTTCGATTGTACCCGTTACTTTGTCCCATTTTTTTACCATATTTCCATCATAGGTGTACAAATTGAGGGAATTTACCGCGATACCATTGAATGTTACCGGCTTATAATCCAAAGGAAAATCGTAGTCGCCGTAATCACCGTTGTATAATTCCATAAATGGGTGCCAGGTATTGAAAAAAGAAGGCGAGGTAAATCCAGGAAGCGTGGCAGTGATCAAATCGTTGTGGTAACCATCCCATAAAGCGGCAGGATCGCCGTATGCTCCGCAGGGAATGAAATATATTTTGGTCCCGTCTGGATCCAGTTCAGTCATTGCCACATCCTCGTAAAAGCCATCCGTCAGGGGTAACACCTCGGTTTCGGTCTGGGTGCTAAAGTCTTCTGAAATGGTCCCCATCACAGCGCCCATTCCTACTCCGGCTCCTTTTCCCAAAATAACGAGATCGTTGATTTCATCCCACTCAATGCGCATCACCTCGCCGGCCAAACCCGTTATTCCAATGGACATCAATTCTGTCCCTGCGGGCGAAATCTTAATCATATCGGAGAGCACTGGCATATAGAAGATATCGCCTGTCGAGTAGCGTGTGACGAAATCTCCGTGAAACTGGTAAGAGACCGCAGTTGCAATGTAGACCCACTGAAGTACTCCCGTGCTGTTGTACTTGGCAATTTCCTGACCGTGTTCACCAAGTGCCAGAACGTTCCCCGACGCATCGAAATCGACCTTGTAAAAATCGTTTACTGAGGTGAAAGGCGACACCAAAACGGGCCAGGGATCAATAACAAGCGTCTTATCCGAGTGAACGTCGGTTTCAAAAGAAACGATGTTCTTTTCAACGCGATACATCACCTCAACTGTTCTGCCGGTTTCTTTTTCGTAAGCCGATGGGATGGATTCTGAAAACAAAAATCCAAGTCCTTCCATTTTCAGTTTGTTGTTTTCGTCGACTGAAACAACCGCGGATTCAGGGTACTGCATTTTGAATGAAGATAAATCCGCTCCGGGATGAACAACAATGTCATATTTGAAACCGTTTTCACCTTCGATTCGCAACTTCAGATCTATTCCCGGGTAAATGTCTTTGTAGAGAAGTGTCTTGAATACAGGACAAACGTGGGTCACGGGGTCGCCACCATTTCCGTAGTTGAATGTATATTGCTGTTGGTCCTCTGCCACAATTTCGGCAGCGCTGTTCGGATTGACAAATTCTACCACCCAGTATTCTTTTTCGCGAGGCGTTATGTCTCCACCGTGTTCAGCCTTTTCCCAACGTTCGTGTTCTTCCTCCTTATCCAGATAAACATCGCGAACGACAACGTATCCAAACTTTCCAAAGAAAAAATCTGTGGTACCAATGTGTGCAGCATAAAGAATTTCCTGGTCACCGTATTGTGGAAACTGTCCCTGGTTTTTTGAAAAAACCTGTTTGTAGCTATTCTCTGCCTGCCAGGTTTGCTGTGAATAGGATGAAAGGCAACTCTGTACCAAGAGGAGTAAAATGCAAATTCTCATAGCGATAATTTTTATTTCTATACTAAAAATTCTTTTCTCATTCAGCCCAGATTTGCTTCTGACTTCGCAAAAGCGATTCTATAAAATTAATCAATTCCCACCGGACCCGACAATCTGGATTGTTCCCTGACCGGTAAACGGCTCACTATTTTCTGCTTTGCCTTCATAGGAGTAGAAATATACGCCGTCCCCACATCGGGAACCAGAGAAGTCTTTTGCATCCCAACCCGCGGAAATGTCGTTGATTTCTGCCAATTTTTGACCCCAGCGATTGATAATGACACAATGAAATTCCTTGACCCCTTTGGAAACGTTGATAAATGTAAATACGTCGTTCACTCCATCGCCGTTGGGTGTTATTATATTGACTGGTTCGATGATTAGTGGGTTAAACACATTGATGATTTTACACGCTGTATCCTTGCATCCATTTTGGTTTAGCACAACAAGGCACACTTCATATTCGCCGGCTACAGCATAACACGTATCGAATACGTCGGAATACCTGTGAGAAATGAGCCACGGACCATCCGGGTTATTGAAATTCCAGAAAAACGTGGTGTCCGCCAGCGGGTCCTGCGGATCGGAAAAATAGAGAGATTGATTTGTAAATTCGGCGCAAACCGTTGCGGTACCTTCCAGTACGCCGTTTAGTTCTGCAGAAGTCACAGCAAAATCTGCTGTTGGATTCAGCGAATCGACACAAATGATTTGCGTCAGAATACAGCCGGCATCGTCTGTAACGCTGATTTCATAACAGGCAGGATTGAGTCCTCCCCAGGTGGTTGAAACGCTGGTTTCACCGGTGCTTAGATTCTTCCACTGATAGACGTAGTCTGGTGTCCCGCCGGATGCCGCGGCAAATACGACGCCATTTCCGGATTGATACGGGAAGGTCCTGCAATAGGATGGCTCCGTGCCAATTTCTGCGAAGATCAGTTCGGCTGGGTCGACCATTTCAAACGTAAGTACGGTGGTACATCCCAGGTCGTCGTTAATGGTCAGGGTATATGAACCCGCGTCAAGGTCATATGTTGAGTCGGCTCCAAGTCCACTCACGCCAGCAGGATCTGGATTCCAGAGATAGGTGATGTTGCCGAGATCGCCCTGTGCATTGTAAACCGTGTCTACCACGGCA
>Ga0247727_10020060_pt1 | contig 10269 bp, 7 predicted proteins | sample WisWelCaveWW1625_FD_202498 | JGI IMG/M metagenome (GOLD analysis project Ga0247727, IMG submission 202498) | Biofilm microbial communities from Wishing Well Cave, Virginia, United States - WW16-25 | ecosystem: Environmental > Aquatic > Deep subsurface > Groundwater > Cave microbial mat | place... | reverse complement strand
TGGGCACAGAACGTAACCGGCCGGGGCTTTTGAAAAAACACGACGGAAAATCGATTTTTTCACAGCTTCTGAGTGCTGAGTACGGCAGCGGCACCAGATAACCTGCCGTCGGAGTTGCTCCGGCCGGTTTAGAATTTAGAATTTTAGAGCTTCGAATTTGTTTCGGATTTCGGATTTAGTATTTCGGATTTAACACTGGAGATTTGTTTCTAATTTTTGCGAGCTCAAGAGTTGAGGCGTACAGGAAGCCGGCGGGGACCCCATTTTCCGGGCGGACCGCTGAATACGCCGGGACAGCGGGCGCCGCAAGAAACGCAATTGCCTTCTGCTGTAAGTTTCCACGCGGTTAACTCATACCAGTCGCGGCCAATCACCTTCTGTTTGCATTGGTGGCAGTACGTACTGCCGCCTGCTTCATCATGAACGTTGCCTGTATAGATGTAACGAAGCCCATTCTTCTTCGCGATGTTCCGGGCTCTCGTCAACGTTGCTGCAGGTGTCGGAGATTTATCCAGCATCCTGTAATCGGGATGAAATGCGGTGAAATGAAGAGGAACGTCCGGCCCCAGGTGTTCCATTAACCAGAGTGTCATCTCTTCAATTTCAGGCTCCGAATCATTTTCACCTGGAATCAATAGAGTAGTGATTTCGAACCAGACACTTGTTTCGTGTTTCAAATAAATCAATGTATCCAGCACCGGCTGCAAGTGTCCGGCACAGATCTTACTGTAAAAACGTTCCGTGAATCCTTTTAAATCCACATTCGCGGCGTCCATGTATCTGTACAGTTCTTCGCGCGGCTCCGGACAAATATACCCTGCGGTGACGGCAACCGCTTTAATCCCCACTTCATGGCAGGCCTGCGCGACATCAATCGCGTATTCGAGGAAAATTACGGGATCGTTATACGTAAAGGCAACGCTCTTACATCCGAGTCGCTGAGCGGCAGCGGCAATTCGCTCAGGAGAAGCTGCGTCGGCAAGCGTATCCGTTTCGCGGGATTTGCTTATATCCCAATTCTGACAAAACTGACAGGCCAGGTTGCAACCGGCTGTTCCGAAAGAAAGAATCGGTGTTCCCGGCAAAAAGTGATTCAGCGGTTTTTTTTCAACCGGATCCACGCAAAATCCGCTGGATCTGCCGTAGGTAGTCAAAACAATCTGATTGTCCTGACGCGCTCGCACGAAACACATTCCCCGCTGGTCCTCATGAAGCTTGCAAAAGCGCGGGCAGGTGTCGCACTGAATCCGGCCATCATCCAGAGTGTGCCAGTATCTAGTGGGAACAACCGAATCAACAACCATTGTAATTTTCCCTTCACTTAATTATAGGCAAACATCAGTGTCGAGTGTAGTTATCGGCGGTGTAACGGGATTTTTTTATGGAATTCGAGTATCTTAACGATTGTGATGAGGGTTCTGAGTCGCAGGGAATTCCTGCAAATTACCGGAGCTGCAGCAGGAATTCTGCCGGCAAGAAATGCATGGCCGGCCTCAGAAACGCCTCTGTCGCTCCCCACAAATATTTCTCATTCAACCGTAGAATGGACTCCCGCGGGCAAGGGGCTCGAGTTCGCCAAAATCGATGTTTTGGTAGACAAAAAATCGATCGATACTCTTGCAGTTTTGAGAGTCAATCCGGCATTTAATCAAATACGGGTGTTCAACTCGTATGAGCCCGGCAAAACCATCCCCCGCACAATCGAACAATGGCAGGAATCAACAGGCGCGCTTGCCATGATCAATGGTGCACAGTATATGGCAGATCCCTACTATATGCCGTGCGCCCTGGTAATTTGCGATGGAAAATCCAAAGGTCCCGGATCCAATCCGAATGTGCGTGGAATGCTTGTTGCGGAACCAGTGCGCCCCGGTTTACCCAAAGCTGATCTTCTCGATTTCGAATATGATCGCCATGCAGCGGGTTCCTACTCGCAGGGCGTTCAACACTGGCCGATTCTTCTGGACCGCAACGGAAAAGTCAAAGTGAAAGATACGCCGTTGCGGGCCGCTCGTTCAATCGTAGCAAAAGATTTCAGTGGGAATCTGCTCTTCATGACGACTGAAGCAAAATACTTTACGCTGTACAATCTCGGAATGTTCCTGAAATACAGTCGCGCTCGTTCCGATCACGGGTTGAATGTTCATACCGCAATGAATCTTGACGGCGGGACCGAAGCAAGCATGATTATCCGCTCAGAGAAAATATCGTATCTGCATTACGGCTCCGGCAGTACAGACAAATCTGCTGGAAACCTCGGTTTTCTTAACTGGAAAGTGAAACTGCCCGGAGCAATCGGCGTCTTCCCGCGAAACACATGATCTGGCGCGCGTGCCGGAGCTTCTCTATACTAAAAGGCTTAATCAGGAGAGATATGAACAGATTACCCGTAATTTTCCTTATCCTGGCGGCATTCGCGCTTCCAGCATCAGGCGTGGCTACACAGAAGGCGGCGACGGTCACGGAATCGGAGAAACTAATACAGATTGTCGAAGACTACTTTGAAGAGCAACTGAAACTTCATCCTGTTCAAGCGACATCCATCGGTGATAACCGTTACAACGACCGTTTCACGAATTCCATCAGTCCTGAATTCATAAGCCATGCGGAAGCCATTGAGCGACAATACCTACAGAAGGTCAATTCAATACAGCCTGAACTTCTCAAAGCACAGGACCTGCTGAGTTACGAAATTTTCAAGCGCGACCGCGAACTGGCCCTGAAAGAATTACGGTTCCCTTCTCATCTGCTTCCCGTTAACCAGTCCTACAGCGTTCCTACGGGTTTTGCTCAACTGGGTTCCGGTGAAGGAGAACATCCGTTTAAAACGGTAAAGGACTATGAAGATTTCCTGAAGCGAATTGACGGCTTTGTGGAATGGATGAAACAGGCAATCGTGAACATGAGGGAAGGAATTAAGAAAGGTTATGTTCAGCCGGCTGTTTTGATGGAGAAATTCGTGCCCCAACTTGAATCACATCTCGTTTCAAGTCCGGAAAAGAGTATTTTCTGGGGACCGGTCCGCAATTTTCCCGGCACGTTCAATGCCGCTGAAAAAGAACGGCTTGAAAAAGCTTACCGGGAAGCAATTATCCGGAAGATCATTCCTGCATACCGCTCCCTGAATGATTTCATTAAGAACGATTACCTGAAAAATGCTCGCCGGACTATCGGTCTTTCAGGACTGCCGGACGGCGTTGCCTGGTATGACCTGGCTGTCAAGATCCTCACAACGACGGATCTAACTTCGGAACAGATTCATCAAATCGGACTGGAGGAGGTGAAGCGAATCCATGAAGAAATGAAAAAAGTCATGGTGGAGGTCGAATTTCAAGGAAATCTGAAAGATTTCTTCCGGTATGTAAACGAGGATCCGATTTTTTACTATACGAAGCAGGAAGATCTGTTGAATGGTTATCGAGAACTAAAGCAAAGAATCGCGCCATCGCTTGCGAAATTGTTCGATGTGATGCCGAAAGCGGATTACGAAGTTCGGGCTGTGGAAGAATTCCGGGAAAAATCTGCCTCGGGAGGCTCTTACCAGAACGCCACACTGGATGGCTCCCGTCCAGGAATATTCTACGTCAACACCTATGACCTTACGGCACGGCCCATCTGGGCAATGGAAGCTCTATCTCTTCATGAAGCGTCGCCCGGTCATCATTTTCAAATATCGATCCAGCAGGAACTGGAGGGATTACCGCGATTCAGGCGCTTCAGCGGCTACGGCGCTTATGTTGAAGGATGGGGGCTATACGCCGAGTCGCTCGGAAGAGAACTGGGAGTGTATGAGAATCCCTATCAATATTTTGGATCTTTGAATGCGGAACTGTGGCGCTCGATCCGGCTTGTAGTGGACACAGGAATTCATGCAAAAGGTTGGACCCGTGAAGACGTGTTGAAATACATGTATGAGAATTCGGCTGTGCGGGAGGCACGCGCTGTCAGCGAAGCAGAAAGATACATAGCGGCCCCGGGTCAGGCGCTGGGCTACAAAATCGGCCAGATGAAGATTCGCGAACTCAGAACACGCGCAGAGAAAACGCTGGGGAAAAAATTTGATGTCCGCAAGTTCCACAATGCAATTCTTGTCGATGGAGCTTTACCACTGGATGTGCTCGAAAAGAAAATCGGCCGCTGGATCACTGAACAGCAAAAATGACAGAATATCCAACTGTCATCATTCATCTGAGATGCAACCCCAAGACGATGAAAATGATTCTCGCTGTGCTGGCGCAAAAAACATTTAGTTTGGATTGCTAAATGTGACGTCGAAGTAATAATCCTTTGTTTGCTCACAATAAGTCATTTCACCGCATGTGCCGTTGCCGCCCTGCAGGTGCCCCCTCAGCCGCTTGCCGTCGTTGATTTCATAGTCAATCTTGACGCTCGCGAGTCCGTTGATCGTAGAAATCATTTCAACAGCGAGCCCGCCGTTTCCGGGACACTGCGTCAACAGCTGCGGAACGCCGCCCGTATCGAGTTCTACCAGAACGAACGGCGCCTTCTTTGACTCGCACCACAGACGCAGCGCTTCGACGCGATCTTTGGCAGTGCTCCAGTCAATGCCGGCCGGATCTTGATCGGTCATGAGCAACCACATCTGCTTCGTTGTGCCTGTTTCACCGGTGTACGCGTACCCGTAGCGGGGTTCAAATCGAAAGTGGTCGCTTTCCGGATCACCTTTCGGATCCGGGTCGCCCGACATCAACGGTATTACTCCTTCGCCCGTTGCCAGATCCTTCTTTTCATCGGCCGCCATGACTAAGTTCATCATCAACAGTAATACAACCAGTAAAATTGGTACAATCAGTTTTGCCGTTTTCATATGGTCACCTCGAGCCTGACACACGGACTAAGGGTCTGCCCAGTGATTGAATCACCAATCATAACTGAGTCATTTTTAGTTTTCAAATCTGTCGCAACGCTCGGGTGCACGTCAGATTTGTTGTAAGCGAAAGGAGTCTGCATGTTTGCATGACAGTAACTTCGCGCCAACGACGAATTGTTTTTTGGTCCGCTGAATTTCGTCACTTGATCGCAACCCAATTATTTTTAAGGCTGGGACCAGAGTGCAGAGATACTCACGATCCCCGGATATTGCATATAATAAATAACCTGGATAAAGGAGAGGACGTATATGCCTGTTGCGGAGTTTAAGTATCAGGATCCGTTTCCATTGACAAAAGACGACACAAAGTATCGATTGCTTACGAAGGACTATGTGTCGATGACGACATTTGATGGAGTGGAAATCCTGAAAGTTGATCCTGAAGCATTGGTGAAGGTTGCTAATGAAGCGTTCAGGGACGTTTCGTTCTTGTTGCGCACAGCGCATCTGGAAAAGGTAGCTGCAATTCTGGACGATCCGGAGGCTTCGCAAAACGACCGTGGGGTCGCGCTCGCCATGCTGAGAAACGCGGAGATCGCAGCCGCAGGAATCTTACCGTTTTGCCAGGATACGGGAACTGCAACGATCATCGCAAAAAAAGGGCAACGGGTGTGGACCGGAGTCAAAGACGAAGAGTGGATTTCCAGGGGCGTATTCAAAACTTACACCGAAGAGAATCTACGTTATTCACAGACCGTCCCCCTGAACATGTACAAGGAAGTGAACAGCGGAAGCAACCTCCCTGCACAAATTGATATCTACGCGACAGATGGAATGGACTACACTTTTCTGTTTGTAGCGAAGGGCGGAGGATCGGCCAACAAGACTTTCCTGTATCAACAGACAAAAGCGTTACTGAATCCTGCAAGCCTTGAAACTTTTCTAAATGAAAAGATGAAAATGCTCGGCACCGCTGCCTGTCCGCCGTATCATCTTGGTTTTGTTATCGGAGGAACTTCCGCTGAAAACTGCTTGAAGACAGTAAAACTGGCTACTGCAGGTTATCTGGATCATCTACCGACTGCCGGCAACGAAATGGGTCAGGCCTTTCGTGATCAGGAGCTTGAAGAAAAGCTTTTGCAAAATGCGTACAAAACCGGAATCGGGGCGCAGTTTGGCGGTAAATATTTTGCGCTGGATGTTCGCGTGATTCGCTTACCACGGCATGGAGCATCCTGTCCGGTTGGAGTCGGCGTATCCTGCTCTGCTGACAGAAACATCAAAGCCAGAATCAATAAAGAAGGAATCTGGCTTGAAGAACTGGAACGGAATCCCGGACGGTTTATCCCGGAAGCCTATCGTGGCAAATATGATCAGGATGTAGTCAAAATCGATTTAAACCGTCCGATGAGCGAAGTTCTTGCGGAACTGAGCAAACATCCGGTAACCACGCAGCTTTCGTTGACCGGAACCATGATCGTTGCACGCGACATTGCTCATGCAAAACTTCAAGAAAAACTGGATCAGGGCGGGGATCTGCCGCAGTATTTCAAGGACCATCCTGTTTATTACGCAGGACCCGCAAAAACGCCCGCCGGAATGCCGTCAGGATCGTTCGGACCAACGACTGCCGGTCGCATGGATTCATACGTCGACAGTTTTCAATCGCGCGGCGGTTCGATGATCATGCTGGCTAAAGGCAATCGAAGCGCGCAGGTCGCCGAAGCCTGTAAAAAATACGGCGGGTTTTATCTTGGATCGATCGGTGGCCCTGCCGCTTTACTCGCACAGGAAAATATTAAGAAAGTCGAGGTTCTGGATTTCCCGGAACTCGGTATGGAAGCGGTATGGAAAATCGAAGTCGTTGACTTCCCTGCTTTTATCCTGATTGATGATAAGGGAAACGACTTTTTCAAAAAACTGCTGTAGGGCGCAGCGGCATATCATGAACGAAATCGTCCTTAAAGTCAGAAATCTCGGAAAGAAGTTTGAAATCGGCAAGCTCAGAAAACGAAACGTAAGAGAACAGGCGGAGCACCTGGTTGCTCTTCCCTTTCGCAAAATTCATTCGCTTTTCACTGGCGGGCAGAGGCGCCCGCCGGCCATTCATGATTCAGGTGAATCCGTCAACCGGGAAAGAAGTTTTATCTGGGCGCTTCGTGAAGTTTCGTTTGAGGTTAAGCAGGGAGAAGTTGTCGGGATTATCGGCAGGAATGGCGCGGGTAAAAGTACACTGCTCAAGATACTTTCCCGAATTACTTCGCCGACTGAAGGAGAAGTGGAAATCCAGGGTCGAGTTGCGTCGTTACTCGAAGTTGGAACCGGCTTCCATCCTGAGCTGACGGGACGCGAAAACATTTATATGGGTGGCGCCCTTCTGGGAATGAGCCGGGATGAAATTACAAAAAGATTTGATGAGATCGTTTCATTTTCGGAAGTAGAGCAATTCATCGATACACCGGTCAAGCACTACTCAAGCGGTATGTACGTGCGCCTTGCATTTGCGGTTGCAGCTCATCTTGAGCCTGAGATCTTGATTATTGACGAAGTATTGAGCGTTGGAGACGTTTCATTTCAGAGGAAATGTCTTGGCAAAATGAACCAGGTCGCGAGTCAAGATCGAACTGTACTTTTTGTGAGTCACAATCTGGCTGCCGTAAACCGGTTGTGTAACAGAGCGGTTCTTTTGCACAGGGGACGATTGTTGGAAGACGGCTCTGTCGATCACGTTTTGGAAAAATACGTGATGGAGACACTTTCGATAGCATACACACCACTGGTGGATCGCACAGACCGTGAAGGAAACGGGCCGATTCGAGTCGTTTCGATTCACTTTGAAGACGCGCAGGGAAACATTCTTCAGGCGCTTCGAACAGGAATGGATTGCCGGGTAGTACTTGACTACGTAAATGCCGGTGGAACACCAACTGATAACGTAGTTGCAGCAGTGGTTTTTAAGGACCATCTGGGAATCAGGGCGTTTTTTCACCAATCGGATTTTATCGGCAAGAGTTTTCGTGTGCAGTCCACAACCGGTCATTTCGTCTGTAAAATTCCGAGATTGCCTGTAGTTGCCGGAGAATATACGTTGAGTCTTTTCGTCGGCCAGGGAGAAAAAGCGCTGGATCTGGTTGAAGAAGCGGGACACGTTCTGGTGGAATTCGGCGATTATTACGGTACCGGTCATGCGGCCCAACCTCAGTTGTGCCGGACCCTCTTTAACGCCGACTGGGAAGTGAACCAGTAGCGCTTACACCGGAGTTCGTCCGCCAGCGGTTCGACTGCCCGCCTGTCTCCAGGCTGTCCCATACTCCTACTACCCTTCAGCTAACGGATTCATCTTGATTTCAACATGGTAATGAGCTGTTCTTTCAAATGAATCAAACCAATCCGGGTGTGCGTTGACCGATCCGGACGATCTGTGTTAGCGTCATGGTCAGGGCTCCATGCCATACACGATCAACGGAATCGGTACAACGTATTACGGGGAAAAGAACGTTTCGACGTCAGAAGGAAACTGCCCTCAATGCGGTGAATTTGCCCGGCTGAGGTCGTATGATACCCGGGAATTTTTCTGCATCATTTTTATTCCGGTCATTCCACTGCGAAAATACAGAATCCTCAATCAGTGTTCTTCATGCCGTCGCCATCATCGGATGCCGCTCCAAACTTTTCAGGACGCCATCGAGAAAGTGATCACTCCGCTCCGCGAAAGCGTGGCGCGAAACCCGCGGGATGAGTCGGCACAACTGAATCTTGTGGGTTCGCTGGTCGAGTTCAGCATGCTCCAGGAAGCGGAAAATACGGCGGTTCTGGCGCTCAGTACCCTGCCCGAAAGCAGCAAGCTTCACATGGCTGCGGCGGATCTCATCGTGGAACGAGGGGACCTGCCGTCGGCGGAAACTTTTTACAGACGCGCCGCCGTTATCTCTCCATCTGATCCGGCGGTACGCCTGGCATTCGGACAGACGCTGTTGGACTTGCAAAAGAACAGAGACGCGATCGTGGAATTGCAACAGGCCGTAAAATATGGAGCAGACAACGTAGTTCATTATTTTCTGGGAGCAGCTTGCGGCGCCGAAAAACGCTGGGCAGAAGCGCTGCAATCCTACCAGCGGTTTCTCGATGCAAGACCCGATCTGGCTCAGAACCGCGATCTGCTGCGCAGAATGAAAGAATGCAAGGAGGCTCTCGGTTATCCGATTACCGAAGCAGAGCGCAAGGCTTCCCGCCGGTGGTGGCCGTTCGGCCACTCACGAAAAAGAATTCGCTCCGCAGGCACAGGACTGAACCGGCGCACGCTGATGGTCCTAGGAGGAATCGTTGCGGCGGGACTCGCCGGAACGACACTCTATGCGTGGTGGCAGCAATCCCATGTTGATGTGTATTTTGACAACGGGTATCCGCAACCTGTCATGATCCAGGCGGACCACGACACTTTCCAGGTCTTCAAAGAGCCGATCAAGAAGGTGCTGGCCCCCGGCATTCATCCGGTTGTGGTCCGCACCGAAGCGGGAGAACTGGAGCGGATGAATGTAAAGATCGAAAAGCGAAGCCTGCTGGAATCACTGTTTGAACAACCATTCTACATCTACAATGTTGCAGAAGCGCATATCTATCGTTTCGAACAACTCGGCTACAGCGAACACGAAAGCGGTCGTTCCTATAGTGCGACGTTGCTGCCGTTTCAACATTTCTTCGCCCATGACAGCGTGGATTACCTGTTTCATGAAGCTCCGAAGGAGATTTATACGGAGCATTCCGAAAAGCGAACATCGCTAAATATCGCCAGGGACCTCAATTACGGCGATCTTGGCGCGCAATATTACAACGAGGGAAGAATTCAAGAAGCGGAGCGGGCTCTTCGGAAGGGCGTTTCGTTGAACCCTTGCGGCGCAAGCGAAAACCGCAATCTGCTTGACTATCTCACCCTTCAAAATCATAAGGATGAGGCGCTGGAATTGGCGCGCACTTGCCGCCAGAACTGCGGGACTGTAGGAGTGGAACCACATCGTTTATATCAGGATGCCATGCGCTCGCTGGGAAGAGAGGAGGATCTGACAACGGAATATAAAGAGTATCTCGAACGGAATCCGAACGCCGCGGCCTTTCACTATTTGTATGGCCGGACGCTGGCTGAGCCGGAACGGTCGATGCAAGAACATCAGGAGGCGCTCCGCCTCGATCCAAAACTAACCCGCGCACGAGTTGCGCTTGCCTACGATCAACTTGCGCTGGAGAACTACAACGATGCGACTACGCAGCTTGCCGCGGCTTTGCAAGCGCCCGATTCGGATCCGTCCGTGCTGCTGCTTTACACTCAGGCATCCATTGGCGCAGGCGCCGCCGAGAATGCGGAAAAGGTATTGCTTGCTTTGCGAAATCCCCGGCAGCCGGAGTTTTTCCAGGCACAATGGCTTTTGCAACTGGCACTGATG
>Ga0247727_10020059_pt1 | contig 10269 bp, 10 predicted proteins | sample WisWelCaveWW1625_FD_202498 | JGI IMG/M metagenome (GOLD analysis project Ga0247727, IMG submission 202498) | Biofilm microbial communities from Wishing Well Cave, Virginia, United States - WW16-25 | ecosystem: Environmental > Aquatic > Deep subsurface > Groundwater > Cave microbial mat | place... | reverse complement strand
GGAAAAACGATGAGCACGCACTCCGCCGGAATCACGCGGATTGCAGGAGGAGGGTCCAATGGAACTTGAAATTCTGGATGTCGTGGGAGCGATTCTGGTGCTGCTGTCCGGGCTATTCCTGGTCTCTGTTTTCTCGCCCCAGGGTCATCGGCCCGTTCGCCGCCCCAGCGCAGACGAGGACGAGCACAGCGTGGTCCAGTGGCGGCGGTTTACCTAAGAACGTCTGCCCAGATAGGTTGACGTCACGTAGGGGCCAGTTTCAACTGGCCCTTGAGGTTCGCGCCAGACCACGCTGCCCTCTGCACAGGCTTTCAAGCCAATCCTACAATTCTCCCTAAGCGACGGCCGCTCCCGTGGACACTTCGCACAGCAGCGCTTCCAGCTCCGCGGGGGCGGTGACCGGCGGACGGCAGGACGTCTCCACACACACTAGCGCCTGCGTCACCTCGGTCTCCAGGTGCGGCAGCGTCTGCGCCAGCGCGGGAGGCAGGGGCTGGGCCGCCAGCACCTCCGGTGTCACGCGCAGGACGGCTTTTCCGAATCGGAAAACTCGGCATGCCGTGCGCAACAGTTTTTCGGCCAGCGCATCTCCTGCGCGGCCGGCGATGACCACCTGGAGCGGATGGCGCGCGTGGAGCACCGCCGCCAGCCCGTAGGAGGCGGCGAATAAACCGAACTGCGGCGCGATGGCCGCAAATGCTTCCAGCGTCCCGCGCGCTGCCTCGCGATACTCTGCCTCTCTCGTGAACCCGTACAGACGCTCAAACGCAATGGCCGCCAGCGAATTGGACCCCGGCGTGGGCGAATCCTGGACCGGCTTTCGGGGCACGTCCAGGCCGCCGATGGACCGCGCATCCACGGGACGGTCGAAGAAGCCTCCCCCGGCCGTGTCCACGTACTTCTCCAGGAGAATCTGTGCAGTCTGCTGCGCGTGTGAGAAATATTTCAATTCCAGCGTCGCCTCGTAGGCATCCAGCAGCGCCAGCACCATGCACACCTGGTCGTCGAGCGTGCCCGGCAGCCAGGGGCCGCCGGCGCGGTGTGCAAATCCGCGCGCGGGATCCCAGGCCTGCGCACAGATTCGATCCACGGTCTTCAGGGCGAAGGCGCGGCAATCGGCCCGCTCCAGCGCCCGTGCGGCATCCAGGTAGGCGCTGGCAAACATGGCGTTCCAGCTCACGTACAGCGTGGTATCCACAAACGGTGTGGGTCGCGGCAGCCGCGCAGCCAGCATCTTTTCCTTGCCGCGCGCCAGGATTTGCTGCACTTCGTCTTCGCTCTTCCCCGTCTCCGCTGCAATCTCCGAGGCGCTCCGGGAAATCCAGAGCACATTCTTGGCCGGGTTGTGGTGCATCTCGCCCGCGGCCCCGACGTCGTAGAAAAGTTCCATCACCTTTGCTTCTTCGGGCGCAAGCGCGGCGCGCAGCTCGTCCTGTGTCCAGGTGAAGTAATCGCCGTCGTCGTCGAGCGAATAGTCGGCATCCTGGCTCGCGTAGAATCCCCCGCGCGCCTGGTCGCTCAGCACCTGGTTCACCCAGGAAATAATCCCCTCGGCCGTCTGCCGGAAAAATTCATTTCCCGTCACCTGGTATCCGTGCACGTAGTTCTTCAGCAGCTCCGAATTGTCGTACGACATTTTTTCGAAGTGCGGCATCAGCCAGCGCTCGTCCACCGAGTAGCGGTGGAACCCGCCCGCCAGCTGGTCATAGACGCCGCCCCGCGCCATTTTCTCCAGCGTCGTCTCGGCCACATTGCGCAGGGCCTTCTCGCCGCTGGTCTGGTAACGCTCCAGGATGAGGTCCAGCGCCGCGGGGTGCGGGAATTTCGGCGCCCGGCCGAAGCCGCCGTTGCGGATGTCGTACATTCGCAGCGCCGAATCCACAATTTCGTCCGCTGCACGGGGGTCGAAGTCCGCGCGCGCGCCGCAAAATAATTCCGCCTGGGCCACGGCTGCGGCCAGGGCTTCGGCGCTGCGGTCCACGTCTGCGCGCCGCGTGCGGTAGGCGTCGGCCATGGCGGTCAGAATGCGGCGGAAGCCGGGGCGGCCCATGGCGTCGTCGGGAGGAAAGTAGGTGCCGCCGAAGTAGGGGCGCCCGTCGGGGGTGAGGAACCCGGTCAGCGGCCAGCCGCCCTGCCCGCTGATGGCGCTGATAGCCGCCTGGTAGCGCGCGTCCACGTCCGGCCGCTCGTCGCGGTCCACCTTCACGGCCACAAAGTGCTGGTTAATGAGCGCCGCAATCTCTGCGTTTTCGTAGCTCTCGCGGTCAATCACGTGGCACCAGTGGCACCACACTGCGCCGATATCGAGCAGGATGGGCTTGTCTTCCGCTCGCGCCCGCGCAAACACCTCTTCGCTCCATTCGTGCCAGGCGATGGGCTGGTGCGCGGCGGAACGCAGGTAGGCGCTGGTCGAGTTCTTCAGGCGGTTTTCGAGGTTTGCGCTCACTGGGTTCCTGTTCCGGTGCGCCATGCCGTGGGGAGAGGCTGCGGCAGCGGCAAGCCCGTCTAGTGGATGGATTCGCCGGGCCCGCGGTCACGCGGGTCGAGCGGCTTGCGTCCGGCGAAGCCTTCATCCTGGCGGTGGAAGTAGCGGATGCGGTCTTCGCCCACGCGCCAGCAGAGGTACACTTCTTCGTCGTTGACGATGGACGGGAAATCCAGCAGGCCCACGTCGAGGTCTTTCACCACGCAGCCGGTGGATTCGATCTTCTCCAGCGCCGCTTTGACGTTCATCCCCAGCCGCTCGTAGTCAATACGCAGCCGGGCCGCTTTTTCGTAGGAGATGAGCACGCCGCCCTGCACCTGGATGCGCTGCGCAATCGCCGAGAGGCTCTGCTCGACGTCGGCAGCCTTGCGCCGCGACTCCATCGCGTCCAGCAGGATGGGCTCCAGCTCGCGGCGCGTGCGTTCCGCTTCCGTCAGCGTGAACAGCTTCTGTTCCTGTCTTTCCTCGTCCATTTCGCGAAAAATCCTTTTATCGCAGGCTCAGCATCCGCTCCAACGCCACTTTGGCCCAGTGCCGCGTCTGGTCGGGGACGCTGATGCGGTTCACCACGCGCCCTTCGGCCAGGTTATCCAGCGCCCACAGAAGGTGCTGCGGCGAAATGCGAAACATCGTGGTGCAAACGCACACATTGGGGTCCAGCGAAATCACCGTGCGGTCCGTGAACAGCTTGCTCATCCGGTGGACCAGGTGGATTTCCGTCGCCACCGCCCACTTCGTGCCCGGCGCAGACTCTTCGATGCGGTGCAGGATCTGCTCGGTCGAGCCGGCTTCATCGGCCTGCTGCACCACCTCCCAGGCGCATTCCGGGTGCACGATCACACGGATGCCGGGATGCTCCCGCCGCACGCGTTCCACGTGCTCCACGCGGAACCTCTGGTGCACCGAGCAGTAGCCCTTCCACAGGATGACCCGCGCGGCGCGCAGCGCTTCCGGCGAATTGCCTCCCATTCTCCGGTGCGGGTCCCACACCACCATCTGCTCCAGCGGGATGCCCATCTTGTACGCCGTGTTCCGCCCCAGGTGCTCGTCGGGCAGGAACAGCACGCGCTCCCCGCGCTCCAGTGCCCAGCGCATCACCGCGCCGGCATTCGAGCTGGTGCACACGCTGCCGCCGTGCTCGCCCGTGAATCCCTTGATGGCCGCCGTCGAGTTCATATAGGTGATGGGCACCACCTTCAGGTCGCCCACCGTGGCCATCTCCTCCCAGCAGGTTTCCACCTGGCCGATGTCCGCCATGTCGGCCATTGAGCAGCCTGCGTTCAAGTCCGGCAGGATGACCTGCTGGTGCGGTTGGCGGAGGATATCGGCGCTCTCGGCCATAAAGTGCACGCCGCAGAAGACGATGTATTTCGCGTCAGCCCGGGCAGCCTGCTGCGAGAGTCGCAAAGAATCGCCGCGAAAATCCGCAAAACGCACTACTTCATCGCGCTGGTAGTGGTGCCCCAGGATGACCACGTCGCTTCCCAGGCGCGCCTTTGCTGACGCAATGCGTGAATCCAGCGATGTATCCGGCACCAGCAAATAGCTGTCGAAGTCGCAGCCCACGCCGGGCTCGAGTTCCGGCACCCGGATGGTGCCGGGCTGGGCGCTCGCGGCCGCCGCCGGCAACTTTTCAATTTCCAGTAGCGTGTTCATACTGCTGTACCTCTGACGCTCCCTCTCTCCCGGGGCTGCCTTACTCGTCGGCCTGTTCTGTAATGGAGCCTGGCCCGATGCGGCGGAAGTTATGTCGTCTGGCGTTTTGCCCCGGCTGTTGCCTGCAACGCTTCCACTATATTGTCGCTCTAACTGAAGACTTTTGCCACCCCCGGCGGCGCGTGTCAATAGACCTTCGCCTAACCCCTGCGCCCTCTTAGGTTTGGATGCGTACAGGGGCTGGCAGGGTGCGGGGACTATCCCCCCCGCGTGTGCATTTCCAGATGCGGGTCTTTCCGCAGTCCTTCGACAGGAATGAAAGCGGTCCTCGCGGTCAGTTGTTGGCGGATTTCTGCGCCGCGGTCTGTGCGGCCCTGCCAGACCGAGCGAATCCGGGCTTTCAATTCCTCGTGCGTGGCCCCCGCGCGCAACGGGTCGCGAAGGTTCACACCCTGCGTGGCATACAGGCAGAGGAACCACATCCCATCGGCAGTAAGCCGGCTGCGGTCACAGGCACGGCAGAACGGCGTGGTGGTGGACGAGATGATGCCAAACGTCGCCCCGCCGGGCAGCCGGAAGCGTTCCGCGGGAGCAGGGCCGCGGTCCCCCAGCGGCGTCGCGCTCCCGTAGTGCCCGGCAATCGTGCGCAGGATCTCTTCCCGCGAAAATACCTGCGCGGGCGTCCATTGCGTCGCCCCGGCTACGTCCATATATTCCAGGAAACGGATCTCCGCTTCACTTCGCATCGCAAATTCGAGCAGAGCGATGATTTCATCTTCGTTGTGCCCGCGGAGGATTACGGAATCGAACTTGGTGTTGCGGAACCCAGCCTCCCAGGCTGCGCCGATGCCCTCCAGCACGGCCGGCAGGGCGTCGCGGCGCGTCAGTTCCAGGAATCGTTCGGGCCGCAGCGTGTCCAGACTGATGTTCACGCGCCCCAGCCCCGCCGCGCGCAGCGCGGCGGCCTGCCCCGCGAGCAGGATTCCGTTGGTGGTCAGGGCCAGCTCGCGGACCCGCGGGTTCGCGGCCAGCATTTTCACCAGCACAGGGAGATCGCGCCGCAGCAGCGGCTCCCCTCCCGTCAGCCGCACCTTGTCCGTGCCGAGTTCCGCAAACACAGCGGCCAGTTCGGCGATTTCCTCGAAGGTCAGCAGGTCCTGGCGCGGCAGCCACGCATATTCTTCCTGTGGCATGCAGTAGCGGCAGCGCAGGTTGCAGCGGTCGGTCACGCTGATCCGCAGGCTGCCCAGCGGCCGCGACATCGTGTCGAGGATTTTCTCCGGCTTGTAAGCTGCACTCATCGAGCTTGCGACGAATCCCCATCTTACGTCGAAGCACGACTCCCCGCAAACGGATGCGGTGCCTCCTGCTAGAATGAAGCCCGCGGAGGGAACTATGCAGCCTCGAAGCACTTCCCGGGCCTGTGCGTTTCTGGTTTTCAGTGTCCTCGCCATTGGTCCGCCGGCGGAAGCACAGACCAAACCTTCAACCACGGCCCGCCCGGGCGCGTATCTCGGCGAACTGACGTGGACGGAGGCCGAGGTGCGTCTGAAAACATCGCCCCTGGTCATCCTGCCGTTCGGGGCCGGCGCGAAAGAGCACGGCCCGCATTTGCCGATGAACGCGGATTTCAAAGTCCTCGAATACCTCTGTGACCGCGCGGTCGAGGCTTTTCCCGTTGTCGTGGCTCCGCCCATCCAGCACGGATGGTTTCCGGCCTTCCGCGAGTTCCCCGGCACGGAAGTCTCCGACCCCGAAGTTTTTCAGGAGTATGTCGCCGAGGTGGCGCGCTCGCTGGTCCGCCACGGCGCCAAACGCGTCGTCATCCTGAATACCGGCGTCGCCGCCGCCACCGGCCTGCCGTTGAGCATTGTGGCCCGCGAGATTCGCGCCGCGGGCACTCCCGCACTGGTCATCTCCTGGAACCAGCTCGGGACCCCGGAATACCGCGCCCTGCTCGAACAAAAAATCGACAGCCACGGCGGCGAATCGGAGACCTCCATCAATCTCTACTTGCAGCCGCACCTGGTGCATCTGGACCGTGCCGTAAAGGACCTGCACCGCGGCGGACCTCGCCCGTACGCCGGCTACGAGCCCGGCGGCTATTCGCGCAACCCCGCGGATCCGGATTTCTCCAAAACCGGCATTACCGGCGACCCCACCAAAGCCACCGCCGAAAAAGGAAAAAAACTCCTGGAGCTGATGACCGCGGAGCTTCTGAAATCCCTCCGGGGATTTTCCGAAGCGCCGCTGGTGAAGAAAGCCGCACCCGGATGACCGGCTCGATGCGCGAGTATGAGAAACTTTCCGAATACTACGACCACGTCGTTCCCTACCAGGACCGGCCGGATATACGCTTTTTTGTGGACGCGGCGCGCGACGCTGGCGGGCCGGTGCTCGAAATCGGCTGCGGCACCGGCCGCGTGTTGATCCCCACTGCCCGCGCCGGGCCGAGCATCACGGGTCTCGACCTCTCCCCGGAAATGCTGGCTGCCTGCCGGGAAAAGCTTGCCGCTGAGCCTCCCGAAGTCCGCCAGCGCGCGGAGCTCGTTGCCGCCGATATGCGCCAGTTCGAGCTGGGCAAGCGCTTCCGCCTGGTCACCATTCCATTCCGCGGTTTCCTCCACCTGCACACCGCGGAAGAGCAGCTCGCCGCCCTCGGCTGCATCCACCGGCACTTGGAAAAAGGCGGCGTGTTCATCCTCGACGTGTTCGACCCCTGCTTGCCGATTCTCGTCGAAGAGAAGTACCTGCAAGAATTCAACGCGGAGCCGGAGTTCACAATGCCCGGCGGCCGCCGAGTGAAGCGCTGTTCGCGCATTACAGCACGCTTCCCGGAACGCCAGTTGCTCGACTGCGAGCTGATTTATGACCTCACCCATCCAGACGGCCGTCGCGAGCGCCTGGTGGACTCCTTCCGCTTTCGCTACATCTTTCGTTACGAGGCCGAGCATCTGCTGGCCCGCGCCGGCTTCACCCTCGAAGCCGTGTATGGCGACTACGAAAAAAGTCCCTTCGGCACGAAATCCCCGGGGGAACTCGTCTGCGTGGCCCGCAAGCCATAGCGGTTCGGCTGCTCCGGGCGGTTGTGATAGAGTCTGGCCCGATGCGCATCTTCGTTCTGGGGGCCGGCGCCACCGGCTCGCTGCTTGCCCAGCTTCTGGAGAAACAGGGACACGCGGTCTGGTGCGGCGACCGCGACCCTGAGCGCGCACGCAAATTCCTCGGCAAGAACTCCGGCGTCACCGTCGTGCAGGCCAATGCCCGCAACCTGTGGGGCATTGTGCGCGCCGCCCGGGGATGCCACTTGCTGGTCAACGCCGGACCTGCTGTCTTCAACCAGATTGTCCTGCGCGCGGCCTTGCGGTTGCGCACACACTACCTGGATCTGGCTTCGCATATCACCGGGAGCACGGTCCGCGCCGAACAGCTCCGCTACCACAAGCGCTTTGAGCAGAAAAACCGGGCTGCCGTGGTCATGGCCGGCATCGCACCGGGGCTCACGAATCTGCTGGTCAAGCGCAGCGCCGAGCTGCTGGACCGCGTCGAATCCGTGCGCATCTACTTGTTCGAAGAGACGGAAAGCGACGACCCCATTTCCCAGTGGTCCGCGGAGGAATCGTTTCACGAGGCCACGTCGCGCCCGCGCATCTACCGCCATGGGCGCTTCGAGCTGGGCAAGCGCTTCGGCGAGCGCGAGAAATTCCGCTTTCCCCCGCCCATCGGCGAAGTCCCGATGATGCTGGCCGCGCAGGATGAGGTCACTTCCATCCCGCTCTCCATCCCTATGCGCGAAATGTTCGTCAAGGCCGGCGGCAATGAGACCGAGCGCCTGTGGCGCTGGTACCGCCAGGGGAAGCTGGCCCGCTCGCGCGGGCCCGCCGCCCATCGTTTCCCCAGGACGCCCACGCCCCGCGCTGTCGCCAAGCTTATCCGCCGCGGCATCCTTCACAACGCCAGGCTGGCCGCGGCCATCCTCGTCCGCGGCCAGCGCCGCGAACAGCCTGTCGAGCTTCGCTGGGACGTCAGCTTTCCGACCCTCTACCAGCTCCGGCTGCGCGGGCTGGTCACCACTCCCATCGCCTATTGCACGGCGCACTCGGCGGCTTTGTTTGTGAAGCACCTGCCTCGCGATGCGGCCGGCGTGTTCCCTCCGGAATCGCTCCCCCCGGAATCCCGCCAGGGAATCCTCGCGGACATCCGCTCCCGCGGCATTCGCGCCCGGATGAAGCTCACGCGGCTCAAACCGCCTGAGGACGAGGAAGAGTTCGGGCTCTGAAGCTTGAAGCAAATGGCAGGTGTGGGACAGCCCGGCGGGTGTGCTAGTTTGCTTCCGTCATCCGTCCAGGCGAGAGGTCCGGCAAGAGATCAGGCGCGGCCCAGTCCAATCCCCAGAAGTTTTCATTGCGGAGAAACTCGAGGCCAAGTTCGCGCGTCCCGTCGGGCCGGCTCTGCTGCCAGACCACGCGCACGCCAGCCCAGCGCCCGGTCTGCGCGCAAACCAGCTTCAACTGCGCGCCGGTCTCGACCGCGCGCTGGCAGCGCACGGATGCGCCGTGCTGGCTGATGATCACGGTCTCTGTGGTTTCCGACCAGCCGCGGCCCGGGCGTCCATCCTCCAGGCGGATGGCGAGTCGCGCCGGTTTGCGCAAGCTGCGCCGGAGCCGGCTGCCGACTTCCGACGCCAGCAGGAGCACGTCCAGAACGCGCGCGCGTTCCAGGTTACTCAGCGAAGCATCCTCGCCGGCCAGGTCCGCGGCCTGCCGGGAACACTCGGCGAGGTAATGCCTCACCGCCTCGCCATTGGAGTCCTGAAACCCCGGCTGGCGCAGGCCCTGAGAAAATTTTTCCATCTGCGCATAACAGTCCTCAAAAAAATGGTCGCGGCAGAGCAGGCGCACATCCAGCACGGTTGCCGACGGATGCCGGCAACCCGCCACACAGCAGGTTCCGTTCATAGTCATCCGGGAAACTGCGGGGGACACTCGCCCCGCCATTACGCCCGAATTTGCCCCTCCGGGCAAGCATTTTCTCTTCCCGCGCGGTTCAGCAGGAAACACTGTTTCCCGGTTGATTACTTACAGGGACGGGATACAGGGGATACGGTGCAGTGTAGATGAAGCGGAAAATTCTGCGGACTCGGCGGTGCAGGGAGTATCCCGGTGCGGAGCAATCCTTCAGACTTGCTGCGGTTCTTCCTTCACTCCCAGCACTTGCACTTGGATGGTGCGCTCGCGCGGTCCGTCCAGCTCCGCCAGGATGATGGACTGCCACGTGCCCAGGGCCAGTTCGCCGTTGTGGACGGGCAGGGAGAGGGTGTGCCCCAGCAGCATCGCGCGCAGGTGGGAATCCGCGTTCTTGCGCTCGCACTCGGAAATCTTGGGGTCGTTATGCCGCCAGTATTCCACCCGCCCGATGAGCTTCTCCAGCACCGACTTCATATCGTCCAGCAGCGCCTGCTGGAACTCGTTGATGAAGATGGCCGTGGTGGTGTGCAGAGACTGCACCACCAGGAACCCGGCCTTCAAGCCGTGCTTGCGCACCAGCTCGTTCAGGTCGCGCGTGATATTGATCAGTTCCAGGCGCTCCCGCGTCGTGTAGATGATTTTGTCCATCACCATCTGGAGAGCGGAGGTGGGCCGCACTTCCGGGATGCCCAGCTTGGTCTTTGCGGGCGCGCTGCTCATTCGTAGCTCCTGGCTGCCGGACGCTCGCCGCTCTCTGCTGCTCCAGCGCGTCATCCGGAAGCCCATCCCAATTGGGTCCGCGGGATGTCCCCGACTTCGTGCTAGGACTAGGTCTCTTCATTATAGGCCGCGGAGGTGCCCCCGTCCATTGCTTTGTTGGCGCCCTAAGGAAGTCTGCATGGATTGGTTGACGCCCTCGCAGGGGCAGCTTTCGCTGCCTGAGTCAACGGAGGGCCCGCCGTCGCACTTGGGCTTCGCTCCCGTATAAGCCTCGCCTGCGTACTCGAGCTCTTTCCCTATTCGAACAGCGCCCGGACGCGGTTTCCTGCCGCGGAAAGCTGCGGAACAAAAAAGATGGCTGCCCCCAGCAACGCCTGCGCCAGCCACGGTAGCAGAAGGGAAAAATAAGGCCAGAATTCGAATCCGCTCAGCGTGACATAG
>Ga0247727_10020058_pt1 | contig 10269 bp, 12 predicted proteins | sample WisWelCaveWW1625_FD_202498 | JGI IMG/M metagenome (GOLD analysis project Ga0247727, IMG submission 202498) | Biofilm microbial communities from Wishing Well Cave, Virginia, United States - WW16-25 | ecosystem: Environmental > Aquatic > Deep subsurface > Groundwater > Cave microbial mat | place... | reverse complement strand
AATCCGTCACTCTGCCCAATGTGAGGCGGTCAATCAGGTTTCCGATTGCGCCCCCCAACTGCATACTCATTGCCAGGCGCAATGACCAATCGGCATTCTCCACATGAGGATAGTAATAAATGATCGCAGCAATCACAATAAAAGCGAGCACAGTGAAGACCATGCTTGCATTTTGAAACATGCCAAACGCCGCGCCAGTGTTATACCAATGCACAATGCGCGCATAGGGACTTAACCATTCCAACCCCTCGGGCAGCCATGTTCCGCCAATTGGGATGTTGACACGCACCAGCCATTTTGTCCACTGGTCAAGCAGGACGATCACCACCGCTATGGTCGCTATCGCCCAATATCTCTGAATCAGTTTTGTCAATCTTCACCTCTTATCAAATCGCCCCATTCTACCATCACTCCGTCACGTAAACGCGCGGCACACGCGCGCTGATATTCGTCAACACTTCATATTCATTCGTGCCCGTCCATTTGGCAAGATCATGGGCTGTGATCCCCTCCCCGAGCAATATAACTTCATCGCCTATTTGCGCTTCATCATTACCAACGTTGACCATGAATTGGTCCATGCAGATACGGCCTACTTGCGGGTATTTCTTCCCGTTGACGATGACCTGCGACTGATTCGTCATCCGGCGGAAGTAGCCATCTGCATATCCGCATGGAATGGTCACGATTCTTGTCTCCGCCTCTGCCTGCCACAGCGACCCATAACTTACAGGGTGCCCAGGCAGCGTGATCTTGGAATACGCCACCTTTGAGCGCCATGTGATAGCAGGAGCAATATCAACCGTGTGAACAACTCCAGCAGGATAAACTCCATAAAACATCAAACCCGGTCGCACCATATCCAAATGACTTTCAGGGAACTGTAGAACTGCGCCCGAGTTTGCCATGTGCCTGATCGGCGCAGGCAAACTGCGCTTATCATAAAATCTCAGAACTTCCTGAAATCTTTCGAGTTGCAGCCGCGCATGATTCAGGTCACGCGCTTCAGAATTCGCAAAATGAGTGTAAATACCTTCAATCTCAACGCGCTTGAGTTTCAACGATTGCTCAAGAAACGACTCTGCCTCATAATAATGCACGCCTACCCGCTCCATTCCTGTATCAATTTTGAGGTGCGCAGCCAATTTCCTTTTTGCGGATTCGGCGGCGGATTCGGCGGAGGCAAGCAATTCAGGGGATGATGCTGTGAGGATCAAGTCATGTTCAATAAACGCAGGAATTTGCTCAGGCAAGGTCCCGCCTGCAACAAGGATTGGTTTTGTGATCCCCAATTCTCGTAGATAAATTCCCTCTTCAAGAATGGCAACGCCAAAGTAATCCACGTATGGCTCGATGAACGGGGCAACGCCATCCACGCCATGACCATAGGCATTCGCCTTCACCATGGTCATTACTTTTGCAGGGGCAGCGTAGGTGCGAATGGCTTCTACATTTTTCCGCAGTTGAGGCAAATTGATTTCCAAGTACGTGGGGCGCATAAGAGAATCCTAAATCGTAAATCGTCATTCGTAAATTGAAAATTGTAAAGACTTCCCCAAAATACCAGTTACTGAATTACTTCCTTCTCCAATGGTATTCCACATCAGGTTCACTCTCAGGCGGCGGACTGACTCCGAACTTCTCTGCCACAAATCCATTTTTCTCATAGAATGCGCGTGCATTGACGTTGACCTGCAATGTGTAAAGCCAGAGATGATCCGGCGATTGTTCCCTTGCAAAGTTTAGCAGGGCTTCTCCAATCCCGCGCCGCCAATAATCTGGATGGATGTATAACTGATCTATGAACTCATTCTTCATCGCCATAAACGCGACAGGAGAATTATCCACCTCAACAACCCAGACAAGGTTATCTTTCAAAACGTGATTGCGGAAGTAGGTGCGGTCTTCGTGAAAAAAATGACCTTTCTCCTGCTGAAAATCAGGCAGGGATTTTTCGCGCGAGATACGCCACAAGATCGTCACAGCGTCGAAATCCACCGCGCGATATTCTCGAATAATAATTTCCTCTGGCATATATTTCCTTCATACATACGCTTCTAGGCTCATGCGACGTCACTTCGACAGGTTCAGGATAAACGTCAGCGACATGGGCGACGTCGAGAGCATGGGATTCAATAAATAAATTGAGCCAAATGGTTGGCACCGCCCATTTGGCTCAGAGACTAATAGAGTCCGAATGCGATCTAGTAATCGCGCCTGCGCTCGCCGCCACCGCTCCCCTGCCTGCGACCTCCGCCACTGCGAAAACCACCAGGGCGTTCTTCGCGTGGGCGGGCAAGGTTGACAGTAAGCGCGCGGCCGCTGAAATCCTTTCCATGGAACATGGTAATTGCGCTCTGGGCTTCATCAGACGAGGACATCTCAACGAAGCCAAAACCTTTCGAGCGTCCGCTTGCGCGGTCTTTGATCACTTGCGCCGACTTCACTGTACCTGCCTGTGCGAACAGGCTTTGCAAATCTGCATCACCAACGGTGAAAGGCAAATTGCCGACATAAAGTTTCGCTTCCATAGATCTTCTCTTCTCCTGAGTGTGGGCCACGAGACGAAGCATTACTCATGGCAATACGAATCAATTGTGCATGTCTACAGGGATCACAGACACCCAGGTGCCAAGAAGCGGAATGATTCCCTCTGATTGTCGGACCACCATTCATCCATGCAACTTCAATTCGATTGTAGCACAAGAGGGATTAAGAGACTAGCAACTCGGCAACCAAAATCGGAGCCAGTTCCCGTTCTCGCGCAGGGAAAACTGAATCCGCGCTTCGAGCGTATCCAATGCGGACGTTTTGTCCGCGCCAAGCGCGCTGGCAACGTGTTCATCCGCGATGCGTCCAAAGATTCGAGTGCGGAAGATTTGCAGCCAAGAGATGACCTGCCCATAACGTTCCGCGCGCAATGTGATGATCGGCCAAATGCGTCGCGCAGGTCCGCGCAACAACAGCCAGCGGAAATTTTGCAACGCGTCAAAATCAAGGCTTGCAATCGATTCAAGGTCGTCAATCAACAACAGTACAGATTGACGCGTGTTCTTGTTTGCGTGCGCCCAGGATGCAAGTGACAGCATAAAATCCTGCGCGCTTGAGTGATGAGCAGGGAAAACCCCAACACGATGCGGAGTTTCTTCGATACTTTCCCATTCGTCGGAATGGTTTGTGATAACGCCAAATTGAACATCATTACCATCATGAGATTGAATCATGCCGCGCGCGACAGTTTGCAGGAATGCGGTTTTACCCGCGCCTGCATCTCCGATAACAAGAATGGGACCAGGGACCGAGTCATGGAGATTCAGCAACACGGGCAATCCATCTGCTGCAACGCCGAAAAACAAAGCTTCACGCGGGAGCGGTCCGATCCCACCCAAGACTTCGCTCAAGGTCGGCGCGGCAGGCATCGGCTGTACCGAAGGAGGCGGCGCTGTATCATCTGCCTTTAGTTCAGCCGATGCTTCCAGTGCCAGAGGGAATTGACGATTGATCGTAGCCATACGTCCTCCTTTACAAATTAGAACGTATGTTCTATTTTAACTGCACTCCCCCACGCGTCAAGGCTTTGAAACTTAAAGATTGAATCACAAAATGCGGATGACGTTTATCATCCGCATTTCTGATCAGCAAATTATCGCCACGCGCCAAGAATCGCGCCGAAGAGCAGGAAATTGACGAGGTGGTTGCCTGCTTCAATCGCCCAGACCTTGAAGCCATGACCCGCGAACAGTTTGTTCGCAAGACTGGTCGGAGCGACAAAGCCAGAGCATGAAACCAGCCGTCGCGCCCGAGGCTGCTGTGGTACTTCCCATAGTATTCAGCAAAAATGAAACGAAAAGCGCCTGAACAAACGCGGCGATAATCGTAAAGACCCATATCATCGGGTCAGGGTTGCCTGGATCACCGGATTTCCCCAAACCTGCCCACCAGGGGTTGAAGAATGTCTTCGGGTGATACCAGATAAACCCGCTGACCATGGCAACAATGACGCAGACGACAATGGCTAACCAGTTGACGGAACCAAGATCCATTCGAGCCTCCTTTGATAAATGAGAATCGGAACGCCCGATCCTCTGTCATGTATAACCCGAATGTTTGTTCTAAGATACGCTTTAATGTAAAATGAGTGAAGAGAAGAACGAATGGACCTCCAATCCCAACTCTCCCAAATCATCCACCCTTCCCGCGCCCTGACATCTTATCTGCATCGCATCGCGTACGCCAACGACGCGTCATACTTTCGGCTCGTGCCGCAAGCGGTCGTTCAACCCAATTCAATCGGGGAAATCCAATCGCTATTCAAATTCACGCAGCAAAACAAAATCCCGATGACCTTCCGCGCGGCAGGGACGAGTCTCTCAGGTCAAGCCGTGACAGATGGGATTCTGGTGGACATCTCCAAGCATTGGGGAAAATACAACGTCGAAGACCATGGGGCAATGATTCGCTTCCAACCTGGCATCGTCGGCGGATTCATCAACAACGTATTGAAACAGCACGGTCGCCGCATCGGACCCGACCCCGCCTCCATTGACGCCTGCATGATGGGCGGAATCCTCGCCAACAACTCGAGTGGAATGTGTTGCGGTGTGATCGAAAATTCCTATCACACCATTCACTCGTTGACCATTATTCTTCCAAACGGATTCACACTCGACACCGCCGCGCCAAATGCAAATCAAATTTTTGAAAACGAACAACCACACATTGCAAAAGGATTACTCGAACTCAAGAGGCGCATCCTCGCCAGCTCAGAATCATTTAACCGCGAAGAGCGCGAAGGTCGCGAAGAAAAAATAAATCTTCGCGCTCTTCGCGGTCTTGGCGGTTCAAAAAAAGAGACTCTTGCGGAGCGCATCCATCGCCGTTACCAAATGAAAAATACCAACGGCTATCTGCTCAACGCCTTCCTCGATTTCGACTCTCCGCTCGACATCCTCACCCACATCCTGATCGGCTCTGAAGGCACATTGGGGTTTATCGCCGAAGCCGTGCTGAACACACTGCCCGATTATCCACGACGTTATACAGGTCAACTTTATTTCAAGAACATACAGGACGCCGCGTCCGCGATTGCGCCGATCAAAGAGTCAGGTGCGCGCGCTGCTGAGATCATGGATAGAGCGTCACTTCGTTCTGTTGAAAATCATACTGGTGTCCCCGCGATCCTGCGGCAACTCCCCGAGGGCGCGACCGCGATCCTCGTTGAGTATCAGGCTCAGGATGTGGAATCAATGATCGGCTTTAGAAAAGAGGCGGAGAAAGTCATCAAGAAAATAAATCTTCTGCACGATGCTGAGTTCACCGATGAACCAATCGCGCAAGCCTCCCTGTGGAAGACGCGTAAAGGCATCATCCCATCCATTGGCGGAATGCGTACGCCAGGAACCGTCTGCATCAACGAAGATGCGGTCTTCCCCGTTCATCGCCTCGCCGACGCGGTAACTGACCTTCAGCATCTCTTCACAGATTTTGGTTATCCCGATGGCGCGGTGTTCGGGCACGCAAAAGATGGCAACCTGCACTTCCTCATCAACCAGGCGTTCAACACCGACGCAGACACACAACACTTTGATCTCTTCGTCCGCGCGATGGTGAATCTCGTCAGCGGCAAATATGACGGCGCGCTCAAAGCCGAACATGGCACGGGACGCAACATGGCGCCGTTCATCGTCACCGAATGGGGCGCGGAAGCCTACGCAATCATGCGCGACCTCAAGTCGTTGTTCGACCCCGATCACATGCTCAACCCTGGCGTGATGATCAACTCTGATTCGCAGGCACACGCCACGCATCTTAAATCCATGACTCTAGTTTCGCATGAAATTGACAAATGTATTGAATGCGGATTTTGCGAGTCGAAATGTCCATCGCGACGACTGACTCTGACTCCGCGCCAACGGATTGTCGTCCAACGCGAGATTTCCCGTTTGAAGGCGCTCGGCTCAGACTCACCTGAACTTGATTCCGTCATGGACGATTTCACCTACGCTGGAATTGACACCTGCGCCGTGGACGGACTCTGCGCGACCGTCTGTCCCGTGAACATCAACACCGGCGACCTCACCCGACGCCTGCGCGCAGAGTCCATAAAAAATGAAAAGCCCGCAATGTGGATTGCAAGTCACTTCGCGCTCGCAGAAAAAGCAATCGGCTTAGGCGTGACGCTGGGACATATCGCTGAAAAAATCGTCGGCATGGACGGAATAAATTCCATCATACGAACGGCAGAAAAAATCTCATACGCCACTTTGCCCAAATGGAATCAACACATTCCGTTCCCCTCTCGCACTCGCGCTGAGCGGACACTGAGCAAGCGAATGCGAGACGAAGTGGAAGTCGAAGCGATGGCCAGGGGTGATGGTAAAAAAGAATTCATCTACTTTCCCTCCTGCATCTCGCGGCAATTGGGGCAACCAAGAAGTGACAGTCATCTCGCCCCGCTCCGCTCCGCTTCGGGGGTGCTTCGCAAAGATGACTGTCACTTGAGCCTCGCCGAAGCCCTCATAAACATTTCCAACCGCGCACATATCAATTTATCAATTGCTGAAAATGTGACGGGGCATTGTTGTGGAATGCCATTCTCATCGAAAGGATATATCGCCGCCTACAAGACGATGCTGCATAGAACCTTGCTTGAATTTTGGGAGCGGAGCGAAGGCGGAAAATGTCCCATCGTCATTGACACCACCTCCTGCACGCAAACCCTCCGCACATGCAGAGATGACCTCAACAGAGAAAATAAAGAACTCTGGAAAAAATTAACTATCCTTGATAGCGTTGAATTCCTGCACGATTATGTTTTACCCAAACTAAAAATCCAACCCATTGATGATGTTATCTTGCATCCAAATTGTTCTGCCAGAAAACTTGGATTGGATGCAAAGATGTTAGGCATCGCAAAACAATGCGCCAGGTCTGCAACTGTTCCGCTCAACCTCGGTTGCTGTGCCTTCGCAGGTGACCGCGGACTCCTCTTCCCCGAATTGACTGCATCCGCCACGGAAAAAGAAACCGCCGAAGTCAACGCGCGTGAGTATGGCGGATATTATTCCTCCAATATTCCCTGCGAGATCGGCATGTCCGAAGCAACGGGAAAGGATTATCTGTCCATTGTGTATTTAGTGGAAAGGGCATCGAGAGTACAAAATGAAAAAAACATTTGACATTGACCTGGCGATAAAACTCATCAGCGATGCGGTTCGTCCGTTTCCGAAGGCGGCGATGTTCGAGCTAGCAGAGGATGGATTCAACTCGCCCTTCGAGCAACTGGTCGCGTGCATGATCTCGATCCGCACATATGATGAGGCGACTCTCCCCACTGCTCGTAAATTTTTCACGCGTGCCCGCACACCTGCTCAAGTCAGCCAGCTTACAGTTGAGGAGATCGATTCCTTAATCAACACATCTACATTCCACGAGCGCAAAGCGGGACAAATCCATGTAATCGCGCGCCGCATCATGGACGATTTCGATGGAAACCTGCCGTGCGATTCCGAGATCCTACTTTCTTTTTCTGGCGTTGGTCCGAAGTGCGCCAATCTGGTATTGGGAATTGCCTGCGGTCAGCCCTACATCAGCGTGGACATTCACGTCCATCGCGTCACAAATCGCTGGGGATACGTGCAAACCTCCACGCCTGAAAAAACGATGGTCGCCCTCGAAGCCAAACTCCCGCGCGAACATTGGATTGACATCAATCGTCTGCTCGTCCCCTTTGGCAAACACATTTGCACGGGTGAACGCCCGCATTGTTCGACCTGTCCCGTGCTCGATATGTGCCAACAGGTGGGAGTCAATGCGCGACAGACCTGACATGTCCCGCGAGAGTCTGACGGACTCGCGTCTTTGTCCATGCAGATTCCTGAGTTGACAACAGCATAGGTGAGACGTGTCAGGTCTTTTTATTTTCCTGTATAATCCCCGCCAAGGAGACCACAACATGACGGGGCGCATCAAAAAGACCGTTTTCATCAGTACTCACCCCAAATCTTCCTCCGTCCATCACCCGCCCGACGATGAACCGTCGGGCTACTCCTACAAAATCGGCTAAGCCGATTAGCCGAGACCTCCAGTCGGCTTCGTATGAGTAGCGTGGACGCCTGTCCTGAGCCTGTCGAAGGATTCACGTCCATGCGGTCGTAGCGGTATAATCTCCCTCAACCATGCAGCCCAACTTCTCCTCACCACAGAAAAGGATTCGTCCCCATGCCCTCTCCCCACGGGAGCCCCACGGGGGTGCTTCGCGAAGGGGCAAACCGACCCGCCGATTAATCGTCACAATCAGGGTGAGGGCTCTCCCATGACGGCGCGCATCGAAAAGTCCGTTTTCATCAGTTATTACTAGACAGTAGATGAGGTTTCGTTTAGGTGTAAAATAAGGGAAGATTAATCATAAAGTCAACGTTGATTATTCCAAAAGGTGAACTATGAAATTTGATATTTCCATCCCCAATCCTGTTTTTCTTGCAGCAGAAAACCTTGCCAAGAAAATGGGCGTTTCATTGAGCGAGTTATATACCGCCGCACTGAATGCTTATGTTGCAGAACATCAAAAAGAAAACATCACCGAAACACTCGATAAAGTTTATGCTGACGAATCTTCAACCCTCGAACCTGAATTGGTCAAAATGTAGGTTATATCATTAGAGGGCGAGGAGTGGTGATTCAACGCGGGGAAATTTGGTGGGCAGACTTGCCCGAACCTTCAGGCTCCGAACCTGGCTATCGTCGTCCTGTTTTGGTAGTTCAAGCGGATGATTTCAATCGCAGTCGTATTGCCACTGCGATTGTTGTTGTCATCACATCCAACCTCAAATTGACAGGCGCGCCTGGTAACGTGTTGCTACCTCAAAATGCAACAGGCTTGCCAAAGGACTCGGTTGCCAACATCTCGCAGGTTCTCACCATAGATACAAGTTTCCTGACAGAGAAAGTCGGCGACCTGCCAACTTATCTTCTCGAACAAGTTGAAGTGGGTTGCGCCTGGTTATGGACTTGGATTAAGTAAACCACTCAACCATGCAACCCAACTCTTCATCACCTCAGAAAAGGATTCGTCCACATGCCCTCTCCCCGCATGGGAGCCCCACAGGGGTGCTTCGCGAAGGGGCAAACCGTCCCGCCGATTAATCGTCACAATCAGGGTGAGGGCTCCCATGACGGGACGCATCGAAAAGACCGTTTTCATCTCCACTTGAAATCTACAGTGTATAATTCATATAAGGTTTTCAATTGTGCGCAAAGATACCGCAAACTGGATTGCACTTGCTGACTACGATATCGAAACCGCCAGTCACATGCTGGAAACTGGACGCTATCTATATGTTGTCTTTCTTTGTCACCTTGCGTTGGAGAAATTGCTCAAAGCCCACGTAGCGGAAGTTACTCAAACCCTCCCCATCAAAACACACGACTTGATTTATCTGGTCAAGAAGAGTGAACTGGAAATCCCTGAAAAGCGCCTGGACTTTATCGGTAAAATCAACACAGCCAGCATTCCTACCCGTTACCCAGACGATTTACAACGCGCATTGAAGGAATATCCAAAATCGGTCGCCAACGATTATCTGAATCAAACCACGGAACTTGTCAAATGGCTAAAGCAACACCCGAACTTAAGCGAGTAGTTAAACGCTATCGGATTCAACTACAAAAAATGGGCATCCATCCAACGCGTGTCTTGCTTTATGGATCCCAAGCCGCAGGGACAGCCCGCGAAGGCAGTGACATTGACCTCATCGTAGTTTCAGGCGATTGGAAAAAATATAACCACCGCCAGCGACTTGAATTGCTCGGCATCGCCGCCGCAAGAATCCTGGAGCCTGTCCAGGCGCAGGGATTCACCCCAAGCGAAATCAGATCCAAGAAAGTAACGCCGTTTTGGCAACAAGTGATAAAAGAGCAGGCAATTGCAATCTAAATCCGATTCAAATGGCTTCGGTTTTCATTTCAACAGAAAAGCATTCGTCACAATACCCTCTCTTGCACGGGAGAGAGGCAAACCGTCCCGCCGATTAATCATCCCAATCAGGCGATGCACTGACCGAAGGTGTCGAAGTGGTGAGGTTTCTCCCATAACGCCGCACATCGAAAAGACCGTTTTCATCAGTTGTCCCAAAAAACTTATATGCTATTCTTCCACCAGTGGGTCTATCGAATCCAAACCTTCTATCCAATCAAAATCAGATATATTATGCGTAGCCAGAGTCAGGTTATGAAAGATTGCAGTAGCCGCAATCAACGCGTCGCCAAGTG
>Ga0247727_10020057_pt1 | contig 10269 bp, 8 predicted proteins | sample WisWelCaveWW1625_FD_202498 | JGI IMG/M metagenome (GOLD analysis project Ga0247727, IMG submission 202498) | Biofilm microbial communities from Wishing Well Cave, Virginia, United States - WW16-25 | ecosystem: Environmental > Aquatic > Deep subsurface > Groundwater > Cave microbial mat | place... | reverse complement strand
GGACTGCCCGGCGGGAAAATCGCGCTCGACCATGCGTTTAGCGATGTGTTCGAGTTGGCGGTTGTCCAAGCCGTGAAACAACGGTACGTTATGCAGAAAGCCTACGGTCTGTTTTAAGTCGCTCATGGTTTCGCCTTTCTGTCGAACTTGCTGAGGTGGTTGGATTCTCGACGTTCAAGAAAACAATTCGCTTATGAAACCTTCAATAGGTTTTGCTAATCGAATAATACCAAAGCCGGTTAGTTCCGCGCCAGCCAGAGGTATTGAAGAGGGGCGAGGGTTAGCGTGGATACAACGGAGATTGACCCATCGCCAAGCAGGTTAAGCCAGTCGCCTTGGAATTCAGCAGAGTCAATCGTCTGCGCTTGATCGCTCAGGTTATGGAGCAGCAAAACGGTTTCACCTGAATGCTCACGCTTATAGGTAGCGGCTGCGGGATTCCCGTTGTCAACCCATGTAAACGTTCCTTCTCCAAACGCGGGATGAGACTTGCGCGTCTGAATCATGCTGCTGATGGCGTGATACAGCGACTCGGGGTCAGCCATTTGCGCGGCGACGTTGACGATTTGCGGACGATAGTCTCCTTCGAGCAAAGGCGCGTAAGGCTTGCCATGCGTGAAGCCCGCGTTGGGCGTTGCGTCCCACTGCATGGGAGTTCTCACGCCGTTGCGGTCGAACAAATTGATGTTATCGCCCATGCCGATCTCATCGCCATAGTAGACGATGGGCGAACCCGGCAATGTGAACAGGATGGAATTTGCCAACTCGATTTTACGGCGGTCATTATCGAGCAGGGGCGCGAGGCGGCGGCGGACGCCGAGGTTGAGTCTCATGCGCGGTTCGGGCGCGTATTGCTTCCACATCCATTGGCGTTCCTGCTCCGTCACCATTTCAAGCGTCAGTTCATCGTGGTTGCGAAGGAAGACGCACCACTGACAATCCTGCGGGATGGACGGCGTCCTTCGGAGAATCTCGCGCATATCCTCGGCGCGTTCCTTTTTGAGCGCCATGAAGATGCGCGGCATGATCGGAAAGTGAAAGCCCATGTGGAACTCATCGCCCTCGCCGAAATACGGACGGACATCCTCGGGCCACTGGTTGGCTTCACACAACAAGATGCGATCAGGATAATTTTCGTCAATGAAGCGGCGTAATTTTTTCAAATACTCATGCGTCTCCGGCAGGTTTTCGCAGTTCGTGCCTTCGCGCTCGAAGAGATACGGCACGGCGTCGGCGCGAAATCCGTCAATGCCGAGATCAAGCCAGAAGCGCGCCACGTTGATCATTTCCTCCTGCACTTTGGGGTTTTCGTAGTTCAGGTCGGGCTGGCTGGCGTAGAAACGATGCCAGAAATATTGCCCTGCCTGTTCGTCCCACGTCCAATTGGAGGGTTCGGTGTCGAGGAAGATAATGCGCGCCTCGCGGTACTTCTGGTCCGTGTCGCTCCAGACGTAGTAGTCGCGATACAGGGAACTGCGGTCCGCGCGCGCGGCTTGAAACCAGGGATGCGCGTCGGAGGTGTGATTCAGCACGAGGTCCGTAATGACGCGAATTTCGCGCGCGTGAGCCGCATCGAGCAGGGCTTTGAGATCGTCGAGCGATCCATAGTCTGTGTGGACTCCATAGTAATCGGCGATGTCGTACCCATCGTCTTTGAGCGGCGAGGGATACGTGGGCATGAGCCACAGGCAATCCACGCCGAGGTTCTTCAGATAATCGAGTTTCTCGGTGACGCCGCACAGGTCGCCGTGACCGTCGCCATTCGCGTCGAAGAAGGCGCGAACGTAAATTTGATAGAAGACGGCGTTTTTATACCACATGAGCTGAGTCATACATCCGTTAGGAGATCAATTCACCGATGAAGATTTCAAACGGCGCAACGTTCAACGCGTTGAGACTTAATACTTCATTTTCTGATTTGTGAGTGGAAAAGAGGCAACGCGCCGCGCCCGCCTTTAGATTGAATTTCAAGTTGCGCGCCTTATCGGAGAAATTCAATACAACCAGGCAGGTCTGTTCTGGGTCGGCACTACGGCGCAAAAAGGAAAAGTAATCATTCGAAGTTTCATGCAGGGGTGTATAGTCGCCGGAAATCAAGGACGGGGTTTGCTTGCGTAATTGCAACATGCGCTTGTAGAAATTCAGCGTGGATTTTGGATCGTCCTGCTGATTGGCGACATTGATGCCCTGCACGTAGTTGGGGTTGACGGGCAGCCACGTTTGAACGCCCTCGGGACTGAACCCGGCGTTGGCGGCGGCGCTCCACTGCATCGGCGTGCGGCAACGGTCGCGGGTGTTATCGGCGGCAAGGATAAGGGCCTGTTCTGGCGAACTCCCGTCTTCAATTTCTTTCTCGTAGAACCACACCGCTGGCGGGTCGCGGAAGAGACTGAGATCCGTAAGGCGGTAATTACTCATCCCAATCTCCTCGCCGTTATACAAAAATGGCGTGCCGCGCAGCGTCAATACAAGGGCAAGCACGGCGCGGGCTATCGCCTCGTCGTTTTTGCCGTCGCCATAGCGCGAGTTCATGCGCGAGGAGTCATGGTTGTTGAATGTGTTGCAGGGCCAGGCGCCCGGCGGCAGGGCGGCGAGACGCGCGGTTTGATTATTGCGGATCCAGTTCGGGTTGAGATGTTTCGTGTTCATCAATGGAAAGTTGAACGCCAGGTGCAGTTCATTCGAGCCGTCTCCATAAAATTCGATATCGTCGCTTTCGCCGACCAGCATTCGCTCGGGAAACTCGTCCACGACAACGCGGAGTTCCTGCATCAACCGGTGTACGCCGTCCTGGTCAACCTGCAACCCGTACATTAAATCCCATTTTTTTGTGAGTTCTTTATCTTCGCCGTGAGCAAACCCATTTTTGAGGGCGCGGCGCATCTGCTCCTGTGTCCATTCCGAGCGGTGATCGAGCATGGCGGGATGTTCGAAGATGGTGCCGATGGCGTCGAGGCGATAGCCGTCCACGCCCATATCGAGCCAGAAGCGCGTGGCGTCCCACATGGCTTTTTTGACTTCGGGGTTATGCCAGTTGAGATCGGGCTGCTCCTTAAGGAAGAAGTGATAATAATACTGATCCGTCGCTTGATCATATTCCCACGCCGGACCTCCGAACGGCGAAAGCCAGTTGTTGGGCGGAGCGCCGTTTTTACCGTCATGCCAGACGTACCAATCGCGTTTGGGATTATCGCGGCTGGAACGCGACTCGATGAACCATTGATGCAGATGGGAGGTGTGGTTAAGCACGAGGTCAAGGATGACGCGGATGCCGCGTTTGCGCGCCTCGTCGCGGAAGCGTTTGAAGTCGTCGAGCGAACCGTATTCAGGCGCGACATTCACATAATCCGAAACGTCGTAGCCCACGTCGAATTGCGGGGAGGGGAAGTGCGGCGAGATCCAAACGGCGTCAATGCCGAGGTCCGCCAGATAGTCAAGCCGTTCCGTCATGCCGATGAAATCGCCGATGCCGTCAGAGTTGCCGTCGGCGAAACTGCGCGGGTAGATCTGGTAGAACACTGCCTTTTGCCACCATTTCAATTCTGCCATTCGTCGGAAGCTCCTGTTGGAAAGTATTATCGAGACCCTAAAGGTTTTGGAAACCTTTAGGGTCTGAACTAGAGAATGTAATAGAGAATGAAAAGACTTAACTCGACTGCAATCGTCCAGCCGAACAGCCGCCATGATTCGGGGCGGCCTACTCTTTTTGCATGATACTCAGTGGAGGCGACGATAAAAATCAGAAAGCCCAACGCCATGAAAAACACCAACACCGGCACAGCCAATTCCGCCTGCTCGACGCTGCCGCCGAGCCGGACGCGGATCAGGTAATAGAGTTCCCTGACGATGTAAATGCTTTCCAAGCCCATGACAAAGGTGAAAAGCCACAGGATGATCGCGAGCATGGCGGATAAAGTCTGCCGGGGTTTAGGCGTTTCATCCATTGGAGTTTATATCCCTTCGAGCGTCAGTTCCTCCGCGCGATGACACGCCACAAAGTGATCGGGCTTGAGTTCGCGAAATTCCGGCGTTTTCAATTTGCAGATTTCCTCGGCATAACGGCAGCGCGGGTGGAAGTAACAGCCGCTGGGCGGGTTGGATGGATCGGCCACGTCGCCCTGCATCACGATCCGCTTCGACTCATAAGCGGGATCGGGTTTTGGGACGGAGGATAACAACGCCTCGGTGTATGGATGAAGCGGATGGGTGTACAACTCCTCCGCGCTGGCGATCTCGGCGATCTTGCCGACGTACATGACGGCGACGCGGTCGGAGATGTGCTGCACCACGCTGAGATCGTGCGCCACAAAAATATACGACAGGTTGAAGTCCTGTTGCAGGTCTTGAAGCAGGTTCAAGGTCTGGGCTTGAATCGAAACGTCGAGCGCGGAGACGGGCTCGTCGCAGATGACCAGGCGCGGGTTAAGCGAGAGCGCCCGCGCGATCCCGATGCGCTGGCGCTGTCCGCCTGAAAACTCGTGCGGGTAACGGCGCAGGTGATCGGGGCGCAGTCCCACGCGCTCGAGCAGGCGGATGATGACTTCCTCGGTTTCCGATCCCATGCTGAAGCCGTGAATCGCCATTGGTTCCGCGACAATGTCCGAAACCGTCATGCGCGGGTTGAGGGAGTTGATCGGATCCTGGAAGACCATGGAGATTTCCCTGCGGATCAATTTCATTTGCTCGGGCGAAAGCTCCAGCAGGTTCACGAGTTTGGCGTCGCCGTCGGAGGCGAGCGCGCGCGACTTGAAGAGTATCTGACCGGCAGTCGGCTCGTAGAGGCGGATAATGGATCTGCCCGCCGTGCTTTTGCCACAGCCGCTTTCGCCGACCAATCCAAGCGTTTCGCCTTCACGGACGGAGAAACTTATATCGTCCACTGCCTTGACGTTGCCCGCGATACGGCGCAGCAAGCCCTTGTAGATCGGGAAATATTTCTTGAGGCCCTTGACTTCCATCAGGATGTTGGGATCGCGGGCTGTGGTTTGCGGGACGTGAACTTGCGGTTCGGCGGTCATGCTGTCACCTCCTCGTACAACAAACAACTGACCCAGTGATCTTCGCCGACCTTCGTCCACTTCGGCGCGACCTTGTCGCATTTGCCCGGCATGAACATCGGGCAGCGCGGATGGAAGACGCATCCGGTCGGCAGGTTGAAGGGGTCCGGCGTCATGCCTGAAATCGAGGCAAGGCGCTGACCTTTATTCTTTTGACCGAGTTGGGGAATGGATTTGAGCAACGCCTGACTGTACGGATGTTTGGGATCCCGGAAGAGATCAATGACCTTGGACTGCTCCACCGCCTTGCCCATGTACATCACCACGATCTCCTCCGCCATGTTCGCGATGACGCCCAGGTTGTGGGTGATGAACATGATCGCCATGTTGACCGATTCCTGGAGTTCCTTCATGATATCCAGGATCTGCGCTTCGATGGACACGTCGAGCGCGGTGGTCGGTTCGTCGGCGATGAGCATGGCCGGTTCGCAGGAGAGCGCGATGGCGATCATCACGCGCTGGCGCTGACCGCCGCTCAATTGATGCGGATAACTGTCCACGCGTTCCTTGGGTTTGGGGATGCCGACGCGATGCAACATGTCAATGGCGATTTCGCGCGCTTCCTGTTTGGTCACTTTTCGATTCGCCATCACCTGCCCCGCGATCTGATCGCCCACTTTGCGGACGGCTTTCAGTTGATGCAGGCTCACGGCTTCATTGATATGCGTCCCGGACGTGTACACGGGCGTGAGGGAACTCATCGGTTCCTGAAAGATCATGCCGATCTCGCCGCCGCGAATCTCGCGGATGATCTTCCCATTGGGATCCAGTTGGGTCAGTTCAAGCGTATCCTCCAACTGCGAATCGCCGTTGTTCTTTACCTGGCGGTGATAGACGATCTTGCCCTGCGTGATTTTACCCGGCTTGGGGATCATATTCAGGATGGCGCGCGCCGTCATGGATTTGCCGCAGCCGCTCTCGCCGATCACGCCCAGAGTTTTGCCGCGCTGGATGGTCAGGTTGAGGCCGTCCACCGCCTTGACGATCCCCGCGCGCACGTCGAACTCGACGCGTAAATCCTTTACTTCGATTAGAGGTTCGTTCATGGCAATCTCCTTTAGCGGGCGCCGTATGGATCGAGGGCATCGCGCAAGCCGTCGCCGAGCATGTTATAGGCCAGGATGGTGACGAGAATAAACGGCACCGTCCATAATTCCCAGGGGGTGTTGTGGATGGCGCGGACAGTGGCGGCATCCTGTAACAACACGCCCCAGCTGGTCAGCGGCGGACGAATGCCCAGACCCAGCCAGCTGAGGGATGTCTCGGCGAGGATCATGCCTGGAATGGCGAGGGTGGCGATCACGACAACGTGGCTCATCGTGCCGGGTAACAAGTGCCGGAACATGAGGCGCGAGTCGGAGGCGCCGGCGCTTTTGGCGGCAAGCACGTATTCCCGCTCGCGTAATGAGAGGATCAAACCGCGCACCTGACGCGCCAACCCGCCCCAGCGCACAAACGACAGGATGATCGTAAGCATAAAATAAACCGTGAGCGGCGACCAGAAGGTTGGAATGGCGGCTGACAACGCCAGGAACAACGGAATTTCAGGAAAGGCGCTCAGAAACTCCGTGGTGCGCTGGATGACCTGATCGACTGTTCCGCCATAGAAGCCGGATATCACGCCCAGTACGGTGCCAAACACAATGGTCAGGACCTGCCCGATCAGGCCGATCAGCAATGAGAGTCGTCCGCCATACATGATGCGCGTGAACCAATCGCGTCCCAGCGCGTCCGATCCCATGATCAGGATGATCGCCTCGGGGTTTGTCTTTTGATCCACGCCATACAGGTGAATGTCCATCGGGATGAATCCCAGCAATTTATACGGGTCGCCATGCACAAAGAGATAGACGGGGTACATGCGCGTCGTATCTTCGGCGTACGTCCGCAGGCGGGTGGTGAAATCAATTTTCTTTTCCATGCCATACACGAACGGGCGCGCGTGGAAGTTTCCCTCGGCGTCCACGAAATGAAGCCGCGTGGGGCCGGCTTCCGCGTACTCGGAGGTGTGTTCCAGAAGGTATGGAGAAATAAATTCAGGAAAGAACACAAAGGATAGGTAGAAGGTAAGCATGATGACGCCGCCAATGACCGCGACGCGGTTGCGCTTGAACTTCCACCATACCAGGCTCCAATAACTTTGACCGACCTGCTTTTTGGCGGGGGCAGTCGCGAGGGTTTGTTGTGTGGTAGCCATATTCTCATCTCCTGTAAAAGATTCAGCGGCCCCGGGCAGCGCGCTGTTGAGCCAGCGATTCGTAGGGATACGGCAGGGGCAGGGCGCTGGCTTGATCCAGGCGCGCGGTTTGTTCAGCGGTCAATGACCAGCCGCTTGCCCCGAGGTTATCTTCCAAATGAGCCAGCGTGCGCGCGCCGATGATCGGCGCGGCGACAGAGGGTTTCTGCAATAACCAATTCAGCGCGACCTGCGCCGGCGTCTTTTTGATTTCTTCAGCGACGGCGGACAAGGCGTCAATCACCTGCCATGTCCGTTCATTGGCGTAGACGTCCCACGACTCGCTCCAACCCTGTTTTTCCGCCTCTTCGATGCGCGTGTTCGGAGGCGGCGCCGACATGCCCCTGTGATATTTACCGCTCAACCAGCCTCCGCGCAGGGGACTCCAGGGAATCACGCCCACACCTTCGGCTTCGCACACCGGCAGGAGTTCCCATTCGAAGGAGCGGTCGAGCATGTTATAGAGCGGTTGCAGGCAGGAGAAAGGTTCCCATCCATGCTGGCGGCTGAGGTCAATGGCCTTTTGGAGTTGATAACCCGCATAGTTGCTTGCGCCCAAATATCTTGCCTTGCCGCCGCGCACAAGTTGATCCAGCGCGTCGAGCGTTTCCTCCAGCGGCGTTCCGGGATCCCACATGTGTACCTGGTACAAGTCAATGTAGTCAGTGTTCAAGCGGCGCAGGCTGGCTTCGACGGCGGAAAGAATGTGCTTGCGACTCAAGCCTAGATCGTTGGGACCGGAGCCCATCGCGAAGCGCGTCTTGGTTGCAATAACAAAATCATCGCGTCGTTTATCTTTGAGCCAGCGGCCCAGAATCTCCTCCGAGATGCCGCGCGAATACACATTGGCTGTATCAATGAAATTGCCGCCCGCCTCCGCAAAACGATCCAGCATGTGAACGCTCTCGCCTTCCGATGATTCGCGGCCAAACGTCATGGCCCCCAAACACAGTTCGCTGACTTTGAGTCCAGTGCGGCCCAGGTAACGATATTGCATGGTGATCAACCTTTGTAATGCGAAATTAATTTCGCATTACTCCAGCCGGATGCGCGGGTCCGCCCACGCCAGCATGATGTCTGCCAGCAGGTTGCCGACCAGGACCAGGAACGTGATAATGACAATGCACGTTCCAGCCATGTACATATCCAGTTTTCGCAGGGCGTCTATATACATGGGGAAGATCGTCGGCAGGTTCAGCACAATGGAGACCAGGCCCGTGCCTGCGATAATTCCCGGCAACGCCTCCGATCCAAGAATGACGATCAAAGGGTTGATGGCGATGCGGACGGCATGTTTCCAGGTGACGACGGCGTTCGTCAGGCCGCGGGCGCGCGCCGCTTCCACGAATGGTTGTCCCAGCGTATCGAGCAGGTTGCCGCGCATGATGCGGGTGAGTCCGCCTGTGCCGGTGATCGCGCTGATGATGGCCGGGATCCACAGGTGATTCATTAGATCTTTAACTCTTGCCCAGCTCCACGGCGCGTCCAGGTACTCGAGCGAGAAGAGCCCGGTGGCTTCGATATTCAAAACCGTGATGGCGTAATACAGGATGAGCAGCGCCAGCAGGAAGCCCGGCATTCCCAACCCGACAAAACTTATCGTCGTAATGATCTGATCGCCGGGCGAATATTGCTTCGTCGCCGAGTAGACTCCCAGCGGGATGGCAAGTATCCAGACTACAACGAGAGTGGCGACGCCCAGGATGATGGTCATGGTGACGCGTTCGCCGAGCATGTCCCTCACGGGCCGTTCGTACTCGAACGACTCGCCAAAGTCTCCTTTTACGAAGTTGACAGCCCAATTGGTATATTGCCACATGAACGGCTTATCGAGGTTATAGCGCCTGCGATAGGTTTCGATCTGGCCCTCGGCGCTACGGTCGCCGCGCGCCCGCAGCTGTTCCAGTTTTTGGGTGAGGAAATCGCTCGGAGGAAGATTGATGAGCACAAAACTGGCAAACGAAACCAACACCACCATAATGAGGGCGTATCCCAAACGCCGGACGATGTAGTTGAGCATGGCTGCCTCCACATACCAGACCTGACAGGCCCCGAAGACCTGTCAGGTCTTTTGTATCAGCGGCGGACGATTACGAATCATCCGTCGCTTCGAGAGTTGGACTACTGATCCATCCACCACTGTGAGGCAATCTGGTTGCCGGGCGTGGCGGGAGCCCAGGGACCTACAACGCCAAAGTTGAGGATGTTACGCATGTAATCCTTGACGATGATCGGCATGGGCTGGTCGCCGCCAACGGCGATCACGAATGGGCCCTCGTTGATCACCACGTCAATGGCTTCCCAGACGACCTTATGGCGATCCGCTTCGGTGCCGGTATCGCGGGCTTTGTTGTACAAATCCTGCAATTGTTTCGCAGGACTGCCGTCTTCGGGCTTCAAGCCGCATGGATAGGCATTGCCTTCGGCGGGCTGGTCGGTGCATTTCTCGCCGCCTTTGGCAAACCAACGGCCCTCAAGCGGGAACATATAGCGGTTCACAATTGGGAACAGCCAGTCGGGGTAGGTCAGGATGTCAATCTCGGAGATGTGGGCGCCGCGCAACATGTAATACCCTTCGTTGGTGCGGGTATCCAGGTCAGGTTGGCCCTGCAGGTTGTTGATCTGAACTTTGAGGCCCAGGTTCGCTTCCCATTGTTTCTTCATCTCATCCGCCGCATCCACCTGAACCTTGAGGCTGCCGCCCCAGTCGGAGATGTCAAGCGTGAGGGCGAAGTCCGCGCCGCTGGGCAGGGTGCGGAAGCCGTCGGCGCCTTTCGTCATGCCGATTTCATCCAGCAGGGCGTTGGCGGCGGCCGCGTCGAATCCTACGCCAGCCTCCGACCATTTCTTATAGACTGCCTGTCCTTCAGTTCCGGCAAAATGCCAGGACTGCGGGCTGAGGGTCATGCCCTTCGCCTCGGCGATGCCGCCCCAGGCCACGTCAATTACGCGCTGGCGGTCAAAGCCGGTGGATAG
>Ga0247727_10020056_pt1 | contig 10269 bp, 10 predicted proteins | sample WisWelCaveWW1625_FD_202498 | JGI IMG/M metagenome (GOLD analysis project Ga0247727, IMG submission 202498) | Biofilm microbial communities from Wishing Well Cave, Virginia, United States - WW16-25 | ecosystem: Environmental > Aquatic > Deep subsurface > Groundwater > Cave microbial mat | place... | reverse complement strand
GTTCCAGATTAATCGTCCAAGAGTTGTTTTGGTACAGAGTGTTCACAAAAACTACACGAGCGCCCTCGAGCAATGATTCTTTCTTCAGCAAATAGAGCGATCGATAATCTTTTTCTGCTAACCTTGTACTTTTATCCGCCCAAACAACCTCCGTGCCGAAGGGGATTATTTTTTGAACCTGTGGGCTGTTCAGCATACTGTCGGCTTGGTCATAGTTCTCAAGCGGCACTGCGAAATCATTTCCAATCGTTCTCAAGTAACCGAAGAAGGTTCTATCAGTCCTATCGCCCGCAAAAATATCGTCAACACTCATCTCGTGCGCATCGCGCGTGTCGCTGGTAACGCCTGCTGAGCCGTGCTCTTGCAGATGGTCAATCTGCTCGAGAAAATCGTTAAAGAGTTCCGGTTCGGTTACCAATTGCCACTCTAACATTCCCGTTTTTTCGAGCAATTTTCTCACACGCTCAATATCGTCACCCCCTGAAATTTCTATCACGATTGCATGGTCGCTACGTTGATTTACAACGAATCTCCGCAGACCGTAGAGAGCGAGGCGTTTTTTTAGAATTTCGATCGCATTGAATACGCGCAGCTCAAAATGTTTTCCCAGTTCTTCAAAAAAACCTTTCTCGCTCAACACTCCGGCGTCGAAATAGCGATGAATCGAGAACCCATTCGCTCGAAATTTACCCCGCAACGCCGTCCAGAAGTCTTGCTCAGGGCGCAAATCGCGCACGGTTTGGCGCAATAGTTCTTCAAAGCTGTGATCTTTGTTTGTGGCTAAAGATTGCAAATAATTAGGCAGGTCAATCCGAAATGAAATCTCATAGGCCTTCCCTGTAGTCGGCGTGCATGAGAGATAGCCCATGGCCAATGACGAACAAATAGAAACAAGAAGCGCTAGCGAATGACTCGGTCTGATTTGGTGCATGTTACGATCCTCCAACGTATCAGGCTCGGTGAAATTTATTTAATGCTGTATCGTTGCAGCTTGCGGTGCAAATTCGCGCGGTCGGTGCGCAGGCGACGAGCCATTTCGCTGACGTTGCCTTTGCCGAGATCGAAGTAATGGCGGAGCAAGCGATGCTCGAAATTTTCCAGTTGCTCGCGCATGGAAAGAGCGTCATCGAATACCGGCGTTGTTGAAGTCGCGGCCGGTTGCTTGGGATCGCCCGCAACGGACGGCGCATGCGCCAATGAAGGCAATGCCTGCCTGACGTGTTCCGCGGTCAAAGTTTCTTCTTCGGTCATGATCATCAAGCGCTCGATGCTGTTGCGCAGCTCGCGCACGTTGCCGGGCCATATGTGCGACCCGAGCAATTGCTGCGCCTCGGCATTCAAACTTTTTGGCCGCCGGCCGTAAGCGTTCGCGATCTGCCGCAAAAAATATTGCGCGAGCAGAGCAATGTCTCCACCGCGCTCACGCAACGGCGGTACTTCGATGGGAAGCACGGCGAGGCGAAAAAATAAATCGTCGCGAAATCTGCCCGAGCGAATCTCGGCTTCGAGATTTTTGTTTGTCGCGGCGAGCACGCGCACGTTGAAGCGAATGGCTTGTATTCCGCCCACGCGCAAAAGCTCGTTCTGTTGCAACACGCGCAGCAGCTTGGCCTGCGTTTCGAGCGCCATGTCGCCGACTTCATCGAGAAACAGCGTGCCGCCATCGGCTTGTTCGATCAAACCGATTTTTCTTTTCGTTGCGCCAGTGAAGGCGCCGCGCTCATGCCCGAAAAGCTCGCTTTCAATCAGCTCGCGCGGAATGGCCGCGCAGTTGACGCGCACGAACGGGCCGTTGCTGCGCAAACTTTGGCGATGTAGCGCTTCCGCCACCAATTCCTTGCCGGTGCCGTTCTCGCCGGTGATGAGCACACGTGCCTCCGAAGGCGCGGCTTTTTGAATCGCGTGCCGCAACTGCTGCATCGCAGGCGCTTCGCCGATCATCTCGCCAACTTCACCCACGCGCTGACGCAAAGTATCGCGCTCGCGCTCCAACTCAAGGCGATGCGCGACATGTTGCACCTCCAACAACACACGTTCCGGCTGAATGGGTTTTTCCAATAAATTATATGCGCCGCGCTGCGTGGCTTGCACCGCGAGCTCGATGTCCGCGTGCGCAGAGATCATCACTGTGGGAATGGCGAAATGATGCTCTTGCATGCGCTGCAACACTTCGAGGCCGCTCATGCCGGGCAAGCGCATATCGAGCAAGATGAGATCGACGGATTGCTGCTGCAAGAGCGCGAGCGCGTCTTCGCCGGAGCCGGAGGTGAGCACGTGGTGGCCTGCGTCTTTCAACAGGCCGCCCAGCATCGCGCGAATTTGCGGCTCGTCATCGACGACTAGAATTTGGAGGGGCATGAGGAGGAACGAGAATAGGAGTGGTGCCAATAAGCGTTCGTAGTAACCGCCTGCAGACGCACAATCCGAATACACGGTTTGCTTCTAATGAACTTTGACGATCAAAAGCGGTAACACGGCGTGTTCCCTTACTATGTCATTCAGAAGGAACCTTTTTGAGTCCTGGAGTTGGTGCCCAGAGCTAAAAGGTTTCCTTCTGAATGACATGTTTAAAGGGCGCGATTACCTAATTTGAAAATCAAAGTTCATTTGGAGCTACTACGAACGTTAAGCCAGTGTTGGCTGAAAATTCAAGAAGTGCCGAATCTGATCCGCCGCAGGCTGGCGCGCGCGCAGCTTTATGATAACGCGATCTTCTTCGAAGCGGCGTTCCAGCACGTTCGCCATGCGATGGATGCGCGCGAGCACGGCCGGTTCGGCGAGCGGCAGCTCGGCTTCGAACTCGACGACATTCGCCGTCGCAAATTCCACGATACGGCGTTGCAGCTCATCCAAAAACATTTTGCGCTCGGCGGAGATCATTACCGCGGGCGCATACTCGTTGCGCAAGCGCGTGAGCAAACCAGGTTCTTGCAAGGCATCCACTTTATTGAAGACGTGCAGCACCGGATATTCGCCCAGCTCCAGCTCGGTGAGCACCTCGCGCACGGTTTTGATGTGCTGCTCGAAATCCGGATGCGTGACGTCGATCACGTGCAGCAGCAGCTCCGCTTCGCCCGCTTCTTCCAGCGTGCTCTTGAACGAGGCCACCAAATGGTGCGGCAGCTTGCGAATAAAGCCGACGGTGTCGATCAACAAAATCTCGCCGACGTCTTTGTGAAAACCGTTGGCCGCCTCGCGCAGCGCGCGCACGGTCGCATCAAGCGTGGCGAACAGACGATTCTCCACGAGCACGTGCGCCTCGGTCAACGCATTCAACAAAGTCGATTTGCCCGCATTGGTATATCCGACCAACGCGACTTTGAACACGCCTTCGCGATGCTGACGTCGCACCAGTCGTTGGCGCTCGATCTTGTCCAGTTCTTTGGTGAGATGCACAATGCGTTGGCGCACGATGCGGCGGTCGGTTTCGAGCTGGGTTTCACCCGGGCCTCTCAAACCGATACCGCCGGCGTGGCGAGTGAAGTGCGTCCATTGTCCGGAGAGGCGAGGTAGTAGATACTCCAACTGCGCCAGCTCGACTTGGGTGCGCGCTTCTTTGGTGCAGGCGCGGCGCGCGAAAATATCCAAGATCAGGCCGCTGCGGTCGAGCACTTTCGTTTCAAACAATTTTTCCAGGTTCGCGGCTTGGCCCGGCGAGAGATCATCGTCGAAGATGACGGCGTCTATATCTTGTTCCGCGCAGAGCGCGGCGATGAATTCGGCTTTGCCTTGGCCGATGAAATAGGCGGGGTCGATTTTCGGCCGCGCGTGCAAAATGGTTTCGATGACGTCGGCGCCGGCGGTGTCGGCCAATTGCGCCAACTCTTGCAATGAAGACTCGTTCGCGTAACGCGTATGGCCGGGCACGGTCACGCCCACGAGCACGGCGCGCTCGCGTGTGCGCGTTCCGGTTTCGTGCATGACTTTTTGTTTGATAAAGAAGCTCCTTTTAAAAAATTACATGAAGACACGTTCGTAGCAGACCCCTTAGGGTCGGAGGCTTCAAAGCAACATGTGCCTAAAGGCACGACTACGAACTTTCATTTTCAACCTACAAACGTAGTTGCACGAGCGCGAGTTGCCGCACCCGAATTTTTGTCATCGCGTGAGCTTGTTTCCGTTGCGCTGCCGCGATAGAGCAGCATCTCGACAATCATTGCGATAATGGCGGCGAGCAGGAACCAACGCCACAACTCCGAACCGTAACGCGCGCTTTCGATGCTCGCGCGCAGGTCGCCGTCTTTCGACAACTCCACGACTTCTTTCACGCCCAAAGCCGCGGCGAGCTTTTCTTGCGCCAACACGCTCGCGCTCATTTCCTCGGCGCTGAAATTCACGGCCCATTTGCGCAGAACTTGATCTTTGTTCAACAACGTATAAAAACCGGGAAGACCGGTTTCTTGCACGCGCACTTGATAATTCTGCCCGACGACATGAACCGGCGCTTGCAAGCGCTCGGCATTCGGCAACTCAACGGAAACTTCCTCGGCGGGCACGCGCAGAATCGTGGTTAGCTCATCGCCGACACGAGCGCTCTCTTGTTGCGTTTCATTGCTCTGCATCACATAAGCCACGCTGCGGTGCAACAAAGGCGCGAACACGCCTTTGAAAGCGAAGTCGGACCAGCGCGCATCCGGCGCGGAGGTGAAGACGAGCATTTTGCCGCGACCGATTTGGCGTTCCACCAAAAAGGGATGCGCATTGGCGAAATCCATGACGGACTTCGTGCCGGGGTTCATGCGCAATTGCACGGCGAAACGGAACTGCGGCGATTCGATTTGCGGGCCTTTGGCATTTTTCTCGAACACATTCGCAAACAGCGGGTGCGAGAAATCAATCTGCCCGAGCTTGAAAAAATTCTCGCGCTCCTCCAAACTGCCCAGCGTTTCGCCGAACGCGCCGAAATTGGTTTGCGCGAAGAGCGTTTCGTTGTAATGGCGCAAATCAACTTCGCTGCCGGGAAAGATGATCACGCCGCCGCCGCCGTTCATGAACTGAAGCAAGCGCGTAGCCATGCCTTCCGGGAAACGCGCAACGTTTGCCAGCGCGATGACTTCATAATTTTCCAAACGCTCGGCGGAAAAATTTTTCGTTTCGATCTCTTTCCAAGCTTGTGCTGCGATGCCGTCGGCGCCGTCTTCTTGCAACACCGCGCGGAGATAAGCTAAATCTTCGGCGCGCTCACTCACGGCCAAAACGCGGCGCTGGCGAGGAATATGAAAAGTGAAGTAGCGCGTGTTATCCAGCACAAGCGCATCATCCTCGAGCATGACTTTGCCATTCACAAAACCGGCGCTATCCGGCACGGCGCGCAGCGTCACCGCGCGTTGGCTGCCTGTGGGCACATCCACACTTTGCTGCGCGACGCGCTTACCGTTCAAATAAAGATGCACGAGTTGATTCTGCGCGTCGCTCGCGCTCGCATTCGCCACGGTGGCAACGACCTCGAAACTTTTGCCGCGCTCGAAGATTTGATTGGCAAGAGCCACATTGCTCAACGTCAGATTATTGTTGCCGGCGTCATCATAGCGCAACGCATACGCGCGCACGCCGGGCAACTCGGGCGCTTGCGCGGAAAGCGCGGCGCGGCCGTCGGAAAGCAAATAGAGCTCGCGATTGACATTGCGCGAGCGCGAGAGAATGTTGCGCGCCAACGCAAATGCGCCCGCGAGATCCGTATTCGCCCAAGTCTGCGGCGAGGCGCTCACGGTTTCAACAAGTTTTTCCGATTCAAGAAAAGGGCTGCCCGCCACAATCTTCGCGGGATGCGCAGCCGTGATGAGATACAATTCATCGCCGCTCGCAAACATACCCGCGATGCTTTGCACGTGCTTGCGCGCCAAGGAGAAAAGAGGAACGCCGTCGGGCGCTGCGGCCATGCTCATCGAGTTGTCGAGAATGATGACCGCGGTGGCGCGGGCGCGCTCGGCAAGCGCCGAGGTTTGTTGCCGCAACGTGGGCCGAGCAAACGCGAGCACGAGCAACGCAACGATCAACATGCGCAACAAGAGCAGCAGCAATTGCCGCAGCTTGAGCCGGCGAATGTTCTCGCGCTCGAGGCGTTTGAGGAAGGCGATGGTGCTGATCGCTACGACGCGCAGCTTGCGTCTGGTGAGAAAGTGAATCACGATCGGCACCGCCACCGCGGCGAGCGCCCAAAGGAGGGTGGAGTTTAATATTCCAAACATGATTTTTGCGAGTGATTTTGCTTTTTACGAACGCCCGCCAAGAGGGCATGTTCCCAATTCAACCTTGAGAAGGTTTTGAGCCTTCGCAAGGGTTGGCTAAAGATAGTTGCCGATGACGGCTCTTATTTGTGCTTGCTTGCGGGATTGCTGTCGTTGTGCAGAAGCCTTTTGCCGTGCGCTATTACTTCGTTTTTCAACTTTCGCAATGAAAGTTTTCCCAGCGAGACTAACGGCCTCCATGATCGCTTCGCGCGTTATGCTGCCGCCATATTCCCATATGATCTCATCCCAATCCGTGCCCTTGGATACCATGTCGAGAACGTCTTCGACAAAAATGCGCGTGCCTTTGAAGGTCAGCTTGCCGTGGCAAATATTGGGATCGGCGACGAGGTCTTGGCCAAAGGTTCGGCGTCGCATGATTCACCTCAGTGCAAGTTTGAGTCGTTATCGTTCAAGCGGCTCAAGGCCATCGAAAGATTTTTTCAATGGTCTTACCAACCTGCCGCCCTTTAATGATTGTGGGATGGACTTCGAAAACCCAGCCCAATCGCTGCTTGTGAGTCTGGAACTCGGGGTGTTTCAAAAAGCGCCGTATATAGTTTGCCGCTTCATAGCGATCTACTCGCAACACCACGATGCAATATCGTTGATGGCAAAACTTGTTTCCACAAAAACCGAGATCGTGCGTGAAGAACGTGGTTTTTGAAAGGGCACGCATTAACGGCACGATGTGATGCTGGTCATCCATTCCCTTGACCCCGACATTACGGCCGATTTTCTTGGCAGGAATGTGCCAGCGCACGAGTTGCTCAAGCTGGTTGTCGAGCACGTGTTCGTCGAGTAGAAACATGAGACCGGGCCTTGCGTCTTTTCTCTTTGTTTTCGACAAAGGCTTGGCCCGCGAGGCTAACGGCTTCCATGATGGCTTCTCTAGTTATGCTCCCGTGCCATTCCCGAATGATTTCATCCCAATCTCGACCTTCGGCCACCATCTCAAGCACGTCTTCGACGAAAATGCGCGTGCCTTTGAAGGTCAGCTTGCCGTGGCAAATATTGGGGTCGGCGACGAGGTATTGACCAAAGGTTCGGCGTCGCATGATTCACCTCAATTCAAACATTCATCTTCGGTTTGTTGTGATACTCATGGGCAATATAGCCAGCCGCGCCTTCATCTTCAATCAAACAATTGCTCGTGTGAAAAACGAATCGCGGAAATCTTTCACACGCCCTTCGACACCAGCTTGCGCAGCAAATTGAGCGGGCTGAACGACGAGCGCTTCTGCACCGGCTCCACGAGCAGCGGCTCCGGCGGTTTGATTTCTTCGCCCAACAACGCTTTGCGCGGATGCTCATAAAACATCAACTGCGCCGTGCGCTCGCCCCACATTTCACGAATGGTGTTATAGATCATGCCGATGCGCATCGGCCGGCGATGGTCGTTGTGGCCGTCGCTGCCGATGAAATGAATCAATCTGCTCTTGAGTAAAGCAAGTGCCAATGCTTTCACGCCTTCACCATATTTGCCTTCAATGCTGCCGGCGTTCATTTGCAAAAGCGCGCCGCGCTGCACGAAGTCATACGCGCGGTCGGGATTTTTCAAGAGGCCGAAGTTTCGCTCGGGATGCGCGATGATCGGCGTCTTGCCGTTGAGAATGAGATCGAAAAAATTTTCATCCACGCCGCGCGGAATGCCTTGCATGGGAAACTCGACCAGAAAGTAGCGCCCGTTGTTGTTGAAAGTGGAAATGCGGTGGTCGAGCTCCATATCCGGTTGATAATAGATTTCCGCGGCGAGGTGCAGCTTGAGCGGAATGTTTGCTGCTTCCAAACGTTGCTTCATTTCGACGTATTTGGGGAGAATTTCCGCTTCGAGTTTGTACTGCGTATTGTCAAGGATGTGATGGGTGATGACAACTTCGGTGGTTCCACTTTGCACGGCCGAGCGCGCCATGCGCATCGACTCTTCCCAATTCTCGGCGCCGTCATCAATGCCTGGCAACAAATGCGAATGAATATCTATCATGTCGTCCTGAGTTTAGCGAAAGCTTTATCGTTCATGAATGCGTTATGAAGCCCATAATTCGAAAGTGATGATCCTGAGTGAAAACTTCCTTGAGAGGTTCTCTTTTCATTATCGCGAACGAAGTGCAATCCACCCACGAAAAATCTTGATCGTGGTACTTTGTAAAAATCTGCCAAGCCTCTTCTTCAATTGCCTCCGTGACGCGCAGCGCTTTCAGAAGTCTGCCTTTAATAAGCCGGGTTAAAATTTCACGAAATCGTACTGCATCTTCATAGCCAACCTGATACCGCAAGGTCGTAAGCGCCTCTCCAAAAACCAAATTGCTCGTCACGAAAAAGTATCCGTCGTCGAGCAACTGTTGATTCGTTAGGTCGGCTTTCACGTGGTTGCTGTCTTGCCGATCCACCAAAGCAACCCATGCCCAGGTATCAATGAAAATTCTTTTCATGAAATTGGCTTGCCGTAAAGATAGACATCATGGTTGTCTGCGGCATCATGAGGAGGCTTGCCATTGCCCAGCCCCTTGCCCAATTGTCGCATAAGTTCCCTCGCCTCTTGCAAACGCGTTTCGCGCTCCAGCCATTCCGATAAAGCCGAGGCAAGAAGCTCATTAACCATTTTTCGGCTTTGCGATGCTAGATCCTCCAAAAGCTTGTATTGCGTTACAGGAATTTCGAGTTGAAGAGTTTTAGTTTCCATGATCTTACCTCACTTAATTTTCTATGAAAACTCATTCACACGCGCCGCAGTTCCATGTGTCATTCTGAAGAACCTTCACTATTTCCGGCATCGAGGCCTATTTTGACTTGTGCCCAGGGCGCGGGAAGTTCCTCGGATGATAGAGCGGGAGAAGCACGCAAGAAAATCGCTAAGAGTTGTTACGCTCGTCTCGCGCCGTGAATCGCCGCCGCGAAATCTCTGATCAACATTCTGCCTTCATCATTCTCCAAAACATTGCCCGTGACCACGAACGACGCGCCCGCGGCCACACACTGCGCCGCGTGTTCGGGCGTGCGAATGCCGCCGCCGACAATCACGGGAACGTTCACGTAAGAAGAAACCGCCGTGATCATTTCAAGCGAGACCGGATGTTGCGCGCCGCTGCCGGCTTCGAGATAAACCAGCTTCATGCCGAGATATTGCGCGGCGAGCGCCGTGGCTTTGGCGATGTCGTTTTTATCGCCAGGTATCGGGCGCGTATTGCTCATGAACTCCGCGGAAGTGACGCGGCCCGATTCGATCAACATGTAGCCGGTGGGAATGGCTTCGAGCCCGAGATGCTGAATGAGTGGCGCGGCTTTGATTTGCTCGCCGATCAAGTAATTCGGATTTTGCCCGCTCACAAGGGAGAGAAAAAGAATGGCGTCGGCGTGCTTGGAAATTTGCATGACGCTGCCAGGGAAGATGATGCAGGGAACGTTTGCGGCAGAGCGAATGGCGAGCACCATGTCATCGAAATTCGCGGCCATAATCAAACTGCCGCCGATGAGAATCGCATCCGCGCCGCCTTCGCTCGCGGCGGCGGCCAGGTCTGCAAGCTGCGCAAGCTCCCACTTGTCGGGATCGATCAATACCAAATAACCGGCGCGACCGGAGGCACACAACGCCGAAAGTTGATCGCTCACTTTCGGCTTGTGCCGGCCATCGACATTTTCCGCAATGTCTTCATGAGAGGGAAGAACGGCAGAAGAGGGATGTGCCGCCGGTTTAACGATTGGTCATCTCCTTCACGATCTGCGTCACGCTCGACAAAGCTTCTTGCAAACGCTGCACGTCTTTGCCGCCGGCCAATGCGAGATGGGGCCGGCCACCGCCGGAACCTCCAGTGATTTGTGCCACGCGCTTCACCACGTCGCCGGCTTTGAGGTTTTTATTTTTGATCAAATCATCCGTCACCACGCACGCGAACGAAAGCTTGTTGTCCATCACGGCGGCAAGTACGCCGACGCCGCTGCCGAGCTTTTCGCGCAACGTGTCGCTCATGGCTTTCAGCTCTTCCGCGTCGTTCGCCTCCACTTGCGCGCTGATCAAGCGAAAGCCGTTGAGCGTTTCTGCGCG
>Ga0247727_10020055_pt1 | contig 10270 bp, 6 predicted proteins | sample WisWelCaveWW1625_FD_202498 | JGI IMG/M metagenome (GOLD analysis project Ga0247727, IMG submission 202498) | Biofilm microbial communities from Wishing Well Cave, Virginia, United States - WW16-25 | ecosystem: Environmental > Aquatic > Deep subsurface > Groundwater > Cave microbial mat | place... | reverse complement strand
AGGTCAGATTCTCGAGGCCATTACCAGAATCGCGATCGATCCTGAAGGGCGATTTGTTCTGGTTCAATCAGGGCCAACAACTTATCTGGTATCGCTTCAAGATGGCGCCTCTGAGGTTTTGCCGGATCGACTTCGCGGAGAAGATCGCTCTCTTGCATTCTCCACCGACGGCAAACTGGCAGCCAGTATCGCTGCAAACGGTCCACCTGAAAATCAGGGTATCGAAATCTGGAATCTTGAAAACAAAAGCGTCTACTTACTGGACCAGAGTAAAGGAAAATCTTTCTATTCACTAAAATTTTCCAGCGATGGTTCTGTTTTCTCAGGAGATGCGGAGGGAAATCTTTGGCAGTGGGATTTGACGAAGAACACCGGAACTGTCGTGACAAAGGGCAAAGGAATCGTATTCGATCTTGATGTTTCGGGAAGCGGGCGTTATCTTGTTGCCACAATCTCATCCGCAAAGCACCTGGGAGAACTGGAACGGGCAACTTGGGAGCTGATTCTCTACGATGTTTCAGAAAAAAAATCACACAAGATAACTTCTCATGGCAATCATGTCTGGAGCGTTGCTTTTGATCCCGGAGGAAAAACACTTGTGACGGGTGATCGGGATGGCATTGTCAGAGTTGGACCCATTACCGAGGAGACGCCCGCTCACATGTTATTCGGAAGCGAAACAGCCGTGCTGGACATTGCGGTACATCCGAACGGAAAATGGATTGCATCCGCTGAAAGGGGCAGGGCAAGCGTGCGCCTGTGGCCTATGCCGTCGGGAACACCTTTTCATACTCTGCCGCGTGAAGAGTTTCTTAACCGTCTGCGTGCGTTGACCAACGTCCGCGTTGTTGGAGATAAAGATGCATCAACAGGCTATCGAATTGAATTCGCTCCCTTCCCGGGATGGGAAAAAATTCCAGCCTGGTGAAAATCCAGGACACTAGAAACTGTAGCGAACTCCTAATCGTGTGGCGCGCGGAGACAAGACTTGCTGGATCTGATTAAAGTTTCTCCGGTTAATATCCCTGTTTCTTAAAAGCACAGTGCCTTCATTTGTCAGGTTGAATATATCAAGCATCAATCCAATCCGTCCATAGCTTTTCACCTGAATATCCTTTTCAAATCTGAAATCTACAATGAGCTTATTGTCATAATGCCTGTTTCCAAATGGTTCCACAAGAATTCTCCGGAAAGGAGTTCCGTTGTAAGCCGAAAGAGTCGGGTCCTGAATTACGGCGGAGAGAACATAAGGATAACCCTGTTGAAAGCGCATGTTAACGCCCAGAGAAATATCCCACGGGAGCAGGTACACTCCGCTCATTTTTAGATACCATTCTGCAAATGTTGGAAACGTCGGCGCCAATCTATCGAAAGCCCAGAATGAATGCCCGTCCAGGAAAGGAAGGTTTGTGGGATCGAATTGATTGACACTCCCTGGAAATCCGCCGGCTCCAGTTGGCCGCGCCAGCGAATCTCCACCATTATAATGCGCGGTCTGCCTTTGAATGGTGAGCGAACCGTTGAAGAGAAAGTTCTTGCTTATTCTTTTGCGGACGGTGATGTCAAGCCCGTGATATGTTTGCAGGTAATTTTTGATATTGGTGTAGATTCCAGTGCCATTCTGAACAAAGCCTAATCGAAAATAAGGAACTTCAAAATGCCCGAGGGAAGTATCGAATTCCAATGTTCCAGCGGGTAAGTAGTCTTCTGTCGAAACATCAAAGGGAATATTTAGCGGGAAATTACCGTATCGCCGGTATGTATAATTCACCCCGATAGAAAGATCTTTCGCTACTTCACGCTCAGCGCCGGCGATCCATTCGTCGATCCAGGCGTTAGAAAGGTCCGGATCCGTTCGATGCTTATCCAGGAATGCATCGAGATCAAATCCTCCTGCTGTCAATCCTCCGTAGTAGCTGGGAGGACTGACCAGCTCATCCGGAGTTATTTCGTGGTCTCCGTTCGAGTTTTCATAGAAGAATCTGACCCCGTTAGGCGTGTACGTTGGGTTTGAATAGAGGACGGAAAAGTTATCGAATACTTCATAGTATCGCGCGTAGTTGCCTCGTAGAAGTGTTTTCCCATCTCCCGTGAGATCGTACGTAACACCGATTCTTGGAGAAAAATCGCTTAATACGATTCCGGGATCTCCTCCGGGATAATCAAAAGCGCCGACAAATTCTTCGAAACCGGGCACGGCTTCTATATGCGAAGACAGGTTTTCTCCGGTCCGGTAGTCGAACCTAGCTCCCAGACTCAGTGTAAGCCTGTCCTTGCGATAAGTGTCGCTTACATAAAATGAAGTCCCGTGAAATGTAGACCGGCCATCTATGGCATGCTGGGCAAACACAAATCCGGAAGTGAGCGGACCCTGGGAGACTGTCTGGTATAGATCGTAAATAAAAACACCGTTGCCATAGCTGCTGAAAGTGTGAGAGTCTGTCGTACTGTATTCGAAACCGAACTTCAATTCGTGATCACCACCAAAAAAATTCTCGTTAAAAGAGTTGCCTTCCAGGATTAGATTATGAGTGGGATTCGTAACAGGACCTCCAAAGATCGTACTTTCCCATTGAGGAATCGCAGCAAGAAAGATCATCGGCACGTCGCTTCCGCCTCTTGGTAAGAATTCGAAGTCGTTACCAATGTATCCGTAACGCGCGCTGATCAAAGTGTGATCGTTTGGGATCCAGGTGTGCTGTAAGCTCCAGACTCCATGGAGCACGTTGTCTGAGGGTCCCTGATCCACCACGGTCTCAGGGCTTTGCTGACCTGGAAAGTAAACACGGCCGTTTTTGTACTTCTCAGGAAGAAAATAACTGAATTGTGATTCATGGTCCTGGTTCCAATGCGCATTCAGCTTGAAGTTGTAGTCTCTCAAAGTGGTACTGTCCGCCACATCCTGAATCGTGAATTGTTCGATATCGTTGTTCCTGAAGGCGCTCCAAAGAAATAACCTGTCTTTAATGACTGGTCCTCCGATGTCGAAACCATATTCGTTAACCTTGTGAATCCGGTTCGATCCCTGCGCCGGCTTTCCGGTTTCAGGATTGATGATTGGATTGTCCAGCAGTTCCTGAGGTGTATTCGTGCTCTGTAAGGCATCGCTCACAAAGTAATAGGAAGCATTGGCAGACCACTGATTACCGCCACGTTTTGTAACAATGTTAATTGATACGCCGCCTGTTTTGATGGATGCATCGTTTCCGCCTGTGCTGATCTGGATTTCTTCGAAGGCATCAAAATCATAATATTGAGCGCCGATATTCAGACCGTCGTAGTTCCATCCGTTGTTTCGGTAACGATCTCCGCGCGCGAAAAAAATGTTTTGATTTCCGGATTCCAGGGCAGCGACATTAAAGCGATCAGAATCTATTCCGGGAGTCAGATCAATGATGTACCATGGGTCACGGCTGCTGGGTATCTGGTCCAGATACTCACGCGAATACGACGTGTTGCTGCCCGCCGACGTTCTATCCAGCAAAGGACTTTCGGCGACAACAGTGATTTCTTCCGCCACCACAGGTTTCATGATGATCTGCAATTGGACATGACCGCCGACAACAACTCGAATCTGTTCCTGCATTACCTCCGTAAAACCATCCAGACGGAACGTTGCCGTATACATTTCCGGTGGCAGGTTCGTGAAGCGGAAGGCCCCTGCGGCTCCACTGACTGCGGAAATCGGAGGCATGACGCCACATTCCAGTTCTATACTGACACCCGGTAGTATTCCACCGTTTTGATCGATGATTTTTCCGTAAATATTTCCTGCTTTGGTTGCGAGCTGCGCATGTAACGGAATACTGAAGAAAAGAACTATGGCAAGCAAAATTAAACATTTGCTTTTCATACAGCCTCCTGGTCCCGAATAAGCTGAATGCAGAATAGTTCGAATTCGGTAGGTTTCCGCTATTCTTGTGAATGGGTTTTTACCCCACCTTTTGTAGAGGTAACGAGTCTTTGCTCTTCAACATGGAGCCACAGGGACACAGAGCTAAATAAATGTTTTGTTTCTCTCGGTGACTCTGTGTTATGAGTTAACGTCGACGATTCAGGAAAGGTCCTGAGAATGAATGATGCCGCGAAGGAGAGCAGCCGTTGCAGCTTGAGTTCGGTCGGTGACGCCCAGTTTCGTCAGAATACTGTTGACGTGAAATTTGACCGTTGCCTCAACGATCTCCAGAGCGTCGGCAATTTCCTTGTTGCTTTTGCCTTTTACAATCTGAAGCAAAACTTCGTGCTCGCGCTGAGTTAAAGTGGAATGATCGATCCGTTCGGCCAACCGAATCGCAATTTCATTCGGAATGTGTTTCCTGCCGGCATGTATCGTTTTGATCGCTTCCGCCAGCTCGGAATCGGAAGCGGACTTTAAAAGGTAACCTTTTACCCCCGCTCGCAGGGCCCGATAGATGTCTTCACTTCCTTCATAATTGCTGAATATGAGGATCCCTATTTTCGGAAAGCGATCACGAACCGTTCGTATCACATCAAAACTTTCTAATCCGTTCAATCTCAAATCCATCAAAAGGACGTCAGGGCACGAACGCAGAACGATTTCCAATAAACCTGGGACCTCGTGTGTTTTTGCGACAACTTCCATATCCTGACGTCGACCAATGATTGTCGCAAGGCCCTCGAGTGTCATGATATTGTCGTGGGCAATCAATACGCGAATTGTTTTGGTGTCTTGCATTGGATGGATAGTGAATAAATTTTATCATAAATGGATAAATGCTCACCAGGGAGGAGTTGAGATTCTTCAGAGATCCTTTACCAGAATTGCCACCATGGCTTCATCGAATGCCATAAGTTTACCCAACCGTAAATCAGTAATAGCATACTCCGTGCCAATCATAGATGTTCATGGACACTCGAAGAGGAGGTTGAGTTTGGAGTTGAGATTCTAGAAAAAAGCCGATCGTACAAATTTTTCCTGATCCGTGGTTTTTCGCATTTGTAGTTACTGTACGACCCTTTAAGATTAATCTGTTTATATTTTAATCTCAAAGTAAATATGATCAGGTGCCTGCGATCCATAATGCAGGCAAGATGTGCCTGATGGATTGAGTTTTTCCGGTGTCTGTCTCCTGGCTTCTGTTAGAATACAGCTATGCGGACCTCCGTCAGTTCCTCCGAGGTGTTCCACGTACTCTCCGTTTTGCATTCTCCGCTAACCATGCAAGATCTTCTTCCAGCAGTTCTGGATGCTTCACTTGAATTGACAGGAGCAGAGAGGGCATTCCTGATGTTGAAGGATAAGAACGGAGCTTTATCCATCAAAGCCGCACGGAATCGAAAACACCAGGACCTTAGCGACGAAGATTTTCTCGGGTCTACTTCCATCCTGAATAAGGTTTTCGAAGAGCACCAATCTCTATATCTTCCGCGTGTTCAAGAAAGTAAGGAATTCTCCTCTGCAAAATCGGTCAGGAAATGGAAGTTGCAATCAGCAATCTGCATACCTCTACTGAATCCCAATCCTGAAAGACAGGCCGCCTCCCTGGGAGTTCTTTACGTGGATTCGTCCTTTGAAGTGGACCCGCTCAAACCTGAGGACCTGCAATTAATGGAAATGCTTTCGAATTATGTCGCAATCTCCGTTTCGAATGCCCGTCTCTTTGAAGATGTAACGAAAAAGAATGAACATATCGCATCCTTGAATGCTCAACTGCAGAACCGCCTTGAGACTCAGGCCAGCAACTTGAACGAGATGAAGATTTTGCTTGCCGAAACGCAAAGAGAAGTGGCGAAAGTGTACGGGCTTGGAATGATCATAGGAAAATCGAAACCGATGTTGAAGTTGTTTAAGACTTTAGAAAAGGTTGTTCAAACAGACGCCACCGTTCTGATTGAAGGAGAAAGCGGAACCGGAAAAGAATTAATCGCCAAGTACATTCATTACAACGGGAGTAGGGCCGAATGGCCAATGGTTTCTGTGAACTGTTCAGCCTTAAATGATACTTTACTGGAAAGTGAACTCTTTGGCTATGTGAAAGGCGCGTTTACCGGAGCGGACAAGAATAAAGTCGGTCTGTTTCAGGTTGCTGATGGTGGAACTTTGTTTTTGGATGAAGTCGGTGACATGAGCCATGAAATGCAGAAAAAATTGCTGCGTGCCCTGCATGAAAGAGAGGTTCGCCCCGTTGGCAGCAGCGAAACACTCAAAGTGGATGTTCGCATTATTGCAGCAACCAACAAGAGTCTGAAACAGTTGATGCAGGCGGGATCTTTTCGCGAAGATCTTTATTTTCGCCTGGCTGTCATCAGAATGGAGACACCGCCGCTGCGCGAAAGACGGGACGACATTCCGCTGCTTGTGAACTATTTTCAAAACAAGATTTCCGACGAATTGAAACGCACGCTCCCGATGCTTTCTGAAAAAGTCATGAACCAATTGCAAAAACATGAATGGCCCGGGAACGTTCGTGAATTGGAGAATGAATTACGCAGCATTTTTATTTTAGAAGACGAATATGAGTGGAAAGATTCGAAACCGGACAAGACGTCTTCAGACGAAATGAATCTACTGGAGATTGAAAAGCGCGCAGTTCTCCGCGCTTTAGAAGCGGCAAACGGAAACAAAACGAAGGCTGCAGACGTTCTCGGGATTTCACGCCGTACGTTTTACAAAAAAATAATCAAACACCACATCTACTGAAAGCCACACTCACGGCTAAGGGCGGATCCTAAGCCGCCGAATTTTCTGATGAAGAGTCGAGCTTCCGCACTTCTGCGCGCGTGCCCTTTGTATCCACAGCCGTATACATAGGGCATACCCAATCCGTGAAAAGAGACAATCGCTCGTCTAAAGTGTTCTAAATTCTCGTTGGCACATCAATTGCATTGGAATCCTCAGAAGCTTAACAACAATTTGGAGGAGGAAAAATGAATCTTCACACTTCGAAAAGTTTCTACAGGATTACTGCGGTAACCCTTATCAGCGTTCTACTTTTGGGTCTCGGTCCCGTTGCCGTACAAGCGCACGATGGCGGAGAAGGGACTTCGGACATTACACCCAGAACGATGACCGGTACACAAGTCTATATTATTGGCAGTGCGGTTGTAACCCTCGGTACGACTCATCCGCATGTCTGTATTGCCACTGCCACCGCTCGTGTGTTGCAGGCCAGTGCTGGCTCTGGCACAGCTACTTTTGTGCTGAGACTGTACTCTCAGTCCTCACTGAAAGCAGGCACTCGATATGTACAGCTTGATGGCCAGGAGCAAATCGAATCCGTAAGTGTAAGTTACGCATTTAAGAATCTGACGGGAACGAATACGTTCGTCTTTACGGGGCAAAAGAACACGGCCGGAACACCGAATCTACTGATCGACTCAAACACTATGACCGTGGCCTGCTTTGATACGGTATTTTAGGCGCTCCGGTGGCTATTTTCTCTGCGTTCACTGATGAAGGCGCATATGTCAAATCATATCAGAAGGACCGTTGCTTCGAGGCCTTCCTATGCCACATGAGTCAGAACATACCCATGAGTCACAACACGTTGCAGAAACAGAAGCAGTTCATGGGGGAGAGTACTTATTCAACAGCCTCTGCCTGTGTTCCATTGCATGTGCTAAGCTATTAGTAGCTCGACGAAAACAGCATGAAGAGATCGTTTGCGGAAATAAGGAGACGTCTTGAGATGCAGTACGGAAGTCCGGGGACGCTTCCGGTCAGCGGTCCCCTGGAAATGATTTTATGGGAAAACGTCGCTAGAGTTTGGCGGTGACCTCAATCAGGTCCTGGATTACCCGGCCGACAGGGCGATGAAGGCTCTGCAGTTGTTCCCCGGAGTAGGGAAGCCGGGAGCGGAGAAGATCCTGATGTTTCGCGCCGGCCACGCTGCAAAGAATGTCCTCTGCTCATGATGTGCGAATATGCGGTGGAGCAGGGGTTACGCCTTCATTCCGGCAAAGGGGAAAAAAAGAAAATGATTGGAAGGTAGTTGTCTAACGTTAATCCTGCCGGCGGCGCTGCAGCTCGGCTCGCAGACGAACCAGTTCAGCTTCGGCCCGATCGGCACGTTGCGACTCAGCGTCGGCTCGTTGGGTCTGAGCGTCGGCTCGTTGGGTCTGAGCGTCGGCGCGTTGGGTCTGAGCGTCGGCTCGTTGAGTCTCAGCGTCGGCTCGCTGAGTCTCAGCTTGCGCCCGGTCAGATTCGGTTTGCATTTGATCGGCAATTTCGTCCATTGTCGGCAAAGCGGAACCGCTTACAGCGTCTAGAAGGCGTAGTAATGTCCCTTCAGGTTTCAGAATCAAACCCAATTCTTCGGAAGTAACACTGCCATCCTGGAGCAGTATCGGTTGATACAAATTACCGGTTAACCGAAAACCCTGCAATCTGGGTGATAAGTACTCATCAAGCGGATCAAAGAGGAAATATTCTTTGACTTTCAACATTTCGTATAATGCCCGTTTGTTTCCAAGGTCTTCGAGACGACTTGATCGCGAAGTGATCTCAAAAACCACGCATGGAGAAGTTCGTTCTTCCCATATCTTGAAAGTACGACGTGGAAACTTACCTACCCCTTTCACAACAAAAACGTCGGGAACGACCACGGCTGCTGGATTTCCTTCTTCGTAATACAGCAACATATCCGCGCCGACATATAACTTCTCGGCGTTGCGAAAATGCCGGCCCATTGCGGCGTAGAGGTAAAGAATTACCGCGATATGATACTGTGTTTCTCCCATCGGCTTTCCGTCCCTTTCAGGATAATGGATTACTGGAATTGCCTGCGTTGAACTTGCCATTTTCTTCCCGCCGTATCAATCCTAGCAAATGCGTCCCGGGCTGTCAAAGAAATGAGGTCGTTACGAACAGCACTCCTGCGCACTACATTTGCAACGCCGAAAAACAAGTTGCGGTTCGGAAAGGATGATCGAGTTCAGGAAATGCTTATCCTTCATTTGTTTGCGAGTTCCTTGACCACCGGTTCGTAAAGATTGCGCAGGTTTGCGTTCAACGCAAACGCCTTTGTCAACGCTTCTTTTGCCGGAGCATATTGTCCGCCGAGCGACAAAAGCTGCGCCTGAAGCGCATAAGTCTCTCCGTATTGATTGTCTCGCTTCAGTGATTCTCCGACTTGCAGCAATCCTTCTTTGATTTCTTCTGCGGCTGACTTCTTTCGCGCAATCTGTTCTTTTGCAGACAACACGTAAGCTTTTGCGAATCTCCGGAACGTTTCCGGGTCTTCCGGATTGTGCTCCAGCGATTTTCGCAGCAGACTTTTGGCACTCGTTATGAAGCCGGCAGCAGAGCGGCCTTGCAGAAGCGACCATTCTGCGGCGATCAAATCCATTGAAGCTTCATCCTGGATCGCGCCTAGTGTGCCTCCGGATGTTTGCATGAATGTACGGAGATAACCGCGCGCAGCATCCAAAGGGACTTGCGGATCCTTTTCGGTAAGAACAAAATATTCTGCCTGCGTTCGTTGCGCTCGTGCCATCACAAGAGTGGGAAGATTCGACTCTTGATTCATTACCTGAGTCTTTTGAAATGCCTGCATTGCTTGATCCAGCAATTCTGTGGGATCGCGCAATTCCGACATTTCATATTGCGCCAGCGTTGTGAGCGAAAGTCCAATGTTATTTTGTGCCCAAAAATACTTCGGATTGATTTGCAGCGCCTTGCTGTAGCTTTCGATCGAGCCTTTCAACACGCTTGTTGGATTTTGCCCATGCCGCAACTGGTACCTTCCCATACGCGCCTGGTTTATTCCAAGATTGCTGTAAAATCTCGAAAAGCGCGGATTGAGTCTGATTGCATTTTCATATGCCCGGCTGGATTTCGTAAATGACGGCATTGGATCGATTCCTTTTTCCTGCAGGGCTACTGCATGATCTGAGTAGGCATCGCCAAGATCGCAGTACACCAAATCGGTTGGTCTGATTTTGATCGAGTCTTGAAACGCTTCGATCGCGCGTTCGATCGTTTTTGTTCTTTCGATTCCGGTATCCTCCTGGTAAAACGCAAGATGCACATATGCATTTCCGAGGTTGTTGATAGCATCGGAGAAATCAGGCTTTAAAGCGAGCGCCTTGTTTGCCATCTCAATAGCTTTGTCGTACAGAGGAATTGGCTCGCCCTTGTTCAAACGCGCAGTGACGGCCCAGTCGGCATAGATCGCGGATTTTTGACTCCAGGCATTCACGTTGTCAGGATCTACTTTCAAAGCTTGATCACATGCAGCTAAGGCAGCTACATATCCTTCTTGCTTCGGAATGCCTTGAGCGTCCGTAAGCCCCTGTACCTGAGTCAACC
>Ga0247727_10020054_pt1 | contig 10271 bp, 6 predicted proteins | sample WisWelCaveWW1625_FD_202498 | JGI IMG/M metagenome (GOLD analysis project Ga0247727, IMG submission 202498) | Biofilm microbial communities from Wishing Well Cave, Virginia, United States - WW16-25 | ecosystem: Environmental > Aquatic > Deep subsurface > Groundwater > Cave microbial mat | place... | reverse complement strand
TCCCACCATCCACGCAGGAGGATACAGCCGCATGCCTTCTTCAATCACCTGCCGCGTGTAATCGAGTTTTTGGAAATCACCGTGCCCGGGAATTCTTCCGTTGAGTGTTTGCCTGGCTTCTTCAAAAACTTTCCTTTCCACCTCGGGATTTTTATGAAGGCAATAACACAGCCACGTCAGCGCGAGTGCGGTTGTTTCATGTCCCGCGAGAAACAAGGTCATCGCTTCATCACGCAGTTGCCGGTCGTCCATGCGCTCACCGGTTTCCTCATCCTGCGCTGCCATCAGCATTCCCATCAGGTCCTCCCGCTCGACATTAGTTTTGCGCCTGTCGTCAATAATCTTCATGATGATTTTATCCAAAGATTGTATCGCCCGTTTCTCGCGGACATTTTTCAGAGTGGGCACCCAGGGCGGTAATCTAAAAGGGTCGCGGATGCGGTCAATCGCTGCTTCATTGGCAACATCCATGTTGTCGCCCACCTGCGAAATCAAATCCTTCACGTCAGAGCTGAACAGCGAGCGCGCAACCACATTCAGCGCAAACGCCATCATCTCTTTTTGGATGTTGAAGGAACCCTTGCCGCATTTTTTTTCCAAATCATTCATCAGCTCCTCCACGCAATCCGTCATGATTTTTGTGAGGGAAGCCAATCGCTCACGGCTGAATGCGGGTTGAATCAGGCGCCTCTGTTTTTTCCAGAACTCGCCTTCGCTCGTGAGCAAGCCGTTTCCCAGCAGCATCTTCAGCACTTCATAGCCGAAGCTCTTTACATAGTTTCGATTGTTATCCTGCAAAACATACTTGATATAATCGGGATGATGCACAATCATCACTTTTTTAAAGCGGGAGGTCACTCTGAAAATCCCGTTGTAGTTCGGGCAATTTTTGATCAGAAACGGAATGGCATCAGTGGCGAAATAATAGGCGCTGCCGAAAAGCCAGTGCTCTTTGGGCGTGGGAGGAAGTTGTTTTTGTGCTACAGAACTCATTGTTAAAGAATTGTCTTCCTGAGTTTATCGAAGGATGGCGGAAGCCCACGCATGTTTCGATGAACTCAACATGACGGTTAACCGCTGCTTCTTTTATACTTTCTCGTGAAATAAATTACCCCTGCAATTCCAATCAGCACATAGAGGATGGAGATGATTTCAGCCTGAGTCATTTGCACTCCGAGAAAATCAAACTTGGTGTTCACTCTTATTTTTTCGATGAAAAATCGCTGGACACCGTTCAGAATAAAATAAGCGGAGAACAGAATGCCGGGAATTGTAATCCGTTTTCGAACCGACCACAGAATCACAAAGAGCAAAAGCGTGGTGAACGATTCATACATAGGAGTCGGAAAAACCATATCCGGCAAGACATAACAATGCGATTCCATACATCCCTGAATCTGCACTCCGTCATCTATGATATTGTGCGGGTAATTAAACGCCCATAATCGGTCGGGCAACCAGCCAAGCCATGAAGGTTTATCGAGCAGGTTCACGATTCCCCAGTCGCCATCGCCCGACACCTGGCAGCCCTGCCGACCGAAAGTGTAAGCAAGAAAAAGTCCGGGCGCTGCCGCATCCGCAACATGAATCGGATTCATCCCTTTTCTGTAAGCGTACCACGTCACGCAGATGGCGCCCAAAATCAAACCGCCATAAGCTGTGAGTCCACCGAAGAAAGAGCCGAACGGGTCATTTAGAAATTCCGTGAAGTTGCCGGGGCTTTCAATAAAATAAAAAAGCTTCGCCCCGATGATTCCGCTGATAGCCGCGACAATGGTGAGGTCGCCTACGGTTTGGTAAGGATGAACATCTTCCAGCGTTTTTTTAGGCACCTCCAATTTTTCTTTTTCCCTGCTGCGATATTTATAATAAGCCAGCGCAATTGCGAATGTCAATCCTCCGATGATGCTTCCGGTTGAGGACATAATCGTTTCCTGCGGGTTGCTTGCAAATTCCCTGTAGTGCGAAGCAGCCCAAAACACTTTGTAACCAAAAGCAAAACCGATAACTGCGTAGGAGATGATTTCAGTGATTGTTGCCCGCTCGCCTTTGATAACTTCAACTTTAAACGGCTTCAGCCATCCGAGTTTTTCTTTTCTTTTCAACTCCAGCGCGAGTGTGAATGCAGCCACGAGAAATCCAAGCGCGAGAAAAAATCCATAGCTGAAAATGGGAAGCGGGATGTCAAGACCGGTAAGGTCGAGAATCAGGTCGGAGATGGTGGGATAGCAGCGGGGGAACATCCTTCTGTTTACAGTTTACGGTTTACGGTTTTCAGTTCACGGTTTATCGCTTCCTGCATTTCAAACTGTAAACTGGAAACAGGAAACTGTAAACTCTTTCCAATCACTTCGCCCTCCGAATTAATGCTATCGAGCTTCACCTCAATAATTTCATTCACCAACTCTTCATCAAACGCCATTTTCACCTTGATGTAATTATCCGTGAAGCCGTACATGAAGCCATCCCTGTTCTCCGATTCAAAAAGCACCGGGCGTGTTTCTCCAAGATGCTGCTCGTAGAAAAATCTTCTTTTCTTCAGGGAAAGGCTCCTCAGCATTTTGTTTCTGCGCTTCCGCTCCTCCATCGGAACAATTCCGTCCATCTCAATCGCAGCGGTATTTGGTCTTTCGGAATAGGTGAACACGTGCAGGTAAGAAATATCCAGCTCGTTCAGGAATTTGTATGTGTCAAGGAAATCTTCTTTTGTTTCTCCCGGAAATCCTACAATCACATCCACCCCGATGCAGCAATGCGGCATTGCCTGTTTAATCAACGTGACTCTTTCCGCATATAACTCGCGTAAATACCTTCTGCGCATCAGCTTTAGAATTTTATTTGAACCTGATTGCAATGGAATATGAAAATGCGGTGCGAATCTTTTTGATTTCGATACAAACTCAATGATTTCCTCATTCAGCAAATTCGGCTCGATGGAAGAAATGCGGAAACGCTCAATTCCATCCACGCCATCCAAAGCTTTTACCAAAGCGAGGAAATCTTCATTGCGGTGTTTGCTGCCTGATTCTCCTTTTCCGAAGTCACCGATATTCACTCCCGTAAGAACAACTTCCTTCACGCCAGATTCAGCAATTTTTTCCGCCTGTAAAACAATATCTGCCACTTCAGCGCTTCTGCTTTTTCCTCTTGCCAGCGGAATGGTGCAAAATGAGCAGCCGTAATCACAGCCGTCCTGCACTTTCAAAAAAGTACGCGTCCGGTCACCGAATGAATGAGCGTCCACATAAAAATCAACTTCGTCAATCGCGGTGGCATGTATCTCAGGTTCGGAATTTTCTTCGGAAAGATTTTTCAGCCGCTCAACGATATTGAATTTCTCTGCCGTTCCTAAAACCAAATTCACCCCCGGTATGAATGCAATGGTTTCCGGCTGTAATTGCGCATAGCATCCAACCACTGCCACTTTGGAGTCAGGTGATTGTCGTTTGATTCTGCGAATGATTTGGCGGCATTCCCGGTCTGCATTCTCCGTCACCGAACAGGTATTGAGCACATACACATCCGCGGGTTCTTCAAAATCAACTTTTTGAAAACCGCCATCGGCAAACATCCTGCTGATGGTGGAAGTCTCCGAGAAATTAAGCTTGCAGCCGAGCGTGTGGAAGGCAACAGTCTTGGGTTGGCTCATGCGGGCGTAAAGTTAATGAAAGACGCGGTCGCGCCAACACTCACCATCAATTAGTTTTCAAAACGAACTGTCAAACCTGTCTTTCTTCTTCGTGAGCTTCATGTCCTGGAGGATGGATGATTTCACGTTGAGCTGCATGGCGTAGCGCTGGTATTCTATGGGGTAGGGCACCCAGTCGAACTTCAGCACCCAGCAGTGCAGGTCGCGGATGACGCTGAGGGAGGTGTAAACGAAATCCATCTTGTCGAAATCGTAGCCGGTTTGCACATTCATTTTCCATTTGGGGGTGATGTTGGCATCGAAATTAAAATCAACGGAGTTGTAGGAGATGTTGAACTCACCGGGGTTTCCGAATTCACCCTTCGACAAGCCCAGCCGGTAGCTGAGGCTGAAGCTCCACGGGATGTTGAAATCATAATAGAGGTCGGGGTTTTGCACCACCATTTTCTTTTCTTCTTCGGAGGCTTGCTCGGGGTGCTGCACCTCCGGTGTTTTCGCCTGCTTCGACTGGAAGCGGGTGGAGAGGCTGAAGCGCGCATTGCTGAGGCGCGTGAAATGCCGCTCATCAGTGAACACGAATTTGTTGATGCGCCTGTTGTTGCTGTCAACGGTGTAGGGGTCGAGCGTGAAGCCGAAGTCGAGCGACACTTTGCTTTGGGCGAAGGAGGTTCTGCCGCTGATGGCGATGGTGCTGAGGTTGAGCGAGTCGGCTGCGAGGTTGTAATTGCCGGAGAGGTTGAAGCTTTCGAGAAGGGCGATTTTCTTTTCGTGCTTGATGGTGTCTTTTTTCGAAAAGAGTTTCATCTCCAAAACATTATTGAGGTTCAACCCGATGCTTCCCACCAGCCCGTTGGGCGGGCTTCCGTAAATTCCCACATTTTCAAAAATGGAATATTCCTCCGTTCTGCCAAGAGTGTCCACCTGCACCGTTTTATAATATCCCCAATGAGCTAGCCCGAAATCGGGAACATAATTGAAATTGAGCGAAGGCGTGAAGACGTGCCGGATGGCTTTCAGCTTGCCCTTGAAGTTGAGCTGACCATAGAGCTTGGTGGTGAATGATGCGCCCATGTTGAAATCGCGCGCTGCCTTGAAGCCGAAGGTGGTGTCAATGACGACTCTGCCATTGATAGTGTCATCATCAATAATGACGGTGGAGGCGTCCCATGATTTTTCGATGCTTTTAAAATACCAGCGCTCGGTATAATTGAATCGTGGCGACAGCGTGAAATATTTGAACAGCTTGAAGGAGCTGGAGACGGGAACGGAGTGACGGATGCCGTAACGCGCATGCTTCAATGTTTCTTTTTCAAGGAAGGTGGAGTCAACGCCTGAAAGCACGTTCTGCGCTTCAAAATTGTAGCTGAAGCCAATGTCATTATACCATCTGTGCTTTACGATTCCTTTTTTCGACTGGAAAGGCTGGATGCGCGACACTCCGAATGAGAGCACGGGCAATTGCAGGTTGATGGCGCCCGTGTTCAGGTTTTGGTCATGCGAAGCATTCAGGCTGAGGGAAAACGGCTTGCCCGCCCATGACTTGGAGTAAGAGATTTTTGAAGCGAGCGTGTTGTTGAGAATGCGCTCTTTATCGTAAGAAAAGTTTTTGTCATAGCTCGATGAGCCGAAATTGACGTTGGCAGTGAAGCGGCTGTTGAGCGCTGTTTTTGCATCCTGCGAATGGCTCCAGTTCACGCGGAAGTCGTTGGACACATTAAAATCGGGACCCTCCGGCTCGCCCAGCCTGTTTTGCGCAAAGTCAAGCCTCACGCTGCCATTATACTTGTAGCGTTTTTTGTAAACCGAATTGGTTTTAACCGCCCAGCTTCCGCTGGTGTAAATATCTCCGCGCAGCGCGAGGTCGAAGTAATCGCTGATGGCAAAGTAGTAACCCCCGTTGCGAAGGAAAAACCCGCGGCTGCGTTCTTCACCATATTCAGGCAGAAGAATGCCGGAGCGCTGCCCTTTTCTAATCGGGAAAATTGCGAAAGGCAGGTAAACGGGAAGCGGTACGTCTGCAATCACTAAGTTGGTGGGTCCGGCAGCAATCACCTTATCGGGAACGACCTTCATCCTGTTTGCCCGAAAATAAAAATGCGGATGTTCGAGATTGCACGTGGTGTACTTTCCCTTGTAGCCGTACCACTCGTTATTGGGCTGGCGCTTCACCGCTTCGCTGTGGACATAGCCTTCCCCCTCCTGCGTCATCACCTGGTAAACTTTTCCTTTCGTGGTTTTGAAATTGTAAGCGAGCTTTTTGGCTTTGTAGGAGCTTGCCCCGTCAGAAAAATCGGCATAGCCAACAGGATTGCCGGTTGAATCCTTGTTCATCTCGGCAGTGAGCGTGCTGGTTGCCCAGTCATATTCGATGTAGTCTGATTTCAGCTCGATGGCTTTGTATTTGGCAACAGCCTGTCCGTAGAGATGCACCTTCTTTCCCTCCACATCATACACGATTGAATCCTGCGCTGAGTAGGCTACATCGGAGTCAATCGTATCTTTTGAGATGGGAATCCTGGCGAAGGAGGAGTCATTATTTATTAAAGAATCGTTCTCCGCAGATAATGAGTCTGCAATGATTTCGTTTTTTAAAATGGTGTCAAGTGGAAAGAAAACGGTTTGTACAGTTTGTTCTACAAAAAAAGCATAGCCCGCTTGTGAATATGTTGAAACCAAAAAAAGCTGCAGAAGCAGAAATGAAAACCTCAACTTAAAATTGAGTTAATTTTGAACGTTAAAAGTTAAGAGTTAAATGTTAAACGTTATTCGTAAGGGCAGATTGGGATTGAAATGCGTGACGATTAACTTTTAACATTTAAGTATCCAATAGCAAACACACGAAGGTGAAAAATATTGTCCTATTCGGACTGGCGCTGCTGACCGTGCAGTTTTTCTGCCACGCGTTCAATCCCAATGACAAGTTCAGGATTAAAACCGTAGTGATTGACCCCGGTCATGGCGGCAAAGACCCGGGGGCGCTGGGATATTCCACATCGAGGGAAAAAGACATTGCGCTGAAAGTCGGCTTGAAGGTGGGACAATACATCAAGGAGAATTTTCCCGATGTGAATGTGGTTTACACGCGCGAGAAAGACGTATTTGTCGAGCTGCACGAAAGAGCAGCGATTGCCAACCGGGCGCAGGCAGACCTTTTCATCTCCATTCATTGCAACTCGTCACCCTCGCCCTCTGCCTACGGAACGGAAATTTATGTGCTGGGGCTTCACAAGACGGACGAAAATCTTGCCGTGATGCAAAAGGAAAATTCCGTTATCATGATGGAAGACAATTACCAGGACCATTATGAAGGCTTCGACCCCAACGCTCCGGAGGGATTCATCATCGGAATCATGATGCAGAACGCCCACCTTGACCAGAGCATTGACTTTGCCACCAAGGTTGACAGCCAGTTTGCCCATCGCGCCAACCGGAAAAGCCGCAGCGTGCACCAGGCGGGATTCATGGTGCTTTACAAAACCGCCATGCCGAGCATTTTGGTGGAACTGGGATTCATCACCAACAAAAACGAAGAAGCCTACCTGGTGTCGGATGATGGAACTGCTTACATGGCGTCTTCGATTTTCCGGGCGTTCAAAGATTACAAAGCGCAGGCTGAAGCCGGCATCCCGGAGGGAGGCATCCTCGTGAAAAAAGAAGAACCCGTTCCGGTGAAGAAAGATGATTCGCCCGTGTTCAAGATTCAGTTTGTGGTGATGAAAACCAAAGATGAAAAATTAGCAAGCAGGTACAGCATGATTAAGGATTTTGAAACAGAAAAAACCGACAAAAACATGTACCGCTACATGACCGGTAATTTTACAGACTACAAGCTGGCGGTGAAATATCAAAACGAGCTGAAATCGAAGGGAATCAAAGACGCTTTCGTGGTGGCTTACAAAAACGGAAAGAGGATAACCATCCAGGAAGCCCTGGCGGAAAAATGAAAATGCAATCATCCTAATTCCCTATTTTTGGGCTTCTCAAAAAAATCGCTGCATTGAAAATATCAGATGAAACCAAAGTCGGTGTGCTCGCGGCTTTCGGATTAGCCATTTTGATTATCGGGTATAACTTCCTCCGTGGGAAAAATCTTTTTGAAAAGAAGAAATTCTATTACGCCATCTACAACAAGGTGGACGGGCTGAACACTTCCGACCCGGTAACTCTCAATGGCTTGCCCATCGGGAAAGTGGCTGCATTGGGCTTGCTGGATGATTCAACCGGCAAGTCCATCGCGAAAATTCATTTGGTGAAGGATGTGAAGATTCCAAAGAACTCCGCTTTCCAGCTTTACAGCTCTGATTTGCTGGGCGAAAAAGCGGTTCAACTCGTGCTGGGCGATTCCAAGGAGCTTGCGAAAGAGGGAGACACGCTTTCGGGAAGGGTATCGTCCACCTTGCAGGAGTCGGTGAACGAGCAGATTGCTCCCGTGAAGCAAAAAGCCGAAAACCTGCTTCTGTCCATTGACACGGTGATTGAGTCGGTGAAAGTGATTATCAGGGGCGGGCAGATTGAAAACAGCATGGAGAGCATAGAGAAGGCAACCAATGAATTTGAAAAGGTGGCGAAAAACATTGACACGCTGATTTCAACCCAGCGCGAAACACTGAGCCGCACGTTCGAGAATATCGAAAGAATCACCGCCAACCTTGACAGCAACAGCGAAAACATCAACAAGATTTTCGGCAACCTCGCCCAGCTTTCCGATTCGCTGAGCGAAGCCAACCTGAAGCAGACCATTGATAACTTGGGCAAATCATTGGATGAACTGCACACGCTGCTTGCGAAAATCAACAGCGGTGAAGGTTCTCTCGGCATGTTGGTGAACGACCGCAAGCTGTATGACAATCTCGAAAAAGCCACGCGCGATTTAGACATCCTGCTTGCCGACCTGAAAGCCAACCCCAAGCGCTACGTTCACTTCTCGCTGTTTGGCGGTGGGGAGAAGACGAAGAAAACAGAAACGCCCGTGGCTAAGTAATCCTGCCCGTGCTTTTATTGTCCATGAACAAAAACGGCAATTTGCAATTTGCAAAGCGCATGATGAGTTGCCTTTTGCCTGTTGCTTGTTGCCTGTTGACTTTTACCGCATTTTCACAATCTTCCCAGAAAATTGAAATCCTGAATGCCGATGCGCTGAAGATGGACACGCTTCACCGCGCAAAAAAATTAGTGGGCAATGTGAGGCTGCGGCAGGATGAAACGCTGATGTCGTGCGACAGCGCGCTTTTCTACAACAACGTGAACGCGGTGGACGCCTACGGAAATGTTTTCATTGATGATACGGAAACTAGGGTTTATGCCGACTCCCTCAAGTATGACGGAGAAAAAAAGGATGCCACGCTCTTCGGAAACGTGCGGGTGGTGCAGGACAGCGCCACGCTGGCAACCACCAAGCTGATTTATAATTCGGCATTGAAGCAGGCTGCTTACTATGAGGGCGGCAATGTGACCGCAAGGGACATGAACATCACCAGCAGGAGAGGATATTATCACACCGCAACCAAAGATGCGCGATTCAAGGGCGATGTGGTGGTGATTGGAAAAGATTATGATTTGCGAACCGATACGCTGAGGTATGATACTAAAACCGAAATCTCTCACTTCTACGGTCCCACGGAAATCAGGCGGGCGCGGGAAAACATTTACTGCGAATCGGGATGGTATGACACGAAGACCGGGGTTTCAGTTTTCGGGAAAAACACTTTGCTGAAAAGCGAAGCGCAAAAAATCTGGGCTGACAGCTTAGAGTACGACAGCAACAAAGGTTTCGGAAGGGCTTACAAAAATTTCCGTTGGACGGATACCACGATGAAAGCCATTCTCACCGGCAGCCGGGCGGTTTATTTCACCGAGATGCAGCGCATCACCGTGACGGATAGCGCGCTGCTGATTTATCTGGTTGACGAGGATTCGCTTTTCCTGACGGCAGATACGCTGAAATCACGTGAAGACACAACGGCTGATGCCACCGAGTTTTTCGCTTACCCGAATGTGAGGATTTACAAAACCAACCTGCAGGGCGTTTGCGACTCGCTGGCTTTTTCATTCAGGGATTCAACCATCAGGATGTATAAAAATCCTGTTTTGTGGAACGATGAGAATCAGCTTACAGGCGATACGATTGCCGTTCTGCTTCGCAATGAAAAGCTCGACAGGATTGAGTTGTATGAAAACGGCTTTATCGCCAACAAAGCGCATGACGAATTGTTCAACCAAATAAAAGGCAAGCACATCTACGGATATTTCAAGGACAGAAAATTAGACCGCCTGCTGGCGGACGGCAATGGTGAAAGCATTTACTACGGCAAAGATGAAGAGGATGCCTTCATCGGTGTGAACAAAGCGATTTGCAGCAACATGTGGATTTACCTGAAAGACGAGCAGGTGAGCCGCATCACCTTCTTAACCAAGCCCGAAGCGACTTTCTTCCCGATTCAATCCGTGCAGCCGAAAGATTTTTTGCTGAAGGAGTTTGAATGGAAGGAGGAACTGAGACCGAAGTCGAAGGGGGAGTTGTTTGAGTAGCTGCAAGCCTCAAGTAGCCTCAAGCTACAAGTTGCAAGCCTCAAGTTTTTTTAGGAAGGGTTCGTTGTCGCAAACAAGCTTGTAGCTTGCAGCT
>Ga0247727_10020053_pt1 | contig 10271 bp, 6 predicted proteins | sample WisWelCaveWW1625_FD_202498 | JGI IMG/M metagenome (GOLD analysis project Ga0247727, IMG submission 202498) | Biofilm microbial communities from Wishing Well Cave, Virginia, United States - WW16-25 | ecosystem: Environmental > Aquatic > Deep subsurface > Groundwater > Cave microbial mat | place... | reverse complement strand
CTCGCCCAGCTGGGTGAGGATCGAGCCGATCCCGCGGCCGGCGCAGTCGGCGGCCGCGGCGAGGGCGTCGGCCAGGTCCTCGCCGGGCAGGAACCGCCGCACCGCGCGGCGCACGAACGCGCGGCGCCGCAACTGGCCGGCGAGCCAGTCGCTGCGCGACGCGCGGAGCAGGAGACGACGGGCAAGGGACATGGGACCGATAATACGGTGCGAAGTCGCGCCTGGCCATCGGGACGTACGGACGACGATGATTTACACCCACGTGCTGCGGTGCGGCGGGTTCGGTGTCAGGAGTCCGGCCGACAGCCTATGATCAGGGCGACTAGACTGCACCGCTCAGGCAGTCCATCGTGCCACGCGGAGGTAGAGAGGCGCCGTTTAGCAGGTTGCGGAAAAACGGGTCCCGAGAGCGAGCATCCTCTTGATGTCGCGGCGGATCATTCAGGTCGAGCGCGTGAATGCCCGGGTCTTACACCGGTCCGCCGGGGCTGGGTGACGCTCGCAGACCCGACGGGGCGGCGGTGGGCTCACGGCGCAGCCACCGCGAGCAGGGTCCGCAGCCGCACCAGGTTGTACGCCGCACTCGTGAAGGCAAAGATCCACGCCACCTTATCCCGGCCGCGATGATGGAGCTTCCGCAGGAGCCCAACGGACTTGTGCCATCCGAAGCCTTCCTCAACCAGCTTGCGCTTGCGTTGACTCACCGCGTACCCCTGGTGGCGCGTCGTCCGCCCATCCACGGTGCTCCGCCGGCGGTAGCGATGGCGATTAGGACTCACATGCGGGGTGAAGTCCAGGGCCCGCACGCCCGCGATGAAGTCCGCCGTATCGTAGCCCTTGTCCGCGCCCACCGTCCGGCGGCGGCGCCCCCGCCCGAGTCGCCTCAGCAGCGCCAGCGCCGCCGCCCGCTCGGCGTGGTAACCGGGGGCCCGCACATCGGTCGCCACGATGAGCCCGTGCCGGTTCTCGGTGAGCACGCTCGCTTGATAGCCGAGGAAGGCCGCACCGTGGTGCGTCTTCCGCACCAACCGGGCGTCCGGATCCGTCACCGAGCGGTGCGTCGCGTTCGAGCGCTTCTCCCCCCGGAAGTTGACGCTGGGGTTGCTCGGATCGTCGTCCGAGGGCGGGGGCGTGGGATCGGCGATCGGGCGAAAGCTCTTGTGACTGGCCCAGGCCTCGAGCAGCGTGCCATCTACGGTGAAGTGGTCCTGGGAGAGCAGCTGCTGCCCCTCCGCCAGCGCCCGCACCTGCTGGAAGAACGCCTCGGCGATGTCCCCCGCGAGCAGCCGATCCCGGTTCTTGGTGAACACCGTCGGATCCCAGACCGGATCGTCCGGCGTGAGGCCCACAAACCAGCGGTACAGCAGGTTGTAGTCGAGCTGCTCCATCAGCTGCCGCTCGCTCCGGATCGTGTACAGCACCTGCAGCAACAAGGCGCGGAGCAGCTGCTCTGGCGGAATCGAGGGACGGCCAATGGCCGCGTACAGCCGCTGGAAGCGGGGCGACAGCTGCACGAGGAGCGGATCGACCAGCCGGCGCATGGCGCGCAGCGGATGATCGGCGGGAATGCGATCTTCGATCGACCGGTAGCTGAAGAGGATGGCCTGCCGCTCGTCGGGACCGCGCATCGGCCAGCTCACGGTGAGGGATGACCAATCTATGGACTTCCCTCGGCGCGCGAAACAGACTTTTTCAGCAACCTGTTAGATAGCATGAACGCCTCGCGCTCTATAGTTTAGACAGGTCAACCCAATTCTCGTTAGGCGCCGAACGGCTCGGTCATGGTACCGTTCTTGTGCACGGACGAAAGAACGGTTCCGCTTCGCACCGGCCTTGGACCAACCGGAGTTGCGTTGCACTAGTTGCCGCGTTTGTGAGGAAGGCGGTGACGTCAGGCGAATCGTGCGCCATATGGGCGCATTCAAACCTATTCCCCGGAGCCGACTTGAGTCTCTTAGGATCGCCCGACGAGTACAGGCAACAACTGCAGGCTAAGTACGGCGAGCGCCGAAGCGCAGATTTCAAGAAGGAGTGGCCCACTGTCCATCGCTATGTCGATGCGATGTCCGCTAGACTTGCTGATACCTACAGCATTGATAAGGTATTGGCAGTTGGTGGGACCGGAATCGTCCACGTAGGTAGACATATTCGGTTCCATCAGCCCGTCGTGGTCAAGATCAATCGGCCCAATATTGATCTTGAGGCCAAGTCGATGGTCGAAAACGAAGCGGACCTCCTGCCGACTCTAAGTCATCCGAACATCATCACCATTTTGGACCTTGGGAAGTTAGAAGGTCCTGAAGCAAAGCTCGAGGGGGTTCCCAAACTCACCTACATCGTGGAGCCGTTCGTTGCTGGTTCCAAGCCCTTCTTCACGTTCTTCAAAGAGCGTTCAGAGGACACATGGCTCCACCAGATGATCGGGCCGGTGAAGGAACAGACCCCTGCCTCGCTCCAGCTTGGGGGGCAGGATGACTCCGGTCAGGCGACAAGCCTCCTGAACGCGTTGCTCACCAAGGTGGCATGGCTTTTTTCACAGTGGGTCAGCCTCCTAGCTCACCTTCACTCTCCGCGTCCATCCGCAGAGGCAGGATATGTGTACCTGGACGTGAAGCCGGAGAACGTACTGGTCGATGAGCATCTACATCTCACGTCAATCGACTACGGATCTGTCGAGCGTATTGATTCCGGCGATCCTTCTCCGATCGAGGTCTTCTTTACCGAGAGGTATGCCCACCCCGATCTAATCAGGCGAAAAACCGACAAAGCCTCGTCGAACCGGGTTCGCGGCGCCCTGAAGCGAGCAGAACTGAGTCAAATGTTTGACTATTACGCACTCGGAATGTCGATGCTTGAGGTTCTCAACGAAATCGCGATGATCCGACCGCACCTTGTGCCCCAGCTACCGCTCTATCGCTCCCTTCACTTCCTAGCGACCCGGCTGCTTGATGGACGGAATTCTGCCCGGAGAGCAGACTCGCATTACCAGTATGCGTCCCAGGTCTTTCCCAGCCTGAACGAAACCGACTATCGTAGCCTCCGCTACGAAGAACTTGCTCACGCCCATCGCGACCTTGAGAAGGAGCAAGGTCGTTGGAACTTGGAATCCCTGGTACCCGAACTTGCCGCTTACTCTAAGGACATCGTGCGTGTAGTGCCGGGGTTCAATACTGTACTCACCCCTCGCCTACGGGGTGTTATCGAACATCCGCTAGTGGCCCGGCTGAAGTACGTGACCCAGCTGGGTCTAGTACCGCTCGTCTACCCAACGGCGGACCATTCACGATATGATCACGCGCTCGGCAGTTATACCTTCACGACGTACTATCTCAAGAGTCTATTCAACGATCTGGGGAATCCGCTCTTCCGCGGTCTCGTTGGAACAGAGGAAATAAGCGCGGTCCTCCTCGCGGCCCTCTTGCACGACCTTGGGCAGTATCCTCTCGCTCATGATCTCGAAGAGGTACACGAACGTATTTTTAAGCACACCCTCCTTGGCACCGCCCTCCTTGAGGATCCGATGCCGGACAAGCGAGGCCGGTCGCTGTTGAATCTGATCGAAGATCCGGAGAATGGCTGGGGCGTGCCGGCTTCCATCCTACGCAGCATCCTCGGGGCACACTCAAAGAACCAGGATCTGTTGACAGAATATCAACAAACTTCTCTAAGAACGGACATACTGACAGCAATCGTGGATGGACCGGTAGACGCAGATAAGGCCGACTACATCGTAAGGGACTCGGCGCGTTGTGAACTCCCGTACGGAGATCAGCTAGATATTGAGCGGCTTCTGCGCGTCCTAACGGTAGCGATCATGCCCGGTGAAACAAGCCCGTTGCGGCGTGTGACGCTTGGCGTCTACGACAAAGGACTCGCCAGCGCTCGCGCCTTTGGCCAAGCACGGTATCAGCTCCTTGCAACCGTATATTGGCATCACACCGTTAGGGTCGCCAAAACAATGCTGCAATACGCAGCCGCCATGGGGCTTCCTCGTGCAGTGTTCGGACCCAAGTCGCTTGATCAAGAACGGGAAGAACTCAAGATTCACCAACGGCTCCTCCAATTCGTCAAATCACTCGTACCGCCGTTCCCAGTGGAGAGCCGCGCATATCACGCGTCCTCACACCGCACTAAGCCAGGCATCGATCTAGCCTCGCCACCACCTGACGAGGTCATTGCAACGCTTGAACTCGAAGTAGCTGGCCGACCCCAAGACGCTTCCGAACAGGAGATCGCGTGGTATCCAGGGATTGCTTGGACAGACTGGCTTATGTTGGAATGGATCAAGACATTGCCCGAGGCAAGCACTCAGACTCGCAACTTGATCAGTGGCATCGAAAGGCGCCGGCTTTACAAGAGAATCGCAACATTCGCGCGCGGTGGCGCTCACGATAACCTCATCCGCAAGTTGGACGAGCAGTCATGGACCGAGAGGATCGACCTCTCCACAGACCTGAGCGGTAGAATAGCCCAACGACTTCACCGCGATTGGGCAAACCTCGATACAGCGAGTACAATCAGCAAGTCGGACTTCGAGAAACTCGCGCAGTCCCATCTACTGGTGCTCTTGGATGTTCCCAACCCTGCGAAGAAGATCGGTTATGACAGACCCCTTGGTGTGGTGCCTGAGTTGGGAGAAAAATCCTATCACCAGGACACACGAAACGCCTCAGAGGATAGCAGCTGGCGCGAGGTCATGTATCGAATGCTTGAAGGGATTGCACCCGTCCGCGTTCTCTGCCACCCGGATATTCGCACCCTCGTAGCTTCAATTTACGCCCCCGTTGAGGCATCCATGGCACGGGAACTAGGCAATCTGTTGGGAGTCTGAGACCCGTGACGACGAGCAGTGAGACTCTCTACGCTCAGATCGCGCGATTTGTCGATCGTTCGCCGGCGGGCCTACTTCAGCTTCTCGTCGCAGCCGCCCAGCGGCGGACCTTCGAGCGAATCATCGCCTGTCCTACTTACCCAGCGCCTGCCAGAACGGCTGGCCTTGCCGATGCCGTTCGTCATCTTCGTGAGGCGCTGTCTCGTCCTGACACGACCATAAGCAGCTTCCTGGCACGCCTGTACTTGTCCGTCCGGACGCTCGAGTATCGGAAGCGCTCAGGGCAGTTCTTCACTGCGCCTCAGATTGCCGAATGGGCGCTTTCATTTGACCATCCAAGTCGTCGCGATGACGTCTGCGATGCTGGCGCTGGAACTGCCGTATTCGCGGAGGCAATCGTGCGAACAAGTGTGCAGGTACGTTCCTACGTGGGCATTGAAAACGACCCGATCCTTACCCTCTGCGGAGCCCATGTCCTCGAGTCCCTCGGCGCACCTCAAACATTCAAGATGTGGTACTCGAATTTCCTACTTCTGCAACCCAATGACTTTGAGGGGCAAGGCTTAAGAGTTCCTACCTTTGTCATTGCCAACCCCCCTTTCGTGAGGGTCCACAAACTTCGGGGTCGCGCTCGAGTTCTTGCATCTCTAAGGTCCTCCCTGGGAATCACATTGTCGCCGCTGTCTGGGGCTGGCAGCTATTTCCTGTCACGTGCTGCTGCGCTGGCAGCGTACGCCACACGGTCAACTCGTGTCGAAACTCCAAGTGCGCGTCTACTATTTTTCTTTCCAAAGGAGGCAGCTGGGGCGGCTCATGCACGACATCTGCGCGAGGACCTCAAGCGTGCCCACCATTGGACCTGGCTTCAATATCCACTCTCAAGTGCCCGCACTGGCGTCGACAAGGATCCCTCGAATGCACTCGGGCTGCTGTTTTACTTCGAACGCAACAAAGGCCACAACCACGAGACGAATGCAGAATACAACGGGTCCCCCGTTCGCATTCGGGACTTTCTTGAGGTTAAGCGTGGCATTTCGACGGGTTGTAACGAGTTCTTTGTTCTCACTGAAGATGAAGTGAGGAAGCGAAGAATCCCTAGGCGCTTTCTCAGACCCGTACTCCCCACACGCATTCCGCTTAGGAGCAGCTGCTTCTCAGAGAGCGACTGGGAGGAACTTCGCCTGGCCGGCCACCCTTGTTGGCTAATCACTCTTCCTAACTGCGACCTACGGGACTTCGACACACCGATCCGTGAGTATCTGAATGAAGGTATTCGCCGCGGTCTCCATGCAACGACCACAGGAAAGGCGCTGCGAAATTGGTTCTCGATGCGTGTACCAAATAAGCCCCCAGATCTCTTTGTCACTTACCTCTTTCGTGGCTCACCGCGCTTCATCCTCAACGCCGCGCATGTCCTGCATTTGACAAACATTCTTGGAGGGCGCTTCACACCCGCAATTGAAGATCACGCGCAGCAGCAGTTGATTGTCCAGGCATTAGATCAGCAGGCTAAGACCTGGATGGGGATGAACTCACCTGGCAGAGAGTACAAGGGAGGACTCAGGAAGATCGAGCCGCGGGAACTCTCTATGCTTCCAGTCGACCCCGAGATCGCTCGACTGGCCATACCTGACCACCGGGCTCCGCAGCCAGTGGCCAGTTCACTCTTTGATTGAATTTCTTGGCGCCTACTCTCCCATCCGCGTCGGGCCGGCGCACACTGCCAGTCTTGAACACATTGTCCGCCAGGCGGTGAGCAACCGGGAACATAGGTAACAGAGAAAACCGGGAACATGGGTAACACTGTAGGGGTGGCACTGTGTCAGTCCCGGATCACGTAGTCGCGTTCGTTGAGGCGTGCGAGGAGCACGCGGTTGAAGTAGATGGACCAGATCCCGTCGTCGATTTCCTCCAGGCCGATGTGGTGTTGCTTCAGGGCGTTGGCGATGAACAGCAGCCGGTGTTTGAAGCGGAAGGTGCCGGCGTTCGTCACGCGCTTCACGAGGAAGTGCCCTGGGTACTCGAGCGGCGGGAGCTGTTCGGGATACGGGCGTGAGGAGACGTGGTAGCGATCGCCAGGCGAGCGGCCGCGCAGGTATTGGTGCGGCCGTTCGTCGTTGTATTCGCGGCGAAAGATGTTGAAGGCGCGCTGCTGGGCGGCGAGCGAGCCGCGGGGCGGCCGGATCGCCCCAGCCTTCAGCGTCTTGTGCATGCGCTCATGGGCCGCGTTGTCCTGGGGGGTAGCGGGCCGAGAGCGCTGGTGCTGAATGCCGAGCCGCATCCACCAGACGTTGAGCTGCGAGAGGCCATGGATGCCGGTGGTCGCGAACGGGACGCCGTTGTCGGTGCGGATCGCGCGCGGCAGGCCATGCGCGCGAAAAGCCTGCTCGAAACTGGCCCGCACGCCGTGGCCTTTCGTGGAGAGCAGGCCCTGGCAGGTGAGCAGGTAGCGGGTGTGCTGGTCCGCGATCGTCAGGGGATAGCAGTATACCCCGTCGCGCGTGCGGAAGTGGCCCTTGAAGTCCGCCGTCCACAAATCGTTGGGCGCGTGCGTCACCGGCGCCACCACGCCCGGGTGGTAGTGGGGCCGGCGGCGCCGCCGCTTCTTCACGAGACCCTGGCGGGCGAGCAGATCGCCGGCCGTGCTCGGCGCGGGCCAGTCGATGTCCGGGGCCCGGCGCGCCAGCCACTGCAGGAGCATCCGCGGCCCCCAGCTCGGGTGCGCCTGGCGCGCCGCACAAATCCGCTCAGCCACGTCCGCCGCAATGCGGTGCGGGCAGTGGTGCGGCGCTCGGCTGCGATCGCGCAGCGCGGCTCGGCCGCCTTCCTCCATGCGGTCGATCCACTTGTAGCCGGTTTTCCGGCTCACGTTGTAGCGCGCGCACAGGTCCATCATCGTAAACAGGTCCAGCCGGTAGTCAGCGATGAAGCGTTCGCGTTCGTCCACGGGTGCGGTCTCCAGCCACGGCATGCTTGCCCTCGGGGCCAAGGTCTGCCATGGTCTAGTGTCACCCATGTTCCCGGTCTAGAGTGTTACCTATGTACCCGTGTCATCGCCGACTTCAGATTGCACAGAATCGCCGGGTGAAATTGCACACCTGGGTATCCGGCGTGGGGCCTGACGTCGGGGCCCCTTCCTTAAGAGCTTGCCTGCTCCTCGTTGGGGGAGCGGGCCTGTGTACGGATGGGATACCCTCGTGCTGCTCAAACACTATCTGGAGTCCGGGCTCTCGAAGACAGCCGTCGCCCGGCAGCTGGGCGTCAGTCGCCGGGTCATCTATCACTGGATCACGACCGGCCAGCTCGATCGGGAGGTCAGCGGGACCACGCCGACGCGCTGCCGGGCGTCCCGCGGGACGAAGCTCGCGCGCTACCAGCCGCTGATTCAGGAGCGGCTGGCGACCTACCCGGCGCTGTCGGCCGTCCGCTTGCTTGAGGAGTGTCGCGCCGCGGGCTACGCCGGCGGCTATAGCCAGCTCAAAGCGTACGTGGCCCGCATCCGCCCGCGGCCGGAGCCGGAGCCGATCGTGCGCTTCGAGACCGCGCCCGGCCAACAGGCCCAGTTCGACTTCGCCGAGATCCGCTTCCCCTGGGGCAAGCGCTTCGCCCTGCTCGTCGTGCTCGGCTACTCCCGCGTGCTCTACGTTGAGTTTGTGGCGCGCCAGACCGCGCTCACCGTGATGCTCGGGCTCGAGCGCGCCTTCACCGCGTTCGGCGGCGTACCCCACGAGATCCTCTTCGATCAGATGAAGAGCGTGATCGTCGAGGACCACCGGCCGACGGGCGGCCGGCTCCTGGAGAATCCCGAGTTCCTGCGCTTCGCCGCCCACTGGGGTTTCCGGATCCGGGCGTGCCGCCCCTTCCGGGCGAAGACCAAGGGCAAGGTCGAGCGACCGGTCGGCTATCTCCGCGGCAATTTCCTCTACGGTCGCACCTTCCTCGGCGACGCCGACCTCGCCGACCAGTGCACCCGCTGGCTCGCCCGCGCCAATCAACGGATCCATGGCACCACCCACGTCGTCCCCCTGAGTCGCCTGCCAGAGGAGCAGGCGGCCTTCTTGCCCCTCGCCGCGCGGCCGTACCGCTCGCTGGTCCTGCTGGCGCCGCCGCCGCCCGCACCCCGGCCGGCGCGGCCCGCTCCGGTCACCGTCGAGCGCCGCGCGCTGGCCAGCTACACCGCGCTCGTCCCGGAGGCCGTCTGATGCCCGCGCCCTCCTTGCGCGATCGGCTCCGGGCCCAGCTCGCCGACCTCAAGATGCCCGGCGCCCTCGAAGCCCTCGACGACATCCTCCGCCGGGCCGACAGCGGCGAGCTCGCCGCCGGCGAGGCGATGAGCGCGCTGCTCGGCAGTCACATCGCCCTCCGCAATCAGCGTCGACTCCAGACCGCGATGCGCGCCGCCCGGCTCCCGGCCGTGAAGACCTTGGCCGACTTCGACTTCAGCTTCCAGCCGAGCGTCAAGCGCGACCAGCTGGAGAGTCTCCATACGCTGAGCTTCATCGAGCGGCGCGAGAATGTGGTCTTCCTCGGGCCCCCGGGCGTCGGGAAGACCCACCTCGCCGTCAGTCTCGCCGTCGCTGCGGCCGAGGGCGGGCGCCGCGTCTACTACGCGACGCTCGCCGACCTGATCACGTCGCTGGAGGACGCGCAGCAGGGCGGCCGCCTGAGCCACCGGCTCCGGACCCTCGTCTTCCCCAGCCTCATGATCATCGACGAGATCGGCTACCTGCCGATCAGCCGGACCGGGGCCATGCTCTTTTTCCAGCTCATGTCGCGCCGCTACGAGCACGCGAGCACGGTGCTCACCAGCAACAAGGGCTTCGAGGACTGGGGCGACGTGCTGGGTGACGACGTCATGGCCGCCGCCCTCATCGACCGGCTCCTGCACCACTGCCACATCGTGAACATCCGGGGGAACAGCTACCGGATGCGGGAGCACCGCGCCCTCGCCAGCCGCCTCGCGACCCCGTCGCCCAAACCCCCGTCCCCCCGTCCCCGCCGGCCGAGTCGGCAGGAGGCCTGAGCCGCTCACCCCTGGGCTGGCCGCCCCCCGAGTGTGCAATTTCAGTCGGCGAAACTGTGCAATTCCGATCGGCGTTGACAACCCGGTCTGTACCCGGTCGGCGCCTAACCAGCGCTTGCAGCTGTCGCGGGCGCGCGGCCTGCGGTGAACTCCGCGGCGCCTGCGTGCGCGCCCGCGCAGCTGAAACGCATCACGTTAGATCCTATGTAGGTCTTCAGGCGGAGATGCGGGACGGGCCGCCACTGTTATGCTCTTTCCGGTTCTCACACCAGGAGGAGCACATGCTACCCGCAGCGACCCGCCCACCAGTTGGCAGTGACGACGCGAGACCGGTTCCTACATTATATCTCGCCTTCGAGCTCGGCAATCGCGAGTGGAAGCTGGGCTTCACGACCGGCTTCGGCCAGCCGCCCCGCG